>JGI24158J21664_10009450_pt1 | contig 13012 bp, 6 predicted proteins | sample Ectturendosymbi3_FD_21664 | JGI IMG/M metagenome (IMG submission 21664) | reverse complement strand
TTTTGAATTGCTAGCATTGCCAAGTGTTGCTTTATTTTTTGACTGAAGATGGATTAAGAATAATCCGAAACGTCTCAAAATAAAAATGTATAGTTTTTTGAGCGCTTTTTTAGTGTTGATGAAACTGTTAAGTCTATCCCAATTTTATGCTCCAAAGGAAAGTCTACTTTGGAGTAGTTGAGACCTTGTCAGTCATAATCATATTTTTGTGGTTGTAGTCAAAACAAAGCTTCAAGCTTCCCTCCTTTTCGTCAAAAACATTGAAACAGAAAGGATTCGATGAAAAATACAAAACTTTTTCATAAAACTTTTAGGGAAGAAAGTGTGTTTGCAACTGAAATTTGATTTCATTTCGTACAAGCCGAATCACCTGAGAATGAACCGTTTTTATTTACGACAAGATCAATATGTTAAGTTCGTTATTTGCTTATGAGAATTGTTTACAACATAATTGTTCATAACGCAATTGTTCATAAAGTAATTGTTTATGTCGTGCAGGCAATAGCAAAACACCACTTGTTCGAGGTGAACATCATTCTAGCTTTCTACAGCAATGAAGCACGTAATGGTACTCCTGGTCTTGATTTTAATCTTGGCAAATACTGAGTCACTACCAAGATCACGACGAAGATGGAGAAAATGTTGGAAGTAAATGATTTGCTTGAAGTGGTGCTTGGTCTGTTGTTTCTCAAAAATCGTAGCAAGCATTTGTGTTTCAAGCGACATTATGCGAATCAGTAACCGTGAACGAATAAAAACGTATATAGGATAAATTGACATGATGCAAAGGTTTTGCATTTACAAAAGGCACAAGCAAATATATTTACAGCTATAATTTTTACCTGTCGGGTTATGTTAATAAATTCCTGAATTTTTGTGTGGCCTACTTCCCTTCTTCGTTTCTAAAAATGGCCATAATGCTTTCTCACAGCCATTTTCTTCATGTTGCATTTGTGTCAATTATCGTTTTCCAAATCATTGATCGAAAGATATTTGGCACATTGACTTTTCCTGGAACAAGGTGGTACGTGTTGACAATACGGGACCCACAAATGGTACGCGACCAGAAGAAGTTGGAGAACCACTGGTTTAAGCCATAACTTGTCAGTGGATAGTGCTAGAGAGCTAAGTGAAGCATCAAAAGATGCCGAAAATCTTGTAGGCAATTTTCAATTTTAAAAACTTGACACGTTTGATTTTGAACTTTATGTGGGATAGCGTGACATCAACGGATGGTCCGAATCAGCCGCGCAACCAGTGGGAGCATTTGGGGCATTTGCCTTCCCCTAAAAATTTCAAAACATTTCTCAGCAATTTTGACATTTGCAGAAACTTTCAAAGAATAAAGAGGAAATTTTGTATTGTAATCATTTTTAAGAAAAAAGTCTTATTTGAATTTTTCTTTTTCCTACTGGTTAATTATCTCCTTACAAGATTTATCTTGAGACAGGCCATCTGATCGAAAATTTCCTAAATGATTGGTATTTAACCACAAATATGCTGGAATTGTCAAAACTTGGGAGATAGTTTAAAATGTTGGTATTTCTAAAGCATTTTTCATCCTTTTGTTCGTGTACCACTTTTTTCTGAAACAGGCCTCATTTTGACCTCATGAAACTTTATAACTTTACTGTTGAACCGTGCAAACTGCTGAAACTTTTAAAGTGACAAGAGAAATCTTGACATGTTGGTTGTTATTAAAAAAGTTTGTGGCCACATCAAAAGTGTTGTTCTTCTACAATCTTTTGAATATTTTTGTTAGGGGCAAAACGGATCACCATTACTAACGTAGCACATTTAAAAACGTTGTATAGTTGCATTTTCGGTTCGAAACCTGATAGTTTTTAACTAAATTTCACGTTTTATTGTCTTCCTGCATTGGTACCAGTACCACGGCTTGGGAAAAAGCGTTTCGTCAAGTGTCATATTAGTGCTAGTCAAGTGTTGAACGCTCCTACCTACTACACCACTTTGGCTGCAAATCACGCTTTACCAGACCCTACCTTTTGCAATCAGTGCAAACCCTGAAAGCCCATAGCCTTAAACATAGGTGTAGGAACACGCAAATTTTTGGGGGTGCGAAGGATTTTTCCCAAATTTCCCCAAACTTGCCTGAAAAAAAACTCCAAAGGAAATGACCTCAAAAAAAACGACTGCATTTAATTTCATTTTGGGCGCATTTTTTCAAATCAAAGCACTTCAAGCACTAATTTTGCCCAAATTTTTCCTAAGATGCTCGAATAAAAACAAAAAAACATGACCTCCAAAATAAAAGAAACGTGTGCACTTTGATTTCGGGCGCCATTTTTGTAAAATCAATGCACATAAAGCGACTTCGCAAAGGTTTTCACACATTTTGCCCAAATTTACACAGATTTTTCCCGGATTTTAAAAGATTTTCCCGGATTGTCACCAAATCAAAACTTTTGGGGGTGCGCTTGCACCCCCTGGACCCCTGCCTCCGACACCACTGCCCTTGCTTCTAAAAACTTTCACACAACTCGTGTGGAAGCCACAAAAAGCCGTTTTGCCCCAAATACACCTGATCCGTTTTGCCCGAAATGTTAGGATTCAACGATCCCCTCACCCTTGACATAGGCTATCCCTTAAGTTTGGCATCTTAATTTGCGATAGAAATTACAACACATACTAGAAGAGCAGGGCTAGAACAAATTTGCAAAAACAAGATGAAAAGTTAAGCAGGTTTACTAGTAGCCTATACATCTGCCACACTAAAACCGTGACTGCATTAGTGGAGTACGGAACCAAGTGTTTGTATTAGGCTACTAATTTTTTCTCTGTCCTATTCTTCGGTCTGCATCTTGATTAAAACTGAAAAGTTCTCATTTTCGGAAATGTTGTGAAGAGAACTTTATCGTTTGCGAAAAATTTGTACCACGGTTGAATAAGCACGATGACGTCATCGAACAAAATTTTAGGAAAATTCCCCCCCCCCGAAATGAAAAGCTGGTTGAGCCCCTGGTCGCAATGAAGATTTAGGGGTGTGTGCAACAAAACCTACGGCCCAATTCACCCATTAGAAAATAATGTAGACGACGACAATCTGCTTCGTTTGAACCCTTAAGTGACTGGCTAGCGCAATCGGCCGCCGAGATATGGACAAAATCGGTCCGAAAGCCAAAGAGGCTCTTTTGTTATTCTTTTTGGGCCGGAGTTCATAACTCGGAGAGCGATTGCGCTAGAGAGTCACTTAAGGGTTCAAAAGAAGCAGATTTTCGTCTATTTTACATTTAAAAAAAACGAATGAATTGCTCCTTAGGTTTTTTTCACAGTTCCCTAACCATCACTGGGTCAATCCCACGACGCATAGGCGTACAAGGCGGGGGGGCGGCAGCCCCCCGGCTTGAAAACTTTCAGGGCAAACTCTGTGTTTCAGGGCAATGCAAGTTTCTCAAAAATTCTGAATAATAAAAAATATTTCAATACAGTGAAAAATTTCAGGTCAACTCTGTTTTTCAGGGCAAGTGCAAAGTTGCTCAAATATCCTGAATGGTAAAAAATATATTCAGTGCAGTGAAAAATTTCAGGACAAACTGTTTTTCAGGGCAAGTGCAAAGTTGCTCAAATATCCTGAATGGTAAAAAAAAATTCAATACAGTGTATTCTGTGTATATTAACTTGTGGGTGATCTGTGAATTTTGGGCAAGTGTAGTGTGTAATCTAGACCAAAGTAGTGACTGGTTATGATGACACTGACCTGGACCAAGCCCTCGTTTTCTGTAAAAATCGAACAATCGGATGTCGGTAGGTCAACAGCTTGATATTAGAATTCGGTAACTCTTTCTTTGTTCGTTTTCGAGTTAGCGCTGGGTAGAGGTGCAGGGTGTTAAGATGATATATTTTTTTGATTAACATGAGATTTATTGTCAGGTTTATCGTGCTCTTTTCAGAACTCTTCAGTTATCTGTTGTAGCAATGATCTTAACATCAAATTTTAGCTGAGGGGGGCTGAGGTTGGAAATTTTTGAAGTTAGTTTTTTGAAAGCAGTGTGTAATTTGGACGAACCCTGGTGGCGGTTTGTATAATATGGACCAGTGGCACGAATGACAATACTTGTATAACGCACTTGGAAAGTGTTTTATAAGCTATCAATTCTTTGTCCAAACAATTAATAAGCAAGGTAACTATAAAACAGATTTGACAGATGTTTCAGGCCCCATTCGGACATTCTGGATTTGTTCAGATATTAACTAAAACTTTTTGGCTGTCAATGAGAGTGGGGTGGACGACAGACGCCTTCACGTGGCCCTCCCTGTTGCGGTATTTCTCGAAATGCTTACTAAATCTGTCAACTTGAGAGCAACCGCTGCTACCCGTGTCGGATGTGCTCGGCATGGGGTGGGTCATCAAACTCCCTTCTCAGGGAGTGGCAGCAGAAATGGTGCCGAAGACCTACGACCCAACATACTCCAGCTGAACACTGAGGGGTTTACAGCAGACAACGAGCACTAGTAGTTGCGATCCCTGAGCCAGAGAAGCCGTTGGGGGACTCTAAGAGCTGTCGTCCTATATCTCTGCTGTGTGTCTCCTTTAAAATCCTCGAAAGACTCATCTAAGCTCGTGTCGAAACAATCACCGACCCACTGCTCCCACAGGAGCAGGCGGGCTTCCGACGCGGGAGGTCGGCCGTAGATCAGGACATCCATCGACCCCCCCCGGACTACACGGCCTGACGGTTCTGGACGATTAGACAACCAAATGGCTGTTCAAGAACCCCCGATATCTAGGCGGGCTAGCAGTGGATAAAAGAAGAACTCGCTCAAACGAAAGAAGAAGACTGATGGTGTTTTCAGTTGATTCACTAGGAGTCACTGCTGCGGGAAAAGTGGCAGTCTGAAACATGCATGCAAATGTCTGTTACAGAAATGTTGAAAACGTTTGTTGCTTCTTTCCAGATTTGTGGCAGGCTATTCGTAATTATTATCATGACTAGTCTAGGATCCCGAAAACGACCATTCCATCATCGTGTCAGATGTGAAGTATGCCCAAAGCAACTAAATTCAGACAACAAAGAAAGTCATATAGGTGAATTGACGTTGCAGACGAAGCCGTTATAAATGAATTCATCTGTATAGAACAGATTTACAAGAGGTTTCAGGCCCCATTCGTATTAAACTAAAGAAGTTAGTTTCAGGGCAAATTGTTATTTTCAGGGCAAATTTTTCCGCCCCCCTCAGTAAAATGCCTTCCCGTATACCTTTGCCGTGACGTCACACTGCCCCACCAAGTTTAAAACCAAAAGTTCAATTTCTTTCAATCGAAAGTTGCCTATAAGACTTTCTGCATCTTTCGATGCATCGATTAGCTCTCTAGCACTAACGGCTGGCGAATTATGGTCGAAACGACTTGAGTCATTACAGTGGCTTTCGCGCTACTTAGAAATCAAGTTTTCAAAAGTGTTCAACATTCCTGTATGCACCAGATAAAGTCCGTAATAATCTAGAGCACGATAAGATGCAAATAACAACGACGAAAAACTGAACTTCACTGAGATTATTTTACAGACCTTGCTCGAGAATGTACGCGCCAATCTGCTATAAAGGAAGAAGATATTCCAACACTTGCATGATGGAAACAGTGTTGTGTTTATCGTGAGTAAAATCTTATGCTTCTGCTGCAGAGCTGTTTGTTGATGACTTTTAAGAACCGGTTCAATAGCGAAACGTTTTGCCGATGTTTCTGTTGCGTTATATTCCTAGCACTTTGTAATCCCATGATCTACAAGTGAGCCACCATGCTAATCTCTTGGTAGAAAATTATTCGAATGAAACCACCTTTAAATCTTAACGGACTTCATATACGGCCACTTCATCGTCGTTCAGCTCAAAGGTGAAACCACCTTCAAATCTTCACGGACTTCATATACGGCCACTTCACTGTCGTTCGGCTCAAAGATCTGACGTAGTCACACTTTTTTTCAGGAACATTCCGCTGCGTGCTGGAGACACAAGCAAAACGTGTTGAGGCGGAAAACAAAACGGAAGAGGACTCGTGCATTCTTTCGTATTGTGAAAATGTGAAGCTGGACATTCGTGTGTAGGCCTAAACAGCAAATGTGTTTGGGCTGCTCAGTTTCTTTTCACGGTGGCCTTTCAGAATAAATGCCTGACTGCAAAAGTGATATTAACCGCTCAGCGAATAGTAAAGATTAGATATGTCGATTTTTGTGAGGATGATAATTGACTGCGATTGAAAAATACTGCTTGAAAGAAGCAAGTTTTGTATAATTATGTTTGGGTCCGGAACAGATAAGGTGTGCTTGGACGTTTTGGAGCGGAAGTCAGCTGAGCTTGAATTTTGCTAAAAACTGTAGAACTGACTGCAAGGAATGTAAAAAATTAACTGCAGCGAATGCAAAAAGCTTTACATTCAATATTACTAAGTTTAAATAAAAACAAAAAAAGCTGATTGATGTGCAACCTACTTTCTAGGAAGGTATTTATGGTGGCAAGAGGCTTTTTTAATAATTTTTCGCAGAACAGTTTTTAGTCACATTTTATAAAACAGTTGTTTCATTTATACTTTTAATACAGGTCTGCACAACTTGTGCGTTACATAAAGTTGAAGCGCGCAGACAACACACTTTTTAACCAGCATTTTCAGAATGTTTTTGTGAAACGAACAAGGAACTGAACTGGCTGTGAACAGTAGCACGCAGTATTCGAGACCGTAACATCTGAGACCGAGACTTAGGCTCAAAATACAAGACCGAAACTAGTGGAAATTTTTGTCAAAAGTCCAGATCGACGCCTGAAAATTTTTCGATGTCACCAAATTTTTTCATGACTTTAGTGAAAAGAAAGTTATCTAGATTTCTGTTTTGTCGAATTTCATCATTTTTCCAACTTTTTCACTTTTGCTTCAACAAGGACCAGACCAACGCGAACAGAACCTGTTGAACCTTTTCAAAGACATGTCTATAGTTAGGCCCGTAGACAGGTTTTAAGGTTTCGGGGTGGGGGCAAAATACACGTTCAAGGTGGAATTTTTTTTAAATATATGTTTGAAACAAACTGTATAAAAAAATTTATGGCCGCAACAACAATTTGGGGGTCACAGTCACACAAAATTGGGGGACACTGCCCTCGAATGCCTCCCGAGGTTACAGGCCTGTCGACAGGGCATTTAAAGGGCAACTTTTGTGAATATGCTGTTCTGCAAGAATCACACAGTTATATTCACTTTGTTACAGAACAAGGGAAGCCGGAATAATTACTAATTGTAAAGTGTATCTCGCTTTAGGTTAAAGCAATCATATTGAGTAATTTCTTGTTTGCTTTTGTTAAAACAGGATAAATCTTCAGGGAAGTATGCTACGCAGAATAACAGAAAAAGTTAGCAGGTCGTCATCTGTGAATGAGTTGTGCTTTGATACAAGCGTCCACACCCGTCCCGTCGCCTCGAGTTTCTTTGGTGGGATAAGCCCCAAACAATTCTCCAAGCCTCCCCAAACTTGAAATATGAAGCATAAAACACTATGATTTATAGTCTATAAATTAGTGGAGTTTTGCCAATGTTTATAATGTCAAGCCTCGCTGCACAAATGTAAAGCCCTTTTCTTGAAAAGTTTCTGGCGACGGTTCTGGTCCACAGGGCCATCAAATGAAATACCAATGACGAAACTGTGGCCAGTTGCGTGAATATTTGCTTATCGGATTAAAACCTGACATGACTTTTCGCCACGCATATCAGGTGGTTGAAGGCATGTGGCAACCAAACATTAGAAAAGTTACAAGCTATCTCTAATATATGAAATTAAACAAAATCACGAAAAAATGAAGATATAATATCATAATCATAACGCGAAAATATGAACATAATCAAAAACATTTTGAAATATTGATAAACTAGAAAAAAGCATTAAAAACACAAAAAATATCAAGCACATGAAAAAATCAAAAACATCAAAATTATCAAAAACATGAAAAAACATTGGAAATATTATCATAACTCAAAAAGATGGGTCTGAGCAGGGCCGCAACTAGCTAATATTTTCGGGGGGGGGAAATGATGTAAGTTGTTGCTGTACCTAAAAATTAAAAATGTTTTCAAAAATTTCGGGGGCAAATGCCCGGGTTCCCCTTTGGTTGGGGGCCTGGCTCGGAGGGTGACGACAGCGTCGCTGCATACATCCAGGGGAAACCCCAGCTTCACTGGCCGCTGTTACTGCTCTTCCAAAGTCCACAAAATCCCTGTCTTAACCGCCTTCAATTGCTACGACGTAGATTTAAATCCTGCGGATTATCAACTTTTTGATGGATTTGAATTGGATTTTGTAAATTCTGCTTAACCGGATTTGGAGTGGATTTGAGAATAATAATTTGAACTTCTTTACAACTTCCAGTTCTGTTTCGGGTCTGTAGATTACTGCATTTATTTTGCAAATTTTCTCCTGTCGAGTTTATCACATTCGTCGAAATTGTACATCCTGTTTTTTTTTACATTGAGAACATTGGCGTTTTATCCAGTGATGTAAGGTACAAGCCAGCTCTCTTATGTATCATATCATCAAAGTCACGGAAGTCGTGTGACTTTCATTGATCCATTCCCCTTTATTGAACAAAATGGTTATAGTGATACATACTACCTAGCAGTAACACTCATAGCACAGTTCATAATTATCTATATAGGCCTAAGTGTAGGCTAGTGACAAAGATTCACTTGTGCTGCGTAATGTACCAGGTAATTTTTCTGATTTGATATCTTACATTATATTCATGATGTGACCAAGACATTTGTGTCGAGTCAGAGTCACAAGCCCTTCGAGTCGAGTCAGAGTCATCTTAAATTTTTTTGAGTCGAGTCATGACTTGGTCGAGTCGAGTCAGAGTCAAGTCGCAAGAACTGTCGAATCACTTCGAGTCATTGTTTTGCAAGGTCGAGTCAATGTCGAGTCAAATGAAATTCAACATTTCCCCTACGATTTTTTCACTCGAAAATGGTACCCAACGAACTATAAAATGCGGCGCCCAACGATCTAAAAACTGGTGCCTAAAGAGCTACAAAATGGTACCCATTGAACTCAAACGTGGTGCCCAATGTTGTTTTAGCAGTTTTGTTTCAAAGGTTATTTATATCTAAGTTTATTGTGAAAGCAGATTCCATTTCACTTCTCTCCTTCACTCTCAGTCATTTCCATGAGTCTAGCCCAACCTTGCTGGAAGAAATGAGCCTATACTTCCTTGTCTTTCACATGCCCAAAAATGACCAGAGATGAACATGGGCTTGGATTAAATCTTGCCGCACTCTAGTATTTTGATGGATTTGGATACTGCATAACCAGATTTGGTATATTGCATAACCAGATTTGGATTGGATTTGATAATACTGTTTTGAACTTCTTTCGGTTCAATTTTGGGACTGCAATCACAACCTTCAATAGTTTGGTTCAGTGGAGTTCCTCCAATCCGTCGCAATTGTTTATTGTGTTCGTTTAATGAGCTGTGTCCATCAGAGATGATCAGATAGTGGATTTTTACTATCGGACCCTATCCTGTTTTTGAAAAATGATATCCGTATCCGATCCGAATCCTGTTTTGGTTAAAATCATACTATCCGTAACCGAAAACTATCCGAAAGTCTATTATGATGCACAACATACATTTTTGTGTTGTGTCTATTTCGCCTCAAGAGGCAGAATAACTGCTGAAGGTATTTTCCTTTAGCTGAACACGATTGGCTGAAGTAGTCACATGACAATTTTGGAACGCATGTCCTACTTAGTTGACCGTGACATCTGTAACAGCTAACTCCCACATTCATGGACAAGCATTGCCAGGGGCGCAACCAGCTCTTCATTTCGGGGGTGGGCAATTTTCACAAAATTTCATTTGATGACGTCATCGTGCTTATTCAACCTTGGGATAACTTTTCCGCAAACGGTCACAGATGAAGTTCTCTTCGCAGCATTTCCGAAAATGAGAACTTTTCAGGTTTAAATATATTCTAACATTCATACCAGTCCCTTGTATCTGACAACTTCACCACTCGCAATATTGTCTGCAGAAATTATCTCACAGCAAATAAAGGCTATTCAACTGAAGTTTCAAAAATCTAGATCAGGGGTGATGAACCTATTTACAATCACGGGCTGCATGAATTGTGCGTCATCGCTGGCGGGCCGCAAAAACAAAAAATTTTATCCTAAAATTCTACCTTTACCTAACTATGAAGTGTGACTTCTTTTGACTTACTATCCAAGTACCTGCTTATCATGGAGCTTCGTTTTTAAGCGATGTTGTACGCTAACTTGGGTAACGAAAATTTTTATGCGGACCACATCAAATGTTCACGCGGGACGCAGGTTCCCCACCCCTGATCTAGATCAGTGCTCCACAACCGGTGTGCCGCGAGACGATGCTTGATGTGCAGCGGAATAATTTGATCAGAAAATCTGAGCATTACAGTTCGCTAAATCGAACTATAGCTTGACTTTTACTGTGCATTTATGTTGTTTTGGGGGCAACAGATTTGAAGTTTTCACCACTGCATGGAAGGCCTGACGTAAAGCAATAATGGTTTGCGAAGGTAGAGGCTTTGCTGCGTTAGTGAAATGTCAAAATCCAGTCATTCACATTACGCATTGCTGCTTACATAGGAAACCCGGCTCATAGTCAGGTTTCAAGCTTTGGGTCGCAAAATACACTTTATGTGGCAAGATTTTTGTTTTTATTGTATGTTTAAAACAAATTTTTCTGGGTACAAAAAAATTCACTTGATGAGTTCTGGATTTGTATTGAAGAGGTATATAAGCGAATTTCGAAAGCGGCTATTGAAATTCTTCTTCCGCTTCGCACTGCTGTACATACTTGTGTGAACAAAGTTTCTCATCTTTGTTATTGATCAAAAACGACAAACGATCCATGCCTGAAAGACGTTGATTGAGAACATCGAGTTACTCTTTCAAATATTGAGCCTAACTTACATCGATTGTGCTCATTGAAACAAACGCAAATAACTCAAAATAATTCATGGGGTTTTGCTTGTATTAGTGGTCGAAATGTGCCGCAAGATTTGGAATGTTGTTGAGTGTGCCGTGAGTAAAATAAGGTTGGGGATCACTGATCTGGATAATGGACTTGATGGATTTGCTAAAACAAGACGAAAAGTTGGGCAGGTTTACTAGTAGCCTATGCATCTGTCACACTAAAGTCATGACTGCACTAGTTGAGTATGGAACCAGGTATTGGATAAAGCTACTAATTTTTACTCTGTCCTCATCGTTCGGTCTGCCTCTTACTTAATCATTGATGCTATTGTTTCAATCGTAGATACGAGACTTCGTCTGCCAACTGAAATACTCTTGAAAGGAATGCAGGCAAGAATGCAACTTAAACTTTATTACGATTAGTTGGGCCAGGCTCGCCAACAGATGTTGGTGGAACTCACCACTTTTGCCAGGACTACCTAAACAACACTTAATTACTTTGAGGCCCTTGTGAAATTCGAATTTCCCTTGCAGCGTTGGAGCTTGGCTGTGAAACCCCAGCAACTGTTCAGCAGTGAACATAAAATGCAAAAATTCTTAATAGTAGCCTACAGTAACCCCAGGCAAACGTGAAGCTAACACAGTATGAACATAGTATGCTATTGCTATCACCAGGCATAGTCTACTACTGGCTGAAAACGTGGCTTCATGGTGTGATAACAATGCAACATTCATTGTTGACGTTTCGAGAGTGTATGCAAACTCCTTTCCTCGGAAGATAGGTAAGAAGGGAAGCGATCGGGCCCTTACAAGTGATGACCGGTTTTCGTTTGCCCGTTGACGAAACCGAGCATGCAAAATTTGAGAAGAAGTCATTAATGATTCATGACCCCTAATTCTCAAATATCCGTTTGTGGGTTCTTTGTACTTAACTGCCTCGTGACATAGACAGAAAAGCGTGCCGTCGATAGTTTTAATTCTGTTCTCTGTTGACAAAAAGCAGTAGCTCAGCACACTAACAGCAGCTATTTTTTAAAGACAGCCACTGGAATCCCCCGAGTGAATTTACGCATTATTTTATCATTATTGCACTCTCATAATCCAATGTATACAATATCATTTACATTTACCACGAGACATACAATGAAACACGCCGAAGTTTGACTGTTATACATATATCGCCATATCTAATACGTTTAACATTACGGTTTGCACGATTTTATAACACCAGAAACACTAATGCAAGCTCACTTACGAGTTCCTTCAGGTAAACAACAGTCTCATTCAAAACAAAATCGTCCAAGAAAGTGACAGCCCATCTAAAATCATTTCGTCCAAAAGCATGACAATCTCTCTTAGGATTTCGTATCCAGTTGCAAATTCAAACTCTATTTCATTGTTCATAATTAAATTTTGACAGAGTTTTGCTCGCATAAAGTTAAAACTTTATCTTGCTCAGACTGGCAGCATGTCGCTTTCACATTAAATGTCCGAAATCAAATCACGCTGGCGGGTCGCGTGCTCCGTAATTTATAGTGTGACCTGCCTTGATTCTTTTATGAAAGACCTCGTCAACACCCGTCCAATTTGGATTTGCACCAGCGCTTCCTTATCAATTCTTGGTTTGTTTCTTTCTTTTACCCGTCGACTTACACCACCGCTTATTGCCATGTGCTTTTGGCAATCAAACCCAGGTTCGTTAGGTGTTTTCGTCTAACGAAGTTCGTTTATTCTTTGATGACATCGTGGTGGTGTGATTTAGTTGCTAAGTAACATGCACATTTCACAAGTTCTGGCCCTTCGAATAGGAAGTCGCACTTACGTCATTCCCTTCGCATATGTGAGTTCATTTGTGCACGCGAACATCACACCATGTTTTGCTGCATGTCTTTTTTCTAGCCCAGGGATCTTGCGCAATCTTTGTCTACCTTTTTCTGTTCAACATTATTCACTTGATGTTTGACACATGACTTCTTTTTTCATTCGTTTTCAACTTGTAAGCTTTTTATTGGTGCATTGTAGTCATGTGATTTCTTTCTTTGTTCAGGCCATACTTTCTTCTC
>JGI24158J21664_10009449_pt1 | contig 13012 bp, 11 predicted proteins | sample Ectturendosymbi3_FD_21664 | JGI IMG/M metagenome (IMG submission 21664) | reverse complement strand
GAGATAGCTAAATCTGCGCAGAGATAGCTATATATGTGCAGAGATAGCAGTTTTTGTGCTAAATCTGTCAGATATAATATTTTTACGAACGGCGCCCCATACTACTGCTTCAGTATAGTCCAGCTGTGCATTGCCGCAGAAGATAATGGCTGAAGTTAATGCAGACCAAGGGTCTCCAAACTACGGCCCGCTGGCCAAATCCGGCCCGCAAAGCAATTTCATCCAGCCCGCGAAGCCATTTTGTCAATGATGAAAAAATAATGTACAGTACTTACGAAAAATTTTTTGATTTTGTAGAGTATGACATATCCTGCAACAATCACATTGGGTAGGACGTCCGGCCCTTGACATGTTCTGTATTACCTTGTGTGGCCCTCGGACAACAAAGTTTGGAGCCCCCTGTTGTAGACAAACAAACGCAAATCAAAATCTTGTTGTGAAGACCAAGCCTGCCAAGAAACCATTGCACTGTCTCATTACCAACTGTTCATAAGTTAATGCTGACAATGTTATGCTTATTGGTAAAACGCAGCCATAATATCACAGGTTTGAAAATAGCGTTGTTGACAATACCACGCTGTACCACAGCTCATTGACTTTGACTATGTTACAGACACTTAGTCTGAACATTGTAGTCAACATAAAAATAAATGCGCCAACCTCAAAGCGAATCCAACACGAAGAAAACAGCAACTTTGACAGCACACTCAACAAAGTCGCTCTAGCGAAAATTTTGTTATGCGGAACAGTCACCATGGGTTACGAGAGCCAGCAACGAATATGACGATGCAAAACGACTCAAGTCAGCATGAAAACGTGACCTAGTGGAATCGTTCATGGAAAGACAGGTGTCACATGATGTATGCACGGAAGGGGATTTTACCTTGAAAAAGACGTGACAATACAACAAGTCACAAAAGTAGATAGGATCGTGACTCGAAAACAACAGTAACGAGAACGACAAAACACGTCAAGTCTACAGATTCACCTGGGCGAAAGAAAACGTTGAAACCTGGAAAAATAGCCAAGAAAAGAAGCAAAATTGCAAAGTCACATGATAGGAAATACGTCAGATCCGGAGACTTTTTAAGCCGGCCTGGCTGGCGAATCGAGGTCTTTTCCCAGAGACCACCCTTCTGCCAAGACATCTGACTTCAAGTTAGATTCTTCGTATGCAAGGGAAATCTGCCATATGCTGGGGTCCAGAAATGGTTAAGCCAAGTGGTTACATGCTTTGTCCTTAGTCACTTGGTCAAGATTAGCTGACTTGTTTAAGGGAAACCTTAACACTTCAGGAAAAAAATGTGGCGTGTCCCAACGAAACTCTGACACTCTGTCCCATAAATTTTTATCCTATTGGGAAAGTCAGGACATATACTGAAAGTTTCCTTGTGCGGTGAGAGCTCTCCCCCAAAATATTTGGTAAAGTTTGTCCAACATGCTAAGATGAAGACTAAGAAGGCAGTCATGACGAAAACAATGTGGAGTCAGAAGGAGGCACGTTTCAACGCTTCATGGAAATACATTCGTGACAAAAACTAGCGTCATGCAAAATCCTCTGAACAGTTGATGAAGCGATTGACAGAAATAATATGCATTCTGAAACAGACAGAATAAATTAGAGAGTTATTTAGTCAATGATATTTGTCTGTTATTATATTTGTGAGTCAATGTGTGAAGTTTAAAACTGAGATTTTATGAAAGTTATATTGAAATGCAGATTATCTTCAAATGAATAAATTGCATTAGATTGACCTATGATTCGTTCATTATCTAAGAATAAATTATATTAAATAAAATTCTACAGACTGTTTTTAGATGACTTAAATATACTTTGGATAGTCAGTAGTTAGTAAGTAAAACTGGCAAAAAGGGTTATCACACGGACGACAGAGACGCAAATATGATCCTTTTCTTGATAATGAGAACTCACGACGTTAAGTTTTCTATCAAGGATAAATACACTTCCTTCCGTTCATTTAATGGGCCGCAGGAGTGTTACATTTTTGGCGCTCAACGCGGTATATTGGAAAAATTCTTATTTTTTCCAATATCTTAATTTTTACTTACTAACTAAATTAAGTTTAACTAAATATTTTTTTTAACTTAGTCATTTAAACACTAGCAAATCTACCTTAAATCCTATTCAACAATAACTATATGCTTCATGTAATTATACTAATATATTTAAGGTACACGAACGATTTCAAAGTTTATGAAAAGTACTATCTTTTCAAAAACTTGCTTACAAAAAAAACTGCTTTGTTACAATGAAAGTGAGAACCTCCTTCTCTGTCTGCATTTTACATAGAATTAATACAGCATTGAAGGTATAAAGGCGACGATGATCTAGTAGTTGAAGAATAGTGCAGTTAAATTATATACTTGGTGTTTATCTAACATAGTCTATCTGACAACACTGCGGAGTCACCGTGTTATGGTTTTTAGTTCCCAATTTGCATGGGCTATTTTCCAGTCAAACAAACTACGGGTATATCAGATGCTTTTTGCGACAGACGGTGGAAAAAACGTACCAGGTCTTATAGTTCCCAGTCTTGTATTGGCTATACAGAATACTGTCAAATTAACTGATGATAAATTGTGCCTTGTTCAAAATTTTTAATTCTAAAACCATGGTTGTTTCCTGTCGCAATCACTCTTTTCTGTGACCTTTGGGTCTACCAGAATTCTCGTGTGAGTAAAATGACAGTTCCTGCACCGTTTGCGGTGTACACTCGATTACTCCTTCAAACGAAATGAAAGTCACTTCGCTATAATGGTGTACACTCGATTGTTTGGACGAGAAGATAACGGACAGTCAAGGGATTACAAAATTTTAATTGACCATGCACCAAAAAATTTTGTTGATATTTATTGACTGCGAATGCCAACGTTTGGTTGTGGAGATAAATTTTTCTTCACAATTTTAACGTTCTTCCGGAAGATAACCGGCATTATTTACAACTTACTATCATTTTTTTACGATTCAAAGTGCCTGAGACTTATTCAATTTTTAAAAAATTTATTCATAACACTTTCTTTTTTTATCTATAACTTAAAAAAAGACTATCACTATATTTCCTAAATATTTTTCTAGGCATACGTAGTTATAAACAGACTTATTAGAAATTTAACTACGAATTTTTTGCAGTACTTCGGAAAATATATCAAGCCCAACTACCCGGACCAAAAATGAGTACTTAAGTGCTAAATTCTCAAATCAATATGGACGATTTTCAAACAATGACTCAATCAATCATCTTCCACAGATCATACGGATTTGATAAATGCATTAGTAATTTTACCCACATTGTCAACAGAAATCAACCCACACTTTTGACCAAACTCTACAGGTTGATTATCAACAACTAATCTCTATTTTGGAACTTATACAATCTGATTCAGGCCGTGATTGAACAACACAGAATTTGGGAGCTAACAAAGGATACCTATTTAATTAATTTGATGGAAACAAAATGCTTTTTGGGGGGGAAATGCAGCATACTACATGCAACATTTATCCATCCAAGTCAAGTTGCAACCCTTACATTGGCAACATGTTCACAATTTGAGAAAAACAAAATAGCTTCACGTCTTGCTTCAATTGTGGCAAAATATGATGACTCATCTCCATGGATTTTCAAAATTGAGAAAAAGGAAGGCCACAACCAGTCTAACCCACAATCTCCGTTCCTAACCCAAATGTCGATTTATACATTCTTGATAAACAATTCTCCGCTATAACCCAAACCTTTGACAATCAAAATGCAAAAAGATTTTTATAAAATTGCTTATACGAATCAGCGGAAAAAATTACAGAAGAATCACCTACAGTTGTCACTGTACAAGGTATCGTAAATGATGGGCATTTTTTATTTCTTTGTTCTGATGTAAATTCATTTCAAAACATAACTTTCAATTTTTTCAGAACCCAAAATTTTTGAAAACTTTTTCCCACCTTTCGTACTAGTAGCGAAAAACCTTTTTCTATTTAATTACCGCTAACATCTCCTGGATGCGACGAATTACTTAAGACGACCATCACATAACAAAGTATTTCTTTTAATTATCCTGTGCACACTTTAAACCCAGGATAACGTCCTTTTAATCGGAAAAACATACACTTTTCGTTAAAAAGCGCAATAAGTCTGACGCTCTTTTTTCATTGCATTTGTTTTCCAAGAATTGTGTGTGTTTCAACAGAATGTGCGGCTTACACGTTATTTGTATGAACAAGTTTTGGTTTCCACACAGCTTTCCAGCAATTTGTTGCTTCAGTTTGCATCGCCAAAGCAAAACCCAGCTTTGCGCCAAGTACGCACAGTGCAGAACCAAGCGGAAACAAGCGCCGCGCGTCAACAACAGAATGAACAGTTGCGAACGCAAGAAAATGCTAACGACAGCGTTGAACAACTGCGAGTGTAAACACGCGGCTGCTGTCACAAGCGCGTCATTTTTTTTCAGCACCACAACAATCGCATTATGCGCCAAGCTGTGCAGAACGAAAATGTCCAACTCCATTCACTCTCATAGTTGTTTTCACAGCGCATTGCAAAAGACACTACAATATCATTTGATCAAAATAAAGAGATAAATTATAATTTTTATGAACTACATGGCAGCAAACATGTTTGTAGAAGTTCATAGTTTATTATGACAAAAACGCAACCAACGGAAAGCTGAAGGAATTCAACACTACCAATCTAAACAACACATTTTTTCATCCAACCAAGCGGTTGTGAATTTCTGAAACTACGAAAAAATTGTAGCATCTTTCTTCAAACCCGTTTTGTTTGTACAAACATGCAGTGACGAATTTACGCATCCATTTCACTATTGAACCTTGGAGGCTACACATACTCAACACTATAATTTAAAAACCTATCTCACCTCTTTGCCTTTTACCGCACTATAGCTAAATCATGGCAATAGGCCCGTTCCTAAGATGATAAAAAAATTTGCAAAAAAAATAAATTTGGGAAACTGCGGGGAAACGTGATTTCGCAATTTTTTTGAGACAGACATGAGTGCCGACGCCTGCACCAGACTTTCAGCAGAATAGAAATAAAACAGTCTTTTGCATGTTACTGTTACATAAACTCAGATCGTGCGAATGTAAGCGGTTCCAATGCACGAAAACCAAACACATACCTCACTTTATTTACTTTCAATCTTCTATCGACGAACAAAGCACGCAGCAATAGCAATTCATAACACGACACTTACAATTAACCCAGCGGGGCAACACAATTCATCCCTGAAAACGAGCTTGCAAACCAAATTAGTGCAACAACTAACAAGAAAAGAGAGTTTACTGCCGCCATTTTCAGGTGAATCTATATGAACTAAAGGCACAACACATAAATGAAATTTCTTGCAACAAATTCACCGTGAGCTACAGATATTCAAGTGAAATAAAAAGCAAAACAGACCTCATATCAATTGGGGTGGAAGACACAGCTCAAATCTTTGATCTTCTCGATGACCAGAAATACACTGACCCAGCTAACAAAATTGGTTCATACACGATGGGTCTAAATGTTTCTAACCTGAAATAAAACTGGACTGTAGTTTTTACTGCACACCACGCGAGGCGACTAAGAAAAACAGTTAATTTTGTAACAAGTTTACGCGAATCGTTCCAGCACGTTGCTGACTTACTTGGCAATCACACGAGCTACATACAGAGGATTAACGCAAGTCCATCTGCTTGCAGAGTTTTTGGTGCAGTATCGTTTAAACATATAAAAACGGTCAAGAAACTACTGGCATATACTAGGAAACTACAGAAACCGTCTTTGACATGTATACTGCAATCTCTGCACATATATGCTGTCCATTTATATTAAGCTTTAAGGCAGCATCTAGAAAAACAAACCCCTTTCCACCTAGTGAGCGATACACATTAGAAAACTAATAACCGCATGTACGCAGCTTGAATCCATCAAACGCACATGGAACATCACTTGCTGCGTACCGTTACAGTGATTACTTAAGTTTTGCAGTCTGATCAGACTGACAGTAACTCGCCACCAATACATAATTATTTTTCAACTCTTTATCTGCAAGCGTAGAAACTAAAAATATTGCTTACATCATTTTGAATCGCCCTGCTCTAGAGATGAGTGGAATGGCAGTTCCCGCGAATATTGTTGTGCAGAGCTCATAATGCACCACCCTGCTTGTCCGCATTTTCAAAAATGAGAATTTCACAACTGTTTTGCGTAAACCTCTGTACGCGATTTTTATTATCAACATAGTCAGAACCCAGTCTTAACCAAATGCTTTTTGAAAAATCATCACCGCTCAGAATCTCATTGCAATTCATGTTTCATGCTTTTATTTTTTCACTTTGCACACAGCCTGCGAATTATATTTGACTTCTTTATTCAATCACTTTGGTGCAAGTTCGCACCTAATCAACGAAACAAGATGACAGTCTAATTGGATTTACCCCAAATTTTCTTTCTGAATACAGTCAACGGCCAACAGCTCACCCATAAAATATATGCTTTCATTGCCTATATTTATCATAAACAATTTCCCTCCCAAGACCTTTTGCTGTGACAACAGTGCAGCTAACCGTCAAACCGGTGGCTTGACATCACCACCTTGTGGAGAACAGTATTCACATTATCAAATCGCTATAGATAACAATGCCTTGGAGCTGTACTACTGTAGGAGAAATGAAGTATACTTCAAAACACTGCTGTGCCAAAACAATGGACGGCAAAATGGCGTTATATCGCGAAAGTTGTTTTCCGAGTTGTACAAAAGCATGGTGAAAAAAGTTCCTTTCTTAGGTTTTCTATTGCCCAATCGCCCCCCTCGATTCGCCCTTGCGTGAGCCGCGGGTTGGACAAAACTGCTCTAAGTACAAAGCTGGTAGTTTGATGTCATTGGGACCACTTGGTTGCGTCACACTGCGCCAAAAATTTCCGAACCCAAAAGTGCCCAAACTTATTAATGGACGCAAAAGTTTGATTTTCTCGACTTCTGGATTCGATGCATTATTTTCCGTTACAGGTGCTGTTTCGCTCTCGTGTGACGTCACGCAAGCGAATGGGTTTTTGGTTGAGCGCTGTTGACCGTTTTGCATTCGCTGACTGTTCGGGACATGACGTTAATTTCTTTGCTCTTCCAGTTTAGTTCAGTAGTTACCGTTTACTTACTAAACACCCCGTGGCCTGGTTGTGAAGTGCGTGCGCTTCAGTGCTGGTACGTCTGAAGTTCGCTTCTCGGCAGTGTCTTACCATGACATTGTAAATTGATACTGTAGCCAGTGGCGTAACTGACAGGGGAAGGGGTGCGCCCCGTCCACCCCTGGCAAGCTAAATGTAAAGAAATGGGCCTCCTCAGAGATTTCATGAACTGCAGAATGCTACAATTTTTGGAAATCCGTTGATCTTGACATTTTAAATACTGAATTCGTGCAGTGCTTAGAAAACCAACAATCATCAAATGAATCGTAGCTTCAAAGCTGTTGCAGTGCAACGGCGTGCATTGTACAATACGTTATCTTGAACGTGCATACTGTTTGTGATGTAATAATCACCCGTAGGTGCGGAACGTTGCCGTCATTTGCAGCCTGATACTTCTACTTGCTTTGGACTGTATGATGGACTTGTGAACACGTTAATGTCTGAAAGCCGCCGTGTACTTTTCCTTGAGATTAGGCAGTGACCTTGAAATTAGAATACAGAGAAAGTTGTGTACTGACACTACAACTTTTCTCTGTTTTGGAAAGCCAACTAATTAATAGAGCTGTCTGCAATTCACCACTGGAAGTTGAACCAGCGGTGTTGGTTTTAGCAACTTGGCTGAAGGTGATAGCTTTGTTTTCCTGGCCATCCCGGCGGGTACAGCAGCTTTCGTCTGCGAAGTGCGCTTTACACCTCCTTGAAGAGAAGTATGCGATTAAGCTCACAGTATGGGTCGCGACCCAAACAAGGGTTGCGATTTAGCAAAGGCTCAGAAAATAGGTTGCGCCGAGGCGATTATAAACCTAAACCTGATTAAGAGTTGTAATTTTTCAAACTTGTCTGTTTCTGTTTGCAGTGTAGCATAGGCACTTGAGAAAAGAGTAGAATGCTGACATTGAAAACGAACTTAGCAACCTACTGCCAAAAATCATCCATACAATCACCATTTTTGTCACGTTACATACGCTGTTTGAGTCTTGGGTCGCAAGATGTTCACCAAAGTCAGATTTCAGTCACGCTCGAAAAAGTTTTTGAACTGCTGGTCAATTAAAGCAATATGCCAATATTGTCAGGAGTCGCCTGATAAACACCCGCATCCGGATTCATTATCATTTCTCAACGTTTTCTGAGTATTGCGAACGCTCTACACGGCAGTGTCGCACTAATGTTATCAATGAAACATTTTGGTGTGTATCCCATATCTTTACTTGGTGATCTTTGTAATGTTGATTATGCAGTACACATAGCAGTTTTGACAACGAAATACGAATATGTGCAACATAAATATAAGACGTAGAAATAAATATGAAATCTGGTGCTCAACAATGTGAAGAGAAAGCACAACAGAAAGTTCAAGGTTCGGCTGCAAAGTCCAGAGAGCCGACGGAATTTGTTGCTGCTTCCATCACCCCTCCTAACAACAATTTAGCTGAAAAAACCTGTAATGCTTTGCTAGAAATTATCCCACTTCAAACAAACAGTTTTCGTGCCTTTGCTGCTGCAAATTTATTGAATATTTCGTCAAAAAATGATATGGTTTAAAAGGCCGCATGTGTCAACCTAGGAAATATCTAACGCCGTAAACGCTGTGGAGATGTTCTACGCCAGCAATTGTGTGATCTGAATTTCGACATTAAATGTCAGCGGAAATGTTCAGTTTATGGGTCAACTCAAATAAAAAACGCACTAGCAGTAAGTGAAAAGTTCACATTTATGACTAGTATGCTCAACGCAGTTGCTCAATTTCAATTGATATCTTAAAAGGTAGTCAGTAGTTAGATGCATTAATTCTTATAATAACTCCTTCAGCCCGCCACGTTGGAGATATGCGCAAGAAAAATACGTAATTAAAATGATTTTATATTTTGTGTCAACCGTCAAATCGTGCTTTGAATTAAATAAATACAAACGGTTGTCTGAAATATCTCGCAAAAACATTTGATACCTTGAACAAAACAATTTACATGTTTTTATACACCACTGAGCATCCCAATCCTACATTTTAGCTGTTTACTTAATTCATAACCTGATGTTAAAATGTCTGCCTTTCTTCACACTGCCGGATTACTATTTGATGATAAGTGAAAGTAGGTATGCCTGGTGCGATAGGTATGCCTGGTGGTTTCAGTGTTTGGCCTTCCCCTGCGTTAATGAGTGTCCGCACGGGAGCAAAATGGGAATTTGGCACCACCTGGAAATTGAAACTAAGAACCAAAAATTTCTAGAAACCTGATGTCAGCAGCGTAATTGAGTTAATTCTTGCAATGACAGTTTTATTTTCCGATATGACACTCACACTGCGCAAGACCCGGTTCACTGTTGAGGTGTCATGCAATTTTGCGCTTGCAGTTCACTCATGTCCACTACATTGCCTTCAGAGGCAGGTTGCGAAACTTGGGTGCGGATAGTTCCAAAATTAGCCATCATTGCGTAACAGTAACATGGCAATAAAGGTTCACATCAAGCTGCGGTAGCAGGCCTTTAGCCGCATATGACGGTTGAAGACATCTGTGGCAGGTAATGCAGCCAGACAGTGACTGTAGATTGCAGGAAGTCACGTACTTTTATACGATGTGAAAATAAATCTTGTTGCAAACGAAGCGCATTTTTGAGACTGTTGCCGTAACATGGGTCATTTTCTTAGTGGTGTAGAAAAGGTAAAGCATTATGTGAACTCGCATTTTAATTCTATCATCAGCGGCCTGAAATGGGCAAGTAAAATGTCGACTTTGCCGATCAATGGAAAACTTCCTGTGAACGCCTATGTGTGTGTTGTTTATGTTTATAATGTAAGATCCGCATTGTACTGTGCTATGAATAACCATTTTTTGTGTTATTCGGTTGTCCTTTGTTGTGGCCTCTCGGTTTTCGGTTAGCAGGTCGTTGAATGTGCCATATACCACGAACCGGGTGTGCAAGAAGATTTACACCCCCATATGTGTGGCGCGAACAAACGGAGACTAAAGCTAATACACATGGGCGTCGGAAGTACTTTTTGCATTGGGGCCACTAGGGGATTTTTCCAAAATTTTTCTAGGGGAGGAGGCAAAAGTTGTGAAATTTGATTTTTCCCACTCGAAACTAAGAAAATGACCTTTTTTTGCTGAAGTTTTCAAAATCTAGGAGAACCAAACCCCCCTTCCGACGCCCATCCCCATATATGTGTAATGCATGCGAATTTTTGGAACTAAATATTGCATTCGCAAACGGTGGCCAATGGCTCCTTTCATCAAAGTTTTCCCGCCCTGGCTCAAACCTGTAGTTATGCCAGTGACTGTAGCCTTCTTACCAGGTGCATGGTATGTAGAAGAGCTGTAGGGAACTATCCAGTCTTGTATTCCAAAGCAGCTTAAATGATACCACAGACCTTGTGCACACACAGTTTTGGTGCTACAAAAGGCCGTTATCATAAAGTGCCATGAAACCTCCATTCAAAAATACTGTTTTCTTGGAATTTCATATTTTATGTCTCTTGATTCTTAGCGGTCTCACCGAAAAGGTTCGAGGATACTGGAATTGCCAACTAGGACAACTGCCACCAACCAACAACGGCACAAGTGACATTGCAAAAACTGCCATATAGTTTTATTCACTGAGAAATTAGGATAGATTGAACAAAACGTGCCGAACAGCCTGAAACGTCTAAATTCCAAACGTGTGTGTCATTTGAAAGCAGATAGCGCCTATTGTTTGAAATGTCTTCCATGGTTAGCTCTGACTATATACTAGGCCAGTGTTTTGATGCAGCAGAACAGTCCGCAAATCTTTGCGTTGCTCATGAAGCCCCATGCATTGCTCCAAGTGTCTATCACACATTTGGTAATATACCAATTTCGTCCCAGGCAATTTCGGTCTGTTTCGGCGCAGAACCGTTGCCAGGAAGTCTTCAAGAGATGGGCTTTGCAATTGTGCAGTGGGTCTTGACACTGAAAAAGTTGACAAAACTTAATTGATTTGTAGTGTTTCATATTTCAATTTTGGGAGACTTGGTGCATTGTTTGGGTGGGCTCAGCCCACCAAAGCCCAGCCATGGCAACGGGATTGTTTCGGCGAAACCCCTGGCAGCCACTCACGAACCCCTTGGTTCCGCTGCACCCCAGTTGAAAAACACTGTTCTAAGCTGTTATCCACTAAACCTTTAAAATGCCCGCTGTCTCCATCAGAAGCTTAGGTCATGAACCTGGTGAGGCATAAAATAGAACAGTAGTGCAGCTTTGGCATGCTCGCTAAAGCGAGGGATGTACTGACTCAGTGTTTTTTAAGCCGTTTTTGCATGTCAAAATGACACCCTAAAATTTTTCAAAGACACCCTAAATTCTGAAAACCAAAGTATGCTTTGGCCTTGTGTTGAAGTAAAACGATTTGACGAAAGTATGTTTTCCTGCACGTGGCAGTTGCAACATACGGCTGCAATGTTATAGGTCCACACAATTTTCTGGTGCAGAAGTTGGAAGCGAAAATTGCAAGGATGCTATCTGTGCATTGTCATACGCACCGCCTCGCTTCGACCTGTTGCTATACTGCCGCAGAATTGTACAGCATGGTGTACGAAGCTGCGAAAGCACTTCAATGCAATTATGGAACTGATTTACTGTTTCACCGTTGCGATCGGCTTGCCTGGCGATGCATCAGACTACAATAAAGGCAAAAGATCCGCAGTTGCATGCAAAGCACTCCAATAATGGCGTGTGCTGTCACCATTCCCCTTCATATTCTATATCAGGGTTCTCCAAACTACGACCTGCCGTCCAAATCTGACCTGCGAAGCCAATTCACCCGGCCGCAAAACACATTTTGCCAAGGGTGTAACGAGAGGGGTGCAATTCCTCGGGCGTCGAGTAAATTTTGGGGGCGCCAAATCACTGCGGGGGGCCGAAAAGTCCCAACAATGTCACACGTACTTTCTTCAATACGTACATTTGCTTCCGAAAGAACTCAGTTTCGAACATGGGGGCGCCAAACCTGCTTCTTGCCCTGGGCGCCATCAAACCTCGTTACGCCCCTGCATTTTGCCAGTAATGAAAAAATAACATATTTATGAAAAATGTGTTGATGTGGTAGAATGTAACATACATATCCCGAAAAAATTACATTACGCAAGATGTCCGGCCCTCGAACTGTTGTGTCAAAGCTTATGCGGTCCTCTCCCAAAAATTTTGTAGAGCCCTGGTCTATATGAATGGGGTAGACCAGCTATTGTATGTCCAACCCAAATTGCTTACTGAACCAAAATGCATGTCACTATCTTAACCAGGTCCGGACATTGAATGACATGCTGTATTAATAAGGGCCAAACAATAAATCGCTTACTTTGACCTTAGGTTAAATCTTGCTTAAGCTAATACTGAAAGCGTCAGTAACAGAGGTGATAAAGTAGCACTGAGGACCACCTGCATCAAAAATATCAAATTCAAGATTATCAAAATAAGGACAGGTTGTCAGCATGTAGGATACTTTCGCTACAGAGAAAACGTAAACTGGGCCGCACAAAACCTTCGATTAGGCAACCTGCTGGCCGCGGGATGGACATAGCTGGGATAGACAGTCGCAGACGCGTCGACCAGGGTGTCACTGTTGCGAACTACAGGATGAACGCGTTTTGCTGGCGAATTGGTACTGCATGCTTGGGTCTTCCCAACGGGTCTTCGGTACGCATTTGATCGGTTTTCTGCTGCGCGCGACCAAGCAGGAACGAAAATCAGCACTAAAAAGGTTGGGGTATTGTGTCTCTCAAGGCAGTGGATTCTACATGTGAGCGAAAATACACTGCAGCAGGTGGAGACGTTCAAGTACCTTGGGGTGGTATTCAC
>JGI24158J21664_10009448_pt1 | contig 13014 bp, 5 predicted proteins | sample Ectturendosymbi3_FD_21664 | JGI IMG/M metagenome (IMG submission 21664) | reverse complement strand
AACCTGAGGCTCGGCCTCCAACGCCGTTACAAAACGTTCTGTTAAGTAAGTTTCTGTAGCCCGGTGTCAAGCGAAATTTCTGACCTTGCGAAATTTCTGACTTACTATTTTTTGTCAGTTATTTTGCTTCTCAGTGTAAAGGGATAAAGTTTGGCGATTACTTTTGATGTGTGCTGTATGAATTAAAACTTTTTGGTTCGATGTCAGATACCCACAACAAGCTACACTACGGGAATAAGTAAAACCAGTGAAAAATATTGGACTTAATCTTAGACTNCAANTATTTTTCTTTTTCTAACTGNAACATAAACCNTAACCAGACACACTTAGCTAAACACCAAACCCTAAACCCTAATCATCAGTTTTCTCAGCGTATTTTACATGTAGAATGATGCTCTGTGCATGCGCATATGGCGTGAAGTCAGACATTTCGCTTGACACTGCCTCCAACGCTGTTGCAAAATGTTGTTTTTATTAACCAGCGTTGTGCAAAACGTGTGTGTTTGTGCACTATGGACGTCGTGTCTGCGGGCAAAAATACATTATTATTATATGTGACCGTTTGCGAAAAAGTTGTACCACGGTTGAATATGCACGATGACGTCATCGAATGAAACCGTGAAAATTTCCCCCCTCCCGAAATGAAGAGCTGGTTGCGGCCCTGTCCCCAAATGAAACCAAAGATGAAAATTTTACCCTGTCTTACTAAATTTCAAGCGGGAGTACAGGCATCAATGGGCACGCCGCTGGACGACCGTGCTTGAACTGCGAGCAATGATTAAACTGATATATTTTGCTGCCGATACTGCTGAAATGATTTGGGACTTTACTGACATGTTTGATCTGTCTCTAACATGAAAGAGGTCGTTAACAAATGTGTACCTGGTTCACTTGTGCCATCGGCGCCATCACTGCAAACAAAGTCACCAGGAGTGAGTTCATGTGAAACTTTGTTGTGGAAGCGAGCAGGCTGTGAGCACTGAAATCTTACATCTGTGGTCGGATCTTGGACTTCCATCTGAAAAGATAAAATCAAACAACAATGTTTTAGAACACTGTAAGTCTAATCGGTTGACTCTAGTGAGGATATTTTGCAAGGGCGTAATACCAGTGCTTAGTAATGACAGTGGATGTGAACCATTCGCATTACAAAGTGGCATTTCAGAACTTGTTATTATTTTCCTGCACATGCTGGGTTGCTTGTGCCAACCCGTCATTGCGCCATGGAAGTTTTACTTGCGTGTGCTTTGGATCTGANCGATTCGTGATTCGTCGTGCGTGTGTGCTAGCGNCAGAGATGAGCGGAGTCACATTTTTTGGACTCCATCTCCGCTCCTGTTGCCTGTTTAAAGACCCTGCTCTGAAAAATATGAAAACGTCAATCTGGTTTCTGCTGACACTTCGAAATTTTCCAAATAACTCATATCAAATATACATCTTTGGGTACCATGGGTTCTAATGGCAGTTATAAAATTTCAACTGTTGAAACACTAGTCCGAACTTGCAATCACTGTTTAGATATCTGACAATTATTGTAATTGAGGTTTAAGTTTCAATCTTTACAAAAGACTGATTTGAAATCTTCAAGGTCAGCAGCTGATCACCTGTTTTATGAACACTGATTCCTAGTTCAACTGTGTGCTCAGACGAAATTCTGAACTATGACCGCACTAAATTAAGCCATTAACATAAACATAAACGCAAACCATTCCAAAACATTTAACACGATGAACATTACACATAACTTACTATCCCTGACAATTTAATGAATGCAGTGTATCTGCACAACAATTTAATGTTGTATTTAGGCTGCAATTATCAGGGCAAACTTCCAACATTGTTCAGGATAGCACCAAAATCGGAGCAGAGATTGGCCTATGCAAGTGGTGACCAAATTACAAATCTCCACAATGTAGACTGTACATCACTTCTAACATGCCAAATCCTATTACTATAGGTCATCTTGGCGCGCTGTTGCATCTTCATAGTCAGTGTTGTTGACCATTGTTTTTTGTCACATGTGCTTTTGTCCACATCATTAGCCCTGCATTGTCATGATTGATGCATGGTTTTCTGCATTCCCGAACTGCGTTGGCACGCACACATTTTGCATATGAACTAGCACTATCATTAGGGGTAAAATGCTCGTTGCTCCCACTCAGTGTCACACTATAGCGACAAATGGGACAATGCTGACATTAGTCAGAAAACACGTTTGAATCAATTCAATTCTGTTTGACCACAACAAGCATCACTACAGCAATTTTAACAGTACTTTTAAAATTTTTGATTGGCTCCTGGATAGACCGAAGCATTGACTCTGGCTCCTAGTAGAACGTAAATCTTTGACTCCCGATCCTGCTCCGGTGTAAAATGCAAACTCCGCCAGTAGCCCATTCCGGCACTCCTACTCCGTGATCATCTTTGGTTCACGCACAGATCTGGCGCACTGACCTCGTTGAGAGCTAACGCCTTGCTTCAGCTCGGCAACTTAACATGTCGGGTAGCTTAGTCGGGAGACAGAACTGTGCTCATACAACGAGTATGTTGTCTCTTTGTTTGCAGCGTCAAGATATTCCAGCAATTCTGCATGCATTCTGCATCGTAACATTCTGCATACGATAACAACCTGCCCACAAACAAGGCTATATTCGTTCTCTGACTTCTCCATAATCAATTTGCTTACGATGGAAAGATAACAAACATTTAATGGAGAAAGGTTATTCTGATTTATTTGGCTTATCGGATGCATATTTTCTGTCAAAAACAATCTTTAAAATATCTTGCTGTGATTTGAATCCGCTGTTTAAACTGGTGTCAGGATCCCATCTCAGCCGTTGGAACTTTATGGAGTATGGCAGCGAAACGACTGTGCGTTATTGTGGGGAGGGGGTTACCTGCTCGATCCACTCCTTGAACCACTTCAACTGGCAGTCGCAGACAAATTCGTTCCTCCAAAATTCCACCGTGATTTGCTCGTCGGCAATATTTGAGAAGAGGCCTTTAGGAAGCTTGGTGAGCTTGTTTTCCGACAAGAGGATCGTTTGCAAGCGTTTTGCGCCACTGCAAAACAAGCCTCCGCTTTTGCATTTAAAATATCGAAACTTTTCAAAGAATACGTCACGCACCTGATTGCTTATTTTCTAATAGTGCAAGTGATAAACTCATGTCTGTGTTCGACAAACTTACATAAAATTAATCAATTTATGATTGCCACAAGCAAATGTTTGTGGAAATGATTATTTGATTTTCAATGATGGCAAATGTTGGTGCAGCACGTAGGCCAAGACCTGATCAGAAAAATTTTCATTTAAGATAGCATGTTAAAAATAAAACTAAGCTTTAGCATAGTCAATGCAAAAAAAATGCAAAAAACGCAGTCTGTTTCCGAAAGACCAAGGCAGTCTGTTTCGGAAAGACCAAGGCAGTCTGTTTCGGAAAGACCATTCGCTTTACGAATTAACAGCTCTAATAAAGAAAACCTCCAGAAATTAACATGCAAATAACAACCGAATTATCCCACTTGAATGCGTTGGTCTCTATTTTTGAAATATGATTGTTCTCCAAAACTAATCTGTAGAGACTACTGCATGTTGAAAACGTCCCATTTTTCAGCGTTGTGATCTTGTTGTCGCTGAGGTCAAGATAAGATAAGCGTGTCTGAAACAACGTATAAGTAAGTCAACATGGAGTTGCAATCCTGAAACAAAAGTAAAAGTTAACTCTTTACTATTTTCATGGCCTTCCTTAAAGCAACAGGAGGAAAAACCAAATTGGGGCCCAAGTTGTTTTATGAATAAAGACTTCAAACTTTTGTGCTAAATACCTGACCATCCCACCGCTACACAATTTCCATCATGATGTTGCAGTTTGATATTTTTAAAAACAACAGTTTTAGATACACAATTTTAAAATTATCTTTGTATTCATTTTCTAAAAACAGGGAACACTTTTGATTTGAAACAATCAACAAAATACTTCACTGGATACTAATAATATATTCTCCGCAAAGATGACGCAGTCGAATCTATCAGCAAAATGGTCTAACAGGAAATCGATTTGACGTAACTAATAGGCATCGTCAGTCCTGAAATCTGCAAACAATATATTTCGAATGAAATGCTGGACTACAGCAAGAGCAGAGAAAGAAATAAACTCTAAAGAGATTAGACGCTTTGTAGTACTCATGAACTATCGTGCATTAGGCTTCATAAAAATGTGCATGTTTTACTGTTTGCACAAATGTTCAGTTAAAATGTTCGACGCTTACCAGAATTTCCTACATACTGTGTTTGATACAACCTGGATATTTAAATTTGGATATCCACGCTGGTGTCCCTGATGACCGCCTCAACAACAGAATATTGGAAAACTGCCTGATTGTACCTGTATCGTTAGAGCTCGTAACAACTCTCTGTACGTTAAAAGTTTTGTCACCCTATTTTTTGTCTGTGAGTCAGTTTTGATTAAAGACACTCAGTGAGACACTGCATGCTAAGTAACAATCGAATCGAAAGGGGTGGTTTTGGGTTCACAAATCTACGCTTCCAATGACTGAACTGATGACAGCTCACACCCTCGGCAGCAGCTCAGTCGAAAACTCACCATCGAAACCAGTTTTATGAGAGTCGAAAACAGTTTCAGGTCGAAACCAGTTTCATGAGAGTGGAAATCAGTTTTATGAGAAAGTGTTATTTTCCAGTTCTGTTTTAATTTATTAATTTTGATCTAGAGCAGCGATGCTCAACATTTTTTTGACCCAGGAACCATCTTTTCAAAAAATATCCGAAGAACTACTTTGCTGTGTTGACACCTCATGAACAACTAGTCGAAACTGAATTGGACATAGCTCAGTGAGCTCAACGGCATGTTCAGTCTTAGTCATGGAACTCTCTGTGGACCAATAGAAATTCCAGGTGCATCACCGGTGGTCCACCTGGACCACGTTGAAGAATCACTGCTTTAAAACATTGTCTTACCAAGTTTGATATAAGCGATGGAACCTTCGTCAAGGACATGTTTCTCAGCGATAAAGTTAAGAGATCTAAGCCTTGCAAGAATAAGCTGTCGAAATTTGTCACGGGGTTTGGTCCTAGATAGAGTCGTTGAAGATTTCTGAAAAATCGATTAGTTGAGTAACATATATCATTTAATTTAAAAGTGGAAAATAGTGTATTTTGCGGACTTTGATTACACATTTTTTGCGCATTCCTTTTTTGTAATCACAGTGATACAACCTTGGTCCCAAAAATTTCATCTGTGGATTTGTTCCTGAATCATTGTTTTAAACATGTTTGAAAATATAAATAATATCTTCGTAGTATTAGCAATTTTGAAATTAGCAGAACAAATTTGAAGTTTCCCCTGTTTGTATTTTTTCAACAATTACGAAATTTGTAATAAAGCCCAAAAATTGCTTGCGGTTTAAAAGTTTATACAAAGTATTTACAGCACTTCTGGAACAAAACGCTACTGCTTGCATTGGTCACCAAAAGAGGTCTGTAAAAGAACACGTAGTCATACTTGTTGTAAAAGAATATGTCCCTGGGTATGGATTTCAAAGAGTTGTAATATGCGGCGAGCACTCTCAACTTAGGGAAACTCCGCATGTGAGTTTTGGTCAGCAAAGATATGTTGTTAAAGCGAAAGTTGAGAACAGTGACGCTGGGCAGCACGGTAGAAGGACTTGCCTTGATTGTTCTTATGTTGTTCTCTGTCAATGTACAAAAAGATCTTTGTGGAAGAGAACGCGCGCGCTTATAGTTTTTGGAAGACAGCCAGATGGCACCTTTTCACTGCAAAGGTGCTGGAAACTGCCATTTGTGGTAAGAACAACTAGTTTTACACCAGTCTGACATCTGATTCGGCACTAGTTATATCATTACTGAAACGAAACACAAATTTGTTTAAGGAAACAATGCAGTATGTTGAAAAACAATTTGCCACAGCTTATATTGGCAGCAATCGTACAGAAGTTGAATATATTTCGAAATCAACAACAAGCACTTCATACTCGTATTTCCGTCTTAATAAACTTAACCTTTTGCACCAGTAGTTGTGAGTAAAATAATAATGCAAGCTTGTCATAACGAAGCAAACGAAAAGCAATCAACAATTCGATAATTTTGAAACATTCAAAGTTAATGCTTAAAATAAAATTTTGGCAGATATTTTTAGCACATCTTAATTGCAGAAAACAATCAAGATTTGAGCTTGAGCACCAAGTGGCTGAGAGGTTGAGCACCAAGACTGAACTATTTATGCTTGCGTTTATTTTAAATCGCCAGTTATAGTAAAGCACATAGGTGTACGGGAGAGCATATTTTTGGGGATGCAAACAATTTTTGCCCAAATTTGATCTTGTTTTTCCCAAATAACGTATAAACAGCAAGCCTTAAAATGTACCATTCAAAACAAATCAAGGTTTCTGCATGCCTAATTAGGCCTACCAATTACCGGGGTTCAAAGCCGTACAACCTCAACTAGCAATCAATATTCTGCGTAGCTCTATGTGAACAATGGTAATATTTGCAGTGTTGAAAAATGTTAGCTAATTACAATAAAATCCCCCCAGAAATTGCTGTTCATGCCACCACGCGTGTAAGGTGTTGTTCAGAATCTTCATTTTCACGTTTTTATATACGTTCTAAACTTATTCTTCCAACACGATCGTCCTAATAGATCTGTTCTTCTCTACCATGGATGTGTGCATTTGTGTTGGCCACAATAGCAATCATCTGGAAAAGGAATAAAATATCGGGTCACGATCTAAAGTATTACACTGCTGCAAACAGGTCAAGTTTTAAGTAAGTAGAGGGAAAGGAGGCAATTGAATACATAGCATATAGCTTAATTTTCCACATTGGAGAATCTTCACTGCAGTGTGTTGTACTTAAAATACTACAACCTACTTAAATGTTTACAGCTTTTAAAGTCACGTTATGAAAACCAAAAATCCACTCCAGTTTAGACAGTCAAATCTGCACTGAGCACAGCATGCTAAGAAAAAAATAGCAATATGGGAATGATACACGCAAATGCTGCAGCCTATATGATCAATTACAAAGGAATGTGTGCAAATGCACATTTGCAATGACAAATGACTTATAACCTCAACAAGAATGTTTTATAAAAATGGCAGTGCTTCACTGCATTAGCATAAGTGAATTATGCAGTGTAATAAATAGTACAGTTGCTACTGTTCATGAAACCTTCACTTCACGAAACAATAAATTTGTCAGGATGCAACATATGCAATTCATTGCATGAAACAAACAAAAAATATGGAAACCTATCAGTATAAAATCACAGTTACATTACCACCACGCAACATATTACAGCTGCAGTTACGTAGTTAATTCTATTCATGAATACTTCATGAAAACAGATTTGCACTTGCAAATCTCGCAACATCAAGCACGTTTGAAACACAAAACTTCACTGTATCATATCACAGCTACCCCACATTACTGCCGCAAAACATTTTGCAGCTACAGCTACATTTTAGTTGTATATTTTACAGCATCAACAATTTGAGGTTTACAAAAATTAGGGTTAGTTGGAATGTGAGCTACCACTACATGTTCCTAATTTTAAAATGTTTCTAACTCTATCTAAATTTGAATGTTGTTTATGTTGGTCCNATTTTGATTTGGGCTGTTGTAATTTGTTCAAATACAGTATTTATAATACATGCAAATCTGAATGACATTCTTCCAATTTGTCCAGTTGGTTCTAATTGTACCCAAGTTTGAATGAAGCTCTTTCAATTGCCCAAATATGATCAAGAGTGTTGGAATTTGCCCAATTTGACATTTCTAAACGTTTTAAAATTTTAATGGAGCTTTTCTATACAACCCATCTTTGAACAAGATTGTTTGAAGTTGCCCACAATTGAATGAGGCTGTTGCAAATTGGCAAAATTTGATTTGACTGATGGACCTGATCCAAGTGTTTCCAGTTTATCTAAATGTTTTTGTTTTCACCCAAGTTTGATTGAAGCTTTTCTCATTTGCCCAAATTTCATTGAAGCTGATGTACCTTACTCAAATGCCCCTATTTTACTCAAATGTTTCTAACTTTACCCAAAACGTTATCAAAGTTTTTTAGTTGGCCCAAATTCGATGAAGGCTGTTAAAATTATCAATTGATTCCAGTTCACTCAAAAGCAGTGTCTATTTTGTCGTCAGTGGCAAAAAAGAATGGCTATTTTGCCGTTTTAGCTATTATTTTGCCGTTGATTTGGTATCATTTTACCTTAGTTTGGAAAAGATACACTACCTAACTTACATGTGAGTGTAGCTGTATACTTTGCCCATTTTTTGAAAATTTTTGCCCAAATAATGGCCAATTTTTCAGCGTTGGGGATGCGACCGCATCCCCTGCATCCCCATGCCATACGCTTATGGTGAAGCATGTCTGCTCACAGAAATCGTTTTTGCGGTTGTATTACACATCTTTGCTCAATCCTGAAATAAAAACTAGGGGGGAAGTGTTGGCAACGGGTGAATTTCATAACAGTGTTGGCGAAAAATTGGAAAGAAACGTTTTGTATTACGTTTCCCGTAACTTTCACCATGTCATCTTTCCCACATTACAAAACAAACTATCTCATCTGGCCAGCCCAAGTTTTGTCAGTGTTCTTTCAGAATAGCTGTAGTGTACTTACTCTTAAGGTCCAAAATCGTCAACTGGGTGAATTTCCTCAACTTCGCTAAGTCTAGGGTTGTGATTTGATTATCAGACAGCATCATGAACTTCACATCCGATCGGATACTTGAGGTAGGTATGTCCTTTAACCCTTGCTTAACACACACTACGCTTGGGTATGACATCCGATAGTAGCGAAATCTGAAAAAGGCCAGAGTCGTACATATTTACAATGCATTGCACAGCAGGTCGGTATCTTGGAACCTGAAATGCGCAGATTTGAATGGTTAATTAATGATGTCGGTCATACACAAATAACAACACTGCTGTGAATATGAGTTATTGGGAGATTGATTAAATAGATAATAAATGATCAATGTTGTAATATAAAAACTTGTTTTGAAATGTTTTATATTCTTTCACTTTAGTCTAATAATTAGACTTAGACTCTAATTAATGGAAAGCCATCTTCTGGATTTGCAGCAAATCTGATCTCGCTGCAGAAGAATGCTTTTGTTTTTCAATATAGTCTGCCCATGAGCAATAAAACAAGAAAACTAAATTGACTGCAAACAAAAGAAATTATGTTGAAAGCATCCGTACAAAAACTTGAATTTTTTTTCCAATAAGAGAACGTTTACGTTGCCTGTTTTCCAGTTATCGAAACAAAACGCTGGTTTACGGGTTTCAACATCATTTACAATGGTGAAAAGCACTAGGTTTTCTGTATGCTTTCGAGGAATCAGCCGAATGCGCTCTGTTTTCATCTTTTTGAGAGGGTTCAAACTTGCACATATCTTTCTTCAAATAAGTACTCTTCACGATGGGGGTAAGCATGGAATCGATCAGCAAATTTCTAATAGGAAATCGATATCAAGTAAAATTACGCATCTTCATGCCTTATGAATAGATTCATTTAAATAAGGACTGAGATTTTATTGAATAAAATAAATTTTGTTTGAATAAGGACTGGCTGAGACGTAATTGTACGTGAAATCGATTTCTTATTGAAAATTTGCTGATCAATTCCTTGCTTACCCCCATCGTAGAGGGTACACAGAGTTACAATCGATTCAGGTTAGGTGTTTCAATGAAATTAAATTCTAACACAAATATCAGGTTTTTGCCTGCTTGGATGGAAAAATTTTATGATAAACTGGGCATTGAATTTCATTTTTTCTGGGTTTACACTTTCTCTGTCATCTGCAGCTATTTGACGGTCTGGGCAAAGCACCATAACTACCGGTTGCGAGTCAACACTTCCTACGCAACTATTTTGATCATCTTAAAAGCTGTAACCACACTCAAGTTTCTATATCAATCAAGATTCCACACTCAAGTACAATTCGGCCATCTACTGCAAACGATGAGATGAAAATTACAGAGGGAGTTCTCGACCTGGCAACCTGATCAACATGTTTTTTCGGTGTCCCAGCGCTTTGATACTAACCTGCATGAATCTACTTAGTGCTTGTGCCAATGAACTTATCTCATCAACAACACAGATTAGTTTAATTTTCCAACTTAACGTATAGCCATCAAATGGTAGCGGATTAAAAACACTCCATTTCATAACTAAATCTTTTCATGAATACGAGTTTTATTTAACTTTCGCTTTGGTCCGCATCGCTGAGGTTGTTCATGTTGCTGTTACCAGTGAGTGACCGGTCAATTTCGCTCACTGAAAAGATTTTGGCCTCAACAGACCACGTGAGACTGACCTGAGCAGGTGTGTTGCAATCTCGAAAGCTTTACTCAAAACAAAAAGAAAGCTGAACATTTTTAAATAGGCTTAATTTAGACCAATGGTTCCCAACGTGGTACCTACGCCCTACAGTTGGTCAATTTGATTTTTGAGAGGGGCATTGAGGTCGACTATTGAGATCTGGGCCCAAAGCTTGTTTAATTCAGCCATTGGCGTATTAAGCTTCTTAGTTGACACGGAGTTTACTTTTTCAATCGTAACTTTTATATATAGCCACATGGGGGGAAATACGTTGCACATGTGACTTGGCGGGGCATGGGCAAAAAAAGAATGAGAACCACTGCTTTAGACCAGTGGTACCCAACAGGGGCGGATCCAGGGTGTGGTGATTGGGGCGATCTCCCTCCCTAAAACCTAAGAAAGTAACTTTATTCACCATAATTTTGTACAATTCGGAAAACAGTTTTCGCGATATAAAGCCATTTTGTCGTCCATTGTTTTGTCACAGCAGTGTTGTGAAGTATACTTAATCTTTCTTATAGTGGCGAAACTGTTATGAAACTACTACCAAATATTACTGAAATCTTCCCCCCTAACTTTACTGGCTGGATCCGCCCCTGGTCCCCAAACGTTTTGGACGCTGGGTCAAATTCGCTATCTCATCAGTGTCCACGTGCTGGACCAGCCGCAGTAACTCCAGACAGAAAAAGCAGCTGTGATGTAGCAATTGTCTGGGTTTACGTTTACTTATCTATGTTGTTCACAAAGCATAAGATTACGAACAAATGGCCTAGGTTCTAAATAAATCACTTTTATTTCACACATTGCAGGAAAACTACAAAACGTTTGTAGTTGAGCTTTTGATCAAAGCGGAAAGCTTGGTTCGTTTCGGTTTCTGAAGCCTATCGGCACAAAGTTCTCAATTACAGCAGATGTTTTTTGCTTCTTGCGTAATTGCATATTACAATCATGTCTTCACACGAAACTTTTAAAATACTAAACATTCCTATGAAAGTTTGCCGGCCGGCCGGGTCTGGCCCGCAAGCCGGACTTTGGGGACCGCTGCCTTAGACAAACGTCCTGGCACGCAATCAGAGAGAGAGGAAGTCCTTCAAATGTTTCATGAACAAAAACTCAAGGTTTGCCAACAACCCAAATCCGATCTATCTCAATTATGGTTCGGTACAAATTGCATATTTGAGCACTTTTGGCCTTTTTATGGATGATCGCAGTCTAAATTTAAAGAGCGGATACTTACTCTGCGATAGAATTTATTTTTTGTTTCTGAGTTCATTTTTCAAATGTAGAAAGTCATACGCTAATGCGAATGCAATACCTCAAACGCGATCACCGGTTGTATTTGCCTGAAAGACTGAATAAAGATCGTTACACACAACATGTCAAACATGAAAGTTTTGCTTATAAACAACGTGTACTTGAGACCAGCTTTGCTAAAATTTGATGGCCAGGATGGGATTGATCGAAAATTGGGTGTGAATCTTGGAGATATCTGCTGCTTGCTCCTCGGTCAAAAGTGAGGACCATCTGGTAAATCTCCACTAGTTGCTCTAATTTCAAGTCACAAGTTTTCACTATTTTTTAACTTCCATGTTTTCAGTGTTTAATTTTGAGCTCATTTGCATAAATCAATGCTGCCCCTGATAAATCAAACCGCAAGATTAATCAGTTGTAGCCTACTACATTTTTACGCAAATGAAATCAATTTCAAGCGCTTAAAACGTTTTCCAAAAACCTTGAAATTATTACTTTCGGCAGTTTTGTTAACTGCATGTCAGAACTGTGAAATGTCAAATGATACCGAATGTCATAATTGTGCCCATGATTTGCAAAACGGCACTTGGGGCCTGTCCAGCTTCGTGTTCGGCTTTGAATGGCTGCAAAGGAAAGTTTCACTTGCAGTGCTGGAATTGACATGCCGCCAATGCAGTATTCACACTACTGCTGTAAAGCAGCCGCAGCACAGAGCGAAGGTGGGCTCGAGTAGGTTGTAATGAAGATTTATTTAGGTTGTAATGAAAAATTTATTTCAGTTTATAAAATTTATTTAGGTTGTAATGAAAAAAAAATTTATTTCTCGAGTAGGTTGTAATGAAAATTTATTTTCTTTCTTACTTAGAAATAATCACCAAGGAGGACAAAAAAGAATGTGAAGTTTAACTCTCACCGCAGTTTAAACGGGGTTCCTACGCAATTTTAAATATAAATTTCCAGACATTTTTAAGACCTTCTCCAGACTTTATCCGGACTTTTCTAGACTGGGCTTTTCCGAATGACCTACCCAGGTCAAATACAAGCACTATAATATTTAACACGATATAAGTAAATTATATCAGTCTTGAATAAAATATTGTGAAAATGTGCATTAAAAGATCAAGTCTGAAAAATTACTTTCTATTTCCATAATAAGAAACACAAAAATGTTCCAGATTCTTTCAGGCTGGAAAATGACCAAATTTTTTCCATAATTTTCAAGATTCCGTAGTAACCTCGTTTAAAGTTGCAGATGTATCTCGATACATCAACGTGGCCGCTACGGTGGCAAACTACTTGTGCTTATCGTGTGAGAAAAAAGCAGTACCCAGTCTTTGGAACATTATCTTCCGAACCGTGATAGAGTTTGCCTTTGTCATCGTAGCAGG
>JGI24158J21664_10009447_pt1 | contig 13014 bp, 6 predicted proteins | sample Ectturendosymbi3_FD_21664 | JGI IMG/M metagenome (IMG submission 21664) | reverse complement strand
AGTAGTGAAGCCGCAATTTCCAACCAGCTCCAGGCTAATGCGCGCCATAGGCTCGTCGTGTAGCAATTGCAGTCCTGTAGTGAGGACGTGAGGTCGCAATGCCATACAATATCATAGATTTCTGTAAAACTACCCAACATTGCTGCGGATGTTTGGTCACAAAAATTATCCGCGGTATCTTGCATCAGCAAGAATTGTCGCATAACCAAGATCGGCTGTTTCGAAATGACTCAAAAGTCGAAGCACAGTACAACAGTAAAATTCAGGAAGCCTGCTACTGGCACATACGCAATTTTCTTCGGTTCTTTGATAGACCATCTTTTTTGTTTTAGATAACTTTTTTAAGTAAGGAAATCCTTTCTCATTTTAGAATATTCTTCCCTGCCTGTTGCATCTGACAGCCAATACATGAAAACTGTAGCGCCACCTCTTGTTTGACAAAAATCTGGCTTAGATTTTGGATGTTGTTAGCGAATCCTTAGTTTGGTTATCGTTGGACTTTCTTCTCATTCAAGGTATAGATCGATATGAAGCGAGCTGACAATGCAAAAAGAGAGAAAGGAAATATCAATCTCTTGTCCAACTTGCTTTAGCCTTTTAGTAAAATCTTAAAAACACGACCATTACGGTTTATTAAACAAAGCGGACAGCAGTGAACGCAAGTCATGGACAAGTCAGACTGGCAGTGACGAACAAAAACGTAAAGGGTGCAAACCAAGGAATGCCCACCAAGCAACAAACGCACACAACGTTCACGCTTCTGGGAATTGATTACCACAAGCCTCAAACTCTTTCATATTTCTTTGATTTCACGTGCAACACCAGAGTTTCTGCAAGATAATAAGTTACGCATAACCACCCAACTTTTTGTGAAAAAAATTAAAGTCATTTTTTAAAAGCCCTCTCATTAATTGGTTTGCTAAATAATTGGAAACTCCATTGTTCAAAGTGCTAATTATGCAAGCCCGTAAAAAGAACGGAGCTCTTGTGGTGAACGTACAATAAAACAGCAGTAATTTGTTTATAAAACAAAAGATCCACGTGTTCGGCGTTTTGCACTGCAACATGAAGGTATTGTTTTATCACACTGAAGATTTTATTTAAAACATTATCGTCGAATTATTGCAATCATAAGCGTTTTTCATGATTTTCTGAGATACAAATCATCTGCCATTCCTATGCGAATGGCTGCAGTCGAATCTCTGGCATGTGTGATTTTGGGAAAGAAATATTGATTCAGTAAATTTCTTCTACAGATTCGTTTCAACACTAGTGATTTCGCCTGTCCGGTGTACATTCACTGCCATATCTTGAAGCACGAAGATAGTGGGATGATGATGGTTGTTGATATTGTTAAAAAAGGTTTGTTACTTTGTATACCTGAGTCAACCGTGAGTGCAAACCAGTTTTAAATCGTTACGTTTTTCTCTTACTTCTTCATTCAGGAATTTTCCATGATTATCCCAAGCACGGGGGTTGAGTTTAGTGGAAATGTTAGAGGTCACGTTGGCCACGAATCGGATAAGAATTATTCATGTAGCCTCGCCTTAGCGATTTCCGAACAAAGATCACAAAGCTTTGAGTTTTATATTTTATCCTGGAAGGCTGACCAAATATTTCGAAAACTTTATTATTGGTGATGTCCATCGTGAAAAAGGTCTGCTCAGACAAAAATGAACGTATGAAAACACAAACGCCTGCACATATAAAATGACGTATGAGCATCATTTGAAAACCCTAAGAAGATCTAGACTTGGTAATCCGTGCTAACGGTTACGTGGGCAGCACCAAATGTTTCCTAAAGTTTAACTATCTCTGCTGAAGGCAATCATGGGACTAAATAAAAATTAATTCAGACTTCATCCCAACTGCATCCAATACTTTTACGTAAAAAAATTACTGCTCAAAAAAATGCTTAAAAAAATTACCCATCGTGGATCAGTGCCCGATAAACAATGATAGCAAATGTAGCAATTGCTACTGGCCACGAATTCCTTTACGTTAAATTTGTTTTCTATTGCATGCAATATCAGAATTTAGTTGCTTGATCAAAACTTTTGAAAAGGATGTCCCATATTTCATTCATGCTATGCAGAAACGTTATTTGCTGAAAGCAAATTGCATTTTTCATTTTTTCTGGGAATTATCTTCTGCGTGAAGGTCTATTTCACATTGCAAATTCTTTGAAGTCATTTGATTTTAAATTGTTTTTTGTCTAAACATTACATTTTTAAGGGACCCATTTTGGAGCATTTGTGCAAAAGTTTTGCTTTATTTTGACAAACATATCATTTTCTTCATAATTTATTAAATATAGCTCAAGAGTGCAACCCTTTAACAAAACCATGAAAAAACTAAGTGCGAAACTCTCAAAAGAGGTCTCGAGAAGACCGTTTCTTTCATATCTCCTAATACCCACCCCTGATTATATGAATAGAATGTTTTCAGTCCAAAAAGTCACTATTTTGCTAAATGTGCCATATTCAATTCAGCAAAATTTTTCAATTGAATGCTCTTACATAAGATTACTGTATTTTGAAAAGTGTTTTGCAGTTACTTGGAACGTTACGGAACCACTCAAGCAATGGGGCAAAATCGCAGACATTTCAGATATTGCTTGATTGCATTGTTATGTCTGGCATATAAAAATAATATTGCATCACATTAACCTGTCTGAAAATTGTGTTACCTTTTTGGTACTTTCAAAATGATTTATTCAGTGACAACAAGCCGGGGCTGTCGCGTTGAACGTGTTCCGGGTTTTGATTGTACTCGGGTTTTGACTTTGACTGTTTGCGCCGCAACATTACACCTGGGTTTTGATCCCAGGTATGTGTTTTCAATGTCTTCTTGGATTTATGGATTTTTCTTTTGAAGATCTGGTGCTTTACGATTTAATTGCGTAACCGAGATTTTTATAATAGGGTGTTTAATTTACTTCTTATTTCTAGTCTCATCTTGCTTCATCTCCTTTTATCAAAGTACTTTAGTCTACCAACAACATAGGTTATAAACAAGCAACTAACACTGTATTAGCTGTAAATATTAGCTATAGCTAATACGGCAATTCCATGAGTACACCGAAGATGAAGATTTGTTGATTGTAAATTGCGCCAGATAATCGACAAGTTCATGTTACTGTGATGTAATTCCGACAGACAAAATTATGATCAATTAGGCAATTCGTATTCATAGATTGCGCCTGTCACATCCAGTGCATCTTGCATCAGGGTTGTCAAATGAAAACTCAACAATTTACACCAATGAGTCATCGAGTTATTTACCAACAGCACTGTATCTTTCATGATAGCACGGTTATTTTAGCGAATTAGCAATCGTTTTACAGCAGTTTTTTGCAGCCTTCATCATAAGGTGGCGATAATTTTATTCACAATGTGAAAATTAACATTATGTGTTTGTCCAAAATGGTTTCCATCTTTTTTACTAATATTCCACAGAGAGGAACAATTTTTTACCTATATTCGAGTTAGTAATAAAAAAATATCATATATCTGCGTGGTAATATTTTTTCGTCGTTTATGTCATTGTGGCCTTGTGATGAAAATTTCACTGCTATTGTGCTAGATAAGAAAACTGTAACCTACCTGTTCCTTAGATCTGCCGTATTTTTGCTCTTCTGTTGTGAATTTAGCAAAACAACCTAATGTTAGATGATAAAGTTTTCCATGATAGGTTAAGCAGTCCGTTCAAAATAACAAAGTTAACAATCACTTTTCAGCGCTTGCCCAATAAAATCTTTTTTGATTAATATTTTCAACTAAAATTACGCTCTGGTAACTTCTATCTGTTTCTTCTGTTTGATTTTGATTGATTACGTGGAAAAGTTGATTAACAGTAGTGCTACAAATTGTTTTTTATTTGGTATCGTCGTTGTCTGTCAAAAGAGCCTTTTTCATTTATGTGTAGCTTTACTGCTTTTGCTATTTATCGTTTATCCGTATATACTTTTGTTTTTCCTTTGGAAATAACCTGTCGCATGACACAGGTCCACAATTTTAAATGAATTTCATGGGGATTGGGGTTTGAGAGCGTATTCGGGATGATTTGGGGGCGCTGATTTCAAACCTGTTGTCAGATTCTTCCTATGTGGTCAAGTTTTTGGTCTATTTAATATTTTAAATTTATGCAGTTGTAGCATTTTAAGCATACTTTTGCATAAGAGGGTTGCACATGTCGTGATTTGTTAAACCGGCTAAGATGTCATTTGAGCACTTAGTGGCTTCTTGTAATAACCGTGAATTGTAAACTAGATTATGAAGAGCAATGTGCACCATAGAAAACATACAGAGGTTAAAAAATTAAAAAATTCAGTTGGTGTGTGCTGTATACTTGCAACTGTGACTGACAAGACACAGATGAGAAACTACACAGACATTATGTCCTTGCTATGTAAAGATGGTGGTGAAAAAACAACGTTAAAATGCAAAGAATAGCCCAAACATGATGGCATAAACTCTTTTTTCACGACAGAAAAGATTGCACGGTTGCTAATACAAAAAATTGGCTGTTATGTGTTTTTCGGGAGTAGCTACTGCCAGCAACCTATTTCTAAGCACCAGCAATAGTCTGCCAACATGTTGGTATTCCAGCATCCCTGGTATCTTTTCTATTGTTTTTATATCATGGTGGAAGGACTCTCCTTGCTCTTCAATCACTGCTTCTAAGTTTTCAGGAAAATAGTTTTTGTATGACTATGAAGAAAATGAACCTTCACACTCATATTTCATCCTAATTTTTCGTAGGAATTTAACAGCTGTTTCGAAAGGTGGTAATAGTTAGGAGCTTTAACATATCCAAGGAAGTTTTCGACATTTGCTGTAAGTAACCGCCAAGGGTTTTATGAGGATTGTCAAAGTAAGTGGAAAATATCTGTCCTGCATTTAAACGTCATATCTGAGAACCATAAAAAATTCCAGCCCTCAACTTGTCAGTGCTCAGCACAGAGAACTTTTCACACAAATATGCAAAACAGTCACTTTTACCTATTTAAAGCTTTTGCAAACTGTTTTTATACTTTGATATGGAAAGGAGGAAGAAACACCTCGTTTGGATTAATCAAAGGAAAGGGTACAATATTTCTTTTACCAATCTCAGGTTTTTCTCTCTTTGGCCGCCTTTCCCTAGTCCAATGAGCTTGGCAAGCCCTGCTGTCCCACAGACACACGCAACACGGAAAGTTTTTGTATCCACTTTGTTGCCCAACCAATATGCACAAATTATTCTAATGTACTACAAATCATCCAGTGATGCTCATCAACTATGGTACCAGGCACAGACTATTCTGACATAGGATTTTATTGTAGATACCGCTTATAACAGGCTACCATTAACTCACGTCCTGTGGGCCTACGCAGTTCAACAACAACTGATAAAGCATCTCAGCATCTAAAAGCACAACTAGTGATTACTAAATTTGTTTTCAAGTTAAAAATGGTTGGAGATGACTTTTGAAACTTTTGGTGAGTTTTTTCAATATTTTGCGAAAAACTGCAAAACGTATGCCCTGTAGCGGCTAATCCTGACCAGATGGACAAAAACGGATGCGATTTTTGGACTCATCGCCCGCCGAAACCTCCAAATCCGTTACAAACTTCAAGTCCCCAAAAATCCTGTATACCGGTGTAATAGGTCGAAACGGCAGAACATCTTCCTAATAAATTCACACTAGAAGAGAAAAATATTGATTGAAGAATGCTTGGTGCCAAACACGTAATACATTTGTTATATATTCCCATTTGTTACTTTAGATTAGGATATCCAAACGTCTTTGGTAGTGGGCCACATAAGCTATCACATAACAGTTCAAGGGCCGGGAATTACGTAGTGTGAATGTTTCGAGATATGCTACATTCTACCATATCAATAAATGCTGCACAATAATATATTTTCTTCATCACTGACAGAATGTATTCGCTGGCCGAATGAAATGGCTTTGCGGGCCAGATTTGTTCTGCAAGTCTTAGTTTGGAAACCACTGCTTCAGATATTGGGCAGCCATTCCCATGTCATCGGTATGCACATACATCGAAACACGCTTTTACAAATATTTGTCAAATTAAATCGATTTTTTCTGTTTTGTAAATATGATTTGATAAATGCAATGTACTGTATATTGGAGAGACGGACCCACACCACCTAACCGCTGTTCTGGCTGCTGGGACGAAGATTTGATTCTTTTGCAACAACCAATCATGTTAATCCTAGGTCATGATAAGAAGACGCCGAAAAACGCTTATTTGAGCCAAACCTTCACACATTTTTCAACTTATACGTCTGGCTGTTTGGCAATCACTCTTAGCTAGCACGGCCATAGATACTCGCACGCGAGTTGAAGGGCATTGCCAAATTGGACGTTTTGTGAAATGTCATGAATATCACTTAAAACTTGATAAACAGAATCTCAGGAACGAGAAAAACTTAATATATTTAACGAATTGTTTGACCAACGCAAATTCAAAAACGAAACGTAAACTCTCGATATAGGTAAGAACACCATGTAAAGCCAAAAACAAGGTGTTCGGTTCGGGTACTCTATGCTGTGACAATTTTGTGTTCATTGCAACATGTTTCCCCGCAGTTTTTGTTAAAAAAAAACAGACATTCATATAAAGGTTAGTAAAAATATACAAATAGATGTTTTGCCACGTTTACAGCTTTTTGCCACATGATTTGAACCAGAAACGCTAGAAAACCAATTAAAGGCTCGAAAAACCCGCTTTATTTCTTAGTTGCCACTGAAAATTTGAGTCAAAAATTGGCTCTTGAGGTTGGGGTCCTGGACTTGATGACCTCGGCTGAAAGGCCGGTACCCACCTAATTTATTACATCAACCACAAACAATGAAACCCGAAACCCAAACGTTTTTTCAATCCAAAGTAGAAAATTCACTTAATCTTTCGAGGGTTTGAACAGCTCTCTAGTTCAATCGCCTGGCGAGTTATGGAGTTGCTAACTGACGAGAGAAACGTGAGCTTCAGATAAGGAGTTGCTAAGTGCAGTGTTGCCACTGGGGTCAGTCGCGTTAACATCAAATATTTGCCTTTTTCAAAATTAAATAATATCAGATTTTAACATTACTGTTTAATATTACCTAAATACTTCTATTACCAACACCTAACAAAGCGCGATAACCCACGTGGAATCCGAAACAGAGATGTATCGTCATTAAATGGTTTGTAATTTATTCGTAATGTAAATGTTATTCCCAACGATATGAAAAGAGTTTCTTCACTTTGGAACAATCACCAAACACACCTGACGGTCCGAAAGAAGCTTACAAATTATGTCTCTTACTCATTTTCATCCTAAAAGTATAGAAAATTTCAGAAAAAAACAATTGCTCAGCAAACATCAGATGTGTTGCGAAAACATCAAACATCAGAAATTTCGGTCTAAACATCAGAAGTGACAACACTGGCTAGGTGTTACAAGAAAGGTGATATATTTCAACTTTTAAGGTGGAATCTTGAGATTGTTGAGAAAATTATTTCGTGTAGATTCAGAGAAAAGCTCTTAACGTTTGTGGTGCTTGCAGCTTATCACTGTTCACATCACGGTTGTTTAGCGCAGGGTGGTCCAAGACCGCGAGCATGAAGGGCCATATTACGGTTTGAGGAACAATTTGCGCGCCGCAAAAAGAGGAACTCCATTGCAATTAAAAGACTTGTTGGCTGTTCTAATAGACTATATTTTGCTGCACGCCTAAGGGAATTTTCTATTTTAGGGTATTTATAAGTTTTCTGTTTTTTTCTTTGCTACTCAAAATAGAGATGTTCTGCAAGAAAAAATAAGCACAACAACAAAACAACAACATAATTTTTTGTTTCATGGTTTTAGTTATAAAACCAATGTCAGCTTTAATTTCCGTAGTCGGCTGACGCAGACACAGACATGCAGGCTTCATCAGCCATTCTATTTCGTGTGTCGCTTTTCAACAGCATCATAATCGAGAAAGCACTTTCGCAAATTACGAACACGGAGCGCATCTTCAGTGCAAAGTCTCATAAACCGTGTCAATTGCCCAGTTGCCCTCCTCGTTGCGGGTCTGGTTACCCTTCAATTATTTCAAAAATTGCTTCCCTATAATTTTCGTGGTACTTCTCGTATGCTTTCTCGTGTTTGGTGCTCTTTAAATAAAAACTCTTTGGGAACGGATATTACTTGCAACCCCACAAAACACAGTGGTTTGCCATTGTTATTGGCGAAGAGCTACCTTTCCTCTCAGTTAGAATTTAACTTTCTCTTTTCCTCTGATATGTCTCTTTTGACACTCATTGTTTGTTAAATTGCTGTAGCCTACTTGACTAAATATTACTTCATTACTTCCACAATGCATATCTTCTAATCTAACTCGAAAATTAATTACAGTCTATGCTCGCAAGATAAAAAATAAACGCATGCTTTGTGGTCACAGAGTACTGCAGCGTTAGCCTAGCCTAGAGGTTGGCTATTGTAACGTCATAAATTGTAAAAAGATATTGTTACCCCCTAATACTTGCTTACTGACCTACACTTCAATGATGTGTGACGTGCAAGGGCTGTGTGGATAATACAATGTATTTATGACTTTGTGCAATTTACGGCATACAGAAAGAGTTCGCGGGCGGCATGCGGCCAGCGTTCCAGTGTTTGGACCACGCTGGCCTAGCGCATTTGATTTGGTGAGCTCAAATGTAGACATGGCAAGATTGCTCGAGCGGAATACACGACGTCTTAAATTCGTTGGTGACGTCACAACAAATTGACTCTGCCCGGCTAATCAGTGTGCTGGGGGCACGGAAACACCTCATGCGGCGCACGGGGCCCCCGGAGCCGAATGTTTGACCTCGTTGGGTCGTATGACATGCGCTTGGAAAATTTGTTGCGCAATTATTTAACTTGGGTCTCTAGCAACGCTCTACCTTTTTTCGGGAAATTCAATTTTTTCTGTAAATATATAAACGGAAACACTTGGTGTTTATGAAAGAAATGCGAGCGAGTAACTTGAGGAAAGCAGGGAGTGTCAAAGCAGTGAACTATTTGATATGTGTTATGCGCACTTGCAAAATTCCGCTCGGGTCTGTAGCAAACCACAAAGGCGTTTACAGGGTTTTAATATACGTAATCACATTTGCTTTGTATTATCATTGATACAAATGAAAATGAAACATCAAGATCAAATAATGTTTTTGAATTACCCTTGGTTTATCTCATACAGTTTCTACCAAATGTTTGTTGAAGATAAAAGCAATCGTGGCATTTATTGTACAGTATTCCGTTTCAAACAAATGTCGTTACTTTCTTCAAATTGAAGTCTAAACATAAGGTGTATTTTAGGAAATATGCAAATATCTGTAGTTGTAGATTAAATCTTACACAGCAGAAGTCTTCGTGATGATTCAAAGCTTTGCTTGTGTATTCTATTGCAGGTGGAAATTTGACAAGCCATGTACAAGTACCATCAGGCAATGCGTATCCCGGATCGTGCGATACTTATAAACCGTACCCCTTCAGTGTTCAGGATAAATGGTATTACAGAGTGATTGAGTGATTACATGTGCGATACAAAATCATCACAGACAAAAATAGTGCGCTGAAACTATTATTTTGTTAAATCAGCAAAAAGAAAAGATTTGACAATTTTGACATGCGCTAGCGTCATTCACACGTAGTGTTGAAGTGACAACCAACTTTAACCTTAAATGTTGCCTGAATCACTTGATTTCGGATCCAGAGTGCAAAATACGCAGGCGTACAGAATAATGTGTCTTGTCTGATAAGCGCAATTTGTTATCATCCAATAATGAAACAAGCTCTATGTTGGTAGTAAACTTGTGAGGTATCTGCCTGCGCGGTGCCGCTTTGGTTTTCATCCTTTGCAACGATACAAACATGCGCATATCTGTCTTTCGATACATTTGCTGGGAATGTATTGACAGACAGTCATTGAATAAGTTTGACATTTACTGAAGCAAGAAAAAAGCTTGGGAAAGAACCACAAAGCGAGCAAGAAAGAACTCACGAACTGTGCCACAAACAAAACTGTGGTTGGCAAAAGTATGGAAAAACAGAATACATGTTTCGTTGTACGCCCCAGTCTGATTGTTTGTCTTTAAAATAGTTTCTGACATGTGGCAAAGGAAGTGAAAAACTTAGTATTAATCTAGCCAAGCCAAAAATATGTTAACGAAGTTTACCACGTTGCCGTGTGGCTTCTATACGTCGTTTAAAATGCGACGCGCTGACTCATAAAACACGCGGCTTGTTGTCAGCGCTGTTGTTTCTTATTAGGGAGTGTATCCTGGTTTCAAAAGTGCTTTCTATCCGTTGTGTTGTGTTAGGTTGGTTAGCAGTAGAGTTTTTCGGGTTTCTTTTGCAGTCATAATTGAAAAAACTAAATGTTCCGATCTTGGTTCGTGTCCTTAGTGGCAGTTCATGTGTCTCTCTTTTTCAACTCTTCTTCAGCGTCAATATTTCGCTAATAAGTTTTCTCATTGCTTTCAGGAGTGAAGATGTGTTAAATACACGAAATTAGTTTCCCTGCGAAATAAATTGCAAGGTATTCACTTGCGTACGTCACAACTGTGGCTTTCATCTATGCCTATCATACAGTTATCGTTTATCTTCACTTCAGCATAACAAAGACCCCAATCAACATTTAGCATTTTTTTGTTACTTCAGATGTCATCTTTGTTTGGACGAATTTCACGTTTGTCAAATGTAAAGAAAATGAACGAGAATAAACAATCACCTTTTCATCGGGTCCTTTCCTGGATTTTGAAGAGTCAAAGTGAAGATTTGACGGATTAATATTTTACAAGATTTTGTGCTTGGATGAATAATCGTGGTCTTTGCATAAAATCTAAGATTTGTTGCGTTATATTTTGTGGACGGACTCTACGTCGTTGTGCAAATGCACGAGTGTAGATAATATCAAAACATCCGAAAATGTTGCTTAGAATGGACCAAGAGCATTTTGTCTTATATCTGTGACAACAATAGCATGTTGCCATTTTCCGATTTGTGATCAATTCACGATGCTTTACGTTAAGAATGCGACTTTGCACTAACTTTGACGTAATAATCTTAACGAAGAAGTTTATTATATCATGCTGAAAAGGCATCATTTGGAGCTATTAGGATGTATGCCAATTAAATATGTTTAAAATTAATGGGTTTGATTGTCGAGTGCTTCACTTTCTTGTTAATGCTTCGTAAATTTTGTCTTCCAATTGCTGAACAAGTACACAAAGTCTGGAATTATACAATTGCGCGTTGCTGTCAACAACACTTACGGAATTTGACATCACATTCACAAAATTATCAATGTTTGTTGACATTATCAACTATTTGGTCAAAACTTCAGATATCTCAATCAGAAGCAAACTGAGTGTTATTTTTATAAATCTGCATCTGAATGTAACATTTTATCTACTCAGTCCAACCGTCTAAAACTTGTTACAATTTCCCACTGCCACCACGTAACGCTTCTGCATAACGATAAGAAATGCTGTAGTTTCCGGTGCATTGCTGCGGTTTTCATTCCTATTCATTATGGCCTGCGGAAACCATCTTACACTTGTGTTGTGTTAAGACTAAAGACTTCTTTTCTGTGATTGACCCATGCCGATTCGTACGGAGCGTGTTGTGAGACGTACAAGAAAATGAAAAGAGAAAAAATGTGAAAAAGGTATTTACTTTTGAGCTCAAAACACGGTTATTGCAGTCAGGTCTTCCGAATATTGCAAGGACAGTATGCCGGCTGTGCATTGGTTTGGATGAGATCTTAAGGGCACTGGTATAGAAATTGCCCTGAAAGAACCAGATACTAGCTCAGGGTTTTTTTAAGGAAAATGTTGGGTATCCGGTATGGATCTGTAGGGACCCGATTTCGCTGATCGTAGGGACTCGATTTTCTCCGATTCTAGGGACCCGATTTTTAATTATAGGGACCCGAATCGGGTCCCTAAAACGCCTTAACAAAACCCAGAGACGGCAAGGGCTGTTAAAATGGAGGTTAACGGCAGGTTTTTATGGGCCAGTTAACCGCCTAAACACGATTATTTTCTCGTGGGTGCCGCTACAGTCCGCTAATTTTTTGAAGAACTTACGTGGATATTGACGAAATTTCTTTTGTGTCACGTCAGTTGTTGTTAGCATCGCTCTCTGGTGGAATTTGTGTGCGGCGTTGGAATTTTTTTTGAGTTCAGTAAAGGAACACAATGCATTCTGTACGCTGTATGTTTGTTTATGTTGTGCGCTGGTTGTGCCTGTGAACTGAACAATCCTCCGTGGGGGTGCAGTGTGGTAAGCAGTTTGGTGTCCCAGTCATTTTTGTCCAGTCAGAGTCGATTCAGAGTTATCCAAAATTTTTTGAGTCGAGTCAGAGCCGTGACTTGGTCAAGTCAGAGTCGAGTCACAAGAATTGTTGAGTCACTTCGAGTCATTGGTTTGCAAGCTCTATTCAATGTCGAGTCACACGAAACTTCACGTTTTTTCTATGACACTTTTTTGCTATGAAATGGCACCCAACATGCTATAAAATGGAGTCCGATAAGTCAGAAAATGGCGCCCAACATGCTATGAAATGGCGCTGATAAGTTAGAAAACGGTGTCCAATGTTGTTTTAACAAGTTTGACTGCAAGTTATTCATATCTAAGTTTCTCAATTTGCATTTTACTTGTCTCTTTCACTCTCAATCATTTCAAAAATCTAGCCCAACCTTGCAGCCTCTCAGTTAGCATTGTGGTGAATGTGCGATTCAACATGAAGGGGATGTGCGTGAAGAACAACACCCATGTGGCGCGAACAAGCAGAAATAAGATGAGCACGACGTGGGCAAGGGCGTAACGAGAGGGAGGCAAGAGGGGGCACAATTCCCCGGGCGCCAAATCACTGCGGTGGGCGCCAAATGACAGGATGCAGGGGATGCATCCCCCCACCAGACCTAAAGAGGTGTTGACATGACACTTGATTTCATTAAAAATCATCGCCAAAATACTTTTGTACTGCAC
>JGI24158J21664_10009445_pt1 | contig 13015 bp, 8 predicted proteins | sample Ectturendosymbi3_FD_21664 | JGI IMG/M metagenome (IMG submission 21664) | reverse complement strand
TACCCATTTCGGTTGAAATATTAATTATTTTTCCACGGTAATGATCGCTAATATTGGTTCAATCAGTTCAATGTGGCCACGCTCTCGTAACGCGTTTGCGTTTCGCCGATGTACGTATTGGAGCGGACTGGCGGCTGGAGCAACTGGCGGTGAGTTGACCTAGGTTGAGTTGACCGAGGTATCCAATTTAGCTAAAGGCTGAATAGTTCAAGCAGTTATTTTACCTCATGTGGCAAAAAAATAGACTCTGCTTTCAAGCTTTTGGAGTGTAAACAGGAGTCGGAGTGTAAATTTCCAATGAACTCCAGAGGAGGAGCTGGAGTCACTTTTTTAGGAACAGGAGCAAGAGTCAAAAAAAGTGACTCCGATCACCTCTGGCTGGTAGTGGTTGGTTAATAGTTGGGACATCTGCAACTAGTGTAGCCACTTCTGATGCTTTACGATCAGATCTGATGTTTTAAGAGAAATTTCTGATCATGTCTGATGTTTTGACAACAAATCTGATGTTGACTGAGCTGTAGTTTTTGTTTCCTAAATATTCTATTCTTTTAGGATGAAGATGAGTTAGATACACAATTTTTAAGTTTCTTTCATCAATTTCTCACCCCCATGTGTGTTTGGTAATCGTTCCAAACTGAAGAATCTCTTCATAGCGTTCAGAATAACACATATATCTATGCTTCACAGTTTGCATTGTAGCCCAAAAACCATCCATACATTATACAATCATTAGAATAGCAACCAAACCTGTGTGTCAACCAATCAACCTGTAATAGAATATATCAATCAAACAAGAAAAGTATGAAATAAAATAACACATGGCATTATAAAACGAAGTCGTTTAAAGTGCCAGTTGTCGTCATCGTTGTTGTCAACCAATGACAATTATTGTTAAAATAGCTTGTGTTGTTTAAGGCTAGTTCGAGAGGTGTTCACCTAACACAGATTTGGTTTGCATTCAGAAACGATTGGGAACCACTGATCTAAGCAATGTCTATAAAATAAAATGCATATTGTGAATGTTGCTTTTACTACAATTAATTGAACTAATTGCCACAGGGCATCTAAGAGATGCTAAAGACCACTGCTTTACCCTGACTCAAAAACTCTTCTTTTTTAAGATGTTCGGTTTCAAGTTGTGGTCTAGCCTAACTTTGTCTTTTCTATATTCTTAGGTTTCTGTTTTTGAAAGGCTAGGCATTACTGTACATGGCGGTACAGTATGTCATTGTACTTACAAGTAAAATGCATTAATTGATTAATAATTTGGTAATAGTAAATAGCCTAGATTCCAAAAAGATTTGTCATGAAGATTTCTACAAATATTGTTAAACCTCTTTCGTCAAAGATTGACTGGTGTGAACCAAATTACGCATTTTCAGCCCTGATTGCAGAATTTTGGAATACGGTAAGTTGATTTTCTAACTACACGTGTATAAGCCAATACAAGTACGACTCAAGGTTTTTGACACAGGAAAATAAAAAAAACAATATAATTGTATCCAATCGGCAGTGATTATTTCAGAAAATTAAAATATTTGGTTTGTATTTAAAGCATAAGCTGGTAATGAAAAACGTTGGCTGTATTTTTTACAAATCTGTTGTGTGTTTTTAACAACTAGTTAATTAATCCCCTTAAAAAATCTCTTAAAACAAAAATTGAAAACAACAAATTAATTAATCTTCTAATTATCAATTTTTTGACCAAAACTTTCGAACCAGAAACAGTAGATAACCAATCAAAGGCTCTAAATACTTGGTATTATAGCTTAGTTCCTACTAAAAACTTGTCTCAAAAAATTGAGTATTGGTGTTGACATTGACGCCCAGGTTGCGATAACCTGAGAAAAAATGCCTAAACCTACAGTTATTATGACATCACCCAAAAAAACCCTAAACTTTACAATATTTAAAAAAATCCAAACTAGATGACTTCCCGCATCTTCAGAGGTTTTGAATAGGTCTCTAACTGAATTGGCTGGCAAGTTATGGTGGTGCAAAGTGATGCAAAAAAGTGGGTCTTAAAGGTGGGTCTTAAAGGTAAATCGACTGGCGCTGAAGGTGTTAACAAACTACATGAAAAGCGTTTCCATTGATTAATGGTTGTGAAAACAAAATCTGATGTTATAACATGAATGGTTGCATATCTGCTAACAAAGCCAAATATGATGAGAGCCAAACTGACAACCCTTCGCACAGGAGAAATTGAGACTTTCAGCTCAACCAGTTCCACTGCACTGCCACCGTCATGAACTCAGCATTATATGTGGCACACTATGATTTTTTTATTTGTGGAGGAAGTGAAAAACAGAAACTGCGTATGTTTGTTCAGGCACTGCCTTTTGTAATAACTTAAATAAGCAAGTTTATTCACATGCTGCTAACTAATATCAGAAACCGGTTGCGGAGCAACTAAGTTGCCTACCGCTGTTTGTGCAGTCTAATTTGATGACTTTTGCAATTGTCTAAACATGGTGTGGGACTAGATTATATGAAAAACTTTGGCATGCATCCTCATTCGAGTTAACATCTCTGTATGAGAGATTTCCAGCTTTGTTGGGTACGGTATTCAATATTAATTATGAAGTGTTTGAAGCGCTGACCTTACACCACTGAAGTGGGTATATTTATGCTCACGATGTAGCGTAATAGATTTCTCAAAGATGTTCTTCAGTTGTGGTGATTACTTTAACTAAGCACCAACTGTAATAGAACTAACAGATGTTGCATAATATTATCAAGCAGCACAATGCTGAAATCCACTTCTATGCCTATATTGGTAATGAGAGTTGGTGCTCCATTTGTTAAAACCTGTAATTTAGCTACATATTGCTGTTTGTGATGTGCATCCACTGTATTAAAGTGAGTTGGAGTTGATAAAAATTTTTGTTAAGATGGTCAACTTCGGCAATGTTGAATTAATAAAGGTAGATTACCATGTCTTTGTTCCAGATAAGCAACTTGCCAATGATCATTTTACCAATATTTCTCATGCGATTGTACAAAGAATACTCATTTGTTGTTCCAAAATCCCGTTTTGCTAATATTGTCTGGGTTTTGCTGATGTTCACAGGTAGAGTATGTGTGCATTGTNGATGTTTTGTAGTAGATAACTTACTCATTTTTGTAGGGATGCTTAATTGAAAATGGCATGTGGCCATTTGTGATAGTGAACTGNAATTGTTGCAGAGATATTTTGTTTTAGTGTCTTTTTTGGCCTTGAAGGATTTCACTTTAGGTTTGAAAACCTGAAGCTATTTTTTTTCACTTAGCCATTTTGGTCATTTTTCCCATAATAGTATTAAAACTCGCTGTAATGGTATTCACTAGTCTGCCTTTTCAAACATTATGACTGAATTAACTCATTTTTTTCAGTAATTAAAAAAAAAAATCCAGTCTTTCCGAAAAAATAAACCCAGGCCTAAAGATAACATGAATAAGGTTGTTGAAAGTTCAAGTTGACTGGTTTCATTGCATATTGTGACTATTCATGTTAATCAGGAGTGTGCAACCTGTGGTCCACAGAAAGGTCCAGATTTCAAAAGGCTATTGCCAATCTTCTGTGGGTGGCCAACAAGTTGTCTAACCTGCAGAGCTTGAAACATACAGCTGTGGCCAGTAGACCAATCTGGTTATGTGCGTTTGGCAGTGTTACATGGTTGCACACCCCTGATGTAAATAAAACGCGAATATAAAATTAATATATCATTGTCATAAATAATGGTTGGATACTTGGAATGTCTAGTTCTAGATATATAAAGGCAGAAAATGGGTTTTAATATTTTTGTGGGTAATCTTGAGCCCATGTTGTTTTTGACTTGAATAGTAAAGTAGATGGCCTTGGAAGTGACTTGGGCACCATGAAAACTTACACGTTTTTGCAAAGCTGTTACTTTGTGGGCAAAAAAAATTGGTTAAACCTTACCTGTTACTAGGTGTTGGATCTGCATATTTTCACTCAACTTTGAGCATGCTTGGTCAGTTTCTAGATGAAATGGGTATTTTGTGGGTGTGCTGTGCAGTTGCAGCTGTTTGGTTGCCTGACTTGTATTTACCCAAACTTTTTGTGGGAAAAAGGTAAGTTTATATTTGTTTCATTGCAACTAATATTGTATCCTACTATATTGTATGTATTTTATAGCATCTTCACTCCCACATGCAACACAGTATACTTGACATACATGGCAGTAACAAGGAACACACAATTACATGAAAGCATGCAAGTGCATTAATATGTGGTGGTGATAAAAACTCATGTACTTGATGGTACGAACCGATTACTTCGATGAATTACAAGCAGAGATATATAACACTAGGAAAGAGCACACATGTGGATGGTGCCAATATGGTTGCTATTATGTTTAGCGCCAATGCATAGAGTGCTGCAAATTAATGGAAGCAAAACTGTGATGCTCGTAATCTTAAGTTCAAGCTGCCAGAAGATATTGGTTTCCTTCATCCTTCTCCACATAAACGTTTTGTGGTTTTCACATGTATTGGAAATACTTGCGACAGCTAAAGAGAGACTATGCCACAGTCGTTATGGGCTAGTGCAGCACTACAATGGTGGTGGGCTCAAAAACAAGACATGCAATCATGTGTTTGGGAAATGCATTTTCAATGTATATGATGAATCATGCATGGGAATCGCAATTTGTTTACTGCTTGGTAGATAAATGATTCACAATGTGATTGGATACTAAAAGCATTCCACTACTTCATATGAGAGTCCAATATGACCCATGTTAATGAACTCATCAAAAAAACAAACTAGGCAAGATATAACTAAAATACTTTATGAAAGCATTTTCGTAAGGTATTTAATCAATTCACTTGGTTAACGTATAACAGCAAAAAAGGGAAGACCAACAACATTTCTGGTACCCAAGTAACATATTTTTTAAATACTGAGCTGTAAAGGGTCAGACACTTATTTCTTTTTTCTGATGAAATTTCTGACCAGATTTCTATTGCACTGTACATGTGGTAATTTGAATGGCTGGGTTTTGATTTGCCCCATAGTACATGGAATTGTTGAATGTAGCTGGTAGGTAGGATTTATATTATATTTATACATGAATTTGCTCACCTCAAGACTGTAAATATTTTTGTTTGCTACTGTCACAATCAGTTTGTATTGCCCTAGAGCAGAGGTGCACAACCTGCGGTCGATGCAATTTATTTAAAATATAAATTATGGTGGCTGTGCATTAATAAAAACTCTTTGTCTACTGCATGAGGATACTTTGTAGACAGACCGCCAAACAGACATGTGAAAGCAGGCTGACTCAGTGTGTGGAAGCAGAACATAAACAATGCAAAAAATATATCTGAAACTCACTGGTGTTCATAAAAATAAACATAATGTGGCCAGCAATAGTGAAAAGGTTGTGCACCCATGCCCTAGAGGCTCAAGTTTTGAAGTCAAATTCCTAGCACATTAAGCCTTTTAAAGAAACCAAATAAAAATAGAGTTCATCTGCTGAGATCACTGGCTTTGTTCTCATATGGTTATATAGGGGTGGTTCTCAACCTGCGTTCTGTTTGTGATCCCAATCTTCATTAGACATCTACAGTAGTTTGAACTTAACCTGTTGCATGCTATGCAGTTGTTATGTTATGCATGGCATGTTATGTTATGCAGTTCCTCCATCAGTACAATCCATGTCGCAAAGCAAAAAAAATGGTTTTGCTATTCATTGAAATGATATTTACCTCTGAATCAACCATTTGGAAGCAATCTTCGTTTGTCCTTGACTGAAATCTAAGTGGCCATTTGTTGTGATCGTGTAATCCAGTTACTGTAATCATGTAATTCATTCAAGGTAATCATCTAATTGGTGTACTTCGTTGTGGAATGAGCGTGCCTTACCTAATCTATCTTCTTTCGAGTCCGCTGATTGGCAATGCTACACAGTACATTAGTTAGTGTGCTGTCTCTCCTACTTCATTCTATGATTGAGTTCGAACCTTCTACTGTTTGATTGCTACTTGCTCCTCAGTACCGTTCGTGTTTGTGCTGTATTTAACGAAAATACAACACCATTCATAACTGTCAGCATTATGATTTTACACAGAACACACTGTTTCATAAGCCCTTCCCTACTGAAAATGTTTAATAAATAATGTTGAATGTGAATTCCTGCTCTGCAGTCACAATAACATCATGCCAGTTTTTCACAGTTTGTTGAAAGGAAGCAATAAGGCAACAGCAAAATTAAAAAGCAGAGTACTGCGCTCTTGTCTTGTGTCGCATTGCTCACACCTGCCTCACTGATGCTGTCATCAATACTGCCTTGTGAATTGTGACTGGATGCCTGTGCCCTACATCAGCAGACCACCTACCTATCATCGCAGGCATCCAATCTGCTGAGCTTTGTCGCAAAGGAGCCACACTATCTCTAGCACACCGTGCCATGGAGCCTAGACATCTGCTCCATTCAGTGCTCACCTGTCCACCAAGTGCAAATGCACAGTGCCTCAAATCGAGACACGCATTCGTACTCGCCGCACAACAACTCATCAGTTCATCTGACCACAACAGAAGTGTGGCAATCTGGGTGGATTACTGATGAAATGCGGAGTGGTTGGAGAATCCTATAAGACTCTGTACCTTCATCCCCAACATTGGCACCCACCTGGAATGACCAGGCTACCAAGAACAGCGTGGGTCCGGCTTAACCGCCTCTGCACCGGTATCGGATGTTTCCGCTCTTGCTTACACAAATGGGGTATGGCCNCNTGTGCGGCCTNTGAGTGTGGCACAGAAGAATAAGCGTTGACCATGTTGTCCTCCAATGTCCAATCCATCGACCTCCCCATGGACTGCACAGCCTGACAGTTTTTGATGATGAGACAATTGATTGGCTCCTCAACACCTGCCCCAAGATCTTGTGTGGCCAAGCAGCAGTTTGTAACAAATCGCCCAAACGATGAAGAAGCAAATTGAAAAATCACACCAATAAGCTGTCTGCAATCATGTTTGGAGTGCTTTTCTCTGTCTCCCATTAATGCAAACATCAATATGTGCTACAATATAAATTTGAAAATCATTTTTCATTGTTTAAAATAGTGTTTGTGGTTATTCAACCCTTCCCAACATGCATCTGTATACTTGTGAAAATGTTAGCAAATGTGAAGAATAACAAAATAGTATTTTGACTTAAAAACTGCAATTTTTAGCAGATTTATCTGCGATAGATTTGTGCTAATGCTTATTAGAAGTTGAGCATATTTACTTGATTCTTCATTTTTCATAGTTGTTCTAGACCTGCAAGGAACACTTCTGTATAACATGATTTTTTTTATCAAACTATGTTGAAAGTTTAGCTGATAGTGACTGTGATGGAATTATCCAGTGGTAGCCAACTACTATGTTTGTCCCAGCAATTCTTTACTCGCCTTTTCATGTGAAGTTAAACTTTTGTTGTTTTTTATACCTCTGCAAACATTTTATGTTTCTGGGACATATGTTCTTTATATGCAACCCTGCATTAAAGGGTGGTTTGAACAGCCCCAACTGTCTGTAGGTGAATGTACAAATCCAAACATGGCACCAATAAATAACAAGCACGTCATGCTATGCAAGAAATAGTTCTTGTAGACTTAACACACGGAATGCATATTTGCAAAAGGATTATAATTTATGATGCATTGCATAATGTATGGGTCAAAATATTTCAAAAACACAATTCTTCAGAAGAACTACCTATTTTTAACTACATGTTTCATATAAGAAAATCTGATGCATAAATGCAGATGTTGTGTTTCAGTGTTTCACAAAACATTTAAATCAGTTCAACCTAACACTGAAAGAAGTATGTTGGGAGCAAATATAATTGTTTTTTTCATCTTTTCAAGGATCGTGGCAGAGTTATAAGCAACCTTTTCTCCTTCATGTGGGCGAAATATTTTGAAATTTGTGCAAGCTTAGGTGTCTTTTCTTATTTTCTATCAGGTCAGCATATTGTGTGTTTCACCCAAAGTTGTGTTTTGTACCCTGGGTTTTTTTGTCACTGAGACATTTCGGTCATTTTTTGTGGAGGCATATTGGTCACGGAAACATTTCAGTCATTTGTCCCATAATAGTATTGAAACTCACCATAACAGTATTCATTAGTCTATATTTTCAGAGATGGTGACTGAATTGACTTATTTTTTTGGTAGTTAAAAAAAATCGGTCTATAACTGAAAAAAGCTAGTTTGTACTAAGCAACCAGCAAGCCCTCTGTTCAAGTCTTGTGAAATGTGGCTTATTTTCAGGTTGCATTTTCAACTGGCTGTTTTTAGTGGAGCTGTTGTGGCTACAGGATTATCATTCATCAAACCTGAAATCAATCACTGGTTTCTGTTTTTGTTTGCAATACCTGCTGTCTACATCTTGACTATTCAGATGAAAATGTAAGTGATTCAGTGTATTGTTAATAGTAATATACATGCTCCAGGGTTCCTGCACAGTATTAAAAGTATTGAAAAAGTACTGGTATAGAATTGAGAAATCCATTTTCAAGACCTTGAAAAAGTATTTAATTTTGCCAAAGTGCACAAAAAGTATTGAAAAACTATGGAAATTTCAAATCCAGCCACACATTTATTCAGATTTTGTTCTTTACCATTGATGATAATTTTGCAGATTTTTGCATTATGTTCCATGAATAAAATTTTGGAAAAATGAAGATAGTGAGGTTATTAATTTTTTTCGTTTAGTATTAAAAAGTTACTGAAAAAGTATGGAAAATGGTTTTTGAAAATGTGTCAGAACACTGATGCTCACTTCTACTCCAGTGCTCTTAGTTGCTTTGTAAGGAAGTTATTTTATTTGTGTTTTTTCCACTGATGGTATAATATGTGGCGGCAGCATGTAGTATATACACAAAAGAATTGCAATCAGTAAATAGGAGTGAAAAATTGACTCATAAAGCTTTGACACTAATGAACCAGTTTGTTAACACTTGCAGTACTAGGGCTTTTCTCAGGGAAAATGGGCAGGACACTGAGCAGTTTTTGAGAGTTTACCATATATATGTCAGTTCCCTAAAGTACCTTGCACCTTGTAATTGAAGCCCTAACAAGTGTTTCTTTTGATAAATCTTCTATTTTGCTTCATAGTTTTCATAATGTAAATGTATGAACATTCAAGAGAAAAGGATCACAGCTTGTACCACCACCATTGAAAGCTCTACCTGGTTTGCTGTAAACTTTTGAGGGATCAAGCTGAGTGGGCTCTGCTTTGGTGATTCAACCTTGCACCTATCTGTGTTCAAGTAACTAGTCTCCACAAAGGTGGGAGGTTTAAATCCATTAGAAAATTTAAAAAATAAGAAATCAAACAGATAAATTAGATCTTCTGGTGAATTTTATTATTAGCAGATGTTTCACCCACCAATTCAAGTGGGCTTCCTCAGGGCAATGTTTTTTAATCACGTATAACATGCAACTTAGTAATAACAACAGACAATGAGCAGTATGCCGTACAAAGACAAAAAACGCAAAACTGCCCACCACGTTATAAGAAGTTTTACGCTTCATTTTTACTCCATACTTTCACACTATATAACCATTTTTTGTGCATCTCTATATAGGTTTTACTCTATTTATTGTGCTGTTATACTACCTTATCTCCCAGTGGTTTTCGTTATACACCTCTACGTTTTTCTGTGACATGCTGTCAACCATTTCCTTAACGTGATGGGCGTTTTTGTTTTTTTGTCATAACGTAAATAATTATCATACAGGCATCTTTATATTTTAATTTAAAAACTAACACTGTGAACGGTAAAAGTGCAAACTTCCTGGCCTTCTATTACAAGGTTTTAAAACATGAACGAAGCTTATCTGTTGCCAAACCTTCTTGAGTGTGCCTTCCTTATTAACTGCCTTTGTGTCTGTAAATTTGCGAACTCTCACCACACAAGTTTTACACTTGTTCTCTATTTTATCCCATTTCTTCATGCTATTTAACCATCTTTGTGCATTTTTATGTAGGTTTACGCTGTTTATTGTGTTGTTACACTTCATCTCCCAGCAGTTTTCATTTTACACTTTTACGATTTTTCTGTGGCATGCTGTCAGCCATTCTTATAACGTGATAGTCAGTTTTGCGTTTTTTATCTTTGTACGTCATACTGCTCATTGGTTGTTGTTATTACTAAGTTGCATGCTATACGTGGTTAAAAAAATATTGCCCTGAGGATGCCCACTTGAATAGGTGGGCGAAACGTTGGCTAATAATAAAAATCACCAGAAGATCTAATTTATCTGTTTGGTTTTAAACCTGGTAGCAAACGCTACAAAATAATAACATGGGTAACAAAAAGAACATAAGAAATCAATTTTATGCAACACTATGCATCTTTAGTCCTGTAGTAGAAACAAGGCCCATATTGGCACATTGCTTGGTATTTGTTCTGTAAAAACCTATCCCATATAGGCATGTATACCAGTGGCAAAAGTGTTAAGTGAGTTTTCCCAGGTCTCTAGCTGATTTAGATTTGATGTGCAGGCATGTTTTAGATCCAACTTTGTGGTAACCTCTTTTCAGACAGTTCAAAGCAGTGGTTCCCAACCTGGGGTTCATGGGAAGATTCCCAGGAGTACTTGGATGGCAGTTGAGTTTTCATGTATTGCAATTTTTCAGATCCAGAGGAAAATGCATGCCGATTGTAAACTCCGTGTAGATTTTGCCTGATCTTGCATTGTTATGATGCAACAATGTTAAATCCACGGCTTTGCCAGCTAACCTTGGTGTTTGGGTTGATTGTTTTATGACTCAGGGGTACTTTACAGGAAAAAGGTTGAGAACCCCTGGTTTAAAGTGTTTTTTGTAAATATGTGGGCACAAGCCCAGGTAGATTCTTTGGTTTTAGCAGATCTGGATTGCAAACACAGTAAGAATTTGACAATCAGAAATATTTGCTCTCGTTTATAGAACAGTGTAAGAAAGTGAGGCTTCCTTGAAGTTAGCTTTGCTGTGAAAATTGACAGTTTGCCTAGTATATGCTAACAAAAAGTTTAGATAATCGGTGACTAGTTTTTCATTGTGGATGTTTTTTTTTCATATGAAATATGCTTTGAACAGATCCTTCTGGTTTGCATTGAAAGCTGAATAAAGCAAAGACTCACATGCAAGGAACTATTGCACAAGATGTTTTGAGATGTTATATGAAAAAGACGCAGCAATTAGAAAATGTAACCCTAGCATTTTTCCAAAAATATCTCACAAACCATTGCTTGCTTTCACTTGAAGATTGATGCGGATTTTGCATGGACATACACAAAATGTTGAAAATTAAAGGTGACACTACAAAGGATAGTGCAACGATTCTCTAACAAGAAGTTCAAACCTAGAACATAACAAGCAAACAGGTGTCTCATACAAATGTTTCTGCATTTGAAATGAAGCAAATGATACCATTGCTTTGCTGTTGTCTAGCCTGGAAACATAATTTTCACAATCAACAGATCAAGAAAATGGTATGTCTTAGGTGTGGCTTCATGTTATGTGGAAGCAATCAGTAAAAAAGAACCCTTTAATGACCGCGCCGGCCTGTATATAGGCCAGTACTCTTTTGGCCATAACTCGCCAGCTGCTACAGCTAGACAGGTGTTCAAACCCTCTACGGATTCAGCAAGCTTCTAGTTCCAAGTCAAAAAAAAGTTTCAGTTTTGGGTTTGGGGTTCTCTTCGGGGGACTTCACAAGTGGGAGTGTTTTAGCATTTTTATGGCCTATTTTACCCGGCCCTGGACGCCCATTGAGTGGGCCAACATTTTTGTCCCAGTTTTTTTTAGAAACTAGGCTATCCTACGAGTCTTTAGAGCCCTTGATTGGCTTTCTAACATATCTGGATCCAAAATTATGCCACAAAAACCAAAAAGTGGTCAAAATTTCTAACCCTACAAACACTAACCTGGTGTGTGAAACTCCCCGTTTGTATATGGCCATAGCTCGCCGTTAGAATAGGCGAGAGAGCTGTTCAACTTGTAGTTTAGACTGGAAAAAAAATTTTCAGCTTGAGATCTGTTTTTTGTTGATGTTTACATAATGATAGGATGTTTATGCATATTTGTTTACATTTGGATGATGACGTCATATCCTGGGAGTTGAACAATCCATCATATTTTGTGGCTGAATGTTTTTTTGTATTCTAGGCTTCAATACGAATCTTTAGAGGGTTTGATGGACTTTCTAGTATTTCTGGTTCAAAAGTTAGGGTAAAATAAGCAGAAATTAATCAGGCAAATCCCCTGAAATTACTCAGCCGTATCCTCAAAGATTTGGGGTCTTCTGGTCGTAACTTGGGCACCAACAGCGCCAGGAGGTCAATCTAGGGCTGTACAGATTCGTATTCCAGCCTAGAATACAACCAAAGTTTGAGCCACAATTTTGGCGCATTGTCTGGGTGATGACATCATAAAAGAATAACCAAAAAAAGCAAAACCTATCCTTTTTCTAACGACACCCACCGAAACCCCAAACCCAAATCACATAAGGTTGTTTTTTCAGTGCAAACTACAAGACTTCACAAGTCTTTCAAGGGTTCGAATAGCTCGCTATCATATTCTAGCGGCAAGTTATTGCTAACTGAAATGCCACCAGTGGGAGACTCAATGCATTTTCTGATTTTGGCGTAAAATGTTTTTTTTTTGGGCCATAACTTTGGTTCTAGACATGCTAGAAGGTCAATCAAAGGCTCTGTAGATGTGGCTGATCGTCTAGTTTCCAAAAAATGTTGAGCCATAAAAATGGCTCATTGGATTGGCACCCAGGCCCATCAAAGTTAGTCAAACATTAAAAAACATGTCCTCTTTGTGACGTCACCAAGAGAAAACCCCACACTCAAATCAAATAACTATTTTTTAATCGAAACTACAAGACTTGCCGAATCTGTAGAGGGTTTGAGCAGCTCTCTAGCTATAGAGGCTGGTGAGTTATTAACACTTTGAGAGCCGGCGTACGATATATTCGTACTTCGATTTCGGCCTAAAAAACAGCAGTTTTTGGTTGCCTTACCAACG
>JGI24158J21664_10009444_pt1 | contig 13015 bp, 8 predicted proteins | sample Ectturendosymbi3_FD_21664 | JGI IMG/M metagenome (IMG submission 21664) | reverse complement strand
TTGGTGCGAGCATGTCAGTAAAATGTCCGCATTCACACCCTTCGCAGTCCATATTTAACGTTGACATCAATTACACAGTAACCTGTTGAATACGAGCGCTGCTGTCATTGAACCCAAAACAATGATCAACCGTTTGCATCTGGTTGTCGACCTCCATGGGCCATAATCGGTAAGATATCTATTGACAAGAAGGAAAACACAACATAACCTAGTTGAAAATTTCAAATTTACGTTTAGCAATTATGTTCACAAAGGTGAATAATACATGAAGTACCTAGGCAGCAATCTATCAAATACCATTGATGTAAAGTTGGACTGGTCGTAACCTCTTGTAGACATGATTGAAGAAAGGCTGGCTTTTGCATCTAATGTGATTCATAAAACTAAGAAATATGTTAAATACCAACATACTCTAATTACGTCTATCTAGGCACTTCTCATTTAAAATACAATCCACGCAAAACAAAACAAGGTATTGCGGAACATGACTTTTACTAGCTATCATGCACACATAAACCGAAATACAAAACATTGAAATTTCAAAAGTTACAGGTAATTTATAACTTAGAACAGATCAAACTAACGTGGATACGGTATTTCACGGTTTACTGCCCTGTGCTTCCAATAGTGTATTCTCAAAATCATCTGATGTCCATAACCACTGCACAAGATATGCTGCCAAGAAAAACCATTTCATTCCTAGGGTAAACACTACACAGCGACACTAGCAAAATTTTTATATCTTACAGAGGGACAGTGATCTGGGGAGAACATGATTCAGAACACAAAAAATTCTTAAAGTTTTCAAACTAGGCATCTTGTAAATCGTTGTTTTTGCATTTGTGAGTTTTCCGCGTCGTTTTATATTTGGTCTTATTTTAATTTTTCCACGCAGACCTACCGATGCTTTTTTAGGGAATTTATGGGTAAACGTTATTACTGCAGCATAATTTTACAAAAGCTGTTCAAGATATTGTGTTGCCAAATACCAATTTTGTTTCTTAGTAGCATCAAAATTTGACTCACAAAAATTTTTCTTCATAACGTTCAATTTTTTCCAACTTTCCAGGCTGGATAACCTTAGCCTGCCAGCTGCAATCTTGGGTATACCTTCAGCTATGTACGGAGAGCATTTGCTTATCGCTTCCAAATCCCATTACTTGCGATGAAACGATGCNATACATGTAATCAACGGTTGAACAACATCACNAANACGTTTGNATCTCACAGCAGTTTAGATTAAGCGCTGGCGCAGAATCATTTTGGACATTCTGGATGATTTTTTTCTTCCTTGTGCATTTGGTGGTACAGTGTTTCAGTGCTTCAATTATCTCGGCCAAGGTTGCTTGGAAGTACAGTATCTGCTTGTTTTCACATGGTATACAAACAATTAGACAATTCCCCGGACGCCGAACCANTATGGGGCGCCGAAAAGTCCTAACAATGTCGCAAGTACTTTCTTCAATACAGTATATNTGCTTCCGCAAACCTTAGGTACGAACATAGCGGCGCCAAACTTGTTTCTTGCCCCTTGCGCCATCTAACCTCGGTACGCCCCTGGTAGAATCATCAGGTATTTGTGATGTCAGAGTCTAGCCTCTCATCGAGCCGGTAAATATTAAGCGGCTCTGAAATGTAACAATCTCGGGGAGGCTGCCGAACGGGATTCATCTGGAGTTTCATAAACCACACACAGCTAGGCTTCATATGATAGCAATTTCGCAGCGATACCAAAAACCGATTTTTCACCAATGCTGTTGGCAAGATATGCCCATTTCACAATATCTACGTAAACATATTTTAATTATATCTAGCGTAAGCGTGGAGTATGAACCTCGACGAACCTTTTTTTCTGATTCTTGTTTGGCGTGCTTTTTCTCAGCATTTTAATGATTTTGGTTAATATTTAAAAAATTTTATTGGTTGTTGAACCTACGGGCAGAGCACAAGTGCAATGGATATTTTATATGAAACCACAGCTTGAAACGTTTTATGTTGCTGTTAAGGTAGAATGTTTTAGGCCAGAGTTTCCTAGTTTAATGCCTGTTTATGTTTCGGTACAGTATAGGTCAGTGCTTGCTACCAGTAAACGCTGTGTGAAAGGAACACATGCTGAGCTGGTCATGTTTTTCACAAAATTTTCGTTTTAACGTTTCAGAAAAATACCAAATAACGCCATATCTTTATTGTCATACCAACTAAGTAAAGGTAGCGCCGTTCCTTCTTAAAAAAGTGAGGGACGACGTTATCACGTTACTGCACGCTAAGGTGTCTGCGCTGCAGGTTGTTTGCGTGCGCAAAACTGCGACTATCAAACATAAACGTGCTAAGAAATCCATGAAACATTTGCGCGTTTCTGTTCTTTTTGTATGAAATCAAAAGCAGGCGTGAGTACACTTTCGGCCCGGCAGCTTTTACAGTCAGTACATTTGACATTTAAGATCATGGATCATCAGCGATGCAAGGTGTCACAAAGATGTTCGAACACGTATTGCAATCGTGAAACAAGCTTTCAAGACACTCGATAATATACAAAAAAATAAAAACCGATCTGTGACTGTCCGCACAAGAGCCCTGAAATGCCTGACTAGTTCTGCTATACGGCTGTGAATCGTGTACACTAACTTCACCACCAATAAAGAACGTGGAAGCTATTGAGATTCTATGTGGTGCTATCGGAAAATGCAAAGAACTTTTTATGTGTGGCCAAGAAAACACATCAACAAGTCCTAATAAAAGTCAATCAAAGCATATCTCTCTTAAAAACAATGGAACAGTGGTTCTTAAACTGGGTTCGATCGAACCCCTAGGATTCGACGGACTCGTTTCAGGGGTTCGACGAAGGTCATCTGAAACATGTAACCCATTTTTACTTTCTGTTATATTGGGCAAAAATGGGGTTCGAAAAAATCTTGGAAAACTACATAAGGGTTCGGTGTGTTTGTAAAGATTAAGAACCACTGACCTAGAACATCTGGCTATTTGTGGGCAAATGTGTGGCAAGGAACAACGAGGATTCTTTAGAAAAATGTACTTGGACCAGCTCGAGGACTGGACGAATTTAAACACTCCACGTACTCTACAACTTCCCTACGATAGAAAAAGTTGTAAGACTGCCTGCATATTGGTCTTTTTGCCTGGTTCAGGCAATGGACCTTGACGATGATATTTGACTTCACAAAGCTGGTCGTTAAGACTGGCCAGTTGCACGGATCATGCTGACATACATTTGCAAAATTTATCTAGCGTTGGTGAAATCTAGTCTGCCTGTGGAGACAGCATAGCTTTGTCTATTAAATTTGCATTGCTGACAGCGAATGACTAATAGCATATCTACTAGCTTCAGCAATGTAAAATTAAACCTATTAGACCCATAAACAGCGTGACACTCGACTACGGGTTAGTTTGTTGAACATATTTACAGTCTGTATTTTACTGAAACATATTCAGCACCTTTGAACGATATCAATAAATCAGGTTTAAAAATCTTGAAATCACTATGCACAAGTTATTTCTTTCGCAAGCCGAGAAGTCCAAGGTCCTCATGGTATTCTTTGCAATTAACTGCACCATTCCGACTCGTTTTTTTGTGCAACGAAAACAAAGAATAGTAACGGTTGTTAAACAAACATGTTCCAAGCAACTTGAACTGCAACTGTTCCGGCATCTGCATTTAAAGGAGATAAGTATTTAAGTTTCGTGCCTGAAAGTTTAACATCAGCCGCATGTATTCCTGCACGTCCGTGCCCGAGGTGCAGTACCAGCAACCATTTCAGTGCCTATGCATTATTTACTAAGCCCGATGTCATTCACTCCAACGCCCTTGCCGGTATCGATTTTAAAGCGGTCNCCGGTCACATATTGCATGTGCTCCGCTCCTGNCGCCGAAAGAAATCTATTAAGCNGTTAAAGCTGCAAGTGTGCTTCTAACCCTGAGCGCAAATAGCAGAAAACAACATCACTCGATTCCAGCTAGCTCACAGTTGATTCAGTTCATGAACGCTGAGGCGTTGCTTGTAGAACGCACTTGGCATCTCCAACGCACAAAACGTTAAACGCCAATGGTTGTTCTTCCACAGCAAACCATCTGCGAGCAATGTTGCATACCTTTACCAGAGTTATGATGCCCAGCAACATTTGTACACCAGGCCTAAATGAAAAAATATCAGGAAACCTTTTACATTAAACAACAATTAAAGACACAAATTCGCTAGGTTTAGCATCATTTTCATCCCACAGGTGTCATGAACTTCCGAAAGTGCTGCTAACACCGCAGTTATGAGTAAATTGCTTTGTGAATACGCAACCGCATCACCTTTAATTGAGTAAGTTCATGTAACAATTTCAGAGAATGTGTTTTCTTATTAAGCGTTACTCTTCTGTCCATATTGACACGACCTAAGCAGCACTGCATAGCATCAACAGATTCCCGAATTCCTGCGCAACTCGCGGTCGGTAGCGTGCACGCCTAGGGTCACTCCCAACTGGGTTCATAAGAAGACCAAGTCTCCTTGTCAAAGTCCAAATCGCCCACCTGCCTTCCACTTTCGAGACTTCTAACATCACCAAAATGGTTGCACGTGAGACACTGCTAATGCATATCAGCATTTCTGTTTATACTATGTCCATTGCAACTGAACTCGTTTTTTTCCCCAACTTGGTTATACAAGTGTAAGGACGTCCAAAGTAGTTTTCCTGGGAAGGGCAAAAATTACTTACAGTAGGAAAATGCTTTCCTATACGCTCAAGACAAACCAGTTACACGTAACAATATGCTATGTACTTTGCTTTCGCGAAAAGATTGACAACGCACGCGTTAAATTATTACACCCGTCGCAACTTTGCCTCACTCAAATTGTAATTTTCGTAGCACAAAAATTCGACAAGGAAGGACACATGCCTCAACTGTGTTGTTCCTGCAGACCAGGGTTTACCAACCTGGGGTACATGTGTACCCCTGGGGATACATTTGCCTATCCGAAGGTTAGCAATAGACGGGAAAAATATATTATTGAGACATAAAAATGGAGTCTACCTTTATAGTTTTAAAAATCTAAAAGTTCTATTAAAAATTCAGTGGATTTTTGTTATTTTACTCAGTCTTTTGTCATAAGAAATTTGAGGAGTAAATACTCATCTGTGGAAATGCTGAAAGGGTACAGGGTCAGAGAAAGGCAGGGAACTCCTGCTGTAGATGACCTGCAATACTTATGTACATGCAATTTAAGCAACATGTGATTTCAATCAAGGCCAAAATAGACACGGGTCTGGTTTCATGTATATTACACAAGGCTAACCAGCAAGTGGAGCCGAGAACAAATCGGCAGGCAACAAGTGAGCCAACCGAACTCATTACAGACAGAACCGCACGTCCTCATTAGCGTTCAGTAGTAAACGATAACGACAGAACAAACCAAGTGCCATCTGCTGGCATGTGATTTCAAAAATGAGGACTTCACACAACTGCATTGGTCACGCCAATGTTCTACTTTTTATTTATGCAAGCGACCATTGCGCTGGCTTGAAGGTCAGATGTACTTAAGCAGGTTTGATTTGACTGACGCGTAGCACGAGTGTGTCTTCACGCAACGTAGCCTGTTGGCGATTTGAGTCTGCGCTAATTCCCTTGGGTTACTATGTCAAGCAACACACCTAAGCTGACAGTGTCGAGAAAGCCGTATGCATTCAGTTGTCACAAGTCTTTTGTGTGCTGTTCACATTTCGCCTAACTTCACTGCTGTTGTTACGCTGGTAGGCTTGACTTGTCTACACTAGCCTAGTTTTGAACACGAACAGTAGTCTTGCCGTGGCCACGTCCATCTAAAAGTTTCTGGCAAACCATGATTGTCTTCAAGTATGCAACCAACAGCCGGTGACTACCATGCAAGCTGCCGCACCGCTTGCGACGATTCTCCAAGGGACCCTACAAACGGTCCTCGCCACGAAGGGTTCACGCACCTAGCGAGAATTTTTTGTCAGCAGAGTAAAATTTCTTCCACGCACGTTCGGGATTTCGACAGAAAATAGATTAAACAAACACTGACGATTTAAAGTATTGCGGCGGTCCAATACATGCCTGCTCGAGAAGTGGAACCAATCCAAACTTGAGAATATTAAACAACTTACTTCCTAGCGACAAATGATCAAAGCCACAAAAGTGCAAGACGGCTTCATGATTCTGGTGCTGCTTATCCTCCAAAGCATTTATCACAATTGTTACGTTGTATTTTGTAAGTTGCAACTTCAAAAACAAGTTTGCATACGTTTTTTTCCACCACAGCAAGGTGGTTATTAAAATTCAAATTGAATGTCCTTGAATAGACCCATTTAATTTTTTCTGATCGCGAAGGGAGAACCCTGTGCCTGCTACAATCCATTTCTAAGCTTAGAACTCCAAATTATTTTTTACCGGTGCATAAGCAACACCTAACTATTACGCTTAAAACAACAGCCTGCGTAAACTATGTCAATTAAAGCTGATATCATTCGTTTGCTTACATAAGTCTAATCAGCCAAGCTTCGGTTTTCTTCTGCTCTTTGTCATCAAACACACGTTAATCAATTCTCAATCCGATTCAGTTCGAGGCAGGCTGCCCGTTACACTGCAAGGAAGATGCAACACGAACGCTCAGGCACCACCGCTTATGTGACAGCACGCGCACATCCTAAAACACACACGCACTCATTGATGGACCAAACACCCTAGTCGCTTTAATGGCACGGGAGGGTGCGCGGCGTGAAAATGCTAAAACATCTGTTGCTGCACACGGGGATTTTTTTGTGCTTCCACGCAAGTCGCACTCTACACCCGTAGCCGCCTCTGTCAGCAGCAGGACGACAGGTGCATCGGACTAGGATCGATCCAAAGCGTTCTGCAAAACACAACTACGCATTTTACAAGAAATGTTTTCAGTAATGAAGATAGTTCGTCGCAACCTCTGAAATCCCAGCGAGGTTTGCATTACGCGATGTAGAGTTTCTGCAAAAATAGGGTGATTTTGTCTAGGTACGCGGACAGGCTCAAGGACCATGAGATGTTGACGAAACAAGCGAGATAAAAGTTTGCACATGCATGACGCACATGGGTGCAGAGGTCTCGTGATGCCCGGGCAACTGCTTGATTGTATACCACCCTACCAAATTCTACTCTAGTATTGAGGAATGTGAGAAATACAGGAATTTGAAATATGTAAAAACTAGTGTTGACAACAAAAACAAGTTTCGAATAATTAAATTAAAGATATTTGAAAGAGTATCTTTTGCTTATAATGTGTTAGTCTTTGATAACTTGTTTTATTCTGTGGGCCTGAGGCATATGTTTATAAGCGAAATTCTTCTAGTAAAGGGTATGCATTGAGGAACTAGATATTGCATTTATGTATGCAAATAAATATCAGATAGGCCACCCCAAAACGATAGCACTTGTGAGGCATGATAAGAAATATAGTTGTCTACTTCCTCTATTGTAAANAGCATCTGAAANTGTACAACCATGCATTTTGATGCATTGCTGCCCTTTATGATTTTCTGAACTGTAAACGAATTGCTAAGGATATTGTTCAATAAAACCAGATGTAAAGGTAACTCTTTTTATTCATCTAGCTAGAATATATGAACACTTCAGTTACACACTCACACTTCTTGATTTCTCTTACCCAAATGAGCTCTTTCGGAAAATATTTGCACTACCTCATTTTTTACATCGACGGAAAGGAATTCTTTTTCAAGGCTGATTAAAAGCCAGTTTGTTAGGCACTCCTGTAACATGGAGGATCTTAGACATGTTTTTATCAACTTCAACTTTGAAAATGACGTTTCACAACTTGCAATTGGAGAACCGATGGTGAGCAGTAACCTGCATGCAATACATAATGTTGGGAAGACTTCCCTTCCAAACTTCACTAAACACTCGAAAAGCGTGTTTAGGATTAGAGGAAACCGCATTTCCTCTAGCTCGATTTTGATCTTTTTCACAATACTTCAAAGCGACGAGTCTATTGCCAAATCGTCACGCACGATATAGCCCTGTGACACAGTTTGCATTGCCACTAAAAATAAAACCAAGCAGACAAGATACCATAGTAACATGAAGGGATTTTGCTCATAAACGCATTTTTGAGCAAGCAAGTTTAAGAGGTCTCGATTTCCGCTCACTGTACTGTCGCTTTGTTTTGATTATGGTGTTTATAATGAAATAACAATAATTTACGAATGATAAAAATACTACATTAAATACTTTTCAACAATATGTCGCTGACATACTTGCGCTCCCTTTGCCAACTTTTCGCGCACCCCAGTTTAAGAACCCAGGCTCTACTTAATATCGAGAGGTATTTCAAAGACTACAAGGCGCAGATTAACAATAGGCTAGCATGAATTAGTCAGCCTACAAAGGGGGGAAGAGTACAGTGTAAGGCCTTAAGATAACAATACAAGTGCTTCATCTCACTCTCGGGTCACTGGCCCCCTCAGGCAAGTTCCCATCAGTTCCATGTAGCATGTGCTAGTTGCCTTATAATACGAAGAAGCATCTAGTTACAGGATTTTAATAAATTATAATTTCTAAATTTATATTTCTGGATGCCCCTGCCTTAGATGCCCTGGGCCGTCGCCCCTTTCGCCCCCTCTGCCCGCCCTTGATGACGCATGACTAAACAACGCAAAGCGAAGACAGGGATCTGGCTTACAGATTTTTCATTGGTACAATAACGTGTTTTTGCTCGTATACGTTGATGTCGTTCNATCAAAATAAAAAACAAAAAATAAAACTTAGCATTCCGAATGGTGGGAAGCATNCAACTGAGGGTGCCTATGGCCTCCCAATCTACNGGAAACCTCTAATTTGTTGATGACCGCTATATTTCTGTCCGAAGCGGTCCTGTTCTAATTATCTGCAATGTTCTCGGTGACCTAAAAGTGATCAGCAAGCACGACCAGAAATATAGTCGACAATATGAGCGAGCATACGACATATGCCTTCCAATGCTCTTGGAAGAGAAGACTTGCCGTTTGACCCTAAGACCACAAGCCACCTAAGTGGCTTTGAATTTTTCCAGTCAATAACTCGCCAGCCGCTAGAGCTAGAGAGCTGTTCAAACCCTCTACAGCAGGGGTGGGCAACTAGCGGTCCGCGGGCCACATGTGGCCCGCGGAAGGATTCAGGAAAAATCTTCAAATCTATTTTTTTTCCAAATCAAACTAAACGTTAGTGCTGAGGCTAACTTGAACGACGACTTGTTTCTATTTCTATTAGAAGGTACGGCCGGCCCTCTGTTAAACGCGACATTCTCAAAGTGGCCCCCGACCCAATTTAATTGCCCACCCCTGCTGTACGGATTAGGGATGTCTTCTGGTTTCGTTTTTTAGAAAATTGGGAAATTTTGGATTTGCGTTTTTTGTGGGTGACGTTACAGTGGGGGTAGGTTTATACATTTTTGGCCGATGTTACCGGGCCCTGGGCGCCAACTCAACTAGCCAATTTTATGGCTCAAAATTTTGCTTGACGCTAGGGTGTAGTCTGAGTCTTTAGAGCCCTTGATCGGCTGTCTAGAGTTTATGGTGTCGAAATCATGGCTCAAAAACAATTTTTTTGGTAAAAACTAAAATCCCACGAAAGGTAGACTTGAACATTTTGCCCAAATGCCATAACTCGCCAGCCGATTGAGCTACAGAGCGGTTCAAACCCTCAAAATGCTCGAAAAGTCATTTAGTTTCGACTAAAAAAATTGGGAAGTTTTGGATTTGAGCTTTTTGTGGGTGACGTCACGCTAAGGGTAGGTTTAGGCTTTTTTTGCTTACGTCATCTGCCCCTGGACCCCAACCCAAAAGACAATTTTTTGAGGCGAAAATCTGTATCTGTAGAGCCCTTGTATAACTTTCTAGCGTTTGGGGTTAACAAGTTATGACCTAAAATCCACAAAATCAACAAACAAAAAGTTAATGAATTCCCTGGGGATATATTATATAATTTGTTGTTTTTAGACCATAACTTCCAAACCCCAACGCTAGAAATCAACCAGGGCTCTAAAGAAGCGGATTTTTGGCTAGTTTTTTTTTGAAAAAAGAAACAAAAAATTGCCCCTTGGTGTTGGGCCCCAGGACCCAGTGAATGCGGGCCAAATAAAAGCATAAACCATCCTTTTTGTGACGTCACCCACAAAAAACTCAAATCCAAAGCTTCTCAATTTTTTTTAATCGAAACTAGAAGACTTCCCGAATCTTTAGAGGGTTGAACAGCTGTCTAGCTCTACTGGTCGGCAAGTTATGACTGGACAAATTCAGAGCCACAATTGTGGCTTTGCGGTCCTTAAAGAGTTGACTATCTCATTTCATCAAACATTTGAGCAAAATAATTAAATTTAGCTGTATTTTTCCTAAAACTGTGAGATTCCATCAATCACCGACTGCATGTTGTACCTTCATTGCAAACCGATACTTCAGAGGGGCGAATCTTGGAGGTCAGGTGTGACATGGATCCCCAAAATTTGCCTGCTTGATTCATCTAAAATTAAACAATATACATGTGCTTTTCATTGTCAGTTGCCCAGATGAAAGACCGATATGACATCAATTGCAATAACAACATTATTTTCAATGTGAAGTCAGATTTGTTCATTACGGAGTGAACTGGGGACATATTGGTATTATCTTACTGAAATGAAGTAAATTAATAATTTCTTCAACGTCAAACAACAATGTTGGGTAGCTCATTGGAAGGCTACCCATGGTGTCTCTTGCATCCCCCATAGTTCCGCCAACAATTGTTTTTAAATCGAGGAAATGAGCATGTATTTCCATTGTTCCATCACGCAAGCTGACTCCAGAAATATAGATAAGTGCGTTTTGCTGTTTCCTGTCGTTTGAAACCAAAGCATTGCCTGATTATTCGCAAGACTGATACTTTATTTAAAATTGCCTGACCATTCAAGGCTGTTGCGGTATGTTACTCCACACGTGTCACTCTTCGTTTCAAATCGTGGAAAGCTAGCAAAATTTGAGGATGACATACCAGCATGTTTTTGACTTAATTTTGAATTGCAAAAATTTCTAAAACCTAGTTGTAAGTTAAAATGATCGACTGTAATGTCATATTTTCTGCTTATGCGTTTACTTTATTTAAACATAAGGGTGCTATGAAGGAGTTGAAACAAGGGAATGAAGAGCATGTTTCGAGATATTTAAGGATGTAATTCAGTGGTGTCGGAGGTGGGGGTGCAGGGAGTGCAAACGCACCCCCAAAAGTTTTGATTTGTCAAAAATATGGACAAAATCCCTGAAAATTTGAGTAAAACCTCTGAAAATCCGCGCAAAATCCCTGAAAATCTGGGAAAGATCCCTGAAAATCTGGGAAAAAATGGCGCCCATCCTTGTTTGACTTCAAAAATGGCACCCAACGGTTGCAGAAAAACACATTACACCTTTTTTTGGAGGTCACACCAAAAATGGTCTTCATGATCTTTGTGGGAGAAAATTTGTGGGCAAAAAGCGCATAGAAACTTTTTGGGCAAGTTTGCGGAAATTCGGGCAAAAGTCCTTCGCACTCACAAAAATTTATCTACTCCTACACCTATGATGGGATTAGTGCTTTTATGCTTCACTTAATTCTCTGTTTCCCGCGTAGTATACAGACACTTTTAAATTAAAGGAAATGAAAGTTTCATTATACTCGCTTTGGAGTGTCACCAGTGGTCTGCGGGGCCCATGTCCGCTTACTCTGCGCCTAGGGCCACGCGGTTAGTTTCGCAGTGAATGCTGCACTGGTGGCAGGCCAATGGCAGAACCGTGCATGAAGTTTTTCCTTGAACCCATTCAATACCGAGCACGAGGCTGCATGGACTGGTCGCAACTCGTAAGTACAGTTTTTCAAGTCTTCGGTGTGCCCCAACCGGGATTCGAACCTAGTCTTCCAGTATCTGTGGCGTGCACTCTTATCAATACCCTTAGCCGGCATTTCTCAAACTTTTTCATCTCGCGAACCCCTAATTGTAAAGTTTATAATGCTGCAAAGTTAACCAATGTTGTATTTGGTTGACAAGCGTGTAGGCACATATCTACTGACGTTCACTTGTGCTTCATATGCAAGGAAGAACTATTACTCACTAGATGTCGCAATACACAACTAGATTGCTATGGCCAAAAGAAAAATTTGTGTTCAGTATTTGAAAAAAATTCGTGTACCTCTTGGAGCACCTATGCGATCCCCATTTGAGAACCACTATCCTAGGCCACTATATCTCACATGCAGATTTTTTCAGTTGTCTGTTTAGCAATTGCATCACATGCTGCCGTTTCCGCAACATAAAAAGTCTTAGAAAACAGCTGTTTTGTTTTGATAGTTAATGAAAACAAGGCAAATGTTTTCAAGTCAAAGACCAAAAACCCTGATATTTTTCTTGCTTGTTTTTAAAAAGTTATGTCGCGATCCACAATAGTTAAATTGTATTGTTTTTTATGTGGCTGCAGGACAAAGATAAAAGGACAACTACTACATGACGAGAATAAAATAAAAATAATGATATGACACGGCCTGGCCATAGTGTACCAAAGCAAAGTTGTACTGCAGCCAGAGGTAGGGCATCGAAAAGCCGTGAGATTATCTAGTCGTGGTGCCGTAGCAGAATTAAAATATTTCGCTAATAATAAACGAATCTGATTTAAAGCACGGTCTCAGTTTCAAAAGGTTTTGCAAAGGAAATTTCAGCTCTACTATCGAGAACCTGGCAACTAAGGGTGATACAAAAACAACGGTCATCACCAAAAATCGAATAACTTCTAAAATTTGATTTAGATTAACACAAAACTTCAGCTACATTAGGTCAAGCCTGTGTAGCAGACATCTCCAAAGTTTCAAGTCTGTGCTACAAAAACTCTTTGTTTCACTGGCGCTCAAAAAATGTGCTCCAGATGAGCNCCCCGGCGCTGCAGGCACATTTGGATCCNGCGGGCAAAGTTCTCGATGACCCTCCCGCATTCCTCCCTTGNGATCGCTCTTATTGCTGCTGTGATTGCTGCCTTC
>JGI24158J21664_10009443_pt1 | contig 13017 bp, 10 predicted proteins | sample Ectturendosymbi3_FD_21664 | JGI IMG/M metagenome (IMG submission 21664) | reverse complement strand
CCCCTACCCTTTAATCCGGCTCTGGCAGTAGTCCACACTTATTAAGCCCACCTGGGGGCCGGACGATTTTGGGCTTATTAAGCGAGTGGAGTGGACCTAGGGGGACCAATTTTCGCCACTCTCATGGACGTACATGAGCATGGCCGACTGTGCTATCGCTAAAAGTTGCTCAACCCTTCTTCCACTTCCTAGTCTTTTCCATGGCGTTGCCTTTTCTGGTCTCTTCCTTCTAACAACGACAATAATGCTTCACTTCGAAGAGCTTTTTCGTTGCATAGGATATTTAGTAGGCAGCCACGAGAGATGTTGAGTTGTTCGGCGGCAATACCGTGGCTGCATGTTGGCAGTGCTAGGTAATTTTATAAAATTTCAAGTTTCTTAAAAAAGGCTAAGTCTGCACATCTCTTCGCCATTTTGAAAATAAATTCTACAACTACAAAGCACCAGTTGTCTTGCATATCGATTACGGCACAAATAAGCGATCTGTGACGAAAAAGTTGAATTATGAACTACAGTATGTCAGCAGCTTAAAGTGCGAAACCGTCGTAAGCAAGACAAAAAAGTGTGACTTCGACGTTCACCCAATTTTAAGCAAATGTATTAAAAATTTGGGATTATTAAGCAGGGTTTTTGGTTTATAAAGCGTTTCTTTTTATAACAGGTATAGATGGAGTAATTCCGGACCGCGCGATTTTGGGGTGGGCTTAATAATCGGAGATTACTGTGTATAGGTAGTAAGTGCTTTCATATTCTGCTTCTGTTATCAGACTGCATGTTATTCATGATAGAACAAATTCTCTCAACGAGAGCTGATGCACCAGGTGTAGGACTACGCTGGCTGACTGAATGCGTAACCGGGACTTTTTTGTTGACCGACCGAGACAAAGTCTTAAAACCGGGACTGTCCCGGCTAAAACGGGACGTATGGTATGCCTAAGTATAACTCCTGAAAAAGATTGGACTTAGTCTAACTCCACACACTTACCTAAACACAAACCCTAAGCCCTAATCGTCAGTTTTCTAAGCGTATTTGATATGCACAATATTACTCTGTGCATGCCCACATGGTGTGAAGTCAGAAATTTCGCTTGACACCGGAGTCTAATCAGGATTCAGATTCTCAAATTTGAAAAATTTCTGACCTGGGCCCGGATTCAAAAACTTTGGAACAGGAGATGAGTCTGATAATGTGACTCAGACCACCACTGCCGTCTAGTTGGGTACTCTGCTTGGTTTGCAATTGGTCTGTCAAATTTGTCATGTGATTGGCATCTTGAGTTTCAAACTTGATAACAATAAGTCTGACAGACAGCGAAGACTTTGACGTTTGATCTGCATTCAGTCAGCATGGTGAAACTTTCAGTGGAATCTATCATACAATGTCAGCACTATCACTGCCTTGTAGTTGGTAAATTTGATTAGTTCATAACTTCCGCATCCTAGCAGTTTGTTTCACAACTGTCAGCGAAGTTTCAAATTGCCCTGCATCTTTGCTTTGCAGCTAGTTAGTGGTTAGGCTGGGTATTTTTGCCCTTCTTCTAGACCCGAAAATTTGGTATTCAAATTTGATTCTTAATAACCAGGGTTGTGGGGGTCAGAGGTAAAATATCCGACCCCAACTCCGAATCCATGCCGTAACCATGAGAATGTTGGACTAATGATGTGGTCAAAAGCACAAGACACATGACAAAAAACAATGGTTAACAAAACAGACTATAAAGAAGTAGCAGTGTACCGAAATGTCCTATAGTAATAGAAGTTGACATGTTAGAAGTAATGTAAAGCAGAATATTTATTTGCATCCCCGGGTGCCAAAAAGACCCAACAATGTCACAAGTAGGCCTATACTTTCTTCAATACAGTATAGCCTACATTTGCTTCTGAAAGACCTCTGGTTCGAACATGGGGGCGCCACACTTACTTCTTGCCCCGGGCGCCATCCAACCTCGTTACGCGTTACGTTCCTGCTTGCATGTGCTGCAGCAATAATGCTGCTTCATCCTAAGCCGACCAAAGAGAGAGTTGGAACAACGACCCTGGGCACGACAGCAATAGAAATTACCCACTCGACCAGGTTCACTCTGCTATTGCTGTTAGTCTTACGTACTCAGCGATATACATGGCGCAATAACGCTGCTACACATTGGATGACCGCTGCTTTGGAGTATGGCTCAGTTTGGTCGACCGACGAAACCCTCAAGATCGAGGCGTACGAAACTACGAACTAAAGGCTCAAATCGCGACTAGCTGACATTGTGGTTTGGGGAACAAAACGTCACAAGTGGGTCTTAGAAATAATCCCCAAAACAACCGAAAACACTAAATTGAAACGAATTTTTAGCAATTTAATGAGTTATAGACAGGGCTGTTGTGGGTTGGGAACACACCTTTTTCATGTTTTGCTTTGAAATGAGTTTGAAGCTGTTTCAAAATGGCTAGTTTTTCGGGTACGTTCCCACACCTTTTTTGTTAGCATTACATTCCTGGTTATAGACAACTTTTATTGTTTTAAGTTTACATAAAACTCAACAAGTTCTTGTTAGTTGAGTTTTCACCTTTCTTAGATGAGGTTGCCAGCTTAGCTTATTGTCAAGAACACAGATATTTCAGGTTATCTTTGGGCGAAATGTTATGGCTATTTATAATAACTTTGAATGAAGTAGGACTGAGTTCTTGAGAATTTAATAACTTAAAATTAGTCTTATTGTAGTTAAAAGGAAGTTTGTTGGCTCTAATCCAGTGGTTAATTTTACATTGTTCAAGGTTAACAGTTGTCTGAAGAACATTAAAACAGGAGTATTACATATGAAGATTGGTATCATCAGCAAATAAAGTAGTATGAAAACAGGAAACTTTTGTGATATCGTTAACGTAGATAAGGAAAAGGCGAATTAACACTAACCTGAGGGACTCCGCAAGATATCCTTTTGTATGAAGATTTTAATGCTCCTATTTTAGTGGACTGCATTCTATTATGCAAAAAAAGTTGAGAATAGTTTGAGAAACACCTCTCATAACCTTGTGATAAAGTTTATCAAGTAAAATTTCATGGTCACAGCAGTCAAATGCTTTTGATAGGTCTAGAAATAAGGAACATGTTATTAATTCATTGTCAAAGTTTTTGAGTAGTTCAACATAAATATTTGTAGTGGCTACTTCAGTTGAGCGAGTCTCTCTAAAACCGTAGTCTTTTGTGAATTAGATTGTGTTGTCAGATAAGAGTAGACTCTGTGATAAAGAACTTTTTCAACTAACTTTGACAATACTGGGAGAACAGAGATTGGTCTATATTCAGATGAGGAACTTGGGTTATGATCTTTAGGAATCGGTGTGATGTGGGCAATTTTGCAGGGGTCTGGTAATTCACCAATAGTCGCGCGTTTGTTGAAGAATTTAGACAACCATTCTGGCACAATGCAACTGGCTATTTTCAGAAATTTTGATGGAATATCATTGGGAGAACAATATTAAATTTCATTTCAAAGGTTTTGTTAAATGAGACCTTGGATTTTTGTATGCATCAGAAGAGGAAGAAATGTTAAGAAAATGCTTGTAGGTGACAGGGGGTGGCTTCATTTTTGCAGAATCCCAACTTCTGAGAAGTTGTTTAACTATTCACATTTTTTTTTGACATTCTGAGTCTTCAAAAACCTTATTTTGTTGAGATTTGCTTATTATTGATATTTCATTGACAAGTTTCCTATTTTTTATGTCATTATTGCAGTTTTGAAATGCATGTTCTTAATAATTTTGTTTGGAAGTTTCTCTTAGGTGTGTAAGCTCATTTCTGTAAGTTTTGCATTGTCTATAATATTTGGGTTGTTAGTAGCTAAATGTTTTCTATATAGGTTATTCCTTTTTGCAGTGAAGTTAAAATGCTTTTGGCAAGTCATGTGTTTCGGCACCACCATCCAAAAGTTTATGGCTTCAGCTCCACAGACCTGGTTGAAGCATGTTGCTGGCGCGCTCACTCGATGTCAAAGCCATTCCATGTAGGATGAGCTCTAAATTACAGTAGTTGCAAATTTAAAGTTTGCACTTATCATACGTCGCGCTAGGATATTTTCGAAACCAATGCCAAGAAGATTTTGTTTTCGAACCAATGGCGCTGAACTGCAAATGTTGCGAACGAAAAAATCGCCACAAGCAACAGATATCATGGCTTCCAGGATGCCTTCGTCGAAGAAATCAAGCTTAAGACAACGCGCAGTGCTCCAGATAACTGATCCACTGCTGTGCTCGGACGACTAGTGTGTTAAAGCACCACGCGTGACGGGGTAAATATCATCAGCTGTATTGCACGCTTTCACTACGCAGGTTGTACTAAAAAATAGACGCGTTCATGCACCATCTTGCTACGAACGCACATATTGGCCACATCCGCAACGAAGACAATGCGATAGTAGTGCGAGTGGATGTTGGGAAATGTCGTGAGTAGCGGAAGTCACGGAGCCTGCAGCCCTTATACAAACCACAAGCAAATGTAAGCTAGGTGTGTGCTCTGATAATGTCTAGGACTTCCCTGTGCCGCGAATGTTTGCCGGAGGCGTGTCAGCTTAAATCTACTTCAAGATGTTGGTTTTCGCATCTCGAATTTCCGGGATTCCGTAACAAGTGGCACAACCCTCAACCTGTTCGGACAACCCGTATTCTTGACGGAGTCAGGGAATTATTGCATGATATTGGCTAACCATTTTTGCTTGCTTTGATAATAATTTGTGCGCATTTACAAAATCGACTCCTGTATAAAACTGCACCTGTCCTTTGGCGCGATTCACCGATTTTTAAATTAACGAAACGTATAGCGGGGAATTATTTTTTGGAGTAAGTTGATACGCCGGAAATTCATTTGTGTCCTCCTTGGTTGACTCTACGTTAATATGCAAAAAGAAAAAATAACTAAAAGTGGCCAAACACCAGATTAAGTGACAATTTGACACGACGCTGCTGAAACTGTGAGGCGACCCAAATCCACTTGTCTAAAAAAAACACTACTAAATGAGACAGTTTTTTTGCCACTACCGTTAGCATGCCTCGCAAAAAACGTGGAGCACCACGTGACCTCCATTGACCAGGGGCTTCTGCGTATGGTTAACAAAATAAAAACAGGACCGCAAATTTCGGCGCTGCTCACGTGTGCCCAAGACCCACACGTCACTTCATTTTACGATGCTACAAAAAATAAAATATAGAAACGAACATGTAGCTATTGTTGCACTAGTTTTGCAGCAGGACAAAGGAAAAGAGAAAAAGGTTTGTAGAGCAGTTACGCAACACTTGAAACACTCAAAATATCGGTGCATTCCCGTCATTCGCTTGTACAACGTACGAGCAGAACCGTCGATGCGCACCGACGACTGTGATGCACTTGTTTACTTTTGAAACAAAACGTTTCTGCGACTAAATTTTCTGATGTTTGTCGCCATGCACACCCGTTCCAATCATAAGCCAGTAAGGACGAACGCAAGAAAAGGCCAAAAAGCGCGTATCGTATTTGCGATCAAGGAGAGATGCAGGCAAAATCAATTAAAAGCAATGTAAAATAACGTAGCGGATGAGAGAAGTGATGATGACAAACGAAGCATGAAATTTGCTATTTTTTCTCCGACTTGTCATGTTTACCACCCGGTACTTAAAACCGAAGCTTGTGAAACGAATGCTTTCGCGCTGTTATTAAACATTTAACTGGTCACTTCAACGCATCAGGAAAAATTTTTCTTGGGACGCAAAGCCAGTGCTGCTTTTTCACACCGAGATAACTTTGAATGATAAGAATCCACTACTTACTAGTACCGAGGAAAGGCAGAGTTCGTTTCATGAACACGTTTCCGCGCCCAAGACTGAGGAAAAGCAAAGTGCCGCGTCGCAAAGCAATCGACGATTGCGACGAATGGCAAGTCGACAGAAAATATCCTGCAATGGCAAAGTGACACCTCAGAAGCGCTTCGCGACTCAAACCGAAAAACTGACCAACAACCGGCTCTCGGGTGGCTTCCGGCGCCCGCCGTCTTCGTCTCGTCGCTTTGCAACCTGTCCAGCGACGGGCAGCAGTGCGACCAGACCGGCGCGGTCAGCGCTTATGCCGGCCGTAGCCTTTTCCTCTGACAGAAGGTTTGATCACGTTCTTGGTGCTCGGCTTGCTCGCGAACCACGATGACTGAAACAAAACGCGCCACTGTTGGGGAGTGCGATGAACTTCGGTGCCAACCGCGCGACAGTGTAAGCTTGTCTGCGAAGGACGCGATCGGCAACAGACAGTGAATTGCGTTTGAAAGTCTTCGCGTACCTTGCGGTCAAGTGTTTTTGAGGGCAAATCAGCAAAACAGAAGACTAAAAATAGGAGTTTCCGCATTAAAATCGTAAACTTTTGGCAAATGATTTCGGTAGGTGTATGCAATAAGTATAACCATAATGCTGAAAAAAGAACGCAGCGAAAAATCTAGTAATTTACAAGATGATGGACATGACGAAGAAGAAAACAATTTTCAACGGGCAATAAAACATTTCCCCTGTTTCCCAAGTTAAAGTTGGACAATTTCAAGACAACGCGTTCAAAACTTTCTTTGGCGCTGCTGTTACCAGATCGCTAGTCAACAATACTCAGGTTTCAGCGCACCACCAACGAGCAAGCCACCCGGAGCTAAAATGCTGGTTTACAGTTTTTTTTTTTTTTGCAAACCACGGAATGACTGCGAGAAAACTTCCTAAAGTTGACCACGTACAAGTACATACGTTACACCATAAGCATTTTGCATCTCGTCAAACTTGTGAAAACGAAACCGACGCGGTGGGCGCGAACATCACACACTATCTTTTCATCAGTATTAGACGCAACACACGCGAGCACATCACGCAGCTCACCCGATAATCGAGAATTTCTCGCACAAGCTTCTCCTCGTCGGGCGTGAAGCGCAAGATCATCGACATCGCCTTGACCAGTTGTTGCGACTGCAACAGAAAAGCGAGTGTCGGTCACTTGTGGTTGAGATCTATTCGAGTCAGTAATTTGAACGCACTGGTCATCGACAGTGGGCAACACAGACTGCACAGAAACACACGACAAGCTCTTCACGAAACTAAAAAGTACAGCAGTTGCGCAGGTCTTCGAGATGAGCATTGCATGGCGCAGGTGCCGGAACAAGACCGTGCCTCCAAACGTCTTGTTATCAACGATTAACCGGGCGCCATAATTAAGATCATGGAGTTATTCCGTACACTGAAGTGAAATAGCAGCGTTCGAATTCACAGGAATCGAAACAAGGCAGTAAACACGATCCTTCACGCGTTTCAAGGTACGGAGTTTGAGGCGATGAGCGGCGTCTGACCCTGCAGCACTTTTTCTTTTCCTGCGGACCATAGGCGCAGTTTTCGAGTGGGCCACGAGGTTAGGACAAAAAAAATGTTAGAATACAGTTATCTAGAATCACAACAGCGCGGGGAACACACATTGATTGTGTTCAGCAGGGAGATGCTCGCTGAATTGCATACACACGAAAAAACAGCCGCTACTTCAGAATAATGTGTGTTTGTTTATGCGTATAAAAGCGAAGCCTACGCTAACAAGGTAGTGGGCCATATAATTTTACCAGAAGTTATCTGGGCCATGTTTAAGTGAAATGGTTGAGAAACACTGGCCTAAAGCAACAGAGCGAGGTTTTGATTAGAAAAAAGGAGCTTTCAATGTTGACATACTTGTAATCCACATCGTGGTTATTGCTAAGCTCCGCTCACGATGCAAAAAAGGAATACATGGGAGAATGCGCGAACTGGGTCAAACCAGTTTTACCTCAGACTGGCCACAGGATAGGAATCTTAAGATGACGTGCTTGAGGTATTTAATGACGACATCTCGCTGCCCTTCGTTCAACGACGGGTCGTCCAAAGATATGTCCCCGGACAGGAACGGCTGGATNGGGTCAACATNCGGCTCAAGTGCGGTGCCATTTTGAAGGTGCGCCTCCTCGTGACCGTTTGTTGACGCGGGCTGGAGCATGGACCGCTGTCTGGAGGAGGAACGCTGCCTGTCGCGTCCTGCCCCCTCCGTTGAGTGAGAGCGGCTGCTGCCGGACTGTTGTTTGTTCTGTCAACAAAATGTTTCTCTTTATTTTTTTTTGCGCTGATGCAGCTTTCTACAGCCGCTTTTTCTACCGCGTGCACTTAAGCTGCGATCCTTTAAACCTTTAAATTTACATTAAAACCGCCAAAAATAACTTCGTTTGATTACTAGCTGAGATCAGTGATGGAGTCAGTTTTTCTGGTAACTACAACAAATTCGAAAAAGTTCATTTAAATTGCCATTTCTTGTATCACCACTTACATTTCAATAACAATGGATAGAACAGGACATCAACAGAATGCTTACACTTGGTCTGTATTAAATAATTTTTTACAAATTATCCCCATTCACAAGGTATACCAAGTGGACCTGCGCATAAACTATAGGTCGTAGCACAACTCTCGCCATTAAACAAGATCTATACACAGCTTGATTTTCATTGTGCGCCTATGCAGAACAAAAAAATATGTTCTGTAGCAATCCATATGGTTTAAAAGTGGATTTTCCACAACTCCTGATTTATAAGATATACGTGTATAAAAACGTTCTACTAAATACTGAAAAAGATTTCATCATGCTGATGTCGTTGGATTCATTGTTGTGGTAGATCGTGACCATTCAATGTGGTCGAACTACTGAGCAGAAGATGAAAGCATGTCCTGTATTCGGCGCCACGTAACAAACTGTTGTAGGGCAAATATCTGCTGCTTGAATGCGGAATGGTTACGGCAACACATACAGAGCTGCATTTCACGTGGGTAAATGGGCTTCCTTTGCCACCTCAGTTCATTTTCGCGCCTGGGCAGTACCTCGATTGATACTGGTCGCAAACCAGCATTTATTAATAACTGTGTTGGTCATCCAGGGACCTAAAACCATATGAATTTTTTTTCTTATAACATCGTCGCAGCTCGAAATTGAATTAAACTTCAGCCATCAACGTCAAACACGTAAAGTTACAGTGCCTAAGCAGAAAGGCTTTGTTGCTTCAATGTGAGTGTACCAAGTTTCCACATCCGCTCACCAGTTCTTTCTGCAGGGCCTTCTTCACGTCGACTAACCGCTGTTGACTTAATTTCAAACTTCGATCCTTCTCCAAGAGACGGTCTTCCAGGCGGGATCGCTCAATTTTCAAGCTCTTCACTTCTTCGCTTTCATCCGCTTGGTTATTCTGTTTTTTGATAAATGCAAACAAATCGATCGGCTGCCGCAAGCAAGCGAAAAACACTGATTTCGGAGAGATACTTCAAGGGCTTGATTTATAACTTGATGCAAGAACTGCTGACGACTTAACGATAAATCGGTTCGGCACTGATCGATCCTTGAAAGATGGAGGAGTCACATCGCGCAGTTGCCGAGACTTGAGCAACGGACTGCGCTGTTCTCAGCATTTGATATCGAAGCTTAAGCTGAGGCTTTCCTTCGGCAGGGTGAGACAAAAACGCGCTTAAACGTAATTGTTACTTATTATCTCGAAGAGCTGATCTAAAATCTTATCTGCGCGGAGGGAGAAGCCAACACAAGCTTGACGAATTATTTTGATTTGCCAAGCACAATACTCTCTTTCTTGAACATACACCTAGTTGCAGCTTTCACTTCCACCATGCACCAGTTCATGACGAGGTAACAATCTACCTCTCACTTACTGTGGAGACTGGAGAGGAGTTGAATTGTTAAAAACTGCGTTGCTGCGCGAACGAAGCATATTTCAACTCGTAATTATCAGTTCCAACAAGGCGATGCATAAAATTGACCTGTACTTGTCAAAACCGCGCATGAGACAGCACGTGTGTTTACCAACCTTCAGTGCGGCGATCTCTTCTTTGCAGGACATCAATTCTCTGGTGCGACCCTCCAACGTGGCCGCGAGGTTTTCAACCTGACCAACAGTATGATCACATTCACAACATAGCTCGGTATGCATTGCCGGTAACGAACTTGAATGAATGCACTGTTTGCCGGTGGGATTTTTTCCAGGGGGGACAATAGTGGAATTTTCCAGGGGGAGGTCAAAATTTCATTTTACCCACTCGAAACTAAGAAAACGACTTTTTTTGCTAAAAATGTAATTGAAAAACGTCAAATTTTAAACTGCAAGGGGAGCCAAGGTCCCTCTGCCCCCTTTCCGACGCTCATGTCTATGAGTGCACACCCAACACAACTGCCGGTGTGATAGAATGTTATAAAAGTGCACAAAGCAATTAATCACGCAGTGGTCCATAAATTATCTATACATCAGTAAACAAAGAATCCCTCAACCTGGCATTAACTTCCACGCACGAAAAGTTGGTAGATCTACGCAACACGTCTTGCAGACTCACTTGCGCCGACAGCGACTGCATCTGTCGTTCTTTTTCTTCGGAAGAGTCTTGAAACTCAACCAGTCCTTTGTGCTTCTCGCGCAACTCTCCGCGCGAAGCCTCGAGTTCTTGGGAGGACGCGGATAGTTTCGCTTCGACGTCAGCGAACTTAGCCTGGGTTGCAGCCAGCTCTAAAATCGTGGACAGGCAATTAACACAGGAAAGCTGTGCACTACAAAATTGTCAATGCATGAAAATGCGCACACAATTCTCGTCAAGTGAGAACTCAAAGTGCGTGATCAAGTTTCACATTTCTGCCTGCAGCAAACAGACGATTCTGTTAAGTCGGGATTTTAAAACACAGATCCACTCACAAAACGGAACACCACACACGAGGAGATCAACTGCTCTGAGAATATACATCATTGTAATCGTAAGAAATAACGTCTGCAAAGTCGATCTGCTCCTGATTACAATAACGACCGAATGCAGAACCACGACGGACACGTATCCCACGAATTCGCACGTCTCGACAAGTCATTACGGTGCTGAAGAGTTAAGGAGAAAACAGCTTTGCAAATGCACGGCTTCAGTTTGAAGCAAAGGCGACGCACGATTTACGGTATGCTAAATACAACATTAACTGATCATTCGTTTGCTCATGGCCAAGGAAACTATAGCAATCTTGAGAACGCCTTGCTTGCCAAAATTTGCAAGTTTTACCATGCTTGCCAAAACTTGCAAGTTCCACGGTACGAGATCCTCCTAGAAGTCATACGGAGTGGTCGGTCTTACATTAAGGTAGCTTTTCGTACGAAAGTTAAAAAGTGACCACAAGAAGGTCTTATGGTGCAAAGAAACTTCAAGTTAATCAAACACTATTTTCCCAGTTTCACCATCATGCGATTGGTACAAGTCGAAGCAAAACTCAGTGGTCTAACTTGTCTTGAGGTCCTCCGCCTCCTCCTGTGCCAAGCGGAGCGCAGAAGACGTGTTTTTCAGTTCGTTCTCAACTTCCTGCTTCTTGCTTTTCAGCTCATCGCGATCGCTGCGAACCTCTTCGAGAGAAATGGCCATCTCGCTGCTGATCCGCTCTCGGTCGGTTATTTCCAGCTGTTCATGAAAGTTGACTTTTATTGAAATACGAAAACGCAGTTTATGCTACAGTCTACTCGGTTACGCAAGAATTGGACACGCGAGAGAAACATTCGCTCGGGGTTTTGGTTTTTGTCTTCTCATAACATGTTTGGCAACAAGCGCAGTGAAAGAGACAACTGCTCTGTGTGCACATTAATTTAGCTCTTCTGAAATTCCCACTCAGACAGAAAACTTACATTTTTCTCAGAAATGCTCTGTTCAAGCAATTCGATTTCATGCCGTAGCGTAGTCTGCTCGTCTTGATGGTTTTTCTTCAAGGCATCCACATCGTTCTGGCAAACAAACGTTCATTTAAAAAACAAACACATAAACTTGTGTAGAGCGGAATACGAATCGAAAAAGCAACAACCGACGTTTTCATTTGTTCACCTCAAGAGCAGACACTGCATCGTTCGCTTCCTGCAACTTTTTGTCGAGCGCCTTCTTCTCCGCCAAGTGATTTTTGCGTTGATTCAGCAAGTCATCCTCCAGGCTGGCAACATGTTTTGCAAGTTTGTTTTTCTCCAGTTCGTACACCGTTTGCTGAAACGATGTTATCAAGCGTAAGGCTAAACGTCAGACTGACCGTACGGGAACGCAGCTTTTGGCAATTGCGACCGAAAAGCGAATCCGAGTTCGTTCGGTCATGAACTGGTGAAGACGACCACGAGCACACCGATAACTGCCGGTTGAGACCCCAAGCCTGAATTTAAACATGTTGAAGTCGTGCTCAAGCTCCTATTTTATTACCTTCATACGATGCTTCACAACATGTCGCAGGCAAGGGATACCAGTGGTTCGTAGGTTAAAATCAAGGCAGTGTCATGCAAGGCACATTGACAATATCCTTCTCATATGAACTGTGCAAAAGGCTAAGGTTACGTCTTCTTTTTCTCCACTAAATTTTAAGAACAACCCACCTTACAATTTTTTACCCGGTAAACGGCAAAGAGCTTGCCACGAATGCGCAATTCCGCTGAATGTTCAGCAGAAGATTTGCTCATTGGTGAAAACATATGCCAAGCTGATTTTCCTGAAGAATTGTACAGCACAATGCGGTTTTTAATTGGCATCAGAGGGCTTAAAAGTGACTTTGGGAGTTTGTAAAAGAAATGTTTTACGGGCAGTAAACTTCTGAAACAGTACNTGTNACACTACGGTACTTGATGGGTCCACTACGGACAAGGCGCGCCGGTATTTAATNAATTTAAGAACTGAACGGTTACCAGTATAACAACATGATAATAGAGCACGAGTCTTTGAAGCTGCTGTTAAACCAGAACGTGCTACCTTCCAGCACCGCACTGACGAAATTCAGGAAAAGTAAAACTTCAATCGCAGCGTAAATAACTAGAGTACGTGCCACGCGAGTAATCGTGCGTCCCATGGCGCAAGGCCAGTGGAAATGTGAGCGGCACACCGCTCGTGGAACCTGATCGGTAGAAAACGAGCATATAGTGAACCTTTTCCTTTATGGCAAGTTTGCAGTCCGGCCCACAATTACCAACAGTCACCTTGCTTACC
>JGI24158J21664_10009441_pt1 | contig 13018 bp, 9 predicted proteins | sample Ectturendosymbi3_FD_21664 | JGI IMG/M metagenome (IMG submission 21664) | reverse complement strand
CAAGACATTTTTGGGGCAACTATAGCTGCAAACGATCATCCATAGATTCACCTATCACATCCTGCAACAGAAAAGACATTCGTTAAAAATGGGTTTTTTATCGAACAAAATATGGGTACGCATCTTTTTGGGTCACCCTGTACTTGTACAGCTGTTCTCAACTCCAGCCAAGTTAGTCAGCATAATAAGGTTTTGTGAGTCCACTCAACAAGTGATCCAAACAGCTTCTAAGTCACTAATAATGGACTGGATTGCTTATTTAACAAAGTATGTAAAATTGAATTTATGAAGACCTTTGCCAGGTAAGAAAGCTGCTTACAACAGGAAAAGTTGAGTATCACTGCTGGTGTTGTAAGGTGTATAAGAGAAGTTAGTTTTTAAAGTTGCTAATGGGTAAACCTTCTTAACAAGGCAGTGATCTCAAATTTGAATTGAGTTTGATGAAAGTTATGAGCTTATTAACAGGCAGTTATATACAGGAATCGAGAATTTTGTTTCTGGCAAAATTATCTGTCAAAAATCAGAATCATGCATTTCACATGATTTTTCAAGAGCTGTATTTTAACTTTGCTGAAAAATTCTTAAATATTCACCACCTACTAAATACCATTTCAAGTACATAATCTCAGTAACAACAGTGCGTTGTAAATCAGTAACAATTTCATGTAACGCTTCACATCCTTAGTCGTAAAATCTTATTCTACTGACTTGAATAATATTTTATACATAGTTACTTAAATGCAATATAGAAAGTTGGCATTGTTGTGTAAGTGATACATTTGATTGAAAACTGTGCATGTTTGAATGAACTGCAATATTATTAATCATTTTTTCATTAACACTTCAACGGCCAGTTTACAAATGTATTGTACCTAGATTTCGGCCTAAAACCAGCTGTTCTCGATTACCGTACCAATGTCATAGCTCCTCCGCCGATTGTGCTAGAGAGCTGTTCAAGGGCTCAAACAGATCGGCCAGTCTTATAGATAGCACTTTAAAAAAATGTTTTGGTTGGGGGTTGCGGATTTTTTGTGAGTGACGTCATAAGTAGTTTTTTGTCATTTTGGCTCTTGTTACCTGGCCTAGGGCTCAAGCGCTAAGCCAAAGTATTTTGCCAAAGTTTTCATTGGAAACTAGGCTCGAGTCCAAGTCTTTTTAGCCTTTGCTCGGCTTCGTAGCATATCTGGTTCAAAAGTTATGATTTAAAATAAAAAAATTTATTAATTATCTGATTAGCTAGTTACCGGTAGTCAAATATTTTTATTATTTCAGATCATAACTTTTGAACCCGAAAGCTTAGCGAGTCATCCAAAGACTTGGATTGTAGCCTAGTTTCCAGTAAAAACTTCAGTAAAATACTACCATCTAACAGTTTGGGCCTAGGGCCAGATGAAGTGGGCCAAGATGGCCTAAAAGTCCTCAACTTATGACGTCACTCACAAAAAACCTGCATCCCTCAACCAAAAAAATTTTTTTAGAGTACAGACTAGAAGACTTGCCATGTCTTTTGAGCTTTTGAATAGCTCTCTACCACTTTCGGTGCCCAAGTTACACGCATGCAAAGCCACATGCGATCCAGTTGTTTTGGCACGAGCATCACCGATTCCTAGCAGGCACCAAAGTGTTCATGTTGCTGCAGCATACTCAAATTATTATAAGTGTGACATTGATAGTTCAGCAGCTTTTTTTCAATATGGTTTGGGTTATCTGCATTGACTAGATAATTTTAGTTATTTCTTCAATTTTATTAAGTTCAACAGATTGCAAAATATATAAGCATGCTGAAATGCTAGCTTTTCAAAATATAGGCTGTTTTGTTGTCATAAAATGTAGAGGAAGTTTTCAAATTATTTTGTGTAAAAAAAAACATTTTCATTTTCTGATTACCTGTTGCAAATCTTTCAGCATTTTTCTGGAGCACCTAGCTTTGTTCTACAGTCACCAAATGATAAATCAGTCTACCAAAACTGGAGATATCAGCACCAATGGATGAAGATGAGCCTCTGCTTGTTTCAAGGCATGTGAGGGAAAGTCACAATGTCAAAAATCATTGGTCAAAGTATCAAAGAAATGTTTGGACTGCTAATCTGTTTATTCTGACTGCTATTCTCTTTGCTGCAAGAGTAGCCATGCCAGTTTGTGCTGCTGCTATGGCAAAAGAATTTGGTTGGAGTAAAGCTGAGTTAGGTGCTATTATGGGATCATTTTTTTGGGGTTATGTTACAACTCAAATTTTGGGGGGTTACATGGCAGATAAGATTGGTGGTGATAAGGTGTTATGGATTTCATCGTTACTATGGGGTTCACTTACCTTGATAACCCCTAGATTAACTCATATTTCTTCATCAATGGCAAGTACAATAGTCATTTCATCTGTTACAAGAGTGTTGCTAGGTATATTTCAAGGAGTGCATTATCCCTCCATGATGAGCTTGCTAGGGAAGAAAATATGTGAAACAAAGAGATCATTGCCAGTGGGAATTGTTACATCTGCTGCAAACTTTGGCTCCCTTGTATGTGGTGGAATTGGATCTATAATATTAGAACAGCATGGATGGGAAAAAACTTTTTATGCCATTGGGGTTTTTGCTCTTGTTTGGACTTATTTCATAAGAACATTAGCAGCAAAACCAAGGCAAACTATTATTTCAATAGAGGGTATGGCTCGTGATACTCGCAGAGTTGAGCCACATGCAGTTCCATGGATACTAATTTTTTCAAAAACTTCTGTTTGGGCTTTTGTGTTTGCTCATTTTTGCATGAATAACTGTTTTTACATTCTACTTTCTTGGCTTCCCACTTTCTACCATGAACACTTTCCTGATGAAAAAGGCTGGGTATATAATGTAGTGCCATGGTTGATGTCAATACCATCAAGTGTGCTGGGAGGATGGATCAGTGAACGTCTTATTAAGGCAAAATGGAGTGTTGGAGCAACTCGGAAGACACTTCAATCAGTAGCTATGTTAGGCAGTGCTGCATTTGCTATGCTCCTTCCATTTTGTCCTGGATTTCCATCCACAATACTTTGTAATGGACTGGCTGTTTCGCTACACACATTTCACCACAGTGGTGTCTTGGTGAACCCTCAAGATCTTGCTCCCTTGTATGCTGGTTCTGTGTTTGGAGTTTCAAATGCCATAGGTGCAATACCTGGGTTCCTTGGTGTGTATTTATCAGGACAAATATTGCATACCTCCGGCAGCTGGACAGCTGTTTTTGCTTTTTTAACTGTTGTGAATTGTGCAGGAATTTCCGTATTTGTTCTATGGGGTACTGGCAAAAGAGTTGTTTAAATTTTTGTGATATATAGTTGCAGAATTATGGAGACAATGACTTCAACAACTATACTAGCTTTGACTAAAATTCTAAACAAAGCTATGAATTAGCTTTTTTGTGGATTTATATTTAAAGGAGTAGGCAGGATTATGTACCTAAAACAAACCTTTTCACTATTTGCTTTTGTTCTATATATGTGTAGCTTTTCCAGTGCATTTGCAACTTACATATTCTAACTATTCTGAAAATTGTGCAAGTCATGATACATTATTTAATGAATGCATTATACCAGGTTTTTTTCTGAGGAAAATATCAGGTACCTGGTATGCACCTGCAGGGACCCAATTTCTCTGATTCTAGGGACCTTATTTTAAATTCTAATGACCCGAATTGGGTCCTTAAAAACCCTGATTATACTTCAAGTAAAGGTATCCTGTAGAAATTGGACTTGCTAATAATGTTGGAAACCAGTAATCTCAAAATTTATTGATACTGGATGCTGCTAATGTTCAAGAGATTGCAAAATACATATTTTGGAATAGGTTAGTTATAATCCGCATGTTGACAAAGTCCAGCAAGCATAGTACATAATATTCGTTATAAGAGATTGCTGTTGGTGATCACAGTTTTTCCACCTGCATTTTCTCCTCTACCTTATTTTAAAGCGAACCACCAACATGAAGCCTGAAGTGCTGTTGCAGTTAAAAAATAACTCTCTCTAATTGTATCGTAGGAGCATGACTAGGTATGAACAAGCATACATGTCTACCTGTAAATAATTGCTTTTGCTCACTTAGTTGCTTAGTGCAAGGCAAAAAATTAAATGCAAATGAAAAGGCTTTTTAACAGGAATTTCAAAATGTTGGTTTATCATGATGATGATAAGTATACTAATCAAGAACACTTTTTAACCAATGCTTTATAAACAGTTTTGCCTGACTTTTTCAAAGACTTGCTGTCTCTCCTGAAACAAAAGTAATGCTTATCTGTTTTTTTTGTTTTTTTTAATAATTCAGTCATTTGTCCCATGATAGAAGTAAAGCTCACCATAACAGTATTCACAAAACTACCTTTTCAGACATTATGACCAAATTAACCAAGGTTGCGGATTTGGAGTTGGAGTCTGAATCATAAGGAGTCAGAAGTTTTTGGGTGGAGTCCGAGTCAGATTCCTAACAACACTGGGAGTCGGAATTGGATTTTTCCGGATGTCCATCTGGATCATTTTTTGCATCACACTCCTAAATTGGGAATTCCTTTTGAAATCAAACAACTTCTTTTGAAACTTTTGTTGAAACAAATTTCTAGCTGTGTACCATGATTTCCATTGATTTTTATAATCAAATTTCATTCACTTTATGTTAAAGAGTTGGCGTCAGAAATTTTGGAAAGGTCAGAGTCAGAAATTTTAGAAAATTGAGTCGGATATTTTACCTCCGACTCCGTAACCCTGGAATTAACTCAATTTTTTCAGTCATTTCAAAAACATTTTTGAAAAAAACAGGTTTGTATGTCCTAATTGCACATTTCATTAGTTACAAAAAAAGCTGCCAAATAACTGTTCTTGTTGGTAATCCTTTTTTTTTCAAAAAAGTTAATTATCAACTTCTATGATACATCTGGTAAGCATTTGATTGCCAGAACTAAGCAAGAAACCTAGATCATTTATGCATAGTTACTTTGTTTGTTTTTTAGAAGAACCAAAAAACTTGTGATCAAGCATATGATAGAATTATTCTTATTGATTTATACTGAAACAACTTGTGAAGTTGTATAAGATAATGGTATGAAAGTGCTTAGCATTAGAAGACATTTTGTTACATATCATACACTGAGAGCCATAATTTCCAATTACTATGAAGTTTAGCTTTGGTAATTGTTCTGCTTTCTCAGAATATTGACATGATATAAAACATGATAATTCCACAATGATTTCACGCTCAGCCCTGAATAGCTCGATCATTCCAATCTTCTACTTTGCTTTTATCTATGCTTAATATAATGTAAGCTGCTTACTATGCCCACTTTCATACTTTGCTATTTAGGTCGTAATACTGACATGGTAAAAATGACCAAAACCACTATAACCATACCTGGATTGATATGATCAGCCACACATTGAGAAAAAATATTAAATTCATCATTTGATTCAAATAATAACAAACTAAAAATGTCACAAAGTTATATAGATTGCTTAGTTCTGGTTGAAAATGAACTCGGTATTGTTTTGTTGAATAAGACCTTCTTTAAAAAAATCATAAATTTGTCAAGCAAAGGTATTGGAGAAGTGGTCATAACATCCCCAAAAGTCTGGCCATTTTAAACAGAATTTTTATGCCGTATTGAAAAATTCTGGATCATATCAAAATGGCCATAAAAGTGGCTGGTCAAGTGCAGTGATGGTATTCAACTGGTTCGCAAGAACCTGTTCTTGGAATTCCTTCAATCCCAAGAACCAGTTGTTGGCTTAAGTCACGGGCGCTCAATTTTTCCACATCACCACCTTTTGCTTAAAGCTTATTTTGGCAAACCTCTCATAGACCTTTTACTAACTTTTAATAGTGACAAAATGAGACTAAAATCTTGTTCGAACAATAGCACTGTTGCAAAGGCTACACCGACAGCAACCGCTGCAAGCTGATTTTTACTTTTCCACATATGCAGACACCACTGTAGCTGTTAGAATTTTAGCTGTATTTTTGCCTCTAGAGACTGATAATAAGTGAACCTGTTGTTAGTGAGTCCTGTAGTGAGAGAACCTATTATTAAACAATTGGTCGTACCACTGGTCAAGTGGCATCCACTGTATTGCATAAATAATGCAAAAGTTTGTGTTCAGGCCATGCTATGCTAGGAACGTGTAATGCACACCAAAATACATTGACTTGTAAATGGTTCTTCTCAAGACAATTCTTTGAGCAGATTAGCATTGTGTTTCTCAACCAGTAGGTAATGGCCCACAGTGAGCCCCACAGGGTATTGCTGAGTAGGCCATAGAGCTAGGTGAAAAAAACTGATACTAGTCTTCCAGACATTGAATCACTACGTGTTTGACACACATTTATTGAAATCATAGCTCTATCAAAATTGAATTCATTCTGATTTCTCAAATTTTTCAAAGCAAATGCATCTGATATTCCTTTTGATGCCTGGCGTCACAAATTCACAACATACCTACTTCAAAATAAAGTGTGCTTGTTGATGCGTATGACAGCGTAACCTATCCAGCAGTAACAAAAAGTGGGCCACATGATTTTTACCAAATATTTTTGGCGATGTGAGGAAAAATCTTTAGAAGCAGTGGGTTAACAGTTGTTCTACTGCCAAAATTGTCTGGGTTACAAGTTCTATTATTATGGTAGTTCAGTTTAAATCCTTTTGTTCCCTTTTTTGCATTTATATGTCACATCAATTTTATGACCAATGTGTGTTATTTCGTCATCATTGCATAGCACTTTAATACCTTCAAAATAACGACAGTACTTACAAGTAGCTGACTGTCTTATGTACTCAAAAATAATGTTGTTCTACAAATATTTATAATTGTGCTTGGTAAATGTTATTCCACTGTGCTTGCTTATTTATGGTAGGTTAAAATAAAGAATAGGTTATCTGCAATGTACAGGAACCTGTATTCCGCTGTAGTGGGTTCTAAGACTGCAGCCACCAAGGACAACTGCCACCTAGGAAAATCCCCACCTGGATAACCACCACACAGGACATATTGAACTATCTATTGCGATTTAAAGGCATTTAACTTCACCAGGTGTTGCTTCATGTCAAAATTTTTGAAATCACAAACGTATTTAACAAAAGTTTCTTTGTCCTTTTATCACTTCGAAGAACCTTTACTTCAACTTTAATACTTTAGGATGCAGAATATTGTATCAGCTGTCAATGTCATTACATCTTCATAAACATTTTAAGTCAATGCAAACCTTGATTTTTTATGAGCCTTTTGAATTTTTTCATGGCACAATTCTCGCACGCACGGCATTGCATCATGTTCACTCAACATACCTGTTTGCTTCCATGCATTTAAAGTTCTGCATGTTGCCTTAGTTTTTGATTTGCAAGTTACATATTAGCAACGTTGCAACTTCTTGCTGCACAATGTTGAAGCAATGATGCTATAGCACAGGGGTTCCCAACTGCCATCCTGCAAGAACTCTATGCTGCAATGCAATAGCGTATACTGAATTTGATAGCTCTAGGTGGCAGTTGTCCAGATACCACTGTTACATGCTGTATGCTGATGTGGCGGTCAACCCAAGCCCTCATGGAAGTCTTTCGTCCGATTTAATTGAATGTGGGTAAAACTAATAATGCTCATTTTTAAAGGAAAGGACATGTGAACTTGTTAAGAACATTTTATTCATCATTACAGAAGACATCCAGAATAGTCTATGCTACACTCATATCTGTCTTAAACTCATTAGGTTGTAGTCTGCCAAATAAATTATTTCTTTGTGGTATTATTTCACAATAACTTCATGCGATCCTGTTTTTGAAAAGACAATGAATGATTAGGTCAGGTATTTGTTAATCTGAAATGCTTAATTTTAATCTAAAAACACGAAGTGATTTTAAGGGTCTAAGATAAATGTGGTGATGCTGATGATATGTTTGTTGTCTTTTCTCTTGGCTTTTTCCATTATTAATTGATAAGGTTTTGTAGATTATGTTAGTACTTCACTCAAGCTGTTGCAAACCTGTTTAGCACTTGGTGAATGAAAAAATTGAGTGTAAAAGCATTACTGAGCGTTGTTTTTGCAATACTTTGCAGAAGTATGCATCTTTTATCAACAACCTGCACATGATTGCTAGCAATGCAAAAAGATAAAATAGAAAAATGTGTGTACTGGAAGCAGTTCTTTTGTAATTGTTTTGTTGTTAAATTACCTTGGAAAACAAAATAAACTTTGTAGCCAATAACAAAACTGTACCCAAAAATCTACTGATTTCTCAAAACTGTGAGCAGTATTGATTTAGTGAACAGTGGGAAAACATTATGTTGCCTTTAATGAAAAAGGTTACTTGGTGTTCGAACCTATAAAGAAAACCATCTCTAACTACTGAGGTTTGGTTAGAAATTGTAAGAGCAATTTATCTATGTTAATTTCAGCTTTGTAAATTCACTTCTGTTATATATCATTTATGAACCCTCTGAATTCATCCCAATAGCCAGCAAGCATATTTGACTAATATAGGCAACAACAATTGTTATTTGCACCAACGTTTGTTTACTTAGTGGTGTGAACAACAGCTATACACATTAAATCCTATTGGTAATGAGGTTGCAATTGCTGCTCCTGCGTTAGCAAGTGTGTGCCTCTTGTGGGCTGCTTTAACTTTTAAGAGTTATCCTTTTTGCACCAACGCCTGCTTAAAGTTTAGATCAGGTGTTTACCCTAAGCAACATTGGATTTTGACTGGCAGGTGTGGGTTATCAGTTAAAGGCAGTTGATGTTCTGTAAGTTGTTTAATTCTTTATTGGGCTCTTGAAGTAAAATGTGGTCGTCTTCATGGCAAAGAATTGCTTGCATTAGTTCACATGTATGTAAGATAAGCTGGTGATATCTGTAACAAAATTTAAAAGTGCTTGTGTTCAGCATTTGCTTAAAAAAGAAGATTAAAGGGTGTCAACAGGTATGTAAATACAACAGTGTGATGGACTCTGCAAAGATTGAAAAATCGTTAAGGTCAGAATTGAGACTGATAACTGGCCATACTGATATTTAACATTTATGTCTTACATTTACTGAGAATATATTTCTGTTTGAAATGTTGATTGAACATCTGCTGCACTTTATTGGAATTGACTCTGCAAAAAGTTATTTGCAAGTCAAATTGAATTTTTTTCACCTTGAAGCAAATATAGCTTTTTTTACTCATTGCTGTTGATATTTTGGTATAGCAATTGCACTTATCAACTAAAATGCAGCTGTTCACTATACATGGTTGTTCTTGTCAGCTTTTGATTTGTTTTTCATTATGAAGGAAATAGTGATGATGTAACAACTTTATCATGCATAATTTAGGTGATTGTTATGCTGTCATAAATGACATCCAATAAGTGACTCAATCTTGTCTTTATCCAACTATGTATCTAGATCAGGCCTGCACAACTTAAAAAGCTCAAAGGGCCAAATTGATCAACATACATTTCCTTGGGGCTGCAAAAGTATGTTGCGTTGTACAGTATAATCAGGCCCGTAACCAGCTTGGGGCACTAGGGGGGCGAAGAGTTTTCTGAGAAGGGCTGACATTTTTGAAATATGTCCAATGGTTTTAAACTATGTCAAACACATTTTCTTAGGAGGGGCGAAAAATTTTCTAGAGGCATTTACCCCCTGTGCCCCCCTATAGTTATGGACCTGAGCATAATCTGGAAAAAATTCTGGAATGACTAAATGTAACTGAGGTCGAGGTTTTGCAAGATTATTGCAATTGAGAAAGCTGTCACGGGCCACAAGAAAAGCTTTCATGGGCCATATGTTGTGCAGGCCTGATCTAGATCAATCAAATTCATTCAGTACACTGCCCTAAGCAGTTTTCGTGTTGTACACACAGTGCTTTTTTAAGAAACTGAAAGATATGCTCCAATAAAAGGTTGACTTACCACTGCTAACCCTGATAGCTTTGTGATGCGTAAAATGATTTTCTGCTTGTTTAATTGCAAAATTATTACAAAGTTTTGCGAAAGTGGTCAGACAAACATGTTGGTGTAAGTGATTACTTAAGTACTGTACATCATTTTAACTTGGACTGCATTCTCAAATCATTTGCATTCCGTCAATTCATCGCCAAGGCACTATATATGTGTTATCAAGGCACTTTAATTCTTTTATGTGATTGTTTACCTTTCTGTTTACATGAACTTTTTCTGCAACATCAAAAAGTTATGTTCAAGCTTTATGTATTGCAAACTTTTTTGAAATGGTCAAAAATAATTGTGATGTTTTTAGTTGGTTATGGTTTTTCTGAGTGTTTGCATGTGTAACTTACAAACACCAAAGTTAGCAGTCAAGGCTGGATGTGCCTTAAATTTTTATTAGATGCCACATTGCAGAATGCTAAATACTATGGTTGGTTTATACACAGTGGTTCTAGTGCAGTTCTCAGTGGTTTTCAGTGGAGCATAATTGTAAATTTGTGTCATTCCTCACAGACCCAGGCTAATATGCTTTGTTGCTACCTTGATTTCAGACGTTCATGCACTCATGTATTTAAAAACATGTGAAGTGAAGCACTGCACTTTAAAATATAATAAAGCTATAGGCTGCAAATGTTTCGAAACAAGAGTAATTTTAGATGAATACAGTTTGTGGTGCATGCTTTATTGTTTCACAACTGTTTGTTGACACCTACAGTTTGCAATTGTATTTGGAGAACATTGCTTTGTTGTTTTTAGATTTAGCACAAGTCTTGCTTAGGAAAGAACATTGCATGAAATTTTTGCTGGTGAATATAAAAAATGAGAGCTGAATTTATTTCAGCTGGAGGTCTAAATGCAAGCAAGTTTTGAACTGTTTGTAATACCTAAACAGCTTTTCTGTAAAATTACTGTCATAGTGAACATTGACTGTAATGGTATTTTTTATGGTTAACACTTTCAGTGCCAAGCTGTATTCCAATACTTTTTTTCTTTGCCAAAAGTGCCATACTAAGCCTTTTTCTCTTGAAAGTACGTTTTCAAACATCCAAGTGCCTTGTTATTGTTCCACAACATTGTATGCGTCTGAGAGAGTCTTTTTCTCTTTCATGGTTAACCCTTTACATCTGCATGAGCCACTACATGGCTCACATGGTTTAAGCTGCAACTTGAGCTGAAGATCAAAATGAAGCATGAAAAGAGGTAGAAAGTCATGTACTTTCATTTTTTTAAATGGGTACTTTTTAATTTGCAATTATGGTAAGGAGTGTGATGTCATGAGGTGGTCCTGATGGTGTTTTGGGGGCCTGTGAAAAAGTTTAATGTGGTTTTACCCATTGTTTTGTTTTGAAGAAACGAGGATAAAACCTGCTTCTTTTGAGGCATGGGTTAACCCTGTAGTGCAGTGGTTCTTAACCCTTCCAACCCCGGTAACCCTATTCTTAAAGATATTGACTGGGACAGCAATAACTAATCGTAGCATGAGGGTTGAAACAGAACACTTTTGACACTCTTTCTGGGATTTGCCAGAACTTGCACTAGGAACCCTTAGCAGCCACTGGCGAACCACTGCTCCAGCACAATTGGTCGGCAAGTTACGGCTTAAATTTGGTCATTTAAGCCACTGCAATGGCTTTCAAGGGCCTTTGGCTGAATTTCAGCTTTGTAACATGCTGACCCATTAAAATTTTTTTTGCATCATATTGGTGCCAAAATGGCCAATCTGGCCATCAAAACTGACAGATATTGTTTTTTGAAAATAAAACAATAGTTGCAATATTCTTTCAGCATTTTTCAAATACACTTAAACAGCCAATTGGTGCAGTAAAAAATCATCCAAACCACCAAATTTGGTGGCAATTAACATGCTAATTAAAGACAATAATTGAAGTACATCTATAGTGAGTGTGTGTGCAAGATTGAAAAGCATTGATTTTACCCAAAACTAGCTGTCATCCTGGCACTGAAAGTGTTAATATGTCATTTTGTAGTCACATTCTGTTATTGCAAGATTTTGTGGTAACCTGAAGTTATAACGTGTGTGATATTGCCTAACTAAATATATTTTGTATAACAAGGCAGTTTAAATGTTATGAAGATTGCATCATTACTTGGTTTACTTAACTTTACTTAACTTTTAGGGAAGGATTAAGATGGGCTATGCTATTTGTCAAATATTTTTAAAAGCTTTGTATCTCCACACGGATTGTGCATTCTTGTGAAAAATTCCATCAACCAATTCAATGGATGATCCTATCAATTCAATTTTTAACGATTTATCTGCGTTACAACATGAAGTTAAACAACCAAGAAGCAAACAGGTCAAGTAACATTGCATACTCCATTGGAAATGTTTATCACTGAAGTTATTCTGTGATACTGTAATATTGCATGTTTTTGAAAATAATGTAATAACATCAAAGATTGGTTCAAAGTGGTATATGCCAGTAAATTTAAACTTAAAACTTGTGTTCAGGGTGTAAGAGTGAAATTCCAGTTTCAAGGTGAACATCGAGTTGTGCAGTTACAAAGACCTTTGACATATCACAACCTGCAAAAGACAGCCAAAAAGATTTGTGGAAAGGCAATGGCAATGGTTTTTTCTACAGGCCCAAACAGTGAGGTAAAGTTAAAATTCTATGCACTTGCATCGTACTAGTGCAACAGAGACCTTATTTATTAAGTCTGGCAAGTTGGCAACCTACCCATTGGACCTAACATGATAGCAAGCACCACAAGTTCAAAAATTTATGTAAGTTTGTTTGATGTGATGTTATTCTCCGAATAACATCAGGTTTTCCCTAAAAAACATGTCACAATGACATCACAAGTATGCGCAACATACCTCAAAAGATGGGTTGCTGTCTTCTGAATCCGACGATGTCTTCACTGACTGTCTAGTGCAGGGGTTCCCAACCTGGGTTACATGTAGCCCTAGGGGTACATTTTCCTATCGGAAGGGGTACATTAAAGGCTGCCAACAAAATGAAGTACCGTATTTTACGGACCATAAGGCGCACCCGAGTATAAGGCGCACTGTCAATAAATTGCTTTGATTAGTTTTTTGTTCATACATAAGGTGCA
>JGI24158J21664_10009438_pt1 | contig 13022 bp, 9 predicted proteins | sample Ectturendosymbi3_FD_21664 | JGI IMG/M metagenome (IMG submission 21664) | reverse complement strand
TTTTGGTTTATATTGTCGTTTTTGTTTTGGCTTTTTTTTCGCCCAATCGCAAAAGTGACGGCTGGGCGAACTGACGGCTAGCTTTACTCTGGTTTTCCTTGGCAGGTTGCATGCTGCTTGGGAGGAACCTTTTGTTTTTTCTGACAGTGCCAACTAACGTCATACTCCAGTCATCAAACGAAAACGGTGACGGTATAACTTCAACTTTACAAGACTTAAACTAACATACAACTTTACAAGGCCTAAACTAACAAAGTAGTATGTAGCTAGTAAATAGAGCTGACATCGATGGTGTTGAACCGTTCTGTTCTGCTACCGTCAGCCTCTCCGTTGATTTCGTGAAGGTGTTAAAGTTCGCACATCGTTTTGCAATTATTTTTGGGTGGGTGTTCTGCTGTGCTTTTTAATTAGTCTGTGACCTTCATTGCAATACGTCAAAACAGCCTACGTCGGATTAGTGCATTCAAGCGTTAAGTTCAATCAATATCATGCACAAAGCAAATCTACATTAACGTTTTTCAACAAAATCAAAAAAGTACAATTGCACCTATGCGGCTTGTTAGTGTAGTCAAATTATGCGGTCACACTAGGGTTAAATGGCCAAACCATCGTGCTTAAGGCCAAACGTGGTTTTCATTTATTTTCATCAACCAATATTTCGTTAATATAATTTAGCAAGTTACTATTTCCCGACTGGCCAGATATTCAACCAGACTGCAGATTAGAAGCTTGATCATTTGATTACATATCGATGATCATTATGCGTCTTTACTCTTTCCATTCTCGGGTTTGTAATGTTAGTAGATGATTGCACCACCTCAGATTCCGCTACACCACCTCAGATCGTTCAGTCCACAGCCCAACGACCACACGACACACACACAGCATACATTATGCGTTGTTCACTCACAGAGCTCTGAAAAACTTCTAAGATTCGACACAAATTCCACGAGAGGGCAATGCTAACGACAAATAACGTCACAGAAAGAAATTTCGGTAATATACACGTAAGTGCTTCAAAAAAGTGAGCAGACTGCAACAATTTTTTAAAATACTCAAAAAAGGCCAAACCACTTCTGAAAACGGCCAAATTGTCAAAGTTTGGCACCAGAAAGGCCAAGGTTCTATCCCTGATTGCAAGCGAATGGGTACTATCTTGGTTGAGTTCATCGAGAAAAAGCAAGTATTTAGTTTAGTGACAGGCAGAAATTCAGGAAGCAATTGTTTTATTTTTTCACAAAATATTTCCTTTTGGTAACGTCGATCGGAGTAAAGATTATAAATTTCTTGGAAGGTTTGTTGCAAACCTGGACTGTATTGAACCCGAAATGTGATAAATCACAGACTTCCTCAAACAGGCAAGCTTATTGATCAAATGGATGCAGAAGCGTAACGAGGCTAGATGGCGCTTGGGTAAAAAAACAAGTTTGGCGCCTTCATCTCCAAAACCTTAAGATCTTTTGGGAGGAAATGTACTCTATTGAAGAAAGTACTTGCGACTTTGCGACGTTGGGATTTTTGGGGCCCCGGTGAGTGGGCACCATGGGCATTGTGCCCCCTATTTCTCGTACCAGACTGCTATTTTATGAACGTGATGTGGCCGTTTCCATAAGTAATTTGTTTCTGTTCTACGAACTGCAAAGAAGCAGAATGGACAGAAANAAATGCATTATTCAAAAGTGCTTATAATAACGGCGCCTGGGTCAATAAATCTTTAGGGTTAGTTTAGAGAAAAATTTTAACGAGGCAATGAGCAGACAAATGCCTGAAAAGAAACAGTTAAACACGCTAAAATTTTAAATTTTGATCTCAAACACACGCCTTCTAAGGGAATATTCACACGCTTTCAAAATTATCACCTAACAATGCGGTTTTTCATCAAATGTTCGTGATTAAAAGTAAGTTCATTAAAGTTGCCTGTTTAGCAATTTACTATACATTTTACGCTGAAAAAATCATGCAATCTAACAGCTCAGTATGTTCTTTGTAGGCTTGGTTGTCCTCAACCCGCTGCGCATTGTGGGACTGATGGATGCAAACTGGATGTGCTCAATGGTTTATGTAGAATACAAAGGAACAACATATCCTTGTCCGGTATTCGACTGGATCACAGAAACAAAATCCTCCTTTGCAGTTGGAAAGGGTACGTTTTTCATACAGCCAAATCAGGAAACAATGCGTTTGCATGTTTTGACGATATTTCAGAGTGAAGGCGTAGGTTTAGTCATCGCCTATGCAACCGCAAAGTCATGACGATTATGAAATCCTTAAAGAACGTATAAAAGTCACTGTGAATTTTTTGCAGTATTAATAAATATGAAGAAATTCCTTGCCTGATTCTGCAAGTGATACGCTTTCACTGAGCAGTTCTTTGTTGTACTGTAAAATGGATGAAAACTCACCGATAGTGAAAAAAAGTTGCCTTTGCATTATGCGCTTTCAGGCGTTGTAGCATTGTTTGTGTTTAAATTTCATATATTTTGTGACCATTCAGATATTGACACATAATACAGTATTGATTTCCGCAAAAAAGAGACAAGTTGGAAAATTTTGAACGACAACAAAACAGCAGAGGCAATTCATTGAATGCAGAGATATTTCGTCTGCCAATGAATTTTAAGGGCACTCAGTAATGACAAAACTGTACGTAAATTTTTTTGAAGAAATTTTGGTTGATAAACACTTCGGGTGAATTTTCGAAGGTTCAACAACAGTTTGATAACGTGTTTGCCAATTGACCGCAACAAGAAAAGAAATTTCAAGAGCAAATACTGCGGTAGTTCTGTATGAATTGGATAGATAGTCATTGCCGAGTCAACAATGGTGTCGGTGTTGGAAGTTGGCTTTTTGCGGACGATTTGGTACTGCTTGCATCATCTTAACGGTCTTCAACATTCATTTGATCGGTTCTAAAATAGCACTAAAAAGACCTAAGAATTTNGTCTCTCCATGAATCCATGAAGTGCGCCCTGCAAGATAACGACAATGCACTGTACCAAGTCAAGAAGTTCAAATACCTTTGTATGGTATTCACAAATGCCGTAAAGTATAACAAAGAGATTGATGCACGGACTGACAAAGCAATCGCATTTCTGCGTGAACTTTATCGCTCTGTGGTCACAAAACGAGAGCTTTCAAAGACCACAAAGCTATCAATTTTTAAACGTCAGCGGAGTTCCTCACTGGGTTTCATCGATTTCGAAACGGTATTTGTTCCGATACTCACTTATCATCATTGAACTTCGGTAATGACTGAAAGAGTATCAATGTCAAGTGAAGGCAGCAGAGGTAGGATTTTTGCAAAGAATTCACGGCGTGACACTTCGCGACAAAGCGTGTGGCTGTGAAATTCTTAAAACCATGAATGTTGAGCCACTTCGAGTAGCGAGATCTCAGCTATGATGATTCGGCCATGCGGAATGACTCAGGAAAGATTAGCGAGGCAGGTCATGCTGGCTTGACCAACAGAAGAGCGGTCCAGAGGTCGACCAAGGACAAGGTGGCATTATTACATCTCCGACCTCGTTTCGTCCCGTTTAGGTGTGAAGCGAACAGAACTATCTGAACTTGCTGAATACCTGAGGTATTTCGAGTCCTGCTAGGGCAACTGCCCCGGCGACCCATATCAAGAGGATAAACGGGTTTACAGTAAAAAGGAATGAATGGTTGAAAAATACTGTTAGAGATTTGTGCGCTTATTATGATAATGACAGATAGAAACAATTGTCAATCAGTTAGTCAATCTCTACGATGAAAGTGTTTCACTTTTTGCCTACAAATGAGTACAAATTTTTTTCATATGTACTTTTCAGTTAAAAGCTCTCTTGTTTCACGGGTCTCAGTTAGAGGCAAAAAGTGAGAACACTTTCAGTCACACATGACGAACAACAATGGATAGGGTCTGGGTTCTTAAACTGGTGGTTTGAAATGTTCAAAAGGGGGCGCGAATATGCCAGTGGAATATTTTTGAAAAGCAGTGCAATGGCAAGTAAATTGGTATCTTGTTTTTTTGTGTTTGATTGTGAGGTTATGTGAGGGGCGAGTATCAATGACTAACGCCAAAGGGGTTGCGACTGAAGAAGTTCAAGAATGTCTGAAGGTAGCACTGAGATGAAACATACATGAGTCTACATTCCTTACCTTCTGCTTCTGACTGTCGCTAAACGAAATGCTTTCAAATAGACTGAACCAGTTGCTTTTCAAATGTGTTGAAAACAACTTAAACGCTACTGAGTAGCATCACACTAGACCGTCTAATGTCACAGCAACATTGTCAAGGACATTGAGTTCTCTGTTGCTGTGGATTAATACAAAACTCACTATTTCTCACATTACTGATATTGACAAGCAAAATACCACAAGATGTGATGTTTGTAATATCCCAATAAGATAAACACAATGCCCTCATTCAATTTTGTAAAATATTGCCAAGTTTGTTTTCATGTTACTGTTAGTCTCAGGTTTCTCGATTGTGAACGATACCTGCAAATTATTGATCTTCTATACGTTTTGCCTCATTAATTTGCAATTTCAATTTGAGATCGAAGTTAGTATTTCGCCACTACAATGATTGTCTTGGTACCTTGACAAATAAATATTTTTTCATGTCCAACAGTTTTCATGCTCTCTTTGCAGCAACACTACCCCAGCACGTTTCTTCTGCATGTGTGAAAGAGATGAGGGCGAATGTTGTAAAGCAAGCTCATGAAACTTACGAGTGGAATCCAAAACCAAAATCCGAAAGCGAACTTGGATGGGGAATTAATCGTTATTTGAATGTTTGTATGACAAAACCGCTTCCAGATCTTTTTCAACATACATTGGGACAGACGGGGAGAAATTTGAACTCTGGTCTGGGTGCTGGCATCAACACTGGATTGAACTTGTTCAGGGGTAAGTTTAACTGCAGGAATGTGTCAGTTTCAGTTTATTTTTCAGAGACAACGCGATGAACAACTTGTGTTTTCGCATGAATGCATCATCAATGTCTCCAATTCTTGTAAAAACTTAATACACACTCCTTGAACAAGTGATGCTTGACGGTGCTTTCTTGAAAAACGTATGTATTAAAATTATTGCACTGCATACCGATTGGGAGATTGTAATTTGCGGATAAGCAAAATGAATTACAGAAGTGGAAAACGACACAACAATATGTATAAACGTATGTTTGTCCTATATGCGGATGGATCTTTTTATTTCTTTTATGTTTTGAAAGGAGAAACAATGAAAATCGTATGAGATTTTTGTTGGCAATTTATTAGTTTTTCTGCAAAAACTGTCGCTTCAGCACCAACTAGTAGTCCACTTGGAAATACATAATATTGCAGATAGTGACGTAGCGTGAACGATTTGACTACGCATGCAATTTCTGGTTTGTTTCTCGATAACGTCATCCTGCTCAGTTAACGTCCGTGCGATATTTTGCAAAAGCTGCCGTGATCAAACACTATGCCTTGTGTCACAGAATTTCAGCTCTTGCGCGTTAGGCGCTCGGGCTTTCCGATCGCAACACATGCTTGCACCATTTACTTTTGACATGGCGATGCCGTGAAGTTCACTTGGACTGATAAGAGTGCTTTTCATGTAATCCACTTTGACAACCATGCGTTCAAGGAGCAGATAAATAGCCATATTTTTAGCTCTTATTCCGGAGATTCAGTAAATCACTACAAGGTCCTGAGCAGTTCATGGCTAACTCTAAGTCAGGTATGCCCAACCTGCGGCCCAGTCGAAGGTTTTGTACGGCCCAGATCAGGTTTTTGTCGTAGTAAAATTATCCTACATACTGGCAAACTGTCCTTATCTTGATAATCTTGGATTTGATATTTGTGGTGCAGGTGGTCCTCATAGCCACTTCATGGCACTTGTTACCATTGCAGTTAGGATTCACTAAGATAGATTTAGTTTGCTAAGATCAAAGTAAGCCATTGAATGTGCGGCCCTCAGTAATATGTCATTTAATGTGCGGCCTTGTTTTTTTTGGCTCAGCAAGCCATTTCTGCTGGACATAGCTGATCTAGGTGTACCATGGCACTGACAGCACCACGCTGAAACAGCCAACAAGAAGGTTACTAAATTTGTACCAAAACAGCAAGTTACCAGGAAGTAGCGACCTCAGCACGTTAAGCTAGANAAACTGCATAAACGTAAGTGGAAATCAACATTTTTTTATATAAAATGACAAATTGATAGCACAGCAACATTCATCACTATACTAAAACAGCAAGTATACAAATCACAGAAACATCGCCAGCAATCTGGATTTATGCACAAATGAAAGGCTAGCAACACAAATAACCGTACTTAGCAACTTATATTTTGCACATCTTGAATGGTTGAACCCTCACAACACCAAAGCGTTTAGGTCAAAGGTGGAAAGAGGTAAACTACTAAAATACATGGCGTTTGTCTAAGCAAATACTGGAACCACTATAGCACTCAGTTCAGGAGGAAACTGCACGAAAGGCAAGGAGTTGAAGATGAAAAAATACATAATATTCAAAACTATTACACACATCTGTGGTAACACCAACAGTCAACTCTCTTTACAATATTGCTAATGCAATGGTAACACATACATTTTAAAGCAAGAAATTACACATGTACAGACAACAGCGGAAAAGCAATAATAACAAAAACGGAGGCAAATGCAGTGAAAGGCATGACAACGTGCAGGCTAGCAGTGGAATTATTACACAAAATCCCAACAATCAGAATGGGTGTTTAGAATGGGTGCACCGAGTAATCTTCTGTCTTATCATGATAGCCTAAGTTATTCCAATGACTGAGGTAGTGTTGAAGCTGATTAATGAAGATAGTGAACTCTCACAAGTTTTAGTCAAAGCTTTAAGCAACTGACCTGTGAGATCCCCATCACCATACCTATGACTACCTTTTAAGAACGAATGTGTTAATGGCTTTACTGTTCAGATCGAATCAATATTAACAGCAGATTTAAGGTCATGTAGAAGCACGTTTTACTGCAAGTCATGGAAGGATGAAGCACAGCTGCCCTGTTGGAATCACACTTGCACATAACAAAAGACATACTTTAGCGAGTAAATTTTAAAAAAATGCGCCCAAAACAGACACTTATAACAAATGATAAAAATACTTTTTCTGAGCTGCAGCTCAAAGCCTAGTGTTGTACATTTTGGTGCAGTTCTGTAACATTCGCAGTATTTGCTGTATGTCCTTGGTTGCGCATTGTTCTTAGGCGACGCTTTCCCCCTTGCAGATCAGACCTGGAGCAATTGTCGGGTCGCGTTTTTGTCTTGTTCCGCAGTACTTGGCGAGTGTTGTGTTGTTCATTTTAGTTGCTGAGGTTTGAGTGCATCCCTCTGTTCCGAGCATAACAAGGACCGAGAAGATTGGTCCGTTAAGTGTGGTCAAGACACAAGGTCTTTGCAGCATAAGGCTGCTCACCCTACAGACATAAGGTCTCTGCAGCAGAAAGCTGCCCCCAGAGCCAGATTTAGCTGATGCAAGGTCCTAGGGTAAGGCTAATCAACTTGTGAGACCCTCTCTCCCACTGGTGCGAGTGAAAAATGGCAAAGCGTTAATCAATTCGCACAAAGCAGAAAATGATGATATTAACGCTCTAAAAGTACGGTCAATAAAAAATTTCTAATCATTACTAGAACGCCCACGATCACTATGCTTGTTGTTGCCTTCGACGCAAAAGCGTTCAATGACATGGAATTTTGGAAATCGTGCTTGTCTGGCGGGAACAGGATTATTAATTTCCACAGGCAAACCAGACGAAAACTTCACGTTTAAATCTTGACCAAAACCCATATGCGTGTTTCATAGCCTACGTATTTCATAAGTTTCACATATATTTTTTCTTATCTGTGCTCAACAGTAGCATCCAAAATATACAATTTCCTAAAAACCAAACACACTACACATATGTGTGGTTGCATAAAGACGTTGAAGCACAACGTGACCACCACGTTGCCACTGGTTTCTGCTGTAAAAATCTCGCACACACGAGCAAAACACTACTAAAACGCACGCAAATGATTGCACCGTCTCGATTCAAGGTTCGCGTGTTTATTCCTTTTTCAAACTGCAAAGAATGGAACGCAACGAAATCATTGCGCGCAAGGATATAACGTTTAAACCAGAACAGTCGCCACAAAATCTTTAATAGGGTACTTTACGTTTGTGCAGGGGGACTTGACATTCTGAAAATTTGATAAAAACTCCACTGATTTATAACGTTTCATTTTGCAGTTTGGCAGGCTAAGCCCACCAATGGCCCCCACGGCGATTGGAGTGCTTTGAACTTCCTGTAGACTCCTCAGCGCTGACACTGAAGTAGTATTTTAGTAACGCGTGCTCATGCAATGCGAGTTCATACCAAGTAAATGCATTTTTTCACACAACGCACCGTCAGCACGGTTAATAACAAATTTTGCGTTTCACTGTAACGCACACTGAACTGAACTCGGCCTCATGTGCAGCCCGAGTTGATAAACACAACAAAAAATACGCGCGCGTAATTAATGACGTAACGCGCGTGTCTCACTGATTAACAAGTACGCGCAACTTGCCGTAACACTTCCCTTATGCTGTCACATGTCATTACTAACATACGTATTAGGAAATATAAAGTTATTATCGTCGAATCAAGTAAGGCTGAACACAACGCAATAAAAATTTTAAGTTTTTTTCCTGGCCTTCATCATGACAAAATTATCTAGGAATTCATTAAAATTTGTTTGCCTAAGTTTGCCACTTTTAATGCATCGAATGCTTAGTGTGGACAACCTTCCCTGGAACAAATACCTTTCTCCTAAGTAATTAGTGACCATAAAACTGAGAAATAAGGACTCACGTGGGTGAATAAACTAAGAACCACGAATCTAAGGCATCAGACCCAAACGCGCTGTTGTCACTTTCTTGCTGTTTCAATATTCTTTGTCTCCTTGGAGTAGAGTTATGTGGTTGACATTTCACAAAGTGATTTTGCTTGCTATTTAAGCTCGTAAAATTTTTTTCTGATTTGCTTAGCATGGGAGCAGTACAAACTTGCGCAAGTAGGTTGCTCAATAGCAATCTGATTTCTGAATGACTTTGTTAATGAAAATGAAATTGGAAAAATCCCGTTCAAAAACACTAAACGAGCTTTACATAATAGAAATTCTAATAAAACTACCGCATTGCTCAGGCTCAGAAGAAGTAACTATGTTTCATTGTAGGATACTACTGCTACCCCTACTTATATCTCTTATTTACAGTATAACCTCAAGCTTTGATAAGGTGCATATAAAGCACGAACGTCCATACGTTTTTTCTCCTGATTCACACGTAACAATCGGTACGATTCAACAAATGTAGGACGCAGCCGTCGTCCTTTGAGTATATCGACAAAATAGTCGGCATGCGGCTCGACCAACGGTCATATTGACATTAATGGAAACTCGCTGGAAGACCCTGCCGTTATCAACATGAAATCTGATTAGGTGAACTAAATTTCATGAACAATTAACAATAAATTATTGACGATGGAATTGATCATATTCCGTCAATTGACTCTATGCGTACCGCAGTTTGTTGGAGGCCCCCTTGCACCTTGAGGCCCCAGGCTTAAGCCTGCTAATGGTAAATCCGGCCCTGGCTGCCCCACACCACAGGCTCTTTCTCATAAAGGCATCAGGTCTTCGCAGCAAAAAGCTGCTACCCATAATGTTCGTTAATCACGTTTTGTTGGCTTGACCGAATAAAGTCGGTAAATTGCATTACCTGAATTTTATGGTTTGCTTGATGTAGACCTGAATTAAGCGTCAGTAAGATACATCAGAAATTAACAAAAATTTTTACTCAATAAAATCACTCAACGATCGAGTGCGAGTGCTTAATAATTGATTCCAGTAACAATTTTGCAGTGTTTACGAAATTAAATTTGCCGTTATCGAAGCACAATAAATTTCACTGATGAACAGACACTTTTGAATAGAATAAAATTCGCACTGCAACAGACTATCAAAAAAGGTTGGTCAAATTTATAATTTTGTGTATTTCAACCAAGAGTTTTTATTTTCAAAAATGTTTTGGAAACACACATTCAATCGCATGTTTTGTAAAGATGAACAGATTTATGTTTTTCAAATCCAAACCTGATCCATTAATTTTATTTCAAAATCCATTCCAAATCCGATCAAACAATTTTATTTCAAATCCAATCCAAATCTATATTTGAAAAGTGATAGATTTAAGAAACTAACCTTTTTCAAATCCAAAATCCTGTCACTGTTGTGAGGCTATATATAATACAACCAAAGTTTCAAAAATAAAAGAAAAGGAAGTGTCTGTTTTGCGTCATGAGGCAAAAACATTGCAGGAGCTATTTTATCTTCAGTCGAACAACATTCATTTGAAGTGGTCACATCATAAGATCGGAATGCATGGTAAGTTCGGAACACATGACCTGCTTCGTTGACAATGACATGTGGCTCAGTCCGACATGCATGGACAAGTGCTTGGTTTCTGCTCAGTCGTAGAGATCTTGTTTGCAGTGAGCCCCTCGGTGTTCAGCTGGAGTATATTGGGCCGGGGGTCAGGTTCGGCAGCATTTCTGAGTCAAATTTCCGGCAGCATTTCTGCTGCCGCGCCCTGAGAAGGGTGTTGTTTGACACATCCCACGCTGAACGCATCCAGCGCGAGTAGCAGTGGTTGCTCTCGTAGTGACAGGTTTAGTTGACATTTGTAGCGAATGTCGTGCAGGAAGGCCACGTGAAGGCAATTGTCATCCTCCCAAGTCACTGGTTGAATGAAAGTCACACCAATTTGTTAACTTTGATATCATGTTATGATAATACATAAGAGAGCAGGCTTGCACCTTGTATTACCGTATATGTCAAAGCTCCAATTTTAGACAAGCATGATGTACAATTTCAACGGATGTGAAAAACTCCACTGAACCAAACTTTCAAATACAGTAACCTTAACTAGAGTCCCGAAACAGAACTGAAAGTTGTGAAGAAGTTCAAAACTAGATTATCAAATCTAAATCCAATCCAATACTTGTTAAGCAGAATTTAAAAAATCAAAACCCAATACAAATGCAGTAAAAAAATGAAAATCCGCAGGATTTAGATCCCAATCGAAATTCATGTTCAGTGATGAATATTATTCATCTCTGATATTTTGGAAGAGTGTATCCCATTACGGATGGGTGTTTCCCCTTTTTTTACTGAAACGAATAGCAAAAGGAAACACAATTGAAAGACTTCTCTTTAGGAACTAACTTGAATTGTAACAAAGCTTTAACAACGCAGATTAACGAGTTCTCATTTTTTATTTTCACTCGCTCTATGATTTGAAATTTAATTTAAATTTTGAAGTAAATACCTTTTGTTAACTGAAAGCAAGGCACGCACTGCATGCCCTGCCATCATGGACCCTACGTACCCGATTGCTGGTAAAATCCATGAATGTTTTCTTTAAATGTATTTGTCGTTTCTTCAAAGGATTCACTGGAGGATTAGACACCCTGGATGATTACAAAACGTTGTACAGCGGAACGGGTTTCGGTGATCCCCCATTTATGAAAGAGTAAGTTCCTGCAGAAAAAGGCAAACAACAATATTTCATTTAACAATAACACCATTTTATCAGACAACATACTATGCAAAGAGTTTGCCTCATCTCGTCTAGCTGGAATTTCCTGTTTTTGTTGTTGCATGAGAAGCAATAGTCTACCTGGTGATTATAGGATAATATGAAAGCTGTCCTTCCTTATTCATCTTCCGAAATTGAAAACATAATACTGTGATTAATAGTAGCATCATATTGTTTTCAGCTATTCACAATCCTTTAAAAACTAGTTATTGAAATTACAGACACAAATTAAAAGCATCACTTTGTAAACAAAGCGGATAAAAGCAACAACGCAACTTTATGCGTTTAAATTTGTGAAGCAATGACTTTGTCAGTTCAGACAAAGCGAGGAAAGTAGGATTGTCGTTGATAGCTTGCTCGTGATGCACAATTGCACATGCAATTTATTTCTACAGCTGGAAAACGGATGCAGAAATGGGTCGACAAATCTTGACAGGAGTATCACCTATAGCTTTACAGAGGTGCACCGCATTGCCATCAAACTGCAATATCACTGCAGCGGATGTAGTGAAGTCTCTGCCTTCGTGTACAACCCTCGAAGCAGAAATGAAGGTGAACCGAAAGAAAGTGACGTTTTCAGACAAACATTTTGAAATTTCTTTTTTCTCGATGCCCGGCTCTAGCAGAGATGAAAGAGTCAACGATGTCGTTTCACCAATGTGGAAAATAAGGATTAATTATCAAACTTTTGATCCTACATACGCCTTTCAACCCTTTGCGGTGACAAATTCACTAGCTGCTGTTGCGCCTGCTACTGCGTTAACTGCTCTAACCGGAGCTTTAATTGTGTTTATGTGCTGAAATTCAGATTAGATCCTGGTTACTTGATTTTGTAATCTGAAAATTTTTCGTCTGACTTGCAAGAAATCAGTTCAAATATTTTACTAATGACTTGGAGAAACAGCTTGAAATCTACTTGTGGGACAGAATTGCATGTTGTTGATGAACTCGTTTTCTAGTGTAAGCAGTGATTTTTGAAAGATGCATTCAGACATCTCCTTTAAGAGCATTTGGTGCTGTGTACTTTCATGCATTCAGTCATCTGTTTTTTCAGTTTGTTTATTTTATTGTAATTACATTTTCTCAAAATAGCGTATTGGGAAAAATCATGTGCTATAACCTAAATCAAATTTTGTTGTTGTGTAAGAAGTGCAGCATGAGTTTAGCGTGTGGTATAAAAATGGTAGGTGACAAAGTTATTTTTAGGTGTACGCTGAATATATAGTTAGCTGCTGGATCTATTTTAGTGAATTGTGTACCGTATTTACTCGATTGTTAGCCGCCCTTGATTGAAAGCCGCCCTTGATAGTAAGCCGCATGAGATAGATTTAAAAATTTAATGTAAGCCGCTCTTGAATGTAAGCCGCATATACTGTACCGGTGTCTATATG
>JGI24158J21664_10009437_pt1 | contig 13022 bp, 9 predicted proteins | sample Ectturendosymbi3_FD_21664 | JGI IMG/M metagenome (IMG submission 21664) | reverse complement strand
GTCGTCACCGTTAGCAAGCACAATCAACTGTTCACCAGGTTCACAAGCATTATTAGAGGTCACTCACCAAGATCACTCCATCGGGATCACTCTATTAATGCTTGTTCGCGCCACATACATATACTTTTGTTCTTCGCGCACATCCCGTTCGTTGCGAATCACAAAATCAACGCAACACCATCGGAGAGGTTGCAACATTACTAAAACGCTGTGGATCCTACAGCTCAGCTTTTCTGTTTTAAGTTTATCAGAAAGCTCGCCGTTTCGAACGGCAGAATTTGGTTTATTCCTGGAGCTGAAACACGTTACTAACTGCGAAGTCAACGGAGCGGCAAATTTATGTCGCGTTTTTCACGACGGAAAACAGAGAAGCAAGTTGCACAGTCACCAGTGGCGCAAACTGTGTTTATAGATGTGAGGGAGTCACGAAGTCGCAGAGCCGGGAAAGGCGGCACTGCACACCAAATGCTGTTATGATTTAAGATTGCGCTAAATGTAGCAAACACTTTTGACCGTGGAAAGTGCGCACATTAAATTCGGAGACCGGGTTACGCAGCATGTTGTAGCGTGTAGGATCGGTTATACCATGTCAGTTTGGTTCATCGCACTTTTAAACAGCGTTGAAGTAGTGCCTTATAGAGGGTTGCCGTGTGTTCGGCAAAACATGTTCTTGCTTACCTCAGATACTGTTTCAGTTAACATCATACTGATTTTGTTAAGGTACAGAATATCGATTGACTGTTTGTCTTTTGTATCGGCTACAAGCATGCGCGAAGTCAAACTTTGAATGTAGAAACCTATTCACAATGCAATGTTTTCTCCAAATTTGTTTGAAGTGACCGTTCGTAAATGAACTATTTCTATTTGCTGTTTTGTGAAATCATATTTATGTTTTGGTGAATATTCATCGCAATTTTTAAATTCCAAAATATCATGGCAAGGTATTGCTGGCAAAGACTTCGTTATTTTCGTTTTCGATAGTTTAAACTTTTTATGCTATTATTAATGAGACTTTTTCTGTTATACTGTTTTCCTTCACCTTTACAAAAATTGTTTGTTTGTTGCTTCTGCCACATTCTTTAAATGGAAAGCAGCCCGTGCTTTTCACGAAAGTTTAAAAAGTTTTTCCCCAAATCTACTTTCTGGAGCTTGAATGCTTGGAAGATCGGCTGAATGGAAAAAAAGCTTTGAAGTGATAATCACGCAAAATGTATGTGCTGACGTGTATTAAAAGTCAACACTATTTGCTTTAAAACTCGTTCAACACCTGCTTGCCTACAATGTGCATAATGGATTTTTACTCGCCTATGCTATTGGAAAAAATGTGTTTTACGATTGAAGAAGGGAGATACTCATGCAGACTTTCGACGTTGTAAATGTTATCAAAGTATTTTTTTATTGTGAACTTTATCAAGTAAAAATACTTGATCACAAACACAATCACAGAATCACAAACACAAAAGCATTTTAAAATTTCAAGCATTTTATAAAACATTCGCTTGTTGAGAATTTTCAAGCAAACGATTTGCACTTGGGCAAAAGTTGTGGCTGAAGTGATTAGTTACGCAAGATCGTGAGGTCAGAATTCTGAAAAGGCCAGCAGCGCTGCTGAAATACTCTATTTTATTTAAAAGCATTTGGGATTTAAGCGAGCAAAACTTGTATCAGGTTACTCACAGTACAATTTGGGAGAATTTTTATGCATAATATTTGTCAGCGTACTTGGAAACTATTGCTCTTACTGTAACTTCTTTCTTGCTTAATGGATGCTTGAAGTGCATCATTTGGTTCAAATCCGATTTCATCTGATAGTTACGAAATGGCTTCAAATCAAGTTAAATATCTAAACTAATGTGTTATGTTCTTTTTCCTATAATTTGTAAAGGCGTATTTCCAGCATTCCTGAAGTCGAAACATATGTTTTAATACTTTTCCGTTGTTGCAGGCTTGAAGCCTGAACTTATGGTGAATGCGTAGTTGCACACGCCATTTAAATTTTTTCTGTTGCCGTAGGAAATCCCGGGATTACGAAGTGTTTTAAACGTTGCTGAAAATGCTGGTGACCAGACAACTATGAAAAATTCGTTATCAGGTCAAAGGAACTTTGCCACAGGCTGTTTGAGCTTGTAGAACTTTTGAGAGGTCATATTTTATCTGCCGCCAATCATGTGTTGGGAGACTTGTCAACAAATTAGTACGTGAAGACATGAACCCTAGATGTTGCTCTTTTCAAAAGACGTTGTTTCGCTAGAGTTAATGTTTGACGGCAGGTCATAGCAGAGGTTTTCAGGCAAACTACGTAAGCCACAAAGCAAATCCAGCTTTCAAAGCTTTCGAAATTTTAGAAAATAAACTAAACGCACTCTGGCGGTTGCAGGTACCAGGGGAAACTCAGTTTTACTCATCAGGTTCACGACAAAGCCTCTTTTACGAAAAGAGTTCAGTTTTTGTTTTACCTTAGAGTAATATAACAAGATACCTGTGTAGTACATTGCAACGGTATGCTTACATAATGGTATGCTAGGTTGACCTCCAACTAGAAGGAATTTTTGTGAAATCGTTATCGACAGACGACCTGTCTGCATGTGGTTCCGCAAAAACCATACCCTACAGTGTAGGGCCTACACTATCAGGAAACCCGACTTTAACAGCGATGTTTTTCACCCTTGCAGAAACCAGCCCGATCCCTTGTTTATTTCAACGTGAGGCAGTATTTCGATATTTTCAAAATGTGTTGTGGTATTTTGAAATTAACCAGCTCTGCAACGAGCGTGCATTTTTTGCTCTTATTTCAGACCACTGTGCATTTTTGTTATTGTTTCTGGTACAGTATTGCTACCTAAAAAGTGTTGCAAGGACAAAAATATTTGAACAAAAAAATAGCTTTCACGGAGTTGTCTTGGAATTATTAACATGATATTGGATGAAAATTGTACGCTAACCGCAAGCTGCTAGAACCAAATCCTGATTCAGGAGAACGTGCAAAGACAAATGTAACGTACGTCGCAATAGTCTCCAATGACATACAAGACAAGATTAGAAAACAACCTCTTGAGAAACCGATGTATTAGTACAAAATCAATTTCTATGATTAATTTCACCCAGCGTTTTTCTATTTAAATGCTGTCACTTTTTGATTGGAACTGTTGTGCTGCTTGCCAGTGGCTTTATCTACAAACATTCCATTAGAATGACCACCGCCTACTGCCTTACCGTCACTATCAAAGGAAGGCTACAATAGAAATATTTAGGAGATGGAAATAGGTGCTGACTGATGGAATGCAATATCGAAACCAGTGTAATGCGAGCCCCTATACCAGCCTTAGAAAAACTAAATGTACCTGGATCGCATTTGGAACATCCACTGGTATGGCATACCATGATATTGAGTTAAACATTTGTACAGGCAGAAGTCGAAATAATATAGTGAATTCGCACAGGTTTTTGCCTCTTTCCAAGAATTGAAAATAAGCAGAACCAAATTTTTAACTTCAAATATTTTTCGAAATCTGTAGAAAGCAACATTTTTCTAAATGAATTATGATTTGGCCACTGAACACTCAAAGTGCTTACGTCAAAAATACAAAAAATTCTTGTTATGAACAAAAATGTCATTACTTTCTAAAAAAAAACAGCTTGAGCCAACTTGAGAACTGATATTGAGAATTGATAAAAACCAACAAACACCATTTTGTGAAATGATATTCTCAATCCACGAAAGGGAACAGTGTTCAAAGAAAGAGGAGCCTGAGAAATAAAACTTTCTGAAACCTGCAGTGCAAGCTTTAATTTTTTATGACTTTGATATATGGAACGGAACTGCTTCCTTCAATGAACGAATGTCTAAAGCTTATAAAAGTTTGGCAAAATGGGTAACACACAACAATGGCACACCACTTTCCCAGGTTACGCATAATTTGACTTTTTAATGAAAATTTTCTGTAACGTTTCGTTCTCCTTCAATAAATCCTTCGCTGGTAATGGGAAAATGGTAGCAGAAAAAGAAACAGCCACGGGAGGATCGCTGGTTGCAGGTTGTGTCTCCAGCATGTAACATCCGGTGATTAAAGGAAGCGATCAGTTGATGAAGGACAAGCGATCAGCACATTATAACGGTGCGCTTGCTTATTTGAAAAGCTCATAATCTTCCGATCACAAAATATGACCAGATCGTTCCTTCACTGGAAACAGAGTTGTGAAAAGTTTTTTCTTTTTTTCAGAGCACATAGCCAGAATTCACTGCGATTCTGACATTTTCAATGCCGCAAAGGAGACGCGATTTTTGCTGTAAAATGTTTAAGTTGCACCGGCACCGTTCAACTTGCAGTTACAATTACAGAAAAACAATGTTTTAATTTCAGAATTTGAGTAAATTTTCGTGCGTCCTATGAAGCAAATGATGAACCACACTGCAAATCTCACTTGCGGAGATTATTTCAAAATTGCTCTTTGCAGCATTAATAAGGCACAGGTTACAGTATACATTTGCATTGCAGTTGCAAAGGGTAGTTTGTCTTGCGACGCCGTTTTCACCAGTGGAGCTAAGCACGTCGCCTTTGTTTAACAGGAAACAACCTTTAAAATTTTTGGAAGGTTTCCGATACCTTCTTTATGTCCAGCAATACAAGCACTGTTAGAATAACGAATAGTTTCAGCCGACCAAGAGCGTATGTAAGGGGGGATTGGGGTTACCCCCCATTGACTTTGATAAGTTAAAAAGTTTTATTACCTGCGCAAAGGAGATCAATTGTTTTCGCATACCTTTGCTTGTTAATTTGTCGACATAATGCAAATACCACGGAATGAATTTGCATGTAAATCGCAAGTAACATTGTAAATGGGCCAAAAAGTAATAATTAGGTTTTGGTAAGAATCTGGGTTATCGTCTGCGTCCAGGAACCATCTCACGACTTTTTGCCGACCCTTCGTCCACTAAGATTGTTTTTCGCGATAGGTCACTTTATCGAAACAATTGTCTTTATTTTGCCGGCTATTGCTGATCAGCGCATGCGCTGACCCAGTGGCTACATTACCAGTTTCTGTAGCATGATAGAACTGTTGCACGAGCTCAAAAACAGCACTTGTTAACATAGAAATGTCTCAACAGGGAAAAAGGAAAACTACCGTGAAAGCTTGCTGGACTTCTATATTTATAGCAAAAAAACGAAAGTTTTCCTGCGTACTTTATGCGCATTTCTCAATTCTTGCAATCCGGGTGCGCAAGCGAATCCAGCCGCACACCTATGCTCGACTGTTTGTATACGCCAAGGCATTAACGCAGCCTGATTTTACAGCTGTAAATTGCTCTGACGCAGTGATGAGTGTGTTTTATTTTACTCCCCTGTTTTAAAACGCAACCTGATATTTTGCAGTTTTGAACTGCTGTGTCGTAGCATTGAGCGTATTTTCCTCCAATATCCTGTCTTGGAGCGCTGATAGTTAAAATTAAGTGCAATGACGCATGAAATAAGGAGTGTGCGTGTAGAAGAATATGCACATTGTGTCAACAAACTTCGCCAAAACGTTGGTTTGGAAACACGAATATGACGTCCAATTGTGAGGTCACAAACAGCGCAAACGAAATAGAAATGACCACCACATGCAACTTAATGAAATCCCCCCATGAAAATTTTCTGCGTACGCCACGGCAGCTGACGTGCCTTGGGTTATCCGCCGTTTCTTGCAAAAAGTTTTTTTTCGATCAAGGGACAAAAATATTGAAAGGAGAAATCAGAAAAAGAAAAAATCGGCTGTGTTGTAGCTTCTTTGTTTCTTCAGACAAAAATAACTTGGAATTTTAGACGAAAGTGCCCACAGTGTGTCGATGCGACATTGCCAAACTTTTTCCCTTGAATAGTTAAGAAAAATAAAAATAATTGGAATAATAATCCTGAGCTTTTCGCCCTTTATCCAGAAAAGAATTTTTGGAATAATAATTCTTTGCGAACATGCTAGACACATTAGGGCAAGTAACCATGTAATGTGTGCTAAGACTTTCGAAGACAAGTGTCTGTGAGAGTATTAGGGTGTTGTTTCCACTCCGAAAACACCGTTCAGGATGAAGCTCTGGCTTATGTTCTTGATCCCAAGTTTGTAGGATGTGGGCGTCGATCTGGTCATGCACTACACTTCCATTATCCAGATTTTGAAAAAAACAATTTAAAAATTAGACATTACGTCTTGAAAATGTTTCAACGCGTCATCGCTACCGTGAAGGTCACAACCACTTCGTAGTCTGTCGTGTTGAGGATTAGTTTATTTTAGGTTTTGTTCCATTTTGCGTGCTTCGAGTACATAGTTTCTTCTACCATCTGTTCCCTGCACGGAACACATTAGATGATTTGAAGACTTTTGTCGTGACGTGAAAAGCAATTGACACTTGCTCCGAAAAGTCGAACAAAGAACCTTGGTATCAGGCTGCTCTGCAAAGAAACCTGGTATCAGGCTGGTCACGTAATTGGACACTGCGTTACAGTGCGTGCAGTGACGTGCCGTTGATGCATGTGGAAAAAGAGTATTTGATCGGAGATTTTTCAAAGTGCAGAACTCTCCTGTATGCAACTTGAAGCTTATGCAATGTTTGCTGCATTTATTTTACGAAATGCAAAATATTTGGGAAAAATTACTAACCGATATTTTATGTCGCAAAACTCTGCATCTCCATTTAATCGCAAAAGTTTTGCGTTTGTTACATACGTGTACAGACCCTTTGAAAAACTCTTCAGGATAGCGTAAGTGATTGACAAAAATATTTTTGCTTTTTCTAGTTGATATTTTCCTTTCAAATCCCAGTCTCTTTTTGTGTGGACTCTGCCTGAATAACTTCACTCCATATTTTACTGCTTTTCAAAACTTGCCAACCTTGGAATGTTCAGTTGTCGATCAGATCAAGTCAAAACCATGACATGTGATGCCAACGCGACTCTTCGTTTAAAGGGCTAAAGGTGCAATAAGAAGAACAAATCAATGGCCTCGAAAAACGATTTTAAGAAATGTAGAGCTATGAAACTTTATTATGATGGAACTTTTCAGGTGCATGGTGTTGGTGAAGACTCGATCGTGGCGGCATCGCATGCACGATGCACCACGAACGGGATGTGCACTAAGAATAGCAACTATGCAGTATGTATGTGGCGTGGACGAGCAATAATAGTCTGATCGTGGCGCTTAGCCTCTGCTGATCCACTCATCGTGGACGCTTGAATGTGATGACTACTGCTGCCTCGTGGATGTGAGCAGTGAGCACGTCGTGTGATCTCTATAGTTGCTTGCTGCCACAGTGTGTAGCTTTCCGGGCGAGAGCCTCCGGACAGTGTTAAATAAAGCAATGGCTTAGAATCTGGGGATGCAGGAGGCGCGAGGGCGCCCCAAAAATTTTTGATTTGTCAAAAATTTGGACAAAGAAATTTTGACATTTTTTAACAATGTTAATGAAATTTTGCTTCTTTGTTATTGAGTGTACAAATAAAAGTTGATTATATCATAGAAATCGAATTAAATATATATATATATATATATATCTATGTATATATATATAATCAATAAACTAATAACTTCGTGTTTCTAATAACGTCGTGTTTTACTTTGTGAGAGTTGATGAGCAACAGACTCACTTGACAGTTTGGACAAACAAAGGCATTTCATTTATGTGCTTTATTAATTGTATGCTGAGGTAATTGAGTAAGCTGCGAGGCACCTACTTTGTAGTAGTAGAGTCCATGACAGACAAGTACGAATACACTTTTGTTTTAAATTTTCACTGCGCTGTTTGCATGAACACATTTTGCCATGCTGTTTTTTGCACAATGTGCAGTTGAACAGACAATGTTGGGAGTCTCACGACATAGTCATCATATAATTAATGTGATACATGACACATATAAGTCTTCAGAGAAGGAAGCAGCTTAAGGCCTGCCTCAGCCGGGAATGAAGTTCCTTGCCGACAGCAACAGCTGGAATGTGAATGCAACGCCAAACTTCAGAACTGTGAGGCAGATGCTCAAGAGTAATGAAGCCGATGGCTTCTGACAATATTCTTGGACACCCTATCGTGCCATATTTATTTATGATATTAAGAACCAAATTTCAAGTAGCACATTTTGCATTTTCACGTTTATGGAAACCTGTAAGAGGAAAATATAATGTACCCACATCTATAGAATGTTTGTAGGCTGAACGTTTGTAGCATAAACGTTTTAGGGAAAGTAAGGGAAAATATTTTTTGGACCCCAAAAAATTGCCTGCTCTTACACCTATGAAATAAAGAGTGTGTGCAACTAACGAAGCGAAGGTTCTTGTTCTTGCTGTATTAGAAATCGCAAATCATTATTACTTGTAACAGGCATGCGCTGTTCAACTCCTGACATGAATGGTAAAATAAACGAAATAGATCTTTTCAAATCCTATTTTTTGAGATAGTGTTTTCATGCCGCCATATCACTACAGTAATCTTGCAGCGTCACGGTGGAGGGATTACAAAGTCTGGTATCAATTACTTCGCTTTCTGCGTTCTGCATAGTTGCAGCAGCTCTTCCGCACAACGTGCGCCTGGTAGGAAGGCTACAGTAGAAGTAATCGTGGTCTGAACACTTTACCGCTAGGATGATTACATCGGATAAGTTTCATTAGAAAATATTCAGACAGACTGAAATTGCTAGATTTTCACGCTTTGTTATGGGCACCTCAGTGTTAAACATATTTTTCAAAATTAAATGAAATGGCTGTTTCTCTGACAGCAATGCATTTAAATAATTCACAGCATTTCTGGAAACCGAAGGTGGTGAATAGCATGACAATATTTTAATAATGGGAAAAGCAAACTGTTTTGTCAATTTTTAAGTTATTATATTACAAACTCAGGTGGTTCTTGCTTAAAAACAATAAATAACATTTTTTTCTAACCGCTGAAAATGAGACCAGGTCACTTTGCTTCACACTCTAAAGCAAAAGGCTTTGAGATCTTCTACTCCGCAAAAGATAGGTAGTGCTTTGCAGAACATTTAATTTGAAAATGTTAAAGACCAGATGAAGAAAATGCGCAATGCACGCTCATTGCGAAAAACAAATTTAAAAATACCATTTTCGACCTGCTAAAATAAGGTCGGATCAGTTTGATCCATCGTGGCATTTCCGAACGACTGGCTTCTGGATGTTTTATTCTGTGAAGGACAGGTATTGTTTTGAAAAAAAATTTGTATAAATTTTTCAACAAACAGACAAAGTGTAATATACCAAGCAAAAAAGTGTAATTACCTGCAGCGGTCAGCAAGTTGTGCAATCATACCATCAAATATTTTTGACTAGCACATGATTTTTACTGTTCTCCAGGCAGTGTTATGTTTTGAGTGATTGTGTTTAGGTGTGCTTCGTCAGGAAAATTTCAGTAGAAAATTTCTGTAAAGTTCAGGAATACTATTACTTGACGAATCTGAGGATAATAATGGGCAATCCCGTGACTGTTTCCACAATTTTATTGCTTTTTTCTGTGCTGCCTACAAGTATTGAGGTAGCGACAAGGTAAATAAATATTCACAAAAACATGAGGAGGGATGTTATGAACGTTTTCACGCACCCACACCCAAAACATTTGTTTGCTGAAAACCCTTACAATTTGGTATTGCTAGCTGAAATTTACGAAATTTAGAACATGCATGTTTATCTAAACAAAGTTTGAATGTATTAGTCGTTTCTGCGCAAATGGTAGGACGGAGGTTTATTGAAATTGCTGTTCAGAGATTTTCTTTAACGATTGGAGTTAAAAGAGATTTTCTTGCATTCTTCCAGAGAAACGTTAGCAGTGGACCTAACACTGCTAAGTGGAGCAACTGGAGTTGACGTGGTGGACGCTTGTATTCAAAAACTGAATACAATCAAATCACTTTCGAATGACTTTGGCTTGACTAAACGCATTGCTTACGTTGAATCCGAATTCGGAAACTTGCCTGGTATTGGAAGCTGTGATGGTGGCATTTGGCGGGTAAATTTTTTAATTAAGTTCTATTTTTGTTTGATGTAGCCCACGTTTGTTGCAAGTTCTTGAATTTTTTTGTGTTTGCAAAGATTTAGATGTGTATTTGAATTATATTTATCGTATCGAGGATTGGCAATGGCATCTTCGTAGGAAAAGCAATGTCCAAATGATTTCGACCACATTTCAAAAAGGACATTCTGCTGAAAGCAAAGCAGGCAGAAAGCAATTATGGTGACAGCGCGTGAAGCCTGATAGGGCGATTAAGAAGAAATAGGTCTTGATTTTTTGTAAAAATTGTTTTTTAATATCTTGCATGTGAGATGCTCAACACCAGAACATCAAACAATGTTTATGGATTTGGAAGTTTTTCAGCACTACTAAACTGAATAGAAAAGCTCGAACTTAATCCCCCTTGTGCTACACCTTTGAGTAATAATTTGAAACTGATTTTAAAGCATCTGTATAATCGCAATATGAGGCACCACCTGTTGTAGAAGATGCATCTATTCAATAAAATAAAACAACTGGAATGCTTGAAAACTCTACATAATTATTTAAAAAAATCAGCTTTGAAATATACAACACGAAGATATCGAATGACTGAAGCACGAGTTGAATGCTGAAAAGGATTAGATCTAGTCAGTTGAAATAAATCCTGCAATTTGATTCATATGCGTAAGTAACTCATCATTACTTAGAGATTATGAACATATCAATATCTTTGGAAACAAACAGGTACAACTCATCAAATCTCAATGTCGCTTTTAAATTTGAAAGACGATGATTTATTGCTTGCCTTCTTTGGAGTAAGTGACACTTCATTGAAGTGAACATTCTTCGTTGACAAAATATTCTGAAACATAAAATCAAATCTAGTTTGTGTAGTTTTATATTGTAGATTGTGACATATGCCTTAATTTTGAAAATGCAGTATTTTTTTAACTTGGTACCTTTCTTAGCAAAATACTGAGGTTTTGGAGTACTGGATCATTACTTTAAAAATTATAGATATTTCAAAAACCACAGGAAACGTAACTTAAAACTTTGTGAGCAAACGTCAGTGATGTAGTTGAGACCGTAACTTTCGAGACCGAGACCTGGTTAAAACTTCGAGACCGACACTTCATCAAAAATCCCGAGACCGAGACTCGAGACTTTAAAATTTGTGCATTTTTCCGAAATTGATCTAAAAAATGTCGTCACTTCTAAGATCATTTTTTCGAATTTCTGGCATTTTTTCGGCCTGTTTTGGTTGTTTCTTATTGGAAAATACAGCAAACAAAGAGTTGTTGAATTTTAGAAATTTTACTGTACCATTTCTTTGCAATATTCAAAGTATCGAGATCCGTGGCCTTTGAGACCGAGACGAGACTTGAAACCTGCGAGACCGAGACGAGGCCTGAAACATTCGAGACCAAGACTCGCAAAATGGGTCTCGAGACGAGTCTTTGTTTTTTGAATTTTTTGAAAAGGTGAAGTGCTGCAAGTACATGGAGCCTTGGCTGCTATTAAACCTTTCACGTCTTTGTCAGTCATTGTTTTCTTTGGTGTTTGATATAAATGGTTTGATGTAACTTTCTTTTAAAGTAAAACAGTTATTTTTCATACAGATTTTAGGGCAATTGGATTTATTTCATGTTTCACCTCTCATTAAACGCGTCATGACATCAGTTTTATTTCAAAATCCTACAAACTTTTGTTCACATGCCAAAACTGTTAGCAGATGTTTACTATCAAGTGAAACAAACCACTGCACGAAACTTCAGGTATGCGTTGAAAAGATGAGAACAAATCCACTGCAAATGGGATATGAAAATGCTGCAATAAACCCGAAGTTTTTATTATAAAAAAAACAAAAATCAAAAAATTAAAATAAAGCTCCAATCAAATTTTAGAAACCAGCATGGCAATTCTTTGAACCACGAATTCCATTATACGCTGCTGCTCAACCTCTCCCATGAAACTGCAGTTTTACAAAAATCAGTTTTGCACACTTCTGAAAATTTTCTAATGAGGGAAGCAAGGTTTAAAGGGTATTTACACCAAACAAAATTAAGAATCCGAAACCTTGATGCCGACAGTCAGGCCGACGAACTTATTGATCTGTAACAACAGATTCTGCACAAGACATCATCCCACATTTCCGCAGCTCCAGTTTCAAACAATCCTGTAGGAAATCTGTGACAAGAAACGGTTTTGGGCCAAGGGATGTTAATGGTCACGCCGCACTATGCTCTGGTGTTTCAGCTTGATTAGTTGTTCATTATTTTTTACACATTTTTGTTCTGTTTATGACGCTATTTTTTATTATTCTATGAATACCGACGTCGCATTTTTCACATATGTAGGTACGAAAATTCCCGGTCTGGGGACAAGTTTGTAGAGGCAAGGTTTGCTGATCTGATAAACAACGATGAGGCGGCAGGCACTTGATAATCTTTATTTTTCCATGAGCTCAAACGGGAAAACAAAAGACAAGCATCTCGAAAAGTGAGAAATAACGACGCGGGCTCTCATACAGACATGTTGACTCTCAAGCATCTGACCCTCGCCCTTGTTGAATGCATTGCATACATACATTCTTTTCTGTTTACATTATTTTTTTTGATATGATGGTTTGTTGTTGGTGCTTTGTAACTACAATGGTCTTGGTCTTGTAGCGCCACGACTGAGTTTGTACAATTTCTGGTTAGATTTTGTAAGCTGGGTGTGTTCCCTGCAACTCCTCTGCATACCGTGCGCCTGGTAAGAAGGCTGCAGTGCCCATTTACAAGGTCATGGTAAGACCCGACCGAGAGTCGAACTCTCGACCTACCAGCACCAAATTCTGCTTACATGCTTGTTGCGCGAGTCGGGGTATGTGACTCAGAAGGCGCGTCACGCCACCGCTCACGAGGTGCGTTCGATAATTACAAACCGTGCATCAATCAGGCTACGGACCGAAGCAAGGTCTGCTACACACAGTGGCGAAACTAGCACATTGGGCCAGGGGGGTCAAATCGCTGTTGTAGGGGCCCGTGTTAAAACCGTAAAGTATATGACGTCATCGTGC
>JGI24158J21664_10009432_pt1 | contig 13025 bp, 8 predicted proteins | sample Ectturendosymbi3_FD_21664 | JGI IMG/M metagenome (IMG submission 21664) | reverse complement strand
GATACACTTGGCGGTGGCTGACTTCATGGTTGGCGCGTTTGTGATTCCTGGAATCATCTGCCAGCATTATTTAGATTACTGGCGACCACTTCCTCTGACTTACAACGGAGATGATTCCCCAACCATAGCAGGTTCATTGCAGTACCCCAGGGAATACTTCAACGCTATTGGTGTAATTTCGTTTTCGTCAATGGCTATATCAATTCTGACGTTGTGTACCGCTAGCTGTGATCGATTTTTTGCTATCACTAAACCTTTTCGCTACCGACAAGGCAAATATTTCACCAAAAAACGAATGATTGCCACTCAGTTTGTAAATTGGATTTTGGGATTAGCTTGCGCCTTGATTCCTTTGCTGGCACCACACCAGTACACATATCACCCCAGTGGTATTTTTCTGGGGGGAGATGAGTTTTGTCTTATAATGGTCGGGTCACTTCTAGGAGCAGCTTTGTTTGCTGCTTGGATCATTAACGCAATGACCTTGTGCCACGTCAAGAAACATTTTGAAGCACGCAGAAGCATCGTGGCCGCCCCGTCACGGACTCCAAGCACCTCCTCGACTCTGCTTAGTCTCTCCTTCAGAAAAGAAGTAAAAACGTTTGGAGGAGGCGGAGGCAGTTTTACGGTAAGACGTGAATGACTGTTGAGTTATTCCTTTATTTACATGAATGGAAACATGGGCATCGGAAGGGGGCAGGTGGGTTTTGCCCTTACCTTCCTGCCACACCCCCACCCACCCGGTTTTTCCCTGGATTTTGAAATTAAAAAGAAAAAGTATTTTTTCTAGTTTTGAGCGGGAAAAACAAATTTCACCACTTTTGGCCCACCCCTGAAAAAATTTTGGAAAAACCTTCAGCGCCGGTCACTGGAAAAAATCCTTCCGACGCCCATGAATGGAAATGAAGTACATGACATCTAGCCACTATAAAAATTGCTGTTACGACGTCGGTAAATTGTGGCAAAAACATATTTGTTTATTTTATTTCTTTGAAGCAGTTAAATAGAACCGTGAACGAAACATATTTACATGAACGACTAGTTGTCCGCACACAGGAAAAAATGATAATTCTTGAAAAATGTGGACACGAGCCAAAGATAATCATATTTTAGACTGGCAGTGCTTAACGTACACGGAAAATGGAAAATTGTTGCGTTAAAGTATTTGCAAAGCAATTTGTCTGGCTAAACGTACAAACTTACACTGCGTATATTTGATTTATTGTAAAGCAATTTATCTGGCTAAATCTACAAAATTTATACGTAGGACATTTATTTATTTGTAAAGCAATTTATCTGGCTGAACGTACTGAATTTATACTTAATACTTTTTCATTGTATTATGAAAAGTATTTTTATATGCATACTATAAGTCAGGGATGGGGAACCTATTTACTATCACGTGCCGCATGAATTTGGAATATCGCTGGATGGCCACAAATATAATTAATTTCATCTTGAAATTCTACCGTTATCTTCCGAAGGGAAATAAGGAGAGAAAACTATGTCAGGGAGCGAGAGAGACTTCTCTTGACTTACTGTGTACGTGTCGTTTTGTCATGGAGATTCGTTTTGACGCGATGTTGTGCTCTAACATGTGAAATAAGAACTCTGACGCGGGCCATATTAAATGTTCACGCGGGCCGCGAGTTGGCCTCCCCTACGTAAATCATTAATTCGTCAAGAGTTTGTACAATCGAACTGGTTTGGAGAATGTGAAAAACGCAAGGTCCTTATGACCAATTGTATTTTCAGAAGACTGATGCTTGCAAGTTTTTCTTTCTTATTGCAAGCTATAGTGTTTTTGTCTCTGAATTCAAGCTGATTGATACCAACTTCAGAGCAACAAGGTTAATAACAAGTTTCAGAAAATCAACTGTGTGCACACAGAGAGACAACCAGTTCCTCAGCTGCATGCGAATAAACTTTCAAAGAAAATATGGAGCATTTGAGATTGCGTTGGACTCTACACATATCAAACGCGCATGAATGTAAAAACTTTTCAAAAATTGTAATTCAGTTTTTGCATAATTATGGACATCTTGCAAAACAAATCTCCTTTTAATGTAGAAACATTTGGTCATTTTGGGTATATCTTTGCAGCAGCAAAGGTTTCCAAATTCGTTTTCCTATGCCCATTTTCTTAATTTTTTTTTTTCAAATTTTTAGCCCTTTTAAGAAGTGCCTGTTTCTCATCGGGCAAATTCAAAAACAGGTTACCACCATTCAACATTAACACTTTTATTCAAATACTTTGGGTGTCGTTGTGCCAAACGGTTTTCTAAAAGTTTCGTTTAAAAACGTTCAATATTAGTGCTTATTTTAAGGTGTTATTTTAAATGCTTTTCTGGAAATTAGCGTCTGGTCATGATTACATAATTAATGAAGACTTGTACTTGCAACTTCCTTTAACATGTAGAGCATGGGTTCCCAACATTTCTCTGATCACGTACGCCTTCAGCATTTCGACAGATGAGCTTGTACCCCTAAAAATGTATGACAAAAACAATGGGTAAAATAACATGAATTCTTAATTCAAGCCCTGAATTCTTAATAGAACTTTTCGATTTTAAGAACTATAAAAGTAGACTCCGTTTATATGTCTCAAAGTTATTTTGTTGCGGCTGTACAATAAATGCACGCCCTCAGATAGTTAAATTACCCGGTACAAGTACCCAGGTTGGGAACCCCTAATCTGGAGAAATAATCTTTTTTCTAAATTTATAGCACGTGATGTTGTAGGAATACAATTTGTTTTTTCTTACTTGAAGCAATCTGATGAAAACCAACCTCAACAGTACGGATGTTTGAAGAAGCAAGCTAAAGTGGAGAAGGCAGTGGCCGAAACACTTGCCATCATGGTGATTGCGTTCACAGTTGCCATTTTGCCCGCAGTCGTTGTCATCGCCAAGACTTTAATAGGATTAAAGTGAGCGTTTTTCTGCAACTGAATATGCTTTGAAATTTAAGGTTTCGTTGATTTAATTAAACTGTGAAATTAATAGGGAAACGAAAGTCCGCTTGAAAATAATTGTCTGTGGTAAAGATGTCTTGCCATGTTCATAAGATTTTCAAAAATTTGTTTTTTCTCAAGAAAAATGTTGCATGCAAGTCAAAGCTTCCCAAATCACAGTCTGAAGATTACTCCTAAACTTTTTTCTTTGAACATTTGTATACTGAGCATAGGCACCTCTTTGGTGTCAGAATTTTCAATGCTTACTGGTTTACTGCTGTAGAAACATTCATTAGACTTTTTGGCTTTGTACAGAAAATTTTTGCGTACTGCTGTAAAACCGTCAACAGCTTTTTTAACTCCCTAGTATCAGTGGAATTCGTGCTGCTTGAAATTGAAATGAAGTTTTCTACAAAAATAAAGAAAAACGGTGGAATCAACCCTATTACAAAACCACTCCATAACTATGAAAGCGATCGTGAATGAGTGTCCCACCATACATGATTCTGATTTTCCGCTTTGAGTAGGAATTTCACTTGTGGCCTTGTTTTGTATTGTTGCTCTATAAAATTTCAAATAATGAAGCCATACATTGCCATTTTGCTTAATTTTGATAAATTTCTAGTATTACAACAGCCGGAATCTACCGCATTGCANAACATTGATGAAATTAGATCAAAAAATGTTTTCAGTATTTGCTACCGAAAACATAATTGATGCCACTTCATGGTTAATGACTTCAGTATTCCAAGTTTAAACGGTCATAGAACAGAAACAAATACAAAGAACAACACATTAGCCAGCAAGCTGGCTCAAGTCTCACAGAAATCCCGAAGAACAAATTTACTGATTGAGTAAATGCTGTGTCATGGAAGCCAAGTCAGGAATACGCTGAGACCGGGGGCACGTAATTAATTATTACTCCATTCCACACCTGCTGTTCAATGTTGAAAAAAATTGAAAGGGATATTGAAAAGGTTACTTTACAAACAAAAACAAGAAGCACGTCAATAGTGTGCAAATATAGTGTTGTTTAACTGATATTAATGTTATTGATACCCGAGCACTACATGTGGCTTCGTTGTACGTGCGTCCGCTTCGGTGCTGGTGGGTCTGGAGTTCGGCTCGCAGACGGGTCATGCCAATACCTTGTAAATTGGAACTGTAGCCTTCCTACCACGTGAACGTTGTGCTGAAGAGTTGTAAACACTCAGCCGGGGCGCTACATGACCTCTGTTGTTTTGACGCGCCATGGAAACACTATGTCCAAAGAACTGATAACTGTATCGCAGCGGTGTACTTTATTAATGCGAGTGGACTCTTAAGGCAGCATTCCTTTCATCTTCCGATATCAGCAAAGTCAGGGAGTGAGTGGAGCAACAGGAGAATAAGAATCAGAGGTGCCTTCGACATTACAGTCTAAATGAGGAGGATTAGTGTTTCTATTATTTCCGGTAAGAAGATTAGTATTTTGTATTTCCGGGAGGATTATTGCTTTTTACGTTATTGTTTTGACAAGGATCTTTTCGTGAAGACAAGGCAAGATCCCGCACGATGGCAGTTACTTTACATTCACCCGGAATGTAAGCTCTGATTTACTGTTGCAAGCTGTACCTCATCAATACGGGGTTCATTTTTACTAGACCGGACAAACGCCGGAGGTAAGCTGTTCAGCATTGCGTCAACCATGACGGAAGTTACTCACCAGAACACAAGAGACGTGAGAAGTTTGAAGTTCATGTGGAGTCGTATTTGTAGCAGTGCACAACAATGATCGAACAGAACGAAGAATATCTTCACGAACTACTTCCCAGTGTGAAGTCGGACGATATAGAGATTTCAGGGCAAGTTAAAGGCCTTCCAAAACGTTCCAGCTGTTTTCTCCGCCGGACCATTTCTAGATGGTTGAAAAACATTGGATATGCTTGAAGCAATTCCTCTTTCCATTAAATACGCTTGAAAAGCCTTGTATTGAAACAGGGCCGCTGACCGAATGGGTGAAGCCTGCAGTTTCACAAAGTGCAAAGAGTCGATGAACAACATTTGATGGCAGTAGGGATATGACAATATTCCTCAATCCCAACTAATAATTATTTCACTATTCGACTTATAAGGGCCTTTAAAGTCCAAACTGAAACGTTCCATTGCCCTTATTCTTCTTTGAGCCGCATTGCTTTGATTAATGACCCTTCTTGAAGTCGGTAAAGTCGTGGTTTCCGTTCTGCACAAATTTTACAACTAGACACAATCCTTCTTACAGCAGTTGTCGAATAAGGCAGGTTTTCACTTCGCACAAAATGCAGCATCCTTAAGACTCCCGGATGACAAATGTCCGTATTTATCTCGTTTAGTGCGCATCCAGGATGTGTCGAGGAGCAGAAAGCTTTCGTGAAAAAGTCTGGACCAACGTTTTGTTGACGTTAGTAACGTCATGTGCAACCTTCTCACTGGCGGGCCACTTTCGAATTTTGGAAAGTTGTCGCGGGCCGCATCAATTTTTATTGGATGAGACATATGATAGGGTTACCATATCTGCAGAAGCAAAATTCCTGACAGTCTCAATGGCTACTTTTCGCGACAACAAACAAGCGCTATACAGCATATTTCAGTATGTTCTTACAACTTTAAATTCACTGCAAAACAGCATCACTATCATTATTCAGGCAAAACTATTGTGGGCGCTGGAAACAGCCAAAGAAGCAAAAGTTTGCACTCTCATCTTCACAGCACATGCGCATTGTTTCAAGTTGAAACTCAATTTGCTAACTGGAAAACTTCCGGATATCAAAGCATTTTTAATATTATTTCACCGTCACTGAAGGTTTTTCCTTTCTGTGCTATTGCTTCACTAAAATTGAAGCTCAATTTAGTCCATTCTGAGTGTCGTTTTTGCAAAGGGTATCATTTTCTGTCTCCCCTTGCAATGACTTCTTCAATTGATGGGCTTTAATCCACCCGCAACTGACCTAAAATTGCCTCATACTGTACTGAAGGCCTGGAGTTGTAGTGCCGTTCAGGCAAGTCAGACAAATGTTTAGACAAGTGTTGCAACCACTCTGCTGGCGTTGCGCTGAAATGCGCGGTTCACCACGAACGGAATGTGGGCGAGGCAAAACACTATAAGAATGTGGCGCGAACAAGCAATAATAGAGTGATCTCGTCGGGTGAGCTCTATTGTTGCTTGCTGCCACAGTGCGAAGCTTTGCGCACATGCCGCTCGGGATTTCCGATCGCAACACTAGCAATTTTATTTCGGCAAATCAAGCAAAGAGCCCTTTAATTTCGTTGAACAACAAAATACTTCACAAACCACTCGTCGTTAAGAATCCTCCCTTCATCAAGACTGTTTCGTTTTTTCGAACACCTTGAGATTAAATTTCAGCTAAAAGTGCTGCATTCATGAACTGAAAAACGAAGATTATTATTATCATTGATTGCCAACCCTTCCAACATCCCCTTTCCTTNGTCCTGCTGCGAATTTTTNTCACTCATGCTACAATCCCAAAACAATACCAACACTTGCGAAGCCACAAATAACATCNCATCTTAAATTGAGTTAGTGTCAGGCGAATCAACCGAAATCCTTTCTAATTACTTTACTCAAGCTAAAATCAAAACTAACAGTGCATCAGTTCGCATGAACAACTGCCTGTCAGGTCCTGACGAATTGTTCGAACAATTTTACACAGAAACGCCTCGTACATGAATCACAAAGAATATTTTTTACATCGCAAAGAGCTGAATCTGGGTTGTAGCGTGACAATTAGAAATGACGCGAAAAGTTGTATTCGCTTCGTGGTCTATGGTTCCCAGGTATTTGAAAATTGTTACATTTCTTTGTTCGTATAGATTATGAAATGAGTGGTACAAAAAATTGAAGAATACAATTCATTTGAAATACCATTTCAGGATCATGAATGAAAACAAACGGGCCGCGCCAAACAACGCTGCGGGCTGCGGGTTACACATGTCTGAATAAGATAAAGAATCTAGTTCCACACGCCACTCTTGAATCTTTTCAGTTTTTATTTTAAAACGACGTCGGCTATCAAGCATGAAAGCAACAGAACGCTGGTCTGTAACCAACGTGAATGTTTGTCTGGAGAGCAAGCGTGTCCATTTCCTGATCGCTTCCATTATAGCTGTAGCCTCTTTATCATTGGGAGGCTGGTGTCCTTCGCTCTCTTAGAGCGTCAGCAGCAAAAAAGCTGGGCGAACACGCTGATTTAAAGTAATGGAGACAGCTATATCTGAAACATCAGTATTCAATTTAATTCAGAGCAACATTAGCAATTTCAGTTTTCAGTAATTGAAACGAACTCAAAGAATCACCTGAGAAATAAGAGTTCTTGGCTACTGCCAACGATCGAACCTTGTCAGTAAAGTGATCAATACACTTGGAATAGTAGGTAAACACACCTAGAATTCGCCGAAGTGATTTGTAACCATTAGGCGCTGAGAATTCGTGCACGGCGAGAATCCTGTCAGGATCAGGCTTAACAGTGCCATTTCCCACTATATGACCAAGATTTTGGATATGCTCCTCAGAAGCAATTGTTTGTACAATTCCGGCGGCGTATCGTATCAAGAAACTACTTCGCATTGTTATCACGTTCTTCTTGGCCCTGGCCAGCGATTGTTACATTGTCCTCACACGGAACGCATCTCGTAGGTTTTCCTGTTCAATGAATTGTGACATGCTTCCTTGAAACAGCTGGCCATTGGCTTCAAACGCCGTGTTTTTGCAATCACTTTCAACGATCTTTTCTGATTATAACCACTCGATGTGCTTGAAGCAACTTCTTTTCGAATATATACGCTTTTTAAAATTAATGCCTGAAAAATGACTTCATTTTATGCGGATAACAGACTGCATCTAGAGCAGGAGAGCAGTTGCCTTCATGATGACGTTTAGCAGAAAAAGAGCACTTACGTGGTTGAGGAATCGAGCTAGAAGAACTAGAACCATGTTCCGTTCCATTACTATACGTGCCATCCGCAGAAGCAACCATTGCCGCAGTCATACTTTCATGAGAGAGGTAGTCACCAGAATGCTCCAAAGCCATATTGATCGAATTGGATGCATATTCTTTTGTCAACTCATTGTTTTCCATTTGAAGTTGGCGATATTGATAAGGTTCCAGATTTCGACCGTTGATGAAGGCTTCACGAACAATTTCGTTTTTATATACTTCAGCGGTAACATTTTCGAATTTGCGGGCTTGTTTAAAAAACAGTTCATTCTCAAAGGTCTGCAACTACTACTTAGGGTTTTGCTTTCTAGACGCTAAAGCGCGACTCGTGAAAATTGCACTAGGAGACATTATTAAATGTTTTTGGGTTTTCAGAGTGCCACAGTCAGCACAGTCCTCGATCATCTCGTAAACATCTGCAATTACGTAGGCAGAGATCATTTGTAGCTTGTCCACGACATCTGCATTTTGAGACCTGGGAATCTGATAATATTTCAAGACTATGTCTGTTAACATTTGCAAACAGTGTTGCAATTGCTTTGCTACTTTCAATGAAGACGGGTCGACCTCAAACATTGTCAGCTTTAATAATTTATTCAAATTTGCTGCCATAATGAACACGGCCGTTTAAATGAACCGATACCACTACATTACAAAATACTTCACAGTATTCAACACCTAAACCAGTGGTCTTCAACGTGAGCGAAATCGCCCCCCCAGTGGGCGATTTAATGCTTTGTGGGGGCGATTGTGTGATTTACGAGATTTGGGGGGCGATTTCGGTTTCCAGGGGGGCAATTCTTGCAGGTTGAAACATACTCAAATGTTGATTTGATTCCAAACAAACAATATTTGCTACACTGGAATCAAATTTGATGCACTTCCGACTCCATGGTTCGTAACAAAGATTGTAAAACACATATCGGGCTGGTAATGCATCAATCAAATACTGCAACATGTGTCTGTGAAACGCTTCACTGCACCAACTATCCAAGACCACTGTGATTGTGACTGGTAGGGTGTCAAGCATTTGCAGTTCTCACGAAGAGTATAGGACAACCGATCGTTTGACCTAAAAACGTGAAATTTTGTCTTTAAAATTTACAAATTTTAACTTTATTTTGGCTTAGCAGCTTCCTGCCTTTGAAACTGCAAAAGAATTCATTCTTTGGTGTTGCGGTTAACTCAGAAACAAATTCATTCCGTATACTTCAAACTTGTAAAGAATGTGGTTAATTAACAATAGCCATGATATATTTGGTAAGTACATTTAAAAGCTATAATAGAGTCAAACCTGGGAACATCAAAAAGGTAAAGCACTATATGCATCATGGTCAGAGCATTTACCAAACTAAGTATGTACTGCACTGTAAAACCACATTTTTTGCCTTCCACGCCTGGCCTATATTAATATGCAATCTTCTAGTAATGGGCAAAACAGTATTACTACGTCAGACGTCGCAACAAACCCTTTATGATTTCAGATTTGCACCTAAACTTGCAAAAGCATATCAACATCAGTTGTTGTAGCTTCAATAAATATACTATGCATTAATTAGCTTTATTATACCGATAGTGGTCGAAAGCAACCAACACTGATATAACTATCGGAAAATACCCAATCGGTCAAACTCCATTTTTTGTAGAGGAAGACTTCAGCTTCTGTGAAGTTTAATAAAATTGGCCCAACAATCATTGCTACCACTAAATCATCGCATAGACTTTCGCGGCAATAGGAAATTGCAAGTTGCCGTCAAGTTTGGCGCAGTTACTTTTCGTCATGAATTGTCACAAATCCCTCCAACCGTATGAGTTATTATTAACAAAATTGCCTTGAAACAAGTCTTCATGGCCTTCGGTAAAGCATTGCCAAACCATTGTTTCGCAGGCAAAAAATACGGCAGTCCATTATCATGTGTTTTATAAGCTTTAGTTAGTACCTTGAATAAAACAACGTAGTCCTAATGAAAGGTGTTCTGTTGTAAATGAACTGGAAATATGACTGTTGCAAGACAATTTACGTAGAAATTAATGGCTAGTAAAACTAGGCACAGCTAGCCGTAAGTTGAAAAACGTGCTTATCCTGTTTTTCAGTCACTTCGATTGTTTTGGCGTCTGTGGATACAACTCTACTGTGTTCATCTGACTTATGACCAGGGGTGTAGTGCGGGGGGAACGCGTGGGAACGGCATTCCTACACCTTTTTCATGTTTTGCTTTAAAATTCGTGCGAAGCTGTTTCACAATGACTAGTTTTTGGGGGTGCGTTCCCACACCTTTTTGTTAGCGCTACATCACTGCTTACGACAAAGTGCAACAGAACAGTAGGCTAGGAAAGCAGTAACTTAGACCGGCAAGTAAGCCCAAGCACCTAATCTTGGCTAAACTAAAGTCTCCAAAAAAATTCTTTTCGCCACCTGTTGTTTGAGGCTTGCTATGAAGTCATCCTATTGTGGAGATCACGCTGAAAGTTACTCTGCTTAGAAAGTTATGGGTTAAATAGCTTTTCGCCAGCTAACTGGCATAAGCGAATACGATACCACCATCCAGGAACGTCTCATCCACATCCAAAGCGAGGATGAAGTCCCTGTTATATTTCATAGACATGGATGGTCAAAATTTTGGATCAAGTGCAGTGATCGTTTTCCAGAACTTTGGGGGAAAATGAAGCTAATATTACCGGGGTTTCCCACGACGTATTTTCCTGAGCAAGGTTTCTGCCAAGTACTGCACACGCGTAATAAATACCGCGATCGCCTTGACATGAACAAGATCGGGGACACCCTATTTAAACTGATGAATTTGCAACCTGCTTTGAAAAAGCTTGCAGATAAACACCATCGCAAGGTTCGCATGAGTTGGAATGAGCTGTTTTTGGAAATTAATAACATTTATTCTACAAATGCATTTGTATTCGTTTTGTTTTGTGCTAACCAGATTGCCCGTTTATTTTTTATTATCTGGGAATTATTTTCAAAACAAAATACTATTTTCAGAAAAATTATAGAAACAGGGGCGATTTTCAAGAATTGTGCCTGTAGGGGGGCGAATTTACAAAAAAAGGTTGAAAACCACTGACTTAAACGATCGTAGAACAGAAATAAATGCAAAGAACAATAAATTGCCGAGCAATTCGGCTCGTGTCTCAAACAAACCATACTAGACATACATATTTACTGGATGATGGTTAGATAATAATAAAAATGCCATTTTTATTGCAAAATAAAAAAAATTTTGTTAAATTAAATCACACTGATAAATCTTTGATGGTGTTTCACAAGGTTTACCAACATTTTTCTATACCGCCGTTTACCGAAGTGTCGAAAATAACATCAAAGCATTTGCAGCCGCGTAAAAGGTAAACAATACCGGATTTACTAACTTCAGTCAGACCTCGTTTGACCGAACTCCGATTAACCGGAATCCCCGCTATCCGACACAAAACTGCTGGGAACAGATTTCTCCTAAAGCATTTCACCCCTCTAATTCGGAAACCTAGCTGTCCGACTCCGACACGGAAATTTACGGATATGTCAAATCAGCAAAAAAAATCCGCTAAACCGGATTGCGCCAACTGTTAATTATTTATTAAATCACATTGGAAGTGTGAAGTCAATTTTCTACTCACAATGAATGTAGCAGTGGCAGAACGTGCAGGACACAGTTAGGTCTCTCTGCAGTTCTTCTTCGCGTTAAATCTCATTCTGAATGCATACCAGCATACGTATATCGATCGGATCTGCTAACAGACAGAAAAACTATGAGTATTTCATATAGTAATGTTCACCATGCAGTCTACATGCAGAATTTGCTGCTGGCAGTTCGTCTAAGTCCACAGTTTTTTCTGTTCACATCTGAGCGTCCGCACAGGCGTGTTCTACTGTACTGCACATCTTCACCTTTGTTTGCATTTGCTCGGGAAAGAATTTTCCTCTTTATACTTTCGATTTCCGATTATCCAGATACCTCGCTAAACCGACATTATTGACGAAACAAAGTAGTCCGGATAAACGAGGTCTGACTGTATTACAAATATCTATCCACACTAGCTATGTTTTTATGTTATTGGAGTTGACACAAAATGCATTGCATGGCAATAGTTTAAATGCTCGAAAATATATGACTATCCCTGACAGCTGATCAACTAGTTGAGTATAGCCAACGAGATGCTGTGAGACAGAAGCAGCCATTTACATAATTATAATGTAAATAGCTGCTAATAACGGAAATAGTCTTGGCACAGTGATGTAAATCACAGAGATACCATCAACATAAAGCACATTTACTGAAATTTTGAATAAAAACTGCACATATTTTTCCTGTTGACCACACCTAAGTGCTTAACACATAGAGGATTGATCACTCTTTGCATTATACCTAAGTTTTCTTTGAAATGACAGCAGAACATGAGCCACAAGCTGGCTTCTTGCAAGTGAGGCACATACACTTGGTTGCGTCTTGCTCCATGACATTTTCCATGTTTTCGAGGGAGATCTCAGTTGACGTCGCTTCACTGTTCAAGGATTNGCCTCAACATTTTCAAGAGAAACTTGCTTCATGNGCACGTCGTGTATCAGTNGAAGAATGAATGTCCGTTTATTCAATATTTTGCCGTTGACTTTTGAAACAACTCTTTTACTTCATGCTGTATTTATCGGGTGTCTTTGGCATAAGTGTCGTGAAAGGACAACGTGACTTTAGAAGCATCAACTGCTTGTACGCTATCAACGAAAAATTTCACCTATATTTTCACTGACGCATGAATGCTAATGTCAGGAAAACAACACGTATTGCTATGAATCGGTCTGATCCTGACCCAGGAGGCCCAGGAAGCTCAAATTGGGAAGTTGGTGACTCTTCTGACATACTGGAGAGTAAGAACGACCCTCGCTCACACATGCTCAAGACAAAGTCATTCTCTCCTTCTCTGTAGACTTCTTCGTTGGTGTATTTGACAACTAAATGAAATACCACTTTCGGTGTGAAATGAGTCCATGGATTGTAAGTACTGTAGTCGGCTACCTATATTTTTAGAGATTCGTGTAGGTGCAGCTGTGGTAGCAGTAAAACTGTTGTGTACCGAAGTTCTTCCTGCGAATG
>JGI24158J21664_10009429_pt1 | contig 13026 bp, 5 predicted proteins | sample Ectturendosymbi3_FD_21664 | JGI IMG/M metagenome (IMG submission 21664) | reverse complement strand
AACACTTTGGCCTAGTGGTTGGGCCCTAGGTCAGGTAACATGAGCCAAAATGACCCTAAAACTACTTCACTTATGACGTCAGTCACAAAAAATCCGCACTCACCAACAAAAAATTTTTTTTCCGAGTGCAATCTATTAGACTGGCTGATCCGTTTGAGCTCTTGAACAGCTCTCTAGCGCAATCAGCGGAGGAGCTAGGGCGTTGGTAAGGCAACCAAAAACTGATGTTTTTTAGGCCGAAATCCAAGTATGAACATACCATAGGCCGGCTCTCAACGTGTTAAATGAGCTGAGATTTGAATCAACATGTTCTTACTTGTGAATAGGTCATTTGCTTGGAATTCTACACAAGAGGTTCCCAAACCTTTTGGATGCTGGGCCAAATTCACAATCTTAACACTTTGGCGTCCGGCCGCTGAGTGACGTCATAAGTAGAGGACTTTTAGACCACCTTGGCCCACTTTGCCTGGCCCTGTGCGCTAAACGTTAGGTGGTAGTATTTCGCTGAAATTTTTACTGGAAACTAGGCTACAATCCGAGTCTTTTGATACTTTGGATGACATGCTGGCGTTTCAGGTTCAAAAGATATGATCTAAACTAGTAAAAATATTTGACTAATTAGCTAATTAGGTAGTTAATTAATTTGTTTATTTTAGATCATAACTTTTGATCCAAAAACGGTAGAAAGTCGATCAAAGGCTCAAAAGACTCAGACTCGAGCCTAGTTTCCAATGAAAACTTCAGCGAAACACTTTGGCCTAGTGTTTGGGCTCTAGGCGAACAGCTCTCTAGCGCAATCGGCGGAGGAGCTAGGGCGTTGGTAAAGCAACCGAAAACTGCTGTTTTTTAGGCCGAAATCAAAGTACGAACATATCGTATGCCAACTCTCAAAGTGTTAATCATATCAGCATCCACAGACCAGACCAGTATTGAAAAAAATAACAAAAAACAACGCACATTGTTTTTTCTTTGCTTGGTAACATGTTTGCAATGTGAATTATGAAACTGCTTCGTTTGTTGCCTAATAGTTGTAGCAGATTGGTTTCATGCTTGATGCTGCATTACAGAGAGTGTCGTGCATCTATAAATCTGTTTCAACACTTGGACTTACAATATTTCATCTCAGAAAAGAATTGTTCACCAAGATAAGCACTTCCATATACCTCACAATTTTTAGGCACTTCCATATACCTCAAGATAAGCACTTCCATACCACACTGTACCTGACATCACTATGAGCAGTCTAGAAATCAAATACTAGTACCCAACAAACTCGTTTGCAAGTACCAGTACTCATGTTAAGCAATATATAAACTGCCAGACAATTGCTTACATTTCAAATGCTTAATTTAAAAATTTTGCAGCACTTATGCTAGCTATTATCTTATAGCAGGCTACTGAGGCTACGTGCCAAGCACAATATGTACAATATTAGGGTGTTGGTGTGCAGTAAGTTCGAATGGTAAAAGCAGAGCTTTGAGATAACAATTGTTTGTGTTTACGCTTATTTGTTTGTGTTGTTCATGATGCATAACATTACAAACAAATGGCCTAAGTCAGCAGTTCCTAAACTTTTTTGAGCATGACCCAAATCTGAGTTGGGTGAACATCTTGCAGCCCAAGTCTTAAACGGTATATGTTAACATGAAAAGATAATGATAGTGTGGATGGTTTTTGGTGGTAAGTTGCTAAGTTATTTTTCAATTTCAGCAATCTACTTTTTTCTCAAGCACTTATGCTACAGACACAGAAGAGCGGCAGTAACATTGAAACTCAGCTTTAGATCGCCTCGCCGTGACCCATTTATTCACCCTTTGTGACCTTTGTTTGGGAACCACTGACCTAGACCCTAAGTAAATCACTTTTATCTCACACAGTGCAAGTAAACTCTAAAATTTTATACTTGAATTTTTTATCAAAGCTTTTTGAGTAATTACATCTTACATTAATTTATTTACACGAAATTGTTAAAATACTAAACATTCCTAAGAATTAGGAAAGCTCGCAGGCTGGACTTTGGGGATCACTGTTTTACATTATGACCTTCAATAAAATCTTTCAGCGCAAGTTGCATGCCTTTAATTTTTACAGTGGTTAATTTAACCAAAAGAATTGTTTGGTGGTTTGCTGTGCTAACCAGGTTTTTCAACACCTTAGCTTCCATAAGGCTAAAATCCAGCAGTTTGCACGTGTTTGTGCGTGGGAATATCTCTGCCACTGATTGCGCTAGAGAGCTGTTCAAACCCTTGAAAGATTCAGCAAGTCTTCGTGTCTGCAGTGAAAAAAATTTGTTGGTTTTGGGTTTCGTTTTTTTTGTGGGTGATGTCATAAGTGAAGTGGTTTTAGGCCTTTTTGGCACACTTCATCTGGCCATAGGCCCAAACTGCTAGATGGTAGAATTTTGCTGAAGTTTTTATTGGAAACTAGGCTAAAATCCACGTCTTTTGATACTTCGATTGACTTGCTGGGGTTTCTGGTTCAAAAGTTATGATCTAAAATAAACAAAGTAATTAATCTCATAATTAGATAATTACTTTGTTTGTTTATTTTAGATCAGGGTTTTTTAAGGTGTCCGGGTCCCTAGAATTTCAAATCGGGCCCCTAGAATCAGAGAAAATTTTATCATCGGGTCCCTAGAATCAGAGAAGAGAAAATCGGGTCCCTAGAATCAGATACAATTGGATCCCTACAGATCCAAACCAGGTCCCTAACATTTTCCTTAAAAAAAATCTGTTTTAGATCATTTTGAACCAGAAACACTAGAAAGTTGATCAAGGTCTCAAAAGTTGCGGATTCTAGCCTAGTTTCCAATGAAAACTTCAGCGAAATATGTCCGTCTAGCGGTTGGGCCCAGGTCAGGCACCAGCAGCCAAAATGGCCTTAAAACACTAGTGCTAGCAGTATTCTACAATAAAATGGCTGCAACACATATAAACACATTTCTATTACCATAAATGTGTAAAATCCTTTCATTACCTTGGTGATAATTCTCCAGATTGACTGGCTTTGTTACACTTTATTTTTTGTAGAAGACAAAACTACATCAAGTCAACTGATTCAGACTATGTAAAGCTTGCAAAACAAGGTGGAGCCAAAGATCTGCTCACAATTGAAGTTGTAAGTACATTCTTTTACTTGACTACATCTTCTAATCACATTGCTGTGAATTCTCATGATATTTTTGTCTGTGCTTTCGTGTTTTTCATTTTCAAGCAAACAAACTTCTTGATTGTGTACTTATAACTGTGTTTCTCAAATTTTTTGTGATCATGTACAACCTCATACTTTTTGGTGTCATTACATACCTCCTGTTCTAAAGAAAATAAGTTTGCTCAAATGTTCTAACGATTACTAAAACATATGAATTAATTGATGAAAAGCAATGTTGCAACTGTTTAACTTTAGAAACAAAGTTGTTTAACTGTGGTTAACTGGGGTGACATTAACAATAGGATTGTTAAATATTGCAACACAATGTGTAATTTCCAATAATTGCAACAAATAATTCTGTTATTTATATATCTGACAATAAACTGTGCATATTGACCTGCAAGCTGTTTGCATACCTGTACCACCTGGAAAGCCCTCACATATGACTGGTGGTATGTGTACCAATGTTTGAGAACAACTGACTGATGAGATTGACCACTAGCAATTGACATTTCTCGATCCTAGACGAAGGTGTTTGTTTTTTTACATCTAATGTAACATACCTCGGCCATACTTTGTTAGTTCTAGCTTCAAACTTTGTTTGAAATGTTATCTGTTTTTCTGAGAAGTCGACAGATATCCAAGTCATTGCTGATATCATGGTAATAAGGTTAATGTTCAGCACTGAATGAATTATCCTAATCTGCAATGGGTATCTGTCATGCAAAACTTCTTTTTGCATTTTTTGGTTCAAGGCTAAATCCAAATATTTGTTTGTAAAAGTTTTAGAACATGGCTTTCATATAATGGTGCCATTCGCCTGAGTAAAACAAACCATGTTAGTATTCACAGAAACAAACAGATGCATAAGCTTTCTTGTTTTCATTGTACCAACTTACCACAGTAGCATTCATTTTTTCTGTTGTTTTCATTGTATCAGGACATTTTGACCTTTCCAAGACTAACAATGTTTCCACTATAAACTTAAAATCTTACTGTCTAGCATTTACTTAATGACATGTTGTGTGCACCAAGCAAAGTCTGTTTTGGTTTATTGCATATTCACTGCCTTCAAAATAGTGATCATTAAATATCGTGATGTGCTTCTTTGGCCACAGCAAAAACCAAACAAAGAAGCTGTTGACTATCCCAGATCAGGCTGGTTTGGACATCATTCGATGGATGAAGGGGAACAGCAAAAAATGTAAATATTAAGAATCATTGTGCCAAGGTATCTGGTTTCCTGACCACCTATAACTAATTTTTTTTCAGGGTATGAAGTACTTGCTTTAGGTACTTATATCAATAATATACATCAGAAAATATGTTGAAACAATCCATCACTAAGTTAATATCTGAATAAGTGTAATCATTTTGTTTGAGTGTTATGTGTGCATGAACAAATAGTAGACTTTAAAAGTGAAGTCAGATTGCAGACTGCACATGCTAATTTTGTTTTGCTCTGTAAACCAATTTTGTGTCACTTTGTTTAATGGTAAAATTTACTTACGTTTATGCCCATCTGGAATTTTAGCATGGTGTATGTAAATGCTTTTGCATTTTTTAAATAATTTTGTTCACAGTTTTAAGTCTTTGCCTATGCACTTTTGAACGAAATTAAATCCGTTGTTCTGTTTTGGTCTGAAATACTTTGTTTGGTTTCAGTGAAAAATTCTGATTAAAAGCACATTGCGAAGAGACGTAGGGTATTCGAGGAATCTCCCTGCCATGCTGTGCTTTCATAACTCTGGGGATTCTGACTACACGTGTTCAAAGTTCAGTGACAATGTACCACAAGGGCATAGCAACTACATCTGCTCGCAAAGTGACATACTCAGAAACGAGATTTTGATTCATTTACATATTTTCAATACTGTAAATTGCAAGTAAAAGCTTAGACGCTAAATCAGCAAACTCATTGAAAGTTTGTCATGTCAAGAGCCTTTTTGACATTTTTCATTCTCCTATCGAAAGTGGTGAAACCTTTCAGTCAGGTGCAGATTTACCATTAGGCTAGAAAGGCTTAAGCCTAGGGCCCCCAAAATGTCGGGAGTAAGGACGATTTCCAGCATTTTTGTAAGCAATTGTATTTTTGTTTTGGTTCAACGCACGTTTCTTTACTATGCCGCTAACAAAAGATCTGTATAGAACAGGGGTTTCCAAACTTTTTCATCCGAGGGCCTCATAAGTTATTACACAACAGTGCGGGGTCGGACATCTTACGTAATGTGATTGCTTCAGGATATGTTACATTCTACCAAATCTGAAAGTTTTTCGTCAATTAATTTTTCATTATTTACAAAATGTATTCGCGGGCCGGATTTGGCCCGCGGTCTGTAGTTTGGAGAATGGCTTCACAGGATGGATGAATAGCTTCGCGGGCCGTAGTTTGGAGACTCCTGATATAGAAGATTAACGCAAAGGATTGAAGTGAATGACGATGAGCAGTCTCTTTTTATGGTGTTGAGACATGGTTATTGTTACGTATAATGTATGGAACAAAACGCCTGAATGATTTTTCAGATTACACGAGGCCAGTGAGGTACTTTCGTTTCGCCCGGGTCCATCTCTTGCTTTTTATTAGTGAGATACGGGTTAGAGCAAGACCAGCCTGCACTGTAGCTAAGGCTGCAGATATTAAATGGCGCAAAATGCAGTGGCGTATCTGTGCGAAATCGCGCCAATGGCAATGTTAAGTGTGCGACCTTTCTAATAATATTTTATGTATTATATACAGGCACAATTTTTACGAAAGTTAAAACATTAAGAAAATGAATGTTTTGAGACGGAAAATATTTGTATTTATTATTGCTTCGAATTTTCAGGAAATACAATATAAATTATCCACAAGGACGATAACATACTTCTATACCCATTTATTTTTATTATGAAGAATACCAAAACATTCAAATAATAACGTTCTCATAATTTGTAGGCCTTCGTGGTGTTACCTGACAAAATTGTACATCTTAGAAAAAAATCAAACAATATATTGCAACTGCAAACGACAATTTCTTTTAAAGAGAAACACTTTTAATTTGAATTGTGCAATAAATTATTTTGTGCAAGTCATGCATTACTTGTGTTCGAAAAACACAACTCCATCGAAACATTAATATATCCAGCCTTTTCCGGTTCAATTACACTAAAATGCTCCTTTCCTCATCAGAGCTAGATCACATAATCTGCCCTGACTTACTATTAGCCATTGAGGCACGGAGGTATAAAAGGACAATTTTGTTCGGGTGGGGCCAGTTAATGACGATGTCAGTCACTGACGTCGTTTTGAGTCCGACTGTTCCTTACGTTTAGTTTCTAGTAGTTGAAAATTAATACAAATTCTTAGCAGGTTTGTTTCGGGGGGGGATGCTGCAAAGTCTTGATAGTTCAGCGATTTTGCAGACAAAAGTCCCGTCGATCGCACACGATCGCCGACTGTGTACAGTAACAGGTTGTTAGGTGTCGTAAGAAGTACAGGTGCTTTATTCAGAGCAAGCTCTTGACACTTGCAAACCGTGCAATTGCACAAAGCATCGCTGGCTTCTTTTTCGTTAGCTTCATTATGACTGTTTCTGTTCCTGATATCGAGGGAATTCTGAATAAAGTAATAATATGGTCATGAATTGGAACAACTTGTTAAGTAAATGTAGCGAGCACGTGTAGTGCTGATTTGTATGACATCAGTCGTCGCGAACCTTCCAGAAGGGCCCCCAATTTAAATTAACCTAGGACCGCATCTGTTTTCGGTCAACAGATATCAACAGAAGGTTGTGATGTGGTTGTTCACGACTAAAGCAAAGGTTAATAGTATGTATGCAACAAATTATGTTGGATGCTTCATGGACTTGAACCAACTGATGTCGTAGCGTTTTTACTATGTAAGATTTGCAAAGATAAATGATTGAACTGTCTAAATAAGGCAGGCAATTATCTCCATCATCCTGTACTAGGATGCAATTGTCTGTATCCATGATAATTTTTTGCATTGAAAGGTCATTCATTTGAAAAGAATCAGATTTCAGAGTGAATTGTTCGAATTTCCATGTTTAAAGATTAGGCACAAGACATGCGCTTGCTGTGCATAATGTGAAGTTTAGGTGACTCGCAGACAGAATGGGCTTGCCACACGCTCGGAAACCGAAGGCATGCTTCTACTTTTTTGAGCCGCATTGCTTTTTCAGATTGGCAGCAAAACAGTGGGAAGCGCCGGACTACATGACTCATGTCAACGAAGTGAAGATTTCTGACGACGATAAATCAGAGATCAGTGGGAAGTCTGACAAATCTGATCAAAATCCGAATGCGCAGCCTGCTGCCTCGAAGCCGAAGACCTTAACGGCTAGAGAAGAGCGGCTGTTAATTCAGGCAAAGTACAACAACAGGGAAGTGCCATTCATGTCAGATAACTTGTCTTGCTGGCAGAGGAAAGAAGACCCACCCAGCAGAATTCAGCACCGCAAGTGATGAACTAAATGCTTTGTTCCGGCAATGCAACAGTCATCCTTGAACGTCCAAGAACGGGTTTTCATTGTTTTCTGTCGTTTTTTTGTTGTGTTTTTTTGATTTTTTTCTTCTTCCGCGGCCTAACAACGCAGGTAGTTTTTGATGTTTTAACTTCTTGTTTACTCATCAAATTTTATTTTTAGCCGGTGAGGTGGTTGTTGTGGAAATGTGACTGAGTTCATCGGCTGCAAAGTCAATTCTATGTTTAGTTTGATCCGTGGTTCTTACGGCATAGCTACACCTCGTGCTCCTTATGGACTTCTTGCAGTAAAGTCTGTAGATTTTCTTTAAACGCATGCTTTCCTCGTGCAACTTTCCATAGTTGCAATCTTCACTCTGCGTTGAGAAACCAAACTCTACGAAGGTTTTAAAAGAGGATGTACAAGTTTATGTCGAAGTTGATTTTACGTTTTACATAGTGCGATGTTTTGCGTGCATTTTTAAAATCATTTTTTTATTTTGTAACCTCCCAAGTAATATTATTCGCACAAAATTGACAAAAACTGGAAACAAGATTATCACTCTCTTTAAAGTTTCATTTGTTTCTATACGGGCTGCGTTTGTTCGCGCTGTCATGAGATAGATTGGAAAATTTCAAGCGGGTTACGAAATCTTAGTGTATCGTGAATTCTGCAAAAGTCTGCGGGTCCCGCGCAGTGTCTTCTTCCCATTCCTGTCCTGTGAGCTGAGATGAAGTGTTGTCGGCAGAAAATATGCTTGGTTTTGCTCAACAGAAACCTTTTGCGCTTCAAACTATTTGCGTATCGCCGTCGCAGAGTTAACTAGCTGCGGAGTTGTGTGTGACTTACTGCAGTTTATTGCGGCGTATCAGTAAGCCATGAAACCAGTTCGTCGTTAACCTTTTTGACCCTCTTCAATTTTCTCGGTTTACCTTCAATCTGCGACGCCCAAAGCCTTGACTAGCATTTTTTGGGCAAGTGTTCGAAGTGAGATATTGCTTTAGATATTTTGATCCGCTCTTTCTGTAAATAAACATGTGTAAACGTACGCCTCCAGGTGGTATGCAACAACAGGCAAAGTGCCACTTCTACATCCAGTCTACTATGTTGACAGCGCCATCTGAAGTCTCGTGCTACTCAGCTTCCAATCAATACCGGCTAGTTGTCATAACGTCGGTTAATAAAGCACCGCTCCTGACAGACACTTGTGGTGAATGGGCATTGTTCGATTAGACGTAGGATCCTTCAATGAAGGCCTGTTTAGACTGGTTTGCCATGCGTATTTAATTGAACAATGGTTCTGTTTACGATTCTCTTTGCTTGGAAATAAGTTTTGTATTGAGCGCGTTACTAAAAACAAGTTCTGTAACGAATAGAGTTTTGAAACACGTTGCTTTCAGAACAAGCTTATCTTTTTTGTCGCACTGAATTTCCGCGATAATTTTACGCAGTGCTGTTCTTCTGTTCCATTTTGGACTCGCCACTCGATCTCATTGTGCTTTGAACTTGCAGAAGTACTTCGCATCTTACATGTCGTTGAGGTAAATACAGCCACATGTCAAATGAAAAGTAACAGGCTGCAACGTGCGGATTCTCATAAACACACTTTTCGTCTTCTGTCGTAATGCAGATCTCCGGTGTTGGCAAAGTGGGCCCGATATGATGAGGGTGGGCCTGATATGACGGAGGGTGGGCCCGGTATGCATCTCCACCGGCGCTGTAGCACCAATGCTATAGGTCCAAGTTCAAGGATGTTAGAACTTACAATATTTTTTGATAATACCAATGTGTGGTCGCCCTCTTGGTAACTTCGTTTGATGGAAGCATTGAAATAATTTGCGTTTCTGTCGTTTATCACGTTGCTTGCACGTTTATTAAAGCTACGTGGAAATCGAGAACCGTGCGCACGATTACAAGTCTTAAAGTGGGTTGATGCGTGTTGATGCAGCGAACCGAATCCTCGTTGTTTTTGCAGCTTCACTCAGGTATGTGTGTGCACTTCGTGACTCGCAGCCTGACGTGCATTTCTCAGCAAATTTACCGACTGCGCGCTATCTGACTCGCGCTTGTGCGGGGCTGTGCATTATTTATGTGCTTTGGGTCTGAAGTTATCAACATGACAGCGGTACAGTTTATCAATCAAAGGTGGGGACCTTGAAGCAAGGTGTGTCAACAGATATTTAGTAATTGGCGTGAATGTTGTGAGATGAGAGCACAAAGTCATCAAACAGCTCAGTGAATAAAAGATATCAAGCTAGCGCTTATAGCAAGATTGTCGTTTAAATAAGTAAAGGTAACTTACGAGCACCAACATTATGATTGGGTGATAAACAGAGTTAATTTGGTCTACATCACATGTGTCAAACTGGTGGCCCGCGAAGCTTAAATTTTAAGCCTCGGCCTGCTTATTTTTTTTAACTGTAATGGTTTATATATGTTTACAAAGGCGAACGACGTTCTTTGCTATTTTAGTCATCTTGCTGACCTAACGTCTCTCTTTAAAAACGTTCATCAATTTCAAGACTCCTATCACTGCAACGTAACCATTATTACGTCACAGAGACGCTCTTTAAGTGTAGCGTAGATGATTGTGGTTAATTCTGTTACAACTGGCCCTTTAAGGGCAACCATAATGCTAATATGGCTCTCAGTGAAAATGAGTTTGACACCCCTGGTCTACACATTACAGTAGTTCAATTACGACCATTCCTTCAAAATTTTCAATTATATTACAATTACTGTGCTAAAATTATCAAATTATAAGTACCATTATCCTTAAACTTGTAATTACATATCGAAATTACACGTATCTGTAATAGAATAAAAACATGAAAACAATATATGGAGATGGGTGGATGATTCCAGAAGCGGTGTCCGATCAGGTTTCACATTAGTTACCTCTCACGTTTTGCACGTTTTTGCTTTTACAAAACAAGCAACTAATTGAGGAGTACATGCAAAAATAACTACAGCAGAATTTGCCTAACTCGTCACCTCAAGGGGATAAGCAGAAAGTGCAAGATCCATTCCCACCCTAAGCAAGATCCATTCCAGCGACACTCCCACCTACACAAAATCCTTACTCCACATATCGTCACCATGGGCGTCGGAAGGAAGGGGCATAGGCCTTTTGTATGCTCAGCAGTGATTGCAACGTCTTACGTTCGACGGTAATCACGTTGAAAAATCAAGTACAGTCATTGCCAAGTTGCACAACCATTTCGATTAACGCCCTTTTACATAAAAGCTTTAACCACAATCAGATCTAAACGTATTGTTTACCCTTGCGTGCGTTAGGTTTTCAGACTAAGGTTCTTGTCTAAAATTCATCAAAATGAGAGCAACGCCTGTTGTAAGCTTCTGTTGTTGAAATGAGTTTTTCTATGACTGCAGATGGTATACCGTTAAACGAAGGAGACTTTTACGAAACTCACGCTACCTATCGGTTGGCTCTGATTCACTCCACTTGCAGTTCAAAACCTACAATCTGAGCTCTAAGTTACCCACACAAGCACACCAACTGCACTACTCCGCTTCAAGAACGTCATTTTGCGACACCATTACGTCATACAGAAAAACAGCGGTTGTACTGAAACTGAGCAGCCTTACCTTTGCAGAGTTCTTCACTTCAACAGCCAAAATTTAATGTTGATAAGCCCACCTAATGACTAGGCTACGGCTTATGGCACTTATTGAAAATATCCCACTGAACAATAAAAAATAACATAAGATGTGCCAAGAAATGTTTGTTTTTGTAATTTTGGCGACAGCAATTAGCGGCACGCCAACGCCTAATATATACTTTTTATCGGGGCAGTTGAGGCGAACAATCTTGCCCAAGGAACGCTACGACGAATTACTCAGTGTCGGTGAATCGGACACACAACTTTCCATTTGAGAGGCAGACATTACGGCTGAGCTATCGCCGCCACAGGGCAATCTTCGTCTCCAATGCCGAGGTCTCAGGTGATGTTATGATGTGCAGTTGAGAAGTTACTGGGGAACCAACAATACGACAAAAAGGATTAAGCTAGCCTTGACTATTTACCGTGATTACATGCAAAGCCTTTTTTATCAGATTTTTAGAGAATGGGCAAATGGCTTTGCTTGGCGAGGAAAGGTGTAGGGCAGTGTTTCCCAATCTTTTTTGGCTAGCGCCCCCTTTTCTGACAAACAAATTTCTATCGCCCCCCTACCATCCCTAGCACACATATCAACATAATTTTTTCGTATCCTATATTTGGGATGTTTGAAAATGACTGAAACAAGAATGAGTGCAAAGATGCGTTTCACTATAAAACTTAATTTAGTAAATTAACTCATTTAGCAGTTGGAAACTGTTAGAGTTAAATGATTTGGAAACTGTTAGAGTTCATGAAGGGCTCGATTTCGTTTGAACCGCATCAAACTTGGACAAGAAGGTGAAGATTACTGATTTGGTTTTAATGAGGTTAACACCATTCCCCTGCAATTGAAAATTAACTTCATTGAACTTCGTGAAGATATCTGTGGACTTTGACAGTCAAGATACTGTATCTGTGACACCCTTTAACAGTCACCTTCTGTGTGCAGCACCAGGCGTACAAACCCTCTTCGTCATTATCCGAGTGCACCACATAGCCTGAACTTAGCAGAACACTTTTAAACCCTTTGGTGTCCTTTGAACAATCCATTAATACTCTGCTACATTTTTAGTTCGGAGCAGTGCAGGATTGAATTTATCTGCGTATTTTGAAAGTTTTTGAACTTAGCCGTGACACTTGCAGTCGTCCACTGGCTCTACTATCTCTCTCTCCCCCTGGATTTCCTTGGCGCTGCTCAAACTAAAGTGCGTTTTGAAACACACTTCTCTTTTGCGGAATCTTTTCGATTCCCTGTAGGTAACTTATTCTTGTTAGCACCTAACACTAACTGCAAAAATATATAAATTGCCTTTCTGCTTTCGAATTGAACGCGTACAAGGTTATTATTATATTTTTGATCATTTAAACCACTCCATCCAAAATTAGCTCACGCTTTTGGTTACAGGTTGAGTCAAAGTGCAAGCGTGCATTCTCAAACTGACCGGTAATAGTCACTGTAACGAAACGGGCATTATTAAGTAGCTGTTTACCCGTGCCAAGAACTACAGCTGACGAAAATTCCAATCATAATCATTTCATTGTGGAGGACAGTTTTTCTGTGCGGCTTACCTTTAGTGATGGAAACTGCAGTTCATCAATTTATCTCCAAGCATTTCACCTCAATTTTGTTTCCAAAACGCTAAGTTCTTGTTTACAAATTACATGCATACATGTTTGTTTATCATACTGTTTTTATGACATTTGGTCACTCAAAGTTAGTAAGACAACAGAAATGTAATTATTAACTGGGTCTCCTATCGCCCCCCAACCGCCCATTTCTGCTTCACCGC
>JGI24158J21664_10009428_pt1 | contig 13027 bp, 6 predicted proteins | sample Ectturendosymbi3_FD_21664 | JGI IMG/M metagenome (IMG submission 21664) | reverse complement strand
GCAAAACCTGCTCTAATAAGCGGTTGCTCTTTTATCCGATGAGAACTTTTTGCAATAAAAATAGGGTGTCATTCACACTAGGGGTCCACCAATGCAGGTAAAATATCAGAGTACTGTATTTTATTGTCGTTGGGAGCACTGTATGCAGTATTGTTAAAAGAAAAGTTACTGTATTTTTGAAATATTTTTGTCATAATGTAATGCACAGTAGCTGTTGTGGTGGACCCTGTTCACTCTTGCCCCTCTTCAGCACAAACAAACTGGTTGATTTTTGATTGTTTAACTTCATTTGTGTGCAAGCCATGGTGCTGCTACACGTCTAACTGCTCTAATAAGCTAAGAATTTATGAGGAAAAAGATATGATCGTTGTTTTTTTTTCAGCCGAAACTGCTCAAATAAGCAGTTTGCTCTATAAACTGATGCTCTATTAAGCGGTTTCCACTGTATATATGCTGTATTGAAGATAATTGAAAAATAGTGGTGAGTAGTAAGTACATAGTGGATGATCAGGTTGAAGATCCAGGGTGTGACATTGGTGTATGCACACACAGATTCATGCAATTGCTATACATGTAGTATCATCAACAATATTAAATCCATACTTGGTATTGCACATATTCGTTGCCAAATCTCTGGCAATCACTGATATCAATTTCAGCCTGCTGTTGTTGGGCGTAAAAAAATAATAGATGCAATTAAGTAATTATTGTCAAATGTCACATATGTGTAAAATATTATAATTGTGAATGTGATGAAAGTATTGGGTACGATTGAAACTATCTAACGTAGCAGTGGTAATAATGACTGAAAAGTTATCTTTGTTAAAACCAATGAGAAATTTAGCAAGTAGCAACTTACTAATTTTTTTATTTGGTGGTCAAGGAAGTTCAAAGAAACTATGACCAATGTTCTTGGCATGGGTGTTGGTTGGTCAGTGGAAACATGCCATACAACATGTAGGTGCCTAATTAACAAGTTTGATTTCCTGGTTGCAATCAGTTATTTTTACCAATGATCTTTCAAGCTTTGCAAGGCCAATATTTGCGACGTGCTACATTTTGTGTGTCAGGTTTTAGAGGATATTAATAATGCTGCGCTGGATAAAAGGTGAAAGTAAAGATCGAGAACCAGAAGTTTTTGAGAATGTGTCTTTGGGATTAAAAAAACTCTACAAAAAGAACCTGAGACCTCTTGAAGATGCATACAAGTTTCATGACTTTCATTCACCTGCTCTTCAAGATGCAGATTTTGATTCAAAACCAATGGTTCTTTTGGTTGGTCAATATTCCACTGGCAAAACTACATTTATTAGATATCTCTTGGAGCAGGACTTTCCTGGGATGAGAATAGGTCCAGAGCCTACGACTGACTGTTTCATAGCAATTATGCATGGTGATCAGGATAAAACTACTGGTGTGATCAACGAAGGTGTTATTCCAGGAAATGCATTGGTTGTAGATACCAGCAAGCCCTTTACTGCCTTGTCATCATTTGGCAATGCATTTTTATCTCGATTGCAATGCTCCATGTTAAAAAATCAAGTGCTGCAAAGCATCAGCATAATTGACACCCCAGGAATTTTATCTGGTGAAAAGCAGAGAGTGAATAGAGGATATGATTTCTCAAAGGTAAGCCACCATCCATATTTACACTTGCTATACTAGCCTAGGCATATCTTCACATACTTTGTATTTGCAGGACACATAGCAGGCTGTGTACCAATATAGATCTGGCATGTATTGGATACCAGCTATGATCCTTTCTTGAAACTACATTCAACTGTATTTGCAAACTTTGAAGAGAAATAGCAGATTTAGCAAATGAGGTCATTATTTGGGCTTGAATTGTAAGGTGTTTTATGAAACTGGCATAAACATGTTAAATTTTCAAAACTGCCTAGTATCAAACTTCTTTTTTGGGAAAAACACCCATTATCCAAAGTGTTAGCTCATGCTATTTTTGTTTCATTCATTATAAGTTATTTTGAAGTGGTGGTGTCTTGTCAGCCCCATTTATTGAAGAAAAATTAACATTTTAGAAAAACACAAACTGTTAGATGAAAATCAGTCGTTTCCAACCTTATTGTGAATGTGGTACACTTTGCAACTCGTTTTTATCTCATAGCACATCAAAGAACTAACAGTTAAACATTCTCATATGAAAAGTTAGCTTAAAATTTGTGTAAGTTCTTATCTATAGTATAGTTTCAACAAAGTCGTTCTCAGTTTTGGAAATTCCATAGCATACCTGGGACTGTCTCAAAGCACATTTCTTGGAAACTTTCCAAGAAAGCACTGATCCAAGCAACTAAAACATAAATTCACATAGTTTGAGAATGCAGATCAAATCAGTTGATTGCATACTTCTTAAAACATGTATCATCTTGTTGCATACAAATCTTAAATCCCAAATCAAATTCCATGTAACATTAGGCATGCAGCTTAATATAATACATTGAATTATTGCATAAGATATTTTGTTTTAGATGCCACCTTCGTTTGTTTAATTGCATATTTTCTTGAGTGAAATGTTTATAAAACAAAGGCAATGAATCATTTGGCAATCTGCAGTGAGACTAAAAAAACATCTGCCAATGCAATGCCGTAACTTAATCAGGCCTGTGAAATTTATAGTCAGTCTTGTTGCAAAAAAAAACTGACAAAGATTGCAGTTGCTCACATTTCCTTAGTGTTGCTTCACTTCCAATTGAAAATGAATGAGATCAATCGAAAATGTTTTGAAATAAAGCAGTAATAGTATTGTAGAACCTTTTTATTTTTGAATAAGTTATTTAGTTATGTATTTGTGTGTTGTTGATGTTAGTATCTGATGAGCATGCACAGGTGTGCTCTGACATGAAATCCAAGACATATGCAAGAGGTTTTCCTAATAAGCATCAATCACTCAAAACAACAGTTCTGTATGAACCAACCAAGTAAAGTGTCAGAAGATCCACTATTTTAAATGAGGTACATCACTGAAACCAAAAAAGCTTGGCTTCAGCTTGAATTAAAGATAATGGCCATGTTAACACATTTGTAGCTGGCCAAGTTACGCTAAGAGGTGTAATTTGCCCATATAGGCCAAAAAAACATTATGGCCAAAAAAACATGAAATTGGTAATTTTACCCCAACTCTTGAACCAGAAATGCTTGAAAGCTGATGTAAGGCTCAAAAGGCTCAGAATTTAGCCTAGTTTCCAATAAAAACTGGAGTGAAATACTTCCATGTAGCGGTTGGACCCAGGGCCAGATAACCTGAGTGAAAATGGCCAAAAACCTACCCCACTTGTGACGCCACCCACAAAAATCCTGAAACCCAAAACCAAAAAATTTTTTTCACTGCCAACTGGAAGACTGTCTGAGTCTTCAGTGTTTGGGTAGCTCTCTAACACAATCAACTGGTGAGTAATGGAGTTGCAAAGTGACACAAAATTAGCGTCAATGCGTGATTTCAAAGTTCAATACTCGTACACTGGCTCCAAATGTTTTAACCCTTTAACGACCTCGCAATGTTTTGGCCACAAATTGCCAGCTGCTAGAGCTAGAGAGCTGTTCAAACCCTCTACGGATTCAGCAAGTCTTCTAGTCAAAATCGAAAAAAACATTTTTCGGTTTCGGTGGGGGGGTTTCTGCAGGTGACGTAACAAAGAGTACATGTTTTGGAAATTTTGGCCATCTTTGGCCGGCCCTGGACCCTAACCCATTGATCCATTCTTTTGGCTCAAAGTTTTGTTGAAAACTAAGTGAAAATCCGTGTCTACAGAGCCCTTGATTGACTTGTTAGCACATCTGTAGCCAAAATTATGGGTCAAAAACTCAGTTTTTGGCCTAATTCCAAACTTCTCAGAAAAGGCATAATTTGCCCTTGCAGGGCAAAGTTTGGCCAGCCATAAGTCGGTAGCAGATTGAGCTAGAGAGCTGTTCAATCCCTGTAATGACTCGTGGCATCGTGTTGTTTAGATTAAAACATTTTTTTTTTATTTGGATGGGGGGTTTCGGGCCAATTAGATCATGATGGGGGTATGATTTTTGGTTAATTATATGACGTCATCATCCGATCCCATGCGCCAATATTTTGGCTCGCAGTATTATTGGAATCTAGGCTAAAATACACATATTTAGAGCCCTTGATCAAGTTTCTAGTGTTTCTGGTTGAAAAGTTATGCCAAAAATATTCCAAATATGTCAGGAATATCCCAGGGGATTAGCAGGGATTGGTGGGGATTTCCCTAATTAATATTCTACCATTTTTGCTGTAACTTATCAACTAGAAACGTTAGAATGTCCATCAAACCCTCTAAAAGCTCGTACTATAGCCTAGAATGCATTTAAATTTCGTGCGGTTTCGCGCCGCTGATCCTGCTCGATTCACACACTCCCACGGGACGTTGACGTCATGGATTGTTTTGGCAGACCTGTCAAAACATCCTGTGGTTTTGTAAACATGGCCAGAAAGGCCGAATTCGCACAGTGAAAATTGTTTTTTTCAGTCTAAACTACCAGTCTTTCCCCTTTCAGAGCAGATTTGAACAGCTCACTAGCTCGATCCGCTGGCGAGTGTTGGCCATATAGAAAAGGGGTGTTTTCCCCACAGACTGGGGTTTGTGGGCGCAGAAATTTTTCCCAATTTTTGTTTTTTTGTCCATAATTTCAGCTACAGTTATGCTAGAAAGTCATTCAAGGGCTCTAAAGATGCAGATTTTGGCCTAGTTTCCAAAAAAATCTTGAGCCAAAATAATGGCTCAATGGGTTGGGGCCCAGGGCTGGCCAAAGGTGGCCAAAAATAGCAAAAACACCTCCACTTGTGGCGGTCCCCCCAGAGAACCCCAAACCGAAAACAAAAATTTTTTTTTGATTTGACTAGAAGACTTGCTGAATCCGTAGAGGGTTTGAACAGCTCTCTAGCTCTAGCGGCTGGCGATTCATGGCCAAAAAATTGCGAGCCATTTTATTGGCTCGCACAGTCGTCAAAGGGTTAAGGGTGCACTCTACCACTGAGCTATGAGGTCAAGCAATCACAGACGAATTTGATATGATTTACCACTGTGCATTGTCACTCTTGGTTTAAACTTACAATGACATCTACATCTAGTGTCATAACTCTCATGATTTCAACAGCAAACAGCCAAATAACAAAGTAGCATCCCTGTGTACTTACTTTGCCATACACATGTTCCAGATTTCAAAATAACTAGACAATTTTGTGTATATACTAGTAATATAATTTCAGAAAAACTATTATTTATACTGGACCTTTGCTTGAAGTCAGAGATCCTGACACCAGTTGTGAAAAATTGTAACTACCTTTTTTGCACAAAACGAATGCCCGGCTGAACACAACATTATTCCTGACTGTGCAATGCCATGATATATCAGTTCATAACATGAAATTTGAAGATGTCCCTTAAAGCTAGGATTTTTGACAAGAAGTGATATGAAAAAGACAAAGTTTCTGCCAGTGGTTGCAAACAACAAATTGCTAAAGCGTTGAATGAAAAAAAATTACTTGCTGTACTAAGAAACAAGTCAATGTTTGAGATAGTAGGTGGCGTTTTTCTATATGTGCAATCAAAAGACTGTGTCTTCCTTTCATTTTTGCACTGTCTTCGAGAATGTGTTGTCTTGGGTGCTTGCTCTTTCAAACTCTTATATTCTAAACTTTTGATCTGTTTGGCTTGCAATCTCAATGTTTTACATTTATTAAGTGGTTTGAAAGCTGAAAGAGTTAAAATAATGTAATCCATTTTTTGTCTTGCGATGATTTGGCTGGTTTATTTGACAAGCAATTACAGTATTTCCTCATGTTTGATTGTAGGATGTGAACTTTGAATCAAAACTGACAATTTAATAGTTTGATTTTACCCATATAAATAATAGACTTTGTGTATTCACATTATATATGTTTTTGCTGTAGGTCCTAACATGGCTTGCTGAAAGAGTGGATCGCATTATTCTTCTATTTGATGCTCATAAACTTGACATTTCTGATGAGTTTCATGAGGCTCTTAATGCAGTAAAGATGTTTGACTCAAAGATTCGCGTGGTCTTAAATAAGGCTGATCAAGTGAGCACCCAGCAGTTAATGAGAGTGTATGGTGCACTAATGTGGTCATTGGGAAAGGTAAGCATAAAACTTACTTTGCAAGAAATGTAATATCTTTGTATTGCTAACACTAAGTAGTCAGTAGTAATGTAAGGCATTAGTAATCTTGTCTGTTACAGAGTGTTTCTGTTACAATACAAATCCTTTCTGTTATGTTTTACTTTAAAGAGATGGGATGAAAAAAAATTAAAATTTGTATGGTGTAATCATAAGCAAATGAAAGATATGTCAGTACATTTCATGTGATAATACCCAATTCACTCCAAACTTATGTTTTTGACACATGGTGTGTCAGTCTTGAAAGAAGATAGTCATTGTTGAAGTTTTCTCTATGCTACCATTGGCAAAATGTTACAGTAATGCACATGCAATAAATGGTCTTCGTTATCCTTATAATTCTGTGTAATGTGATGTTTGAGACTTTTTATGGGTATGCTTTGTTACAATGGATGTGAAACAGCAGGATACATATTTGCTGCATGTATGGTGAATGGTTTCTGTTATTTGGGTGCCAAATTGATGCTAGTGGAGGGTATGAACCAGTGGAAACAGCTAGAACAAGACTTAGATGGATGAAATTCAGAGAATGCGGGGAATTTTTATATGGGAAAAAGTTCTCACTGAATATGAAAGAAAGGGTCTATCGGACATGTGTGAGATCAGCTATGCTGTACGGCAGTGAAACATGGTGTTTGAGGGAAAATCAGACGTCAATTCTGAGGTGAATAGAGAGAGCTATGGTAATGAGCAATGTGTGGCATGAAACTGATGGACAAAAAGAACACTGATGAATTGATGAACATGCTGGGATTAAGAGACACTATGGAAAATCTGGCAAAAGCAAGCAGGGTGTGATGGTATAGACATGTTTTGAGGAAAGGTGAGAATGATGCTCTAAGAAAGGCCTGAGTTTTAAAATTGAGGGTCAGAGAAAATGGAGACGACCATGAAAGCATAGAGGAGGCAAGCGGAAGAGGGGATTAGAGGGATAGGGTTGCAAAAAGAAGACGCCCTTTGTCATACAAGATGTATAAAGTTAATCCGTGGCAGAAATGAAGTAAATCCAGCCACCCCCGTTTAATGAGGACAAAACTGGATGAGTTGTGTCTTTTGCTGGTGCACTAATTGCTTTCATTTTATTTGAAAACAATCTGTTGATTATTTCACTTGAACATTTTTATAGCCACACCGATTTATGTGTCTAAATTCTGGTATCTAATGCTGTGATACCAATTTATTGAAGGTGATAACAACTCCTGAGGTTGTCAGAGTTTACATTGGGTCGTTTTGGGATCAACCTTTGCTTTATGATGAGAACAGAATCTTGTTTGAAGCAGAACGAAACGATCTCTTTGAAGACATACAAAGTTTACCCCGAAATGCAGCTTTGAGAAAGCTCAATGATCTCATCAAAAGAGCCAGACTTGCAAAGGTGATTATGGTTCGCTATGCACTGCTGACTAATTGTGTTGGCAGCAACATAAAAACTGCGATAAGTAAGCAAACCTAGTTTTACAAATGCATCGTTGAACAAAAGCATGTATACCAATTGTTTCTAATAATGGCATTAAATGTTATTATGCTGAATATCTTTTTTAGTTGATTGGAGGAAAGTATAGCACCATGTAGCCATGTACTCTTTGCACCGTTATTGATAAGTTTGCAAAAATTTCTTGGGCGTTGTCAAATAAGAACCATAGAAATTTAAAACTTTGTTTCTGAAGACATCAGTTAAGGGATTTCACAAGTGTCTATGGCAGGGTTGCGGAGTCAGAGGTAAAATGTCCGACTCCAACTCCGGCCTTTCCAAATTTCCGACTCCGGCCTTTCCAAATTTCCGACTCCGACCTTTCCAAAATTTCCGACTCCTTGACATAAAGTGAATAAAGTTTGGCTGTCAAGAATTTTGTAGCAACAAACACTCAATGGAAATCGCGGTACAAAGCAAGAATTCTCTGTTTCGACAAAAGTTTCATAAGAAATTGTACCATTTCAACAGGAATTCCCAACTTAGGAGTGTGATGTAAGAAATGATCTAATTGGACTTTCGGAGTCGGACAAAAAAATCCGTCTCCTAGTGTTGTTAGGAATCCGACTCTACTCCGCAAACCTGGTCAAAGGTGCAAAAAGTCGATTCTAGTTCTTTCAAGCTTCTGTTTAGTTCAAAGCGAAATGTAGTTTTTACAATAGAAGGTTAGCAAATTTGCATGGTGCAATCTTTTTTACACTGATTTTTTTTTGCCTGAATGATTTTTTGATAAACATTGACATGAAACTGTTTCAAGAAGTCATATGTGTAAGCATAAGAGAAATCATAAATCCAGTGCAAGGTTTTTGTCATGGTTAAACTTACAATAATCAACAAATTGAATAGTGATACACAAGTGTTTCTAATATGCTACGGTAGTCAAAAGCAAGCAGTGAGTGTGCAGTTCATCGTTACTGTGCTAATATTTTATCGTTAGTTTGACTTTAATCCTCACACAATAGTCGTGAACGTTAATCATAGCTGATTAGTGGGCAGTGCCGTCAAGCAAAGATAAAAGAATGTATGATAGTTTCGAATGTTTTCCTATAAAATCCCTGGTGAGAGATGCTATGTCGCCTGCATTTGGTGAGTTGTGGTCACTCACTGACAGTGTTGAAGTAATTGTTCATAAATTTTTTATCATTTCCGAAAACAGGACTACAATCTCATATTTGTGACCAATAGATATGATCGCACATCAACAGCAAAGTAGTGTCAACAGCAAAAATCTCATATTTGTGACCAATAGATATGATCGCACATCAACAGCAAAGTAGTGTAAAATGTTAAACATGGTTTTATATGGCCTACTTCTGATTTATGATTATCCGAGTTTGTTAATCACATAAACCACCATGATTTGCTGATTACCAGATCACTGCGTTCAGTGCTTGCTGTGTAACTCAAACTTATTTGAAGATCGGTGTTTAGACTTAACAGTTGAAGGCACAAAGATAAAATAAACATTTCGCCATAGCAGTTGCCCCACATGTGGATAAGTCAGGTTTGACGTTTTGTTGAATCTTGCTCAAGACATTAAAGCACGTGCTGCGTTTTACCTTTTATTAAGTATTAACAACGAAATGGTACAGAACAAAGAATACTCGCTTTCATAGTTACATTCGCTACGCAAGTAACCATGTATTGCAGAACATGACACAAAAACGCTTGAACTTCTTGCTGCAGCTGACTGCTGCAAAACAAATGTAAAAAAACTTTATGTTCTGGACATATTAAGACCGGAAGAAATGTTTCTTGCAGCAATGCACCAGACTATTGAATATTTATTCCTTGAATCATTAACTAGAATCACACTACTTCCTTTGAAGTGTTAAAGCAGTCTTTTCTCATTTTTTAAAGGTTCACGCCTACATCATCAGCTATTTGCATGACAACATGCCATCTATGTTTGGTAAAGAGAAAGCAAAAAACAAGCTAATTCAGGATTTGGACAAGATTTTTGCAGAGCTTTCTAACAAACATCAAATATCCATAGGTATAGTTGTTGTGGCTAGTTTTAGATGATGCCGACAAGTCTGCGGATAATCATGCCCTGCTTCATAGCGTTTATGGTTTTAACTTGTTTGAGCCCTCTACTCCTGCTGTTGTATTCCTGCAAACTTATCTTCGCTATTTCGGGACATTTTCCAAAAGCTGTATTTTGCCACCATGAATTTATTTTTTTGTATTTTTATTATAGATTTTAAATGTGTTTTCTTTAAAGTTTCGTGATACAAAATTGATGCATTTCAATGGATTTTGCCTTTGCAGAATTCCATTTATTTTACTGATTAAAATGTTCATGGAATGAATTTTATCGTGCTGAGTATTGCGAGCGGTGTGCTGTTTGCAGGTGATTTCCCGAAAGTTGATGAAATGAGGAAGAGTTTAAAGTTAGCAGACTTCACCAAATTTCGTTCTCTCAGTGCATCAATGATACAGAAGGTAGGAATACATTGTTTAACTGAACAGTGAAAATATGCTAAGTGCGTGCAAAAGATATTGCACCCCGACGGAAGTCCGATGAAATGCCGTTCAGGAAACGATGACGTTAGTCTCAAAGGAAAAAGAATTTACAAGCAAGGCAACGAAAAGTTTCGTGTGTGAATAAATTGCTTGTAGGCCCACGCTTACTTTTCATTGTCCAATATTGATAAGGAATGTGGTAAAACCAGACTTGGACAGCTAGAATTGTTTTAGCTTTTTTAAGTTAGATCAGAATTAAAATTAAAGCTGACTTAGTTGCCACAAACTAGATTGGAATGAAAATTAGCAGAATTGCGAAAAACAGAAATTGAATTAAATTCAAATTAGCCTAGAATCACATTAATCATACCTTGAAGCAAGTTTAATTTAAGCTCAATCCATGCCCAATTCCGGATTCATTCTGATAAGCATGAGAATAGCAAAGATTCCTGTGAATGGATAGGCAATGTGACGTAATAATAACCATTGATAAGGCCACATACAGTACTTGTGCTGCAGCTGTGAATGAGAAAAGAAATTGATCGAGTTTTTACTGTCTTCGCTGCTTGAGTGATGGGATAGCGATATGGCACTTGTGACCATTTTTTGCACTTTCCATGCACAAGGGTTCTTTCCCGTTTCATCTTTGAAATATGCCGTTGGAAAAATTAGCATTTTTGGCAAAACCGGAAATTAGATTAGAACTAAAATTAGAGCATTGAAGCTTATAGCAAAATTAGATTAGAATTACCGTCATTTCGCTCTAATTAATCAAATTAGAAAACTAGAATTATCTACGTAGTTGTCCAAGTCTGGGTGAAACTAGTGCTTGAAGCCTATGTGTTCGAAGGTTAGTTTAATTTCGCCTGAGTTGTTCTTACGGGGAGTAATGCGTATTTTGCAAATTGCAGTGAAAACGGCCATCTAGCAAGCAGCAGAAATATCTGTTTTCGAATATCTTAGTAGATAATGTGACCAGCCTAGAAAATTTCGATGTCATCTTCACACTGTCAAGATAATGATGGGCTGTCATTGGTTGCACTTGAACTTAAGTAACATTGAATCATATCGATAGCGCTTGAACACCAACTAAGTCAGGAATCCGTAATTCGTTTGCTGTCACACAATTGCTTTATGTGTGCTGGCAGGTGACATTGTTAAAATTATTTAGTGGTTGCTACGAGATAATCTAGTTCAACCTTCAGAATTGTTCACAGTGTTTTTGTGTATAAATTGAGACGCAAACGATTCGAAACTGTTAGTTTCTGAAAGAGATTTAACCATTTATAGGAGGAAGGAAGTTCGTCAGTATTTGCCAGCCTATCGCCACCATTAAAAATTTACCAGTTTCTACTGTGTTCATATCGAGCTTACTATCAAGCAATTTGAAACATTTAAATTTTGAGACATTTCAAATTATTTGTCAAAAATTTTCGCTAGAAAAAAGCAAGCTATTAATCCGTGATTCAAATCATTAATTAGGATAAATCCAACTCTTTGGCTATTTTGAATGGAAATTTGTAGTTTTCCCATAAAATCAGTACCTTTTATATGCCAACCTGTAATACATAAGTAACTAGGAGATGGCATAAACATTTCTTTTCGGAAAACCATAACTGCGGGTCGAAATTCATGAATTCTGAGGGAAACCACTCCAATCGTTCCAGCAATTGTTGGCGAAAACACCGTAAAAGTGCAACTGTAAAAGCTCGAAGCGGCTTTTGGTGAGCCAAGATTCACTTCCGTCGGATCTACTCGCTCGCATCAATTGCCGAAACTTAGCTGCAACCCTTTGCCGGTCATTGGTGATGTGTGAAATAAGTGCTCAGTTTAACTACGCTTTATGTGATTAAAGTACTTCAGTTAAAAAAAATTATTTGTTGTACCATGATTTTGCAGGTGTGGATTTGTTGATTGATGTCCTTGTAGTTAAGCGTTGTTATATCAGATAAGAAGTTCATAACCTTTCTAAGTATTAATATTTTTTCTATCAACTTGATCACTCTGCCACATCTAACCCAGGTTCTTGTTAGTGTGAACGAGATATTTATAGCTACTTTCTGGGTGGTGTATGCACAGCTTATGTCCACGAACAGGAAGTTATACTTACACCTTTGTTACTTCCTTGTTGCTGTTACACTTTGGCGAATAATGCAGTTAGTTCAATACATCCTACATTAACTTTTGTGAGGAAGTTGTTTCTCAAAAAACATTTCTACCAAACTTCCAGACGATCTAAGTCGCTGCTAAGAAGACTAACGAATGTAAAACGTAGATTTATCAATTTGTCCCCTCATTTCCCTCAGGTCTGAATGTCACAATATGTAGTGCGCAACAAATATTTCTTTCCTACGATTGTTTTTTGGCAACTGCTTGTGTTTAGCGATGTTACATGACTTGTCTTTAAGTCGGCATAAATGTGATGTGTGTTACACCCTGAGTAAAGGCAGTGAAGTAAGTCAGAGTAATTTTCCTGTTCCTGTGCAAAGGACAGTAATTTTTTCAAACAAGTTGTATCTCGATTTTTTTAGTATCGAGCTATTACGAATATCCGTGGTCTGATACTGTGTTGCTGTCGTGGATATGCGAAACGTTACTTTAGCCTAAGACGTGGAACGCTTGAGGAAACACTTGCATTTAAGCACTATAATGTGCATTGNGTACTGTATACATNAAAGTACCCTTTTGGAAATCCTTGCACAGGTATGAAGCAACGCATTCACAGAATATGTAAACTAGTTGTGGGCCTTATGAATTGAGTTGTGTGCAGTGGAGAGCTATGTGCGTCTGTCCATATTATGCATTATTTTTAAAGCCACAACAGTGACCTACACCAAGCGAATCGATCGCAATTTATTGCGTAAGGAAACTAGTTTCGTGTGTTACACATCTTCAGTCCTGCGCAAAAGTCGACATATGAGACAAAA
>JGI24158J21664_10009426_pt1 | contig 13027 bp, 9 predicted proteins | sample Ectturendosymbi3_FD_21664 | JGI IMG/M metagenome (IMG submission 21664) | reverse complement strand
TCACCACAAGCGAATTATCGTAATTCTCTTATCCCTATATAATGATAGTGCAACCTAGTAGTAGAGTGAACTCAGTGAGGGAGCTCTATTGCTGCTGGTTGCTTTCCTGTTAGTTAATGTCCCGAAAAGTTCAAGGCGATGCAGTCAGCTGCAACAGTAGTCACGAACCTCTTACATAGATGTTTCAAAGTCATATACACAAAGCAGCAGAACGCAATACTTCAGCCAGGATATATTAACTTAAACCTATGTCCAACCCAATTGTCTTACTGGGCCAAAAATCATGTTGCTGTCTTAACCAGGGCCGCATATTTGATGACATATTAATGAGGGTCGCGCATTGAATGACTTAGATCTGAGCAAACCAAATTTAACTGAAGCTAATACACTGAAAGCGTTCGAATCCTAATTGCAATGTTTACAGATGTGGTAAAGTGGCACTGAGGAGACACCTGCATCAAAAATGTCAAATTCAAGGTTATCAAAATAAGAAAAGGTTGTCAGTATGTAGGATACTTTTACTACAGCGAAAACGTAAACTGGGCCGCACAAAACCTTCGCCTGGGCGGCGGGTTGGACATAGCTGACTTACACCAATTCTTAATGCTTTCACAAACCTTTTGCTACTGGGACAACCAAAAATCTGCTGATAGTAATATAATCCAGTTCCATCTCACCCTGAAATGCACGAAAGATCAATCTTCTCATTTCTGTCACTGTTTTTTAGTTTCGAACTGAATTTTTCAATACCGACCGCGGTCTGACTAAATTTCACGCAGGATCCGAGCAACTACTGGTGTGTGTCGTCATATGCAATTCTAGGTACCCGACCGTCAAAAATAACACAGCTTATCTTGCATTTGGGAAATATTGAATGCAGGCTAGAGGGTTTCTAAATTATCGTTAAAATATTGCTGGCCGAAAGTTATCTACTGTTTATGTCAACCAAACGAACTTGATCGGGAAATTAAGAAAAAACTGGGGTGGCCAGGCAAAAATCTTGGAAGCCATGGCCCACCCAGCCCTCACTTAGAATCGCCGCTGTGTACAGTATTTTAAGGAGCGATGACACAGAACATGAAAACTACGGGCTCACTCCAGACCTCTGCCACTGCAGAGTAGGCCACAGACACATATCAAAACCACAAAAACTGATAGGAAACTGCATATATTTACAACAGAAAGCCGTTTACTAATTACTGCACTGCTCCTGAACTTTAGTGATCAACTTTTCAAACCGCAGGTGAATTAATTTCCCCAACGCTACCTTCGAGTCAATACGCCTCAACCCATTTCGCGTTTTAACTCTCAGCTCGACCGAGGGCGTCCGAAGGATTCATTTCAGGGGGGTCAACCATAGTTGAAATTTCATTTTAGCAACTCAGAAATAGCAGAAAAAACATTTTTTACAAAAAAATGAATAGGAAAATATCAGATTTCAAAATCCAAGGGAGTCAAGGCCGCTCCCGATGCGCATTAGGTCGACCAAATACAAAAGTCCATACTCTGAAATGTTTGTTGTAGTCATGAGCATAAATTTTTTAAATGCTCTTAAAATTTACGATTAGGTGCAGGGACGTAACGAGGGGGGCACAATTATCCGGAGCAGTTCACTATGGGGGCGCTGAATCACTGGGGGGCGCTGAATTACTGCGGGAGGCGCCGAAAAGTCCCAACAATGTCACAAGTACTTTCTTCAATACAGTAAATTTGCTTTCGAAAGAACTCAGGTTCGACCATGTGGGCGCCAAACTTGTGTTTTGCCCCGGGCGCCATCTAACCTCATTACACCCCTGAATAGGTGCACAAGACATAAATACGTCTGAAGACAAATTGTATTATCCTCATTGCTCGACTTCTGAGATAAAGAAAACCGTTGGGGTTAACCATAAAATATCATAAACTTGAGATGAGTTGTCTGTTTATCTTAAAACTAAGTTGTAACGTTTACAATTACACGCAGAAGCTGAAGAATATCACCCCTAGTCGAACTATAGCACTCGCATCAGCAGCGTGATCACTGTCGTGCTGTGCGATCGCCACAATTGGAAAATCCATGATTAAAGAGCAGTGGCCACATCGTAGGCCAGTGGTGCTCAAACCGTGCCTGCGGGCAATGTTCAAACCATGCCCGCGGGCAGGCAAAACAATGTTAAAAAAACGTAAAATTTATAGGGATATTTTGGCTTACTCATTCCCGACTACTTCACCTTATTTAACCCAGAATCCGCAATTTTTCTCACGATACCTTACTGGTACGGTTTTCGAAATCATGCCTATTTTAAGCAACCTCGTCAACTGTTTCAGCTAGATCCCAAGCTGGTCATTTATTTATTTGTTCTAATGTCTGAACCAGATACAAAGTCACTGTCTCCACAACGCATATTGAAAAAAACAGACAGAACGTTTTAAAACGGCGTTGGAAATAGAACGACAGGATTATAGGCACTTCCTTACAATATTGTTCGTTAACCAACCTAACACTGTCACGTCCGAGCACTCAGTCATAACGTAAAATGCGGTTGTGGTTTTCAAAGAATAAGGACGAATATAAAAAATCTGATTGCCATGGGCGTCCGCAGAAATTTTTCCAGGTGGGGAGCAAAGTCGATGTTTTGCTTCTCCTTTTCAGGTTGTTGACGATGCAACGCAAATGGATGTACACAACACTTCACCCTTTCTACACCACAAAGAAAATGCCCAATGTTACGGCAACAGTTGCACGCAGTGTTTTCCCTCTAAGGGCAAATGTTTGGTTTAGTGAGCATGAATTTTTTAAGACTGAGTTATAGAAGAGTGCACGGAATTCTGTTTTTATGGATCCGGACTCCTGCTGCCTCCAACGGTATCAGTTTTTTTGCTGTACCCGAACTGGATTTTGTGTTTACCGAAAAAACGTTACCGGTTATTTGCTTGACGTACTGTATATTTACGCGGAGTCAAACAGGAGTCAGATTGCTTGTGTCATGTTGGTAACGCATCCGGAGTGGGCTCGAATTGAAATTTCGCAGAACAGGTTTGAATCCGAACTCAAAAAAATCAGTTCGCACACCTCTATCCTCTAAGTTAGCAGAGTTCTAAATGGATTACAAGTTTTGTGAATTATTAGAACAAGTATGAAATCTTATCAAAATACGAACAAAGCGCACATTAATTCAAATAGCTTCTTGTTTTTCCAATGTTTTGGAATGTTACAAGTGCCTTATATGAGGTTTTACTACGCAAATGGTTTGGTGGCACAGCGCAGTTGCGCACTTTAGAGGGAGCATTGGTTGCAAAAAATGCGCTTTGTTGGCGGCAATGCTTTACACACAGTAGGCATCAGCGCCGGATTTAGATGGTGGGGGCCTGAGGCCCAGGCGTTGTGGGAGGCCCCATGTGCGGATTCAAGTATCTAGGTAGAGGATGACTGACGCAGTCGCTAGTATTTCCACATATCATTAATATTTATGACGCAATCTTACAAACTATGTGGTCTCCGACAAAGCACACTTCACTGGGAAAAAATCGTGAATCCTCCATTAATTTCGGTTTTATCACGTCTGACAGACAGCTCTGCAGCTCGGAAGATACTGATTGAAAATCAGCCAATTACCCACACATGTTTCACTAACGACATGCACTTGCAGTTGAAACCGTACAACCATAAAATAATGAAAAGGTTTTTGTTGTTGTTTTATTAGCGCAATAAAAACACTTCGCTCGTAGAAAATGGAAAACACCAAGCAACAGATGTGACATCCGCATCCATCCTAGCATGGCAAAGTCAATCAAGCCCCACAAGTAAAATGAACAAGCTGGAACAAACCTCTGAAGGGAAATGACATTCACAAGTACCCACAACCTAAGGTCATAGAATGAAAGAGACATTTATACATTTTGTGTGCAACTGCAACCACATTTCTTTCGAAAACGAAGTGAAGCAGTGCGTAGGCAATAAGGACCGCAATAAAAGAAGTTTACCGCAAAGTAAGTTTCGTCCGACTGCTTGACGATCGATCGCGCATATCTTTGTCACACCAGCGCAATGGACTATACCAACCTGACCTTTGACCACCAAGACCACGATTTTGTTGCAACGATTGCTGAACGAAACTATACCCATATGGGGTACATTTAACTCAGGTTGTTGTATATCGCTGCTGGTGCAACAAACAACAATAAGCGCTCAACTTGAATTAACTATAAGATTGCACTAAAGGTCATTTAAAACGCTTTGGCAAGGTACGAGGCCATTTGTCAGTGATGATGACCTAGACTTAAAACGAGTGGCAATAAACAGCCGCAAACAAGAATGGCGAGTTCAGATACAGATAAATTTTTTGCCCCGTTGCTGGAATGCGACACTTCCGGCAAAACATGAACCGTGGCAACATACAGGAAAGTTCCGGCTGAAAACAGCATCGCTAAGCCAGTGGCATTCCAATCAGAAAGAACTTGTCTGTCGCTCTGAAAAAATATATAAATTGACATCTGCAAGTCGGAAAATGACCGAGTCAGCAAATGATTCATTCACAGCAAACCGTTCAGATGTTTAAGAGCTAAGAACCGATCTACTATTTCTGTGTGAACTTGAAATATGAAACAATCTAAGTTAATCGGAAGGTCTTTCTTCTCTTGAACAGTCATCGGTCGTGCAGCAAATACAAGAATTACCCGGTTAAGAAGCAAGAATGTCAAGATGGCGAGCACTGGTGCCGCCAGCGAAAATATCAGTAGATGCCTTTTCACTTTTCTGAGCTCCAAACCTTCGTGGACCAAAAACGAAACTAATCCGAATGCAGCAGGAGCCTGAAAGACACAAAATACCAGGTAGAATTGAAACAAATTGAAGTCTCAAGTAATCACCTTTTTGATAAAAAAGTACAGAGCTTTTATGTACGTGTGCGCACAAAAATAACGTTTCATGTTTCATTTGATGACATAAAAACCTTGTATATCTGGCTGCAGTCAGTAAAAGCGACCTGCCATAAATTTCCCTGTAACTGTGGAAATATCAAGGATGGTAACGGCTTGGAACAGCGCTAACCTATAAAACGGGTACAAAACGTTAGCTATCCTGCATTTCGACTATCATCCTTGCAGCGATCCAGCGACCAATGATTTTACTCACGTACCAATAGTAGTCTGCACGAAATGTGGGGCAGAAAGCTGAAACATCCCGCAGCCGAAAATTGTGAAACATGGGAAATAATTTGGACGGTTTGGGCTCTGAGGAGAAGCTAAGTAACATATAGAGTAAACTTATTTCTTTAAAGAAATCTGGACATAACTGCTCGAAAGCTGAGCAGAATTGAGGTTGGACTGTCTTTAGTTTTTGAGGCATATTCACAGCTAGAGGTACAAAATACTGGAAAAGGTTGGGCATACTAATGTTACAATTATTGTTTTATAATTATTATAAAAGTACTAATACAGTAGCAGGATAAAATTTGTTTGGTCTCCCACAACAATTTTAATTCCCTTTACTGTTTGTGGACATTAAGCGATTGACGTGAATAACAACAGCAAGGCACAACATGCCGCAGACATTCGTCCCATGTTTTGACCACCCGCGGAAAACCGCATTTAAAAAATGCAATGCAAATGAAGATGTTTCCTCATATGTTTGGACAAACAAACAGCAACTAGGCAAAAATCTGGTGAAACATACAGGCTTGTCCATGGGCTGTTTTTTTTTCTATCCCAACCCATGGGATTTCTACAAAACTAGTATTACCGAGTATATTATATCATGTGCAAGCCTAATGTCTAGCCTCTACATAGCTGTGACTAAAATACACTCGAATGTCCGATTGGGGCACCAATGAAAATGAAAAGGTGACCCGTCTTTGGTTGTCACCTGAAGAGCCCAACAACCTTATGTTCGGGGGTCTGGCATCACTACGCCATGGCACCGAACTTCCACATACTGTGCTGTGAACACATAATAATGGTATTCAACTTCACAAAATTGCTGCTATTTGACGTAAAATTACTAACGATTTGACGAATTTAAAGCCCACAGTCAAATCCTATTTCACAGGAAAAATCCCATTCGCGTGGAAATATAATCTGTCTACTCCATGTGGTTAGTTAACTTGTTCCCTAATAACGAGCACGTCCGCTAGTGCAAAGGCAATGCATTTCCTTGTTTTTGGAAGATTTTAGTTTTTTGCGGATTAAAAAAAAAGCATTGCATCAGTATCTGACCTATTAAATCTAGGCGCACGTTTGATATCATGGTGGCTTGGCAAAGCATGGCCTCCGAGATCACACAACACCATTATAGCAACCAATTTCCATAAATCCCTGTTTAGGGCTACCTGCCCAATCTGGGCAAGTCCTTTTTTCAATTTAATTTTAGACATAATAACAATGAAGTTTAAGGCGGATTCTTGCAGTAGCTGATTTTTTCTAGACGCTCTTTCGAGCGGTATTTTCGAGATTTACTCAAGTTTTGTATTTTTGGAGTAAGGGGTGGGGCAATTGCCTAACTTAGCCTTGCGTACCCGACGTGCAACAAGACCAATTTGGGAAAATCGTCAAGAAGTTCGACAAGAAAGCTACAGTCCTCAAATTATGCTCAAAATAGAATTTGCACATATAGAAACAGTATTGCACACAATTTCACATGTCTGTGATAAAAGTACCGGACTAACATCCACCTGGAGAACACTTTTGCTGTTCCAGTACATCCACGAAGCATGGTACTTACTAAAACTAGCATGAGTACGCAGTGCAGTGACACACTGTCGGTATCTGATTAAGCTTTGGTGTCCTATGCTTCCACGTCTGCATTCAGTAGTGTTGTTTACTAAAATATAAATACGGGATTGTTGTGCCATTGTATGTTAACGTCTCCCTACATTTTTGAAAGATGTTTCTGACTGAAAAACAAATTGCAACGCTCTAAACACCATTTGAAACGTAAAAATAAACTGGAGGCTGAAAATTTTGAAAACCTCACCTCCAGTTACTCACCTTGTGCAGCATTATTGCCAGGAAAACAATTAACTGCAAGTCGTGTCTATCAGTGCTTGCAGCAGCTCCCAGGGCAATTCCATCCGCAGAAGCGTGAACGACTAAACCAATGGTAGCTGTGTGGCACTTCTTGGTTTGGTCAGTGTGCTGGGCTCGCGTCCCCACCTTGCTTTGGTTTAATTCATCTGCGAATTAGAGGCAAAATCATGATGCACTGAATGTGCCTTGGTTGAGTGATGTTGCGGTTAAATCTGATTTCTGGACGGGCCAAACAGTAAACGGGAAAGCACATTTCCAAAAGCTTAAGTACAAATGGACAACCTGTCCTTATTTTGATAACTTAAATTCGACATTTTTGATACAGTGGTCCTAAATACCACTTTATCACGTCTGTACTGCGTAGCGGGAGAAACCTTGCTGCAAAACTTATTACTAGTTTTCTGATTTTTACCCTTGTTGTTCCCTTGGCACTGAACTTACCTATGACAATCACACTTACGGAGTGGTACAAGGTGCCAAACAGTTGTTACTATTAGAGTTAAGGTCCGAATGCTTTCATTCAGTACAGCACCTAAACTAAATTTTGGTTTGATAAGATCAAAGTAAACCATTCAATATGTGGCCCTCATTAAAATAATGACATGATTTTTGACTCAGTAAAGAATTTAGGTTGAACACAGCTGACCTAGACCAAAAAGTCTACTGAAGATAACGCTACATTTCTTATCAATCCCGAGACGTTGAGGATGTGACGTTTACCAATGACTAGAATATTGTATATCGATGAATTTATGAGATGACTGGATTTTAATCCACGATACTGTAATCTTTGTAGTGAGTCGCAGATTCTGGGTTCTGAAATGCTACATCAATGTTTTGGACAGACATTCATAACTCCTGAGTTACCGAATTGCATGACTGACTCAGTGAATCGATCAGGGAGACATACGGCTTGGGCGGGGTTCACATACAGTTGACCGAAAATGCAGTGAAATTGACAAGGAAAGAAATTAATGGTTGCGAAGACCAACCTTTCCAAATACTGTACTCACTGCAAATTAATGACGAAAAGGGTGATTAAAGCCAAATACGATTAAAACCGAAGATATAAGGTGGATATGAAAAAAAACGTTGAAAAGTATGACACTGAAACATGCAGGAACAAACTAACACAATGAAGAAAATTGAAATATTGTAGAACAAACTCTGAACTATTGAGATTAAGATCAAAACGTGCTAGAATGAGACAAAACTTCCAAGAAAAACATCCGACAAAGGCTCAAATGAGATTTCTCCAATTGTGCAGGCAGTTGGTTTAAGGACCAGTGTGGGGAATTCTCACCACAAGGTGAAACATTTTCTCGAAGACTGAAATTTCAGCGCAACCCAAGAAAACCATTTTATAATAAAATTAAGAGTTTACCTGAAATAGAATACACTTCTAAACTTGCAAACCACGATTCCTGGTGCGAACTGCAAGTATTTCTCATTAGCTATTCTTTTACTAAGATTAAAAATTTTTTTGTTTCCCTCTTTACCAAATCATTTCCACCTCACATTTTTAACACACGTTTCAGAATTTAGAAGATTTTATGATATGGCTGAAAACCCTTAAACAATTTTTATCTTATTCATGAAACTGATTTGTTTAATTAACACTAGCTGGAACTTTGCGAAGTAACATTAACATATCAGTAAACGGAATCGCACAGCGAAGTTATCGGTCAATTTGCATGCCGTGCTCAAATTATCTATATCAAGTTTAGCGTCAAGTACATATTTGAAAACCACAGATTAAGTCAAGCACACATTATATTTCCACAACTTCAATCAAAAATTTCAGGAGATGTTATCCGTGCAACAGTCGAGCTCATGATTAAACCTGGAAAAACAAAAATATCGCGCATTTCTGAGAAAACAGTTCTGTTGCAAAATTTCTTCACAAGAAAGTTTGGGATTTACTGCTGTTACAATCCGCACAGTGTATGAGAAAAGCTGCAGTTGAGTTCTAGCGTTTCGTTTCCACTTCAGCATGTGTGACACAGGCGTAGCCAGGGAGGGGCCAGAGGGCCACGCTCCCCAAATTTTTAGAATATCCAGTCATTTTGTGCTTTGAGAGGCGGTATCCTAAACAAAATACTGTTGCTCCCCTAAAATAAAACATTTTGCCCCCTCCAAAATTTTGGGCTAGCTAGGCCGCTGATGTGTGAAATAACTTTTTGCAGGTTTCGCTCATGTCCTTGCACTTTAGATCTTAGTCCAACTTTTATCTACATAGTTCTTGGAAGCTTCGGTCTATTCTGTGAGTAAGTTTCCTTCGAATTTCATCATTTGTCGATCTGATTCACGTAAGTTTCGCTAACTTTTTGCGTTGTTTCAACCTTAGCCCTGGAAGTTTTAATCACATTATTGCATGTTTCGGATTTATTTTAACATTTGCCGTTTTTGTTTCGGATGCGGTGCGCTTCCCACAGCTCTATTTTCCTAGGGTTTTGTTTAACACCATCTTGACACGGTCCAGTCTGGCGTCTCCATATCCGTAGATAATCAGCCGTCCACAGCTTAAACACTGCGAAAAATCGGACAAAAATTTCTTGAATTGCCGAAAAGCTTGGAATTTGAACGAAACTGCACTGAATACTTTATTTGTTCGCACAATTTCATTCCTTACATTTATTGGCTTCCCCTATCCAAAAATCAAAGGCTGTTTCTTTCATTGTGACGCCGCACCAGACGTTCAACGCCTCTGGCGTTAAATACAACATGTCAGTCGCAAAGCACACTTGGAATAAGCAGACTGTGGTTGAAAAACTTTCTTTGGTAAGACAAGGTTATTTTCTCGAGCGCATACAGCAAAATCCCAACCTGAATTTAATCTCTAAAGTGTATATTTTCATACCAGGAGTGAAAGCGTTAAAATGCGTACAAGTTGCAGAAAAAACTGTAATTTAAATACCACAGAAAATATTTTTTGGCGACTATGTTGCAGCTTTAGTGATGGAATGACGTTTTCATTTCAGTTGTGTGTCAACAAGTAGATAAAACCTTTATTCAAATGATATTAGCAAGATCAATAACATTGAATTGAAAAGCGTTTGGAATTAACCCATTTGGAACTACGCAGGTTCAACTCAACCACTGTGTGAATCAGCGTAATATGCAGTTTTTCGCATCATTTTCACGTGCCTGTTCGATTTCCGCATAGCACAATTAAACACTTGTAAAAAAGCAAAACAGATTGGCAGTGCAGCCAATAGCGAACTTATTGAAAATCCTTGGGCTACGACCTTTTGGACGTGCTGTTGAGTGTCCGCTATATCATGCTTTGCGTCAGGCAATACCATGTAAAGTTGAGGAAGTTTCAACAAAAGAGTTAGTTGCTCTTGTTATGGTGCGCCGCCATATATGTGTAATGCTGTTAAACATGATCAATGGACTACTTGCACTCAACTGCGCACACACAAAACGTATGTACTCAGCCGACAACCATTTTTTAGCTACCGGGTTGAAATTGTCAAGTGGTTCAGCGAAACGTGGCCAAAGAAAATGGGAGAGCACAAGCAAAAATTATTTGTAAATTCGCAAACGGTTCAAATTAAATTTTTTAATTTATGACTGCTTTCACTCTTTGACTAATGTGTCAGACAGTAATTCAATCAACTGCATGACTAATTTTTTTTCAAAAGTAGAGTGTTGATGACCATTTCTTTAATCATTTGGATATTTTCCCGCAATTTGGGCAATATTACTTTATAGATGACAATCCGATTTGGGCATTTTCCAGCATAAACTACGAAAATCTGGGCAAAATTCGTAGTTCTCTCACATAATTTTGCTTCTCTAGGGCACTGCACCGAACTCATTAACACCGGCTTAGTTCTACATTCTTTCGGGACGCTGAAGTGTTTTTTATTATAGCCTAGAGGTGCGTGTTTTTCGTTCTCTCTTTTACGCAGCATTACAGAATTGATTACTCACGTAACAATATCTTGTTTGTTGGCTAAAATCCTTTCTTTTTTCTGTATTGCACAGTTTGTTGAAGTAACACACTTGCCCAATCCATCAGCAACCTATTTTTTGCTGCTTTATTTGCTTCGCGCAATAATTTTGTATTGCCTTTGAAACTATGTACAAACTGCTGCTTCAGGGCACAGTCTACAATTTTTCGCTTCTGGACTATGCAAATTAATAAAACGTATCTGCTACGTTTATAGTGTAAGGAACCAGGATTACCTATCAAAGGCCATGAATATCTTACAAATTACTGTATAATAAAATTATTGGGAATATACAGAGGGGTGGATATTAGAAGTTAGTGTCCTAGGAAAAGTCTAGGGCAGGGTTTTTCAACATGTGAGCCATGGCCTACTAGTGGGCCACGGCCTGTTATTATTGGAAGTAAGTACGTTTTGCAAGTTGAACTTATATAGAAAACTTGGGTAGTTCTTGAGCTACAAACATCATAGTGTTTTCTTTCGTCATTATGTGTTAGAAATTATTGCAACATGGAAATGTCCACGTTGTGCACAATATGCAGTTACTGAAAGCATTTTGAGGTATAAAGGGGTTCGTGTCGCCATTAAAACGAAATCTAGAAACTGGCTGTGGAACATGACTTAGTCGGTGCATTATCATGTATTGAGCCTTGAACATCTATGTTTTCCAACAACAAACAGGCTAAGCCTTCCCACTGGCTATAGCGCACATTGTGCTAATTTGAAAGTTGTTTTTACAGTTGTTATTTGTATTTCTTATCTCTACATGCGCAACAATTGTCGCATTAAAGAAGTTGCAGTCCATGGGTCACGGACTCTCTGCTTGTTGATTAATTGGGCCACATGCTTGAAAAGGTTGAGAATCCCTGATCTAGGGGCTTCAAACCATCACCTTTTTACGACAGTATGTGGTCTTGAAAAGGGGCCCCATGCCCTGTATTAGTTTACGTTATATCAAAAAATGGCCTCTTATTCTGCACATGCTACAATAGAAACTTTCTTCGCTGAGAGTAAGTTAAATTTTTCATTTTGCCTGGGAATTTGCTTCTGCGTGGAAGTCAATTTTAGCTTATAAATTGTTTGAAGTCGTTAATTTTATGTTGTTCTTTATCTACACATTAAAGTTGTTGATGGGCACATTTGGACATATTTTTGGTTTATATTGAAAACCATATGACCTGCTTCAGAGCTTATTTAATGTGGCGGTAGTGTTTCATAAGCAAAACAATTCAAAAACTAAGTGCAAAACTCTCGAAAGGGGGGCCCCTCGGCATCTCTGAAAAAGAGAGGGGTCCGAGGCGACCGCCTCGTTCGCCTTCCCTAATATCCACTCCTGCATGTACATTTCATGAAAAGCTAAGATGGTTTCCCGATGTTAATGCCAGCGATAATAACTACAGAGCTAAATCGCACCAATACGCAATGAACACATCGTGTAACTGAATATTCCTAAAGGAAATTTTAACTAGAAGTCACAGCTGCAAGAAAAACATAAGCATTGGTCTGCACATCCAAACATTTGCATCTCTTGAGAACTCCCATGGCCTAGTAAAAGCTACACTGCTATGCGTTCAGGCATGACCTCACAAAATAAACTTTAACAGTTGTTGTGACGAAACTTGTTGATAAGCCAGGTTGCTTATGCAGCTTATAAGATTTCTTCGCATTTTACAAACCATTTATAATACTGTCGTAAACATTCTTCTTTTGTCAGTTTACATTTTGAAAGTTAGCTGCACTTCTCCAAGTTTCTTACGTGGCTGCGGGACCGAAGAGGAATGTGCCAGTTACGATGAAAAGGTGAAACGACACATGCAAAGTGTTGACCAATACATATTGAAAATATTGCCAGCATGGAGACAGGGGGACTTTTTTTGCAGTTTCCACTATTGCGTTCGGAGAGCCCGGGCGCCAAGCGCGCAAAGCTTCACACTGTGGCAAGCAAGCAACAATACGGATCACACGCCGTGATCATTCTATTATTGAATTTGAATTTATTGACAAACAGCCAATGAAGGCAGGCCAAGGCCTGAAGAGCTCATTGGCAACGCAAAAACACAGAAAAAAAA
>JGI24158J21664_10009425_pt1 | contig 13028 bp, 8 predicted proteins | sample Ectturendosymbi3_FD_21664 | JGI IMG/M metagenome (IMG submission 21664) | reverse complement strand
CCCGGCCGGGGGGTGCGGGGGGCGGTTCCCACGGCCCTGACTCCATGATTTGCTACGTATTGAAAAGTGATTACCAGTCATTTCAACTGCGTTTTTGAGTGATTTTTGTCTACCTTGTTCAATGTTGGGAGGTTTACTGACAAACCAGAGTCTTTGTGCTTCGTATTCTCACCTTTGTCTTTGTGCTTCGTACAATATTTTTCTTTAATGCCAGAATAAGTTTCATCTTCGCTGCGTTGATAACGCTCAAGTGAAAGGTACCAAGGCGACCTTGTGTATGACGTAACAATAACAGGCTTGTTGGTGGATTACACCCACAATGATTGGGACCACGCACTTGTTCTTGTTCGCGTGGCATCCAACTATTGTAGTTCGCCTTTTTGTGTCCCAAGAATGAAATTCATATGTTTAGGTGCACGAATGCTTGATAAAAGTGGTCATGTTCTTATTTTGTAAATGGAAAAAACTTATTTTCAGAAAAAAGCCGATGGGCGCTCGAGTTACTGTGGAACAAGTCACATCCGTCATCAAGAATTACATGAAGATAGCAGGTTTTTCAGTTGTTTGTTGCTTCAAGCCACTTTTCATATTCAGTAAAACTTACCATGCAATATCTACTTTCAGAGAATTTTGAGTTCAACTTCTCAAACACGAAGATAACAGCTCCAGTCACATTTCTCAAAGGAAATGCTAAATCTATCCTGGATGGAATTCCTTACAGTCAGAATAAAACTGTCCAGGCGGGATACATACAGTTCCGAGCTTTCAACAACATCGGCTTCGCAAGTGCCGTCTGTCCTGGCGTGAAGTAAGAATGCTTTTTATTGCGATGAAAGTATGATGACCTTTGACAACCAACAGCCATGGGCATGGGCGTCCGCATGGGGAGAAAATAGGCATTTGACCTCCTGGAAACTGAGACTAAGAACTGTTAAAGCGTTTTGTGAACGTCCATTAGCAAATACATCGTCAGAAACCTGAAGCGGATAAGCAAAATATCGATTTGCCCCCCCCCTGGAAAAATTCCTGCGGACGCCTTGGCCATGAATGATCAAATGACAAAATGTTTCTGCTCATATCTTTGATTTGTCCAACAGCTCCGAAATCGATCAACTGAAGTTAAAAGAAGTTTTGAACAATGATCGAAAAACTGTTTCCTGTTCTAAGTTTCTTCAACAATGATGAAAAAGTTTATTCTACTCGCTTTCTACTCCGTCTGGAGCGCCACGTATAATCTACTGAGGCTCACCTTCCATGACGCTTACAGCCACCTGGCTACTTTAACTGGTGGCAAGTCTGTAGAAACACAGCTCATGAAGCTTTTCCTTGCACCAAGCTTGAACATGAGATACTTCTTTTCTGTTCCATCCCATGACAACTTATTACTGTACCATCCCACGGGATTTCCGCAATACTACAATAATACGGAGTACATTGTATGTGCATGCATGTCTGACGTCTAGCCCCTAAACAGCCGTGGATAAGGCAAACCAAATCCCCGATTAAGAGGGTCAATTAAAATTGGGTGTTCCGTTATTTTGAGTGTCACCTAAAAAAAGGCCCAAGAACCCTAGTTCCGAGGCCCTAGCATCACTACGTCATGACACTGAGCCTCTACGTAAAGGCTGCACAACCTTTTCGCTATTGCCGGCCGCATTGCTTTTATTTTTATTAATTGCGGCCGCCAGTGAGTTAAGATATTTTTTGCGTTGTTTCTGCTCTGCTTCCACACATTAAGCCTAGCCTGGTTCTACACGTCTGTTTGGCCGTCTTTCTACTAAGTATCCTCACGCAGTAGACCAACTATGTCCAATCCGCGGCCCGCGTGTGGCTCAGTCGAAGATTTTGTGCGGCCCAGTTTTGGATTTCGCTGTAGATAAAGTATCCTATACACCAGTGTTTCTCAAACGTTTTTATTCTATCGCCCCCTTTTCACCCTCGACACGTCGTTTTCGCCCCCAAAGCCTGATAAAGCAAACACAAAGTCGTAAATTCAAAGAATTTTATTTAAACGAATCATTAAATAGTTGAACCAAACCATCAAAAAGTTAAACTAAGCAACTATGTTACGACGCTAATATTACGTTCAGAATTCTTGTGAAAATAATCCACACTGTAGCCGGGCACATAGACTCTATGTATAGAAGATCCAGAGTAAAATTAAATTCCTTTAGCAACAACCTACAACTATTATCATAGTAAAGTAGAATTTGCAAGAAACTAACCAATCAGACTAGTAGGCTAGTGAAGTTGACTCAGTGATCGATCAGTAGTTCAGCATTTTTGCCCCCTTTGCGTTGTTTTTCCCCCCTATCGCCCCCTTTATTTTTTCCGCCCCCTTGCCTCTCAAAATCGCTCCCAAGGGGGCGATTCCACCCACTTTGAGAAACACTGCTATGTACTGACAACTTGTTCTTATTTTGATAATCTTGAATTTGACATTTTTGATATCAAACCTGTGAGATCGCAGCCATATGGTCTTTTGTGCCACTTTCACGTCTGTTACCATTGCAGATAGGATTCGAACCCTATCAGTACACTAGCTTAAGCTAAATTTAGTTTGGTAAGATCAAAGTAAGCCATTCACTGTGTGGCTTTCATTAATATGCCATTCAATCTGGGGCCCTACTTAAGATAGTGACATAATTTTGGCTCAGTAAGCCAGTTGGGTTGGACATAGCTGCAATAGACAAACAGTTTTGATCAATGCACGGCCGCACAAGGGCGTACGCAAGGGGGGTATTTTGAGGTTAACCCCCCCCTTGAGCTTGATAGTTTACAAAAACTTTATTATAAGGCGAGTGTATGGGGCTTGATTTTTTACAAAAATAAGGGGAGTGTGTGTAGAAGAATATGCGTATTATGTCAACAAACTTCACTTGAAGACATGAATATGACGTCAAATGGGGACGTCACAAACAGCGCACAACAAATACAAATGACCACCATCTGCCACTGAATGAAACCCCCCCATGAAAATTTTCTGCGTACGCCACTGCGGCCGCATACATTTTTATCGCAGAACGCATGCGACCGTACGACCGCAAGTTGTGCCCCTGCTCTAAGTGTGATACATACTGTGCTGTTTGTGGGCATACAATAACGGTATTTAACTTCAGAAAAATCCTGTTATATAGCGTTAACATTACTTATAATGGGACATGAGACAAAGGTCCAGTTCACTTTTCCATCCCATGGGACAAATCACGTGATATTCCCATGGGGGTTCCCTTGGACAATTCCCCCGCACCCTTCCAGCACGAGGCTGGACAAGACCCGGAAGTCGTGTTTCAGTTCTTTGGTATTTCCTGACTGGTACTCAGGCTACCAGCTTCAGAAGCGCGTGCTCAATCATCTGTACCACTTAGCCATGTTTTGTTCAGCAAGTACTTTCAGAAATCGCCTTGAGCCATAAGCTCTGCTGAAAATTAAACGTTTAAGCACTGACTGCGTACAACGTAACAGCTGTCAGATTCGAGCAATTGGACTTTGGTCGATCAACATCATCAACTTATGCAATAGTACTACTGCTGACTTTAATTTGCCATTTACAGATTTCCGTGGAAATTACTTAAGGAGGTGTGAAAGTCATTCTGCTGCTTGCCAATAGGAAAATGCCATTTAAAGATAGCTTTTAACATTATCTGCATCATTTAAAGAATATTGTTTTCAGTCTGGAATGTTGCGGTTCTACTTTGTTGGCGATAAATCTCATGCTTGGATCTGGGTAGATTTGTGGGGATAAATCTGTGCTGGTCTAAACTTAGGTGAGCAGAAATAAGCAAAAATTGTTTACACGCCTTCAATTAATGCTCATGTAAATGACTGCACAGAGAAACTGTTTCCGCTACACATTTTTCAAGAAAGTAAATGCAGCGTAAGAATTTCACGAGTTGTCCATGGCCATGCGTTCATGCCATCGTGTGTTGTAAGTTGATGTCTTCAATGAATTCAGAAATATGTGTTGGGAAACAGTATTCTGTACTTTACCTGTCGTGTCAAAAGCGGCTTGTTGGTCAATTGCCGTTCCGAGACAAACGAAACGTACGTCAAAGCAGTGATCAGTCAGAAGCTCTGAAGGTTACACATTTTTGGGGAGAAGTTCCGTAAAACTTAAAAAGAACTTACAAAGCGCTAAATGTTACTTTCACAATACAAGTTCACAGAGTAACAGATGACTTTTCCTCCGATTTCAAAGACATCTCCCGTTCGCTGTCAGAATAACTAGAATCGTGGAAGATGCTTTTTTCAGCTCAGCCAAAATATTTTGATTTGGTTTTTACCTTTTCGAAAGTATTTTTTACAAGAAAAAAAGTTTTCGATAGGGTTCTGGCGCGTATAGTAAAAATAATGCTTTTTCTGCCTTATTCTTTGTGTTGTGAAGAAGCGCGATTTTTTCTGTTTTCTCAAAGTTTTATTCGCACACAGACAAATACACACGTTTCTTCATCTTTGTATTTGAGACTGCAACAAACATTTAAACATTCAAACTGTCTACCGCTTGGAACTTATTGTGGGCAAAGCACCGGCTATGGCATTGTTAAACACAATCTATTTTTCGCCGATTGAGTGGGCATGCTCAACTCTTACTCCTATAATTTTTTTCTAGGTCCAGAGATTATTTCGTACTTGGTGGTTTCTTTTTCCTTTAGGAGCAATTACATTGGGCAAAACAATCGTTTTTTTAAATGTCTCCAAGCCTCACGCAGCGTGCAAAGTTTAAACTGCCGGCTGCAGAAAAATGACAAGACCCTGCTGTAAAAGGACGCTGGTTTGTCTGACGCCAACCAGGACAAAATTCCTGTTTGTATGAAAAGTGATAATAGTTGAAAGCTTACGTGGAAGCGTTGCATTAAGAGGTACTTTATCGAGTAATGTGTGCCAACTACCAAATGAAGGTACCAAGTTAGATCTAAGTGGTATTGTTATTTTCGTCTGATCATCAAATTAGTTTACTCTTCCAACAGCAGATTGTTACAGATACTAACGTCGAATGTCGGAATGTCGCTGTCACACATTGAAATATTCCTTTGCTAAGGCCTGGCACTACATGTCTCGTTGAAGAGGTTCTTCTTTTACCATTACTTTCAAGACGTCCTCGTTCATTTTTTCAGAACAACCTCTGGCAATCCGGAGCAGTTTTGCTTGGGTGGAATGGGAACCACTGCACAATACAAAGATCAATGTGGGGATTTCTCAGGTGTGGACAAAGCATGTTTTTCATCAGATGATTTCTGCAATTGCTTTACTGCATCTAGTCAATTGTACAGAGCAATTTATTGCTTTGCTTTCGACGAATGCCTTTCATTGTGTCGAGATGTAACAAAAATACTTAGACATTAATACATTGCAACCCATGCAGCAAATTTCTACGTCCAGAGCAACACGCAAGTGGTACACGCCAACACAGCAATACGCTAGTGGTACACGCCAACACAGTTCGCAAGGTCGCCTTTTTTCAATCTACAGTGCATTGCACAAAACACGGTGGTCGCTGAGATTATTTGTCAATCCCTCTCTGACACAGAGCTTATCCAGTGTCTTAGCGATAACCACATTCAAGTTCGTTATCTTGCCTCACATCAGCCGAACCTTTAAGCTTTGTGGTTGTCCGCAACTTTTTAATAATGCGTCCCTATGCTTTTGTAATTGAAACACATCGAATAATATGACGTAATGAAAAACGCACGGATTTTTATAGACATTCTTGAGTTAATTTCCAAACATAGGCTTTGCCATTATCGCTGCATGATGCCGAGACATGCTGTTTGATTGAGTGTTTCATTAGTCAAGCTTTTCAACAACGTTTAGAACACTTTATACTTGCGATTTCAACCCGCTGATATTTACGTCACAATCACGCATTGCAGGGTGGGGAGGGAGTTCAAGTGCAACGCGCCAAGACAACCTTCCAACTGCGAACGGAAGATCGTTGAGAGACATACAATCAACTATCCTCATATTCACCAAATGAAACTCTCCACCCTCAACTGGGGTTGAGGCGGCCGCTCAACAGGGAATTAATAAACAATTTGAAGTTTGCCTTTGATGATGAATGCTTACGACGCAGTTGTTTGGTGAATGAGTTCTTCTATAATGCACAGCACGTTTTTGCCAAAACTCTGAAAGCGAAAACCCAAATTGTACAAAGTTTTGGATCAAAGCCTTGCCGCTAGCTCTATGTGTTCTTGCTGACACAAACAGCAAACCTAACTTTTCGCTTTTAAGAAGTGGTTTATAGTATTTCTTTTTTTTTTCGCTTTACTATGTGTCATTTATCGTGGTTCATTTCATTATATATTTAAATATCCTAAATACATACTTTCCGTTTTGATTATTATCGTCGTCGTCCTTGTGAATGACCGACGTTTCGACGACAGTACAAGGTTTGGAGAAAGCGAGCATGACGAACACAAACATAGTTTAATTCTGAATCGACGCATAAAACCTGTCACAGGAATAAAAGCTGCAATTTAAAAAGTAAAGCCCCAAAAAGCTTGCATTGCGAATGTACACAACAATGCTGTTAACCAAGGTTCAACTGAACAACAGTAGCTGTGTCCTCTCAGGCTTAAAAGTTATTGCGTGCTGTGACGAAGACCGAACGATATCATATCATTAAGCATCAAGATGAATCAGCGACGTTGGTGCTTATTGATAAGTTGGTTTAATCTTCGCTAAGATAGGTATCTTCACAGAGACTTCTTGACCAGGAGTAAGGAAAGCTCTGTTGATACTTTCTGAATCGATGTCGTCAGCAGTTGTGTCGCTCTTTGAAGAGGTTGGCAGCTCGGCGCCTGTGCGCAAAAATGTTGGGTGGAATTTATGTGATTTGAAGCAGATAACAAGCATTTTAATTTAATTGCATCAATGTTCTGAGAATAAAATTCCACAGAGTAAGTATCCCGAAACTCGCATCCAGTGGTTCGGAAAACGAAAGCTCGGTTAGAAAAAAACTTGCTATTTGTCCAACGTTTATCGAAACGGCCATAAAATCGAGATAGTATCTAATGAATTGTGTCACAGTATATTGTGTCACAGTATATACAACATTTCAAAGATTTAAAAATCTTGCAAAATGCAAGAAACCACTCCGCCACATTTTGGCCTAAGGTTAAGAAACTTTACTAAGATGTATGAGATTATGGACAAGCAGTTTATTTTAATATTTTCTAAATCAAACAGGCACTTCCTGAAACTACCACAGTGAAGAAAAAGTTCTGAAAACACAATAAAGGAACTTCAAAGCAAATGGACAATGCAACCATGGGTTCTGTTTAGTGAAAACTCAGCAACCAAGGATGATGCATTTTTGGTTATCTTCGAAGTAAAACACAAAAACTGCGACGTTTGCAAAAAATTAAACAAAGGCGTTGTATATGCATGGCTGAACATTATATGCATGACTGAACGTTTAAGTTCAAAGAAATAGAACGGAAAGTGCGTCATCGTATTTCTGCAAAATCTTGTTGACTCGCGTATTTTGAAGTTGTTTTGCTTTGATTTTCTCTCTCATATTGATTTTCTCTCACATTTCTCGCAAGCAGTGCTTTAGTTTCTTTTGCGCTTCGAAGCATCCCTTTAAAGTTTGTCGGTTAGATGTCTTGCAGGCTGAGCTCAACTGCATGAAGGTGGGTGGGGCAGCAGAAATATGGGTGTGACAGCAGAAATATGGGTGTGACAGCAGAAATGTGGGTGGGGCAACAGAAATGTGGGCGTGGCAGCAGAAATTTAAACGGCTAATGAAAGCCTGACTTATAGAAACTCATGATATTTGGATGTTTGCCAATAAATCATCGAAAATGAAGTTTTCTTTGTTCAGGTTTGACACAAACATTCCGTGCGTGTTACTAAAACCCGTGATGGTGTTTTCCTTAAACGTAGCTGCAGAGGCAGTATATTATAACCTGCAACCTGCGCGTGTGTTTTTCTTCTGAACCTCCCTGCTCTGGACAATTGGGTTGTTCACTACCCGGGTGCTTGGTTTTTTGTTGATTTGACACAATTAGAAAAATTTTAAAAACCTGTGTTTCCATGACTTTTCTGATTTGCAGCGAAATGGAATGGTGCTAGAGTTATTTTACAAACTTGTCCCTGAAAGCCTATAAATAAAAATTGGGACACTCTACTACCCTGGCTTACCCGATGTGTAGCAAATTTTGTGCACTCTACTACCTTGAAATTTCAATGTGATTTTGAGTGCAAAACATTTTGTGCCAGATACGACATGCGAAACCTTATATGTAAAAAGTAGACCTACACCATTACTTGCTATGAAGAAAATACTGATCTGAAAAGCCCATTACGTTTTCCACACACAAATAAAAATTCCCCTCTAAAAAAGCAATTGTTTCGGGTGCAGTGTGTAAAATTTGTGTGCTATGTGCGTTTCGCTGCGCAGATACGAATTTGTTGTGAAAGTTGAATGGACGTCGGGAAGTCAAAAATAGTTTGTTCAGGAAAAAACAGACGTCACATCTCCTAGGGAAGTGTAAACAAATCTTGGGTTACATTACACCCATCATTTCCCGGCTCGTACAGTGTGAAGTTTCCAGAGCAGGGTTCAAGTCATTAGGTGTGAACCTAAAATCAGTTTATTTTTTTAGATTATACCAACATCATTTCGTAATTATTGTGGACGCAAACGAGATTATAGTGATGACGTTTTCTTAGGTCTGAATAGAAAATGTATTACAGTATTAAAAAAGCTCCGATTCAAATAAAGACTTAAAGGATATTGGTGCTTTTTTTCCACATTTAAAGCTTTGCATTACTTTGCTGGGAATAACTCTAGTGCCCAGACAATTGAAACAAGTACAGTGTTGAAGTTGATGTCTTGCGCTCTATAACAAACGTAAAATCTAACAAAAAAACGACATCAACAAATTTTTGACACCGGCTCAAAAATGATTAGGTCCAGTGAAAAACGAAAACAATTGTATTAGTTGTACGTCTGTGTTATTACACCAGCATATATTAGGNGTCNCTTAATGATGTATTTGATGGATAGTGGAACATGTGCAAAAATGTTTGAGAAGCCCTAATCTGGACACAAACGCGGGAAAGNATACGACAACCCANGATCGCCTCGCAATTAGTTAACTCGTTTGCCCCACATACCAGGGCTGTGGAACTGGAACTCAAATGTTCGACTTCGGCCACACCATCGAAAATTTCTGGCTCCGACTCCAATAATCCAAAATTTCTTGGGCTCCGGCTCCATAGCCCTGGTTTCACTTGCAAACACTTTGTTACTGTGGTACATGTCATCAACATACGTGATGCTATACTTTGAGAAGGTCGTTGCGATTGTTTTTTTGAACTTAGCGATGAAGAAACATTTCAATTCAAACGCATTTCAGATAAGCCTTGCTTCCTAAATTAACAAAAGCAAATTGTTTTTTAAATACTCATGGTTAACATTTCCACCTCCTACATACATTTATCTCCGCCGCAAATTAAGCCATCACTGTCACTTTAGTGAGCTGTTCAATTATTTTTTTTAACCACATTGTAACATATTTAATAGTGTATTAGCAACAAATAAAGTTGGGGAATATACAAGGTCATTCTGCTGGGTTTTCGAAACAGTGTTTAATACAGAACAAACTTGCACACAAACGTCTTAAGTGGTTGCCAATGATTTTTGTGTAAAACAACAAAATGTTTAGTTTGTAAGACAAACACGATTTAAAAATACGATGAAAAAGTATGTCGAATATTTTTGCACTTTTCTGTTGCGTTGTTTACAATATTCAAAAAATGCCAACTGCTCAAAAGCTTCTAAAAAGTTCTCTTTGCCAGCAACACACATTACTGCCACTTACCTTTTCCTCCACTCAGCCTCACTCCCCCAACAATAACTGCCTTCCCCATCGCAAAACTAAGTCCGCAGATTAGAATCTCGAAGGTGTGTTCTTCGAATTCTTTCTGCGAGAATCCCCGAAAGACAAAGGTATGGTGGTAGCTGCAAGAAGTGACAAAGCTCAAGTAAACTTTGAGTAAATATCGTAATCTACGGAGGAATAAAAGACTTGGAAAGCGCCGCTGTTTCTAAAACTGAGTTTGCTGAAGTCCAGTGGCCTAAGATGTATTTGTTTGGTTTCTTTTTCTACAAAATCCATCCATTCAGTTTTAAACCCGTTTTTCCTCTGGGGGTGTCGCGAGGACAGCACCCCCAGGTGGGTCTTAGAAACAACGCACGATTTTCAGCAACCTCTGATAGTTTTCTGGCTCCACACGAAAGCAAAGCCAGGTCAGTGATGTAATCGGGCCACCTGGTCCTTGGAACAATCCCGCTTTCCCGTGGGTGTAGCCAACAGGACTAGCCTCACCAGTTTTTTGTATGACGTTCTGGACACATGGCCGAACCACCATAGCTGGGATGTCTCGATTCGGAGAAGTGGTTCAACATTTAGGGTGTTGCGAATTTCACAGCTTCCACAAAATCAAGTTTTTCAGTAAACAGACCATTTTTATTATTTCGTTTTCCTGCCGATGCTACGTCTTCGAAAAGCAAGACTTAAACCTACTATTGTTATCCACCCATACCCTGTGAAAGTAAATGCGCAAGCTATACTCAAGTTGATTGACGTCACAGCATCCAAGCACTTCTGTTAAGTTGTTCGGTGCGCTGCTTTGAAGTATTATTGTGGTTACCAAGAGCAGTGTGAGAGACCTTAATTGTTGAAGCACATCGAAAAACAATTGGGTGAAAAATCAACGCTCTGACAATTGCGTTTTCCACAAACTCACTTATTTATTCTCAGTCATAGCACCCACGCTGTCGCTTTATGATGAATACATGCATACTAAAACAGCGATTTGTGAGGAACAATTCAAAATACGGTTGTTTAAAATTTTGAGTTTTTCTCGAGTTTTCGCTTTCTTCTGAGAAGAAAACATTACAGTCATGCAATAATTTTAGAACCACATCATTTCAAAATATTCACACACCACTGAAGGTAGCGCGGTCCGGTTTCTTTTCGAAATTAAAATACTGCACATCTGACACAGATGAAGTGAAACCAACTGAGCATGAAAAAACCAAAGAGGAATAACAAAATTAACAACCTCATTGTTTACCAGACAGGTCAAACTTGACTACAGAACTTTTAAGACAGATACCTTGGGCTGTTGGTTTCTTTGCAAACTGAGCTTCTCATTTTTGTTGCATGAAATCGGTCCGGCAGCATGTAGCATTTCACGTAGGTGCGAGATTTGTTTCTAGAAAAATATGTAAATTAAAATGTTCTATTGCAAATGAATTCAGTCGAAATGCAGAAATCAAACCTCGAAGTCCGTGGGTTTCAACCTGGGTGTCGCGACCCCAAGAGGGGTCGTGAACCAGAGGGGTCGCGAGTAGATACTTTATGTGCACAGCTGCATTGCATTTGCTTTATTCGAGTTTTAGATAGGGGTCGTTGGGTTATAGAGGTTTGTTATAATGGGTCGCGGAACAAAAAAGTTTGAAAACCACTCCTCTGAGCAAATCAAAACTTTACCTTATAATTCCACTGCTCAGTTTCAAGTCAACAGCTTCTTTCACAGTTATGTGAAGTTCACCGTCGCTTTCAGGATGTGCCCCACTTTCAGAACCTTGTAACATCGGCAGTTTTGTTCCAGTCAAAGGAACGTACTCTTTCCTGCTCATCACATCCATGTTGCTTTTGTCTGGAAGGCGACTAAACATTGCAAAAGTTAAAACCGTGTGACGCAGGAGTTTTCAAATATGTTTTAGGGGCCCGCTTCGGGTCACTAGAATTGAATATCGGGTTCCTAGAATCAACGAAAATCATCATCGGGTTCCTGGAATCGGAGAAAATCGTGTCCCTACAGGTCTACACTGGGTACCTAATATTTTCCTTAAAAAAAACTTGCGTGACGTGAGATACAGATTTAAATAGTTGCCAGTGAGAAAATACACGTTTTAGTAAGAGCAAAACTGACGAAAAGTCTCGGCAAGCTCCATCGCGTTGTTCTTCTTCCATAATACAGTAGAATAAAAGTTATAAGAGTATTGGCCAGCAGCCAGTGTAGCCTGCAGTAAGGATAGTGCAAATGGGAACAGAAGGGAGACGAATTTACTTTTTGAAGAGTAAATCATCTGGCGGCGACTACCAACGTAACCTTTCCGTGTCTGAATACGGCCGGGTACACAAAGGCGAACAAAGTTTTTTTAGAGAACCTAGTCTTTCGTTCGTGGATGTGTCACTGCTGTCAGTTCACAGCGATTCCCGGTGAATGCATTGCTTTTTCATTATATTCGTCACCTTTTACCTATTGTGACGTAACTGCTAAGATGAAATAATTGTGTATTTGACATAATACCCAATCCAGCCTTACGCAGTGCCTTCATGACCTCAGTGATTCTGAGCAAAGACGCACCACATTTTCCAATTTAAAAATATTTGTTTCGTTGGGATTTTATTGTTAACAGTTGTTTCTAAATGACTTAACACAATAACGTATATATTCCTGTTTTTCACCAAATGTTTCCAAAACCCTGTGAAAATGTTTGAAAATCACTTAAATTATGAACATGTTTTGCTGTTGGTTTATTACAGTTGGACAAATCGTCCAAAGGTCGTAACAATCTTATGTCTGCTGTTCTTTTTGCTATTTATATTGTTTCGTAGCGTTTGCCACCAGGTTTGAAATCAAACAAACAGACGAATAAGCTCTTCTGGTGATTATATTTTATTATCAGCCAACGTTTCGCCCATCTATTCAAGTGGGCTTCTTCAGGGCAATGTTTTCAACCACAAAACATGTAGCATACCAATAACAAGAAAAAATGAGTAGTATGACGTACAAAGGCAAAAAAAGCAAAGCTGGCCAACTCGTTATAAGAATGGTGACAGCGTGTCACAGAAAATACGTGGAAGTGTAAAATGAAAAAACGTTGGAAAATGATGAAGCGTAATAACACAACAAATTAGGGCAAAGCCTACATTGGAATGTATAAGAAACCGGTTAAATAGCGCAAAGGTATGTGGTAAAATAAAGAACAAGTGTAAAATAGCGAA
>JGI24158J21664_10009423_pt1 | contig 13029 bp, 14 predicted proteins | sample Ectturendosymbi3_FD_21664 | JGI IMG/M metagenome (IMG submission 21664) | reverse complement strand
CCCCCCCCCCGGGACAGGTTTTGCGTCACATTGTCTCGCAACGCAGAGCACGTTGTTTCCACGTCGACCCATTGTCTGTTGTTCAGCCTCTCACCCACCACACGAGCTCTTTGGAACTTTCCGGATGGTGCGTCACCTTTCCAACAAATCCTGTCGCTTGTCTTTGCCGCTTGCGCGTTCGCTGACGCGGCACCACCTTTCCAAGTTTCGATCGCAGCATTGTCTGTCACTCTGCCTGCGTCTATGCAAAACATCGTAGCAGTTGCTGATTGACGGCGTTAACTTCATCGCCGAAGCTCGGGCCGTTCGTAAAACTGGAATCGATGCAATCGCGATTCATAGAGTCTGAAATCCACCGGTGAAGAAGGTTTCGTCTGTTTAGTTGTAATGTTGGACACAGAATGAGTGTGAATTTTGCGGACTTTTCTAAACTTTGTCTTTTTTCGTTATTTTTTCAAACGCTGGTTTTCTCGCAGGGCCGCAGTTGCTGAACATGGACGACCGAAGCTTCTCGAAGCTGCGCGACGCGCTTCCTTCGCAGGAGGCGCTCGCGCTCTCGTTCCCCGAATCGACAAATGTCGAAAGCAGCCCGAGCGACTACTTCGCGAGGACCGACTTCGCGGACGCGAAACCCGGCGAAGCGGTCTTCCTCGGCGCCGGGGTCGCCTCTGGCCGGCCGGTAAAGTACGAGCCGGTGACCAGCAGCAGCTGGCAGGTCGCTCTCGTGGTGGATAACGACGGCCAGGTCGCGGCAGGCGATTCAGCGCCGTTGGAACCGGCGTCGAAATTCGTACTGTCCTCGGCTGGCAAGCCTGTGCAGCGCAGACGAAAGGTGCGAAATGAACTGGGCGATGGGACCGGAAGTAAATGCAAGAGAAAGTCAGTGGGCAGCGTCAGTGAGGAGGACGGTCAGAGTCCGCTCTGCTGCAAGCTTCGGAAAGCGACGGCAGACAGAGGTGGGCGATTTGTTTACTTTTAAACTTATGTACAATGACATCGAAAGCATAAATGTTTTGTCCAGTATGTTGCGATCCGACATGACAGGTGTGTATTGTAATGTGTGTTATAGATTTTGAGTGGATGCTTTTGCAATCCTTGACCTCAACCTGAAATGTTAATATGTGGAAATGATGCGAAAAATGCAAACCGGTTCGTTTCAAACATCAACGTGTTTCGAAACAAAAAATTTGTGTTTCATTGTTATCAAACAATGGAAATGTATGTCAACAATCGCCCCTGCTTGTCTATAATGCGCCTGTCGTCAAAATCTCACAACGACGTTGATCTGAAACAGATATCAAGCTAGTTTGAGTCTTACCCTGGGGTTGGTCCGAACTAGCACGCTACTCCTATGAAGTAACATACCTTAAACCAGCACAACACACAAATTAACACACTACGCCTTCAACCAGCACGCACCTCGAAAGCCGGTGTTTTTCTGGTGCAACGTTTGTCACCAAAATATGATATTATATACAATCGTGTCGCTCAACGATTATACTTCAAAGCATTTCTGCGCCAATGAAATTGACAAATATCCTGTTCTATTTCAACTCGCCTGCAATAAACAGGTCAAGCAGCAACGTGTTGATGCAGAGCGGTGCTTGTGTTGTTGGATTGTGCAAATGTGTTTGCTGAGCGGACAAACTTTGCGAGCTTGTTTGCAGCCAACCTATGCGATTCCAAAATGGCGAATATTGAACTGATTGGCCGGCGTCTTTTCCTAACATTTTTCATATTTCTTTCCGTGAAGGACACTGTAGAAACGCGGCATTTATATTTTCCCGGGTACCTGTTTTTGAAACCTTCATAAAAAGTGAAAAGTATTGCGCAGCAGTTGAGTTTAGACTTCCGCAACGATCTAAATTGTAAACCATCAATTGCAGTAAGAAAGCTGTTGAACCTTTTTCAACGCATGGAAATGACGTTTGAAATGCCGCTGAAGACAACTTGTAAACTAGTGTTTAACCCTATAAGGATCGTGAGAACCCAACATTTTTGGCTTTAGACGCAATTTCCGCCATCACTCGACGACCGGTCGCGTTAGAACTTGAGTGCGATTTCCAGCTCCCTGCCTGATGTGATCGGTCAGCAACATACACCCCCAGGCATTAGCCCGTGGTTCGAACGGAGGCGCTCTAGGGCGTTGCATCGGGAGAGCGAACAATTAATCAAGCATCTGTTGGGGGTGACTGTAATCCAGAAATAGAGATTGTCTTTGCAGCACAGCTAAAAGGTAAAGGTAACACGGACGCCGTCATCGCCTAAAAATGAGATGTAAACGAAAGCAAGCAGGCAGTGATGGTGCTTTCTGGCGTCTGCAAGCATGCATGCTTACGCAAGAAAACTCACGGGTGTTAGCGGTTTCCAGTTTATCTTAAGCTTTTTCATACTGTTATTTCTCATGAACTTTCAGCGTGACGCACGAAAAGAATTCGAAAGCGGGCATTTCACCGCTGTTGGCGCGTGACTAACAGCAACCGCCGTGACCCGGGGTTACTCGTCATTGCAAGAAACAGTCAGCATGCTTCATTGTTTCATATCACCGTTTGTTTGGTCACCAGGCAACCACCTCTGTATGACGCAATAATAATGTGTTCTTATATTATGTGTCTTGCAAAGCGACAGTTGTCAGCCCCACACAATCCATGCTGTCGTCAGTTGCTTCGTTAGTGTTGGCCTATGCTTATGCTCCTGTATGGTGGCCCGTTTGCGTCACATAAAAATCCTATTACTGTAAAATGTGAAATAATTACAAGGCAAAAGACATTTTTTTCACAAAAAGAAAAAAAATAGTTTTCTAAAAAAATATTTTCAAGAAAACACTCCAGGACAGATGTTTGTTTTCGTTGCTGAGGCCAACTCAACCGACAGAATGTTTCCCATTGCAGGTTGCGAGAAAACCATGTTGTAAATTCATATGTTGCGTGTTTGTGTTTTCCTACAGTTTTTTTTTTTTTCAATCCACCATTTTTTTCAATCCACCAACTCAAGCAATAAATAGATTGTTTGAAACCTTTGCTGTAGGTGGTTTTCATTTTAACAAGTATTTTCGTGAGCTCTCACTCGAGCCCATCGTAAGTTCTTAAAATGTGGTTAATACAAAAGCGGCTGGGGGCTCATCCCCGGCCCCCACTGGCAGCTTACAACATGCCCTCAAACCCCCACATTTGGGTTGCTTGGAAAAAGTTGTAAGCTTAACTTAAAACATCATGAGCTCATAACCTATCAAGGTCTGGAAAATTGGAAGTAACATTCTTTTACTGATGTCAAAGTTATCTAATTCGAGGAGCAGACATAATTTTGATGCACAACTGTAAAAGAGCAGTTCTGCTACAAGCGTTATTGCAAACACACGCATGATGGCGTTCCTAATGGTTGTGGTTAAGTATTGCATGTTAAACCTATGACATCTATCCACTGTACTTAGACTAGTCTAACCGCAAGGTGAGAAATGCAAAACCACCTTACGAAATGTTTCAATTCTTGGCATGCATTTTAAATTACTACACCAACCATAATTTGAAATCGACTTCAACAAATGAACACTTCAGACTTCGTTGCGAGAATGCTAAGCAACCACACACTGCAGAAGAAACAAGGTTAGCGATTATTAATTTTATACTATAAGCTTCAATAAAAACGATAAGGAACCATATGAATATGCAACAAAATTTATTCCCGCAACGTCAACGAGAAACACTTTATTGGCGGGGTTGGGTTCATTCACGAAAACAATACATCGAATTCTTCTTCAAAAATACTCCGTTTAGGAAGTAAATTTTATCAGTTTTAAAGAATCGGTGAAACGGAATACTTTTTCAAACTTTTTGTGAAAAACAATTGAAAATAATCCATTTTTGACAAATTTTTTTCTTTACTAAATTCTTTCATGAATTACAATTTTACGTTGATTCTTGAAATGTAAGAAAATTGTTACATGTCGAAAACCGGCCACAGTTTCGAGAAAACACTAAGCCAAGCTACGCAAGCCGTTGCGATTTCTGGCTAAACGCTCGGTGGCACCATTTGTGTCTTGACTGGCGGTTATGTAGCAAATTAAGAATGTAAGGTGTTCGCTGAAACAACACTGCCTCTTTGCTGCGACATCTTATGAATTGATCACATGCCATAGAGTTACCATGCGCTGTTTATGAAGGTGCTGGATCGTGCAACGGAAAGTACAGTAGCTACTTCTCATTGGCGCGCCGTTCGTTGGGGTGTTTTGCGTCTCTGCGTCCACCGCCACGTTCGCTGTAGTTCTTCGTGCCATCCCGAAAGTTATCGCCGTGCCCGTTTTGTGACTTTGCGACCAACTTGTCGGTCACCTTCGAAGTTTTGCGTTACTTGTTTGGAAACACATGAACACCAGAAGAGTTCTTACATATCGTTAGATTAGTGTTTGCGACATATCATTCTAGCACTTTTTAACTTGATTCACATTTTCTACGATTTGTAGACAAAAAAGTTTTTTTCAAATTGGTTTTCAGCTTTTTCGTGGCTTCTACTACTTTTTGCGTCGATCGTAAACATTTTCACGAATTGAAATTTTGTTTTTTTTATTTTGCAGTTGGGAAGACGGTTCATTTGTGGGAGTTCATCCGCGATATCCTCCTCGACCCGGAACACTGTCCGACCCTGATAAAGTGGGAGGACCGCGAGATGGGAGTGTTTCGTTTCATGCAGTCTGATGTGGTCGCGTCGATGTGGGGGGAGAAGAAACGCAATCCGAAGATGACGTACGAAAAACTGAGCCGTGCGATGAGGTCAGTTGAGGTTACTTCTCTGCTTTGTCACGACGTCATAATTTGTCGCACTAAGGGGTTTGTTTGATCACAATTCAACTAGTTTGAAAATTTTCACCAGTTTTGACTTGTACTGTCTGTGTGTTTAAGAAGTAGCGGCGTTATTCACATTTTTCTCTCTGCCGTCTGACATTTCTTACGGAAAATCTGTAAATGAATCATAACATCAAGTGAATGTGAAGTCTATATGTTTTGTAGGAGTTAAATTGTGTGGGTGTTTGCAGGTCACGCGTGAATTGGTCAGCAATTTTGAATAGCATGCTTATTGTCAGGTCGGCTTTGGTCGCATATGCACGGAGACGTACGCCATATTCCTTTAGAAGGTTATGGAGAAAATTTACCAGCGTTTCTTGCACCTTATCAAATAAAATTATGCTTTTTGGCAAAACCCCTGCTTGCTTTAAACTATTCTGCGGACAGCTTGGACTTCTCTCAAAATATTCGGGAGTGGCGTAAATTTTGTCAGTTCACAAGTAACGATTTGACAGCAGCCAGCAGCTACTTCATGTCCGCAACACTCTGCTGCTTGTTTTGACTCACAACAGCATATTTGCGTCTTAATACCGGAACCACAGAGTTGCTGGAATATAGTTGTCTCCGTGTTGCAAACATTCGGTGGATTCAACGCATCGCACGTTCGTGAATTATTTTAGAAGTCTGAGATCATGACTGTTGTTGTGACGACGCCTTCCAGTTGTGGCTTGGCTGACTTAGATCTTTGAAAGTGACATAAACAGCGTGGCGCTGCCAAGTACAAAGTGAAGCTTCTCTACAGTTTTGCAGCAGTCGACCAGTTGGCAATTGGCGGTGCATTATCGCATATCAACTGTTGCATCGCACTGCAAGAAAAGCATTGTCCGTTCAACCTTCCTGTGGCTGCTGGAGCTGCCGTCCTGAACAGCAGAGCGCCGCGACAGTTTAAACGAGCGAATTCCATCGGCGTGAAAAAAAATTAGTTTGGTTGGAGCGCGTTTGTTCAGTTCGTGATTGGGAATCTAAGCTGTTTGCTGTATTCCATGTGGGAGGTGTTTACGAGCTCCCGCCCCGTGCGTTGCGTTTCGTATTGTCGCCGAGAAGTTGCAGTGGTGCATCTGCCTTGATTTCGCTAGAGAAGGTCTTTTCTAACAACAGCATTGCTCATCACTGATGTTCAGAAACTTGGAACTCGAAATCGACTATTCCACTCAAGGTGTTGGGCCACGTGCAAGGAAGTCAACACCGTTAGCGATTCGTTGTGTTTCAGTTCATTTTTTTGTGTGACATTGAAAACATGCCTTGACTCAGACACGGGCATTGGTTTTGAGCGAAGGCACGTGGACATAAGTGCTGACTGCACATTCGTCCGCGCAGTTTCTTTCGTTTTTTCGGTTGTCGGTTCCTCAACGATTGTTACGCAGATCCGAATGACTTCCATTGCAGCGCTGAGCTTTCACAGTTACGCTCTTTCTATTTGTTCGCTCTTTGTCACGTCACGTCTGGCTTAGGCGGCGCTTTGCTTTTGCAAGAATGAGACAGTAAGCTCACGATTAGAAACCGCCGCGCCGCCGCAACAATGGCAGCCAGGGTCAGTGGAAAGGCGAGAACTATAGAGCGGTTGCGCGGCTTCGGATTAAACAATTGCTGCTCGGGTCACGTGACGGAGAATTGTCGCGTTTCTCCTGCTGCACAATCGATCACGTGATTGGAAGACTTTCTGTGCTTTTCCTGCCGCCGACGATGATTGGATAGCGATTCCTGGCGTTAAAAAACAGAATGCGGTACCTGTTCTTAGGAGAATGAGCTACGAACGAAGCAATGACTTATTTCCCCCCAGCCGTGAAGAACTATTGAAAACTTGGGCGGAGAAGAATCGAGCTCGAAGTTACACTTTGATTTTTCAACCTTTGCGGTTCTCAAAAAGGTTTTTCCTGCTTTTATGAAATTGTGCAGCTTGTGCACAGAGAAAGCATTGTGTACAGAATGTATGGCGTGTGTGGCAATGAAAATAAGTTGGGTGAACGGAGGAGGAGCAATGTAAGAGAAAAAATGCTGTTGAAAAACAGATCGAACAGAAAATTTCCTTTTCCTTGCTGTTGATCATTAGGAGCCGAAAATTTGCAGAAAAAGTGACACCGACACTTCTTGGCAATGGCACATGTGTTGATTTGCGACCAGATCGGACTGTGTTGTGTGTTATTGCTCTGTGATGTGTGTCGTTGCTCTGTGCTGTGTGTCGTTGCTCTGTGCTGTGTGTCGTTGCTCTGTTCTGCGACAGTGAAGCGCCAGCACACGGTCTGTGTTTTACCAAACCTCCACATCGGGACCTCTTCCAATACCAAAACAATTCCAAGTTTTTTTTTAATTTATTGAACGACAATTATGCTGCAGGCGGTAGCCTGGCTGGTGCAATATTGTCGTGTCACGTCGAGCTTTTAAAATACAACGCAAGAAACACTCTAAAAAAACACAGAGGAAATGCAAAAACGAACGAAAGGGAAATGAAAAAACGAATACACTGGATCACTAGAGTCTAATACGGCATTTCAGAAACTCATCAACAGTATTAAATACAGCATTTGAAAAGGAGGTCGACGCATCAGGCACATCATATAGGTATAATAGCGACACATCGGCAGGAAAAAATACAACAGAAAAACAGAAAAAGCAAGAATCTCTTATTAAACGATAAACGATGCACAAGGTCGCGCGGATGTCAAAATCTATTACAATACTTAAGAAAATCACCAACGGTCCAAAACACAGCAACCGAGATATGTGATGGCTCATCATCAGGCAGGCCAAATGAGAATATACTCAGCAACTCAACGTTACTCAGACAATCAAAAAGAAAAGCTCAGGTGATTTGTTGTCGGTTACAATATTACAGACCCTATTGGAGAGGATCGCTCGTGCGGCATCATGAAAATTTACAGTAAAAGAAAAGGCGAATCTCAGTTTCGATATCACCGCAAACGCAAGTACGATACGATTTTTATTGATATTTCATGGACTGTGGGCGAAGCATACAACGAACGAATTGTAAATGAGGATAACTCTGAATAGGTTGGGGGTACCATGCTTTGCAACATGGTAATATGATTTTAAACGATTCTTGAAATTAGGGTGACTTGGAGAAGATTTAATATCGAGTGGGAGAGAATTCCATAAGTTACAGGGGGAGAGAATTCCATAAGTTACAGGGGGAGAGAATTCCATAAGCTACAGGGGGAGAGAATTCCATAAGCTACAGGGGGAGAGAATTCCATAAGCTACAGGCTTTTCGGAGAAAAAGTTAAATGCCAGTGGTTTTTTAAAAAGTGGAATCTGAACGTCCATCTAGATTTGAGGCGCAAAGTGTAGGGAACAAATTCCAAGTTTAAATAAAGACGTCGCAGGTCCGGTGGTTGCAAATCTCGCAACCTTCAACACACTCGGCCATCTTCCTACGATCACAACGAGCGACAAGTGTGACCAGCATCCATGTTGTTAACAACTCGTGCGCAACTCGTACCTTGCCATAGTTTGCAAACTTGCTCAAACGTCTTTGTACATATGGTACCGTCGGCAGCAATTTCTGCTTGTCGAACTTCATCCAATATATCCGCGCTCATGAGCGGTTGGGGCAGAAGCTTTGACGATTTTCATGATCAAACACGGTTACGGAAGCTGAACAGGAAGCAACAAAACCATATTTTGTGCTAAAAATTTGACTGGAAAGTTTGATTTCTCGTTGGATTGTTGCGGCGCTGTCACGCGTCCTCTCCCTCCGCTGCATCGCGATCTTCACGTGATTCCAGTCGACGTTCGACAGCGAAGCATTTGGAACGTGACGCCAAAGGTTGCCGAACGCTTCGCGCCGCGACGCTTCCGCTTTGCGCGAAATCGCAGTCTCCTCCGAGGAAAGCGAAACCGGAAAATTGCACGGCTCAAGTTTCCCATCACCTGACTTGCGATGGGTTCGCTTCTCTTTCTCGCAAACGCTGACTGGAGGTGATCTTTGACTGAACCTCGTTCACTGAAGAACCTGGGAAAATTTGCGATACATACAAGTTGTGTTTTTTTGCGACGAAACTACGTGCAATTATTCAACGCGTATTTTCTCTTTGTTTTCTGACACTTTCTGGTTTTACCTCTTCGTTTTTCAGTGACTTTTTCTTCACGTGGTTTATTATGTCAGTATTTTTAGTCATCTTTCAGAGGAGCTGTTAACGTTTGTTCGGTTCGCCTCCAGCGCCGCGAAAGTTTGCGTGAGCGTCGATTTTTACCCCCTGCTCATGTTACAATGTGGACCCAAAGACCCTACGGATTTTTTTTACTTCCAGGAAAACCTTAGAAAATAGTTTCTTCATGACTTTTCCTTTGACGTATCAGTTTTCGTTTCAAAATTGTTCCCTAAAACCAGGGGTCTCCAAACTACGGCCCGCGGGTCAAAATCGGCCCGCGAAGGCATTTTGTCAATAATGAAAATATAATACATTTACGAAAAACTTGTTGATTTGATAGAATGTAACATATCCCGAAACAATCACATTACGTATGAAGTCCGGCCCTCGCATTGTTGTGTACAGTAATAACTTATGTGGTCCTTGCACAAATAGTCTGGATGCCGCTGCTTCAAACCCATGATATAGCCGGTCCGGGTTTTTCAATACGTAAAAGGAAAAAGACGTGTGCTCGTGACAGCGCTGATAAGGTCCGCTGCTGCTTGAAAGTGTTTGTTTTCTCGGCGTCGACTTTCTGCAGTCGCGAACTTACGGCACGGACTCGCATTGTTGTCTGTGCAATGAAATTTCCGAAGTCGTTGTTCAATACGATCACATTATCCGCCGGCGTCACCGACTTTGCCCTGCGCACGATACCGGTGCTTCCCTCTGTGCTGTCACGCATGATCGGCGTCGTTGCGTCACGCCTTTTCATTCCGTTCTTTCGCAGGTATTACTACAATCGCGGGATCCTCGAAAGAGTTGACGGACGGCGATTGGTCTACAAGTTTGGCCCGAACGCCCACGGATGGAAAGCGGCCTCCTCGTCCGGGCCAGCGTCCAGCGCCCCTGGACAAGCAAGCGACGGGGACGCGGCACCACAAGGTGGGGTGTGGGGTTTTGTTGCTCCAGCTGCGCGCGTTTTTCGATTCGTCAGAATTGTTTACGTTTAAGTGAGTCTTTGTGACGAAAACAATTCCTGTCGCTGAACAAACCAGTGGCATCTTTACGACGACGTCAATACACGAGAACTTCGTTTGCTGCAGCTTATTGCTTCTGAGCAAAGTCTGGCAGATGACACGCAAAGGTGACACTGGCAGGTGGCACTCAATGAAAGAAGAAATCAACCATAAGTTGTAGCTTTTTGCAGATACGGTTCTGCGCAAAAAAAGCTTTCAATGGAGGTGAAAAGCGAGTTCACACAAGATATTCTTCCGTGATGTGCTTCAAGTACGTCTCGGGGTTGAAAGCGCGTTTCCGAGCCCCAGGGGTCTTCTGGGGTTGCCGTGCGATTGCAAAAAATCTTGCCACTTCTCTATAAAACCCGAGACGCCGGACGTTCGCGCGTCGCGCGCCTGATGGATTGCGACCGTGACGTCACGATCAACCGTAGCGTAGCTCAGCAGTTTCTTCTCGAAAGAGGAAGGGTGATGTGGAACACGACTTGCTCGAACTCACTGTTGCCCGCACCAGCGCCGTCACAACTTCTGGGGGGGGTGAATTAGTTGCTGGTCGTCGATGCTCGGCTTCCGCTTTAAGTTGATTAGGTTTTTTCAGACAGATATAATTTTCGCTGCAATCGCACTTCGATTCCCTTTGAAGTGTTGAACCGATCGTTCTACGAACTTGCCGAGAAATATAATATCACGTGCAGCAAACAGGGCTCCCACGCGGTATTAAAAGTATTGAATTTCAAAATTGGTTTCCAAGACCTTGAAAAAGTATTGAATTCTGTCAAAATATATAGTAGGTATTGAAAAAGTATGGAAAATCGAAATGGAAAAGAAATCTCAAGTATCTGAGCAGAATTTTGCTGAAGGCAAAGCACTTCATTATTAATGCAGTGTTCTGCAATGTGTAAAATTGACTTTAATGATGAAGAATTTCAAAAAATGAAGAGAAGTAATGGTATTGAACTTCTTAATTTTAGTATTGAAAAGGTATTGAAAAAGTATGGAAAATGATTTTTTAAAATGCGTGGGAACCCTGAGCAAACGGTTGTATGTTTGTGGTGTTTGCAGTCCGACCCTGCCTTCTTTTTCATTTTCATCTTTAGTTCACAGTAAACTGCGTCTTCGTTGTGTGCGAAAAAAGCACATCTATGTGTTTATCGTTTTATTCCTTCCTCCAGTGGTTTGCGTTGTTGCTGGCATTAACTTCAGTTGGTTAATGTCTGCGATGCTGTGATTGGTTGAATGACGCATTTGCTTTGACTATGCCGCGCACGTACGTTGACGCAATTGATAAGAATACGCTCGATAGCTAAAAATTGCTCGCGAACTGGATTGGTTTCAATCATGAGAGATTCGAAATTGCGATGAGTAAATTGCATCAACTCAATGAAGGGTTCAATGGTGGTCTGCCGCTGGAACTCTGTCCATCTGAAGACTTTTCTGATGTTGAGTTCATTTATTTGTGAGAGTTTGTTACTTGCCACTCATGTTTTGCCACATGCCATTCATGTTTTGTCACTTGTTATCCATGTTTTGTCACTTGTCATCCATGTTTTGTCACTTGTCATCCATGTTTTGTCATTTGCCATCCATGTTTTGTTACTCGACATCCATGTTTTGTCACTTGTCATCCATGTTTTGTCACTTGTCATCCATGTTTTGTCATTTGCCATCCATGTTTTGTTACTCAACATCCGTGTTCTGAAATCTGAGGCGTAAAGAGAAGTTATTTTTTGCAGCGAGCTGACCGCTTTTATGTGGGAAGGGTAAAATGTGACAATATTGTTCGAAGTTTTATGTCATATTAGCAGCTAAATGTAGCGTTGCGGTTACTGCCACGATGCTTTGATTTGTGTTTCGTTATTGCTGGTCACCACGTTTTACAACGAGTCCTTTCTTTTGTCTTCAGATTCGCCAGCTGAGACTCAGTCTCCGGTTTCAGTGACTCTTACCAGCAGCCCGTTATCACCACAGCTCTCGGCTCTGTCCATCTCGACCAGCCGTAGCGTTTCTGTCGCCTCCTCTTCTGCCTCATCCCCGCAGAATCTCATTGTCACTACCGATCCTATCAACATTTACTCTACCAGTTCAACGCCGCCTCTTCAGCCTCCCGGTTCAACATTGTCACCACCGTGGTTGGTGACATCAGGCATGGCGACTTCATCCCTCCCAAGTGCCAACGTTCTTCTCGGCAAGCAGATAAAATTGTCAGTTCACTGATTTCACCTCATGCGTTAAGAGGCGAATCGGTTCCAGGCAATGGCAGCCCAGAATCGATGATTTGAGACCCGGTACCATTCGCGCTGGTGAACGGGGCCGAAAAAGATTTTCACTCGTTTGCGAACAATAGTGTTTATGACGACAGCAGTCGGTAATGTCGGACGCGGGATGTCACTGTGTCAGGCGTGGGCAGTTGTCACGTGTCACGAACTTGCTGTTCATTTCCTCGTGTATATTTTTGTCTCGTTGCTTTTTCTACGTCTAGAAACGATCGTGAATAAGTGAAAAACTGCTTTGCCTTTGTTTCTGTTGCTGCTTTTGAAGCAAAATTAAAAAAAAATTATGGTTCCATTGTCGCCGAAACGTCCTATTCTGCGGGTACCATTTTTGACGGACCAAGGTCGTTGTGTTTGGTTTGTGGTTTCCAATGAACTGCTTTTTTTCTTATTTTCTTTTGTATGCTGCAACTGTGTTTAAAATGATGCTGACTGAGATATAAACCTGAAAAAGCAGAGCGCTTTTGTTCGTTTTGTTCGACCAACGAAATTTTGAAATCTGTAATCGTAAACAAATTAATCCGAATTACGTCATTTCGTAACCGCTATTTTTAGTCGTGAATCTATTTGCAGCAGTTTCGAACACCAAGCGTCGTTAACGTAAGTCAAGATTGGAGAAAAACTGAAACCTTTCGCTATCGACGTGAGCGTTTCCACAAATGATTGTCAAAATGATCTTGTAGGAACATTAACGTTTACACTGTGCGTAGAGTTTCGGCCATTTCCACGCCTTGTGTCCTGATGCAGCTTCCTCGAATCGGTTTTGATTGAAATTTAATTTCAAACTTTTGTTTCGCAACAATACGTGTTTGTT
>JGI24158J21664_10009422_pt1 | contig 13030 bp, 8 predicted proteins | sample Ectturendosymbi3_FD_21664 | JGI IMG/M metagenome (IMG submission 21664) | reverse complement strand
TTGGCTTTTCGATCTGTTCGAGGTCTTTTTCATGTCGGATAGTAATGACTTTACTATCATTGGTTTGTCTAAGGTGAATTCTTCCATTGTTGGTCCCATATAAAGCAACAAACAACTGTTGTACTTTAGAAAAACAAACAGAATTAAACTAGAAACACTCTTACTCATTTTTTACCCGTTGGTATACAAGGTTTTGTGCCTGAAGCCACAGCTAGAAAAAAATGTTACCATTTACTTTTGCTTGAAAATGCTTAAGAGAAAATAAGCTACTTACGAATGCGGGTGTCAAGCGAAATTTCTGACCTCTGCGAAATTTCTGACCTGTTATTGTTTGCCAGTTATTTTTGCTTTTCAGAATAAAGACATAAAGTTTGGGATTATGTCTTTTTTGATGTGTGTAATATTACTCTGTACATGCCAGTGGCGTGCAGAGCGGGGGGGCGAACGGGCCGCTGGCCCCGGGTATCCAAGGCAGGGGGGCATCCAAAGAGTGAAATTACAAAAATTTCAATGCTGTAACCACATGGTTTTTCTATTGTAAGGCTACTAATACATCTTCCATGGAGTTAAGTTTTCGAAACTTGTTTTGTTGTCAACAGTAATTTTTACGTATTCAAAAGCCAGTCATTCTCAGTTTCTTCATTACCATGGACCTACACTCTAGGTGTACGGCGCACACCCAATCAAACTGATAGTGACGTCACTTGTTCCAGATCGCGTGATCAAGGGAAAATCACAAAAAGGATTGAAAGACAATCAGGGTTGAGAAAAAGCAGAAAAACCCGTTTTTCTAAAAAAAGAACAACCCACCTGTTTTTTTTAATCCGAATGTTTGTGTTTTTTTGAAAAGAAACATGTTTTTGTCATTTGAAAAAAAACACAAAAATCCCATTCTGAATTGTTCTTATTGAATCATGCAATGTCACCATTTTCAGAATTACACAATAATAACTTGTTATACCTACTATGGCATTCAAATTTGAGGGCAAAGGAATGTATGTCATCTTTGGTTTCGCAAAGCGTTGTTGGTCAATTTACTCCAAAGTGGCAAGGCTTGCCAAGAGCGCAAAGAGCAAACAGAGAAAAGCCATTCCCACACAAACTCTGCAGTTTCACGTCAAGTATATGTACAAGCCCTGCTAGTTCAGCATCTATATAGAGGATTTTTTCAAAATGTGATTCGGTATGGTCCAATATCAGAAACAGCTTTATTGCAAAGAAGGCAGAACATTGATTAAACTATGCCGATTTTAAAGAGCTGAAGAAGATAACCAATAGAATTTACTCAAACTATTCGAATGATTCGTCTCTCTTTTTCAAGTCCATCAAATTTCGTTGCTGTTCGTTTTGTTTCATGAACAAATTTTACAATTAACTGTACAAGTGTGCTGCTTATTTTATTTTACTTCATAGTACATTCTTCAAAGGAATAATAAAGAGTGGGATTTTTGGTGGGGTTTTCTGTTTTTTCATGGGCTTCTTAAAAAAATTGGTGTTTTTTATTGGGTCCAATTGCATCAACACTGAAGATAATTATGGACGTTTAATTGAATTTCTGAGCCAAATTTCAAAACTGTCCTAACAACTATCATATTTGATTTTATGATGCATCACTGATTTCCCGTTTCGTTTTTTGTGCTAATACAGTTGCACACCGGTGCTTGCAATATGTGCTTCGTTTCGAGTTCCGTCATTAATTGACATTTCAGGCGGATTTATCATAACGGCTCACACAAGCCCGTATCTCTTCTCCCCTAAGTAATTGTACGTATAACAGCCACAAAATAAAAAACGAACGTTTTCTTGCGTACTTCATGCGCATTCTCAATTCTTGTGTAGTTTAGCAAGTTTCAAACTGTTAACCTTGGGAGTCCGCCATCCCAGCCGCACACATTCTGATCGAATGCTATTCGACGAGACATTCGCGCAGCCTTGTATTTTTGCAGTTGTGAACTGCCCTGACGTAGCACTGAGTGTGTTCTACTCTCCTGTTTTAACGCGTTGCTGCATACTTTTGCAGTCATGACCTGCTCTGTCTTAGGAGATCGGTGATAATTTATGTTCACTGCAGTGACACACACTAGCTTACAACAACAAGTAAGGAGAGTACGTGTAGAATAATGTGCACAGAGACGCCGGAGAATGGAGGCATGGCAAGGGCATTTCCCTTTCTGCCCTTTCTAAAGAGGGGCAACGGGGGCGGAGATGTCTTTTCACCACAGGTGTAGGAGCAGGCAAATTTTTGGGGTGCGAAGGGTTTTTCCCGTATTTCCACAATGTTGCCCGAAATGTTTTTTGTGCAACTTTTGCCTACAAATTTTCTCCCACAAAAGTCATGAAGGCCTCTTTTTGGTGTAACCTACAAAAAAAGGTCTTCCTGGGTTTTTATTCAAACCTTGGACGCCATTTATTGAAGTGAAACAACGTTAGGCGCTATTTTTGCCCGGATTTTCAGAGCCTTTGCCACATTTTCAGCAAATCAAAACTTTTGTGGATGCGCTTGCTTGCGACCCTGCACCCCACCCCCCAACACCATTGCTTTTCATAATAGTGTCATAGGTAATTTCATGATTCATCAGGATAGACTTGAAACAAATTTATTGCAGCTATTCCGGCACTCAGAAAATTCAGAATTATTTTCTATCATTTCTGTTATTATTTTTGAAGTCAACATCGTTGACGAACTGAAACAAAGATAATTGGTAACGATTTTTTATAAGTTTCCAATTCCCTCCAATGTTTTATTGCCCCTCCCCCTTCCGTACAGAACTGTCGGAAGCAAGTTTTAAATAAGGGGGCTTTACGTCTGTTCAGGGGGCTTGAGATTCTGAAATTTGATAAAAACTCCACCTATTTATAGGGCTTCATAATTCAATTTGATGGGTCTTGAAGCCTTGTTTGGGAGGCTAAGCCCACCGTGGCGACGGGACTGCTTCTCTATCGCTGCTCCGGGGTCCCTGAATATGCATGTTGTGTCAACAAACTTCGACAAAACATTGGTTTGCAAACATGAATAAGACGTCATGTTGTGACGTCACAAACAGCGCATATACAGTAACAATGACCACCATACGCACTGCTCAATACTAGAACTTGGTAGGGGGCCATCCAATCGAGCAGTCGCCCCAGGCATCGCCAGACCTCTGCACGCCACTGGTACATACTCATATGGCGTGAAGTCANAAATTTCGCTTGACATCGTAAACAATAAATCACAGTTCATAAAAATACNCATGCACCATCATGCCATAATTTCCAATCACTTGATTCATGAAACCAAGCATGTTAGATATGTCATAATTCCACAAAATATCTACTACAAAAAGAAAATCTACCAAATCTGGCTGTTCTGGTATACACGTACAGTATATCAAAATTTGCTGCATTCACATTGACTTAACAAAAATATCATCCTGCAGTATGCTTTTTTAGCCAATATTGCAGTTGATCAAGGAGTGATCGTGGCAGCCATTGTTATTGTGCTTATTATATTTACATGCTTCTGATGTACATCAACACACGTTCAATCGAAGCTGGGTAGCGACTTTGCTCTGAGACACCCACTCCCGACGTAGGTCTAAAAACGTGCGCGCATGCAAGACGTGGATCCTGGTTAATTCTTGAGCGACTGGCTCACGTCTGCAACTGATAATGTTAACGCGTTTGAAAAATGTTTGGATTTCATGTCATGAAACGCTATGAAATGCGACTGCGGTAGAATTTTTTTACGCTGCTTGCACTAAGCCTGTTTCCCATAAACGATTAGGTCAGTGGTTCTCAAACAGGTGCCATTGGCTCACCAAGGGAGGAATTTTTAATTCCGGGGTGGAAATTCGTTTCAAGGAGGAATTGCGGAGGAAAAGTTGTGGATGGAAAAGCTTTGTTTTTATTATTTGTTTATTTATTCAACTCATAAAAACTGCACTACGAGGTTGGTTTCGATGGGAATATCTACAGTACGCAAGGGAAAACTTCTTTAATTGCAGTGACTAATGTTATAAGCAGGGCTGTGGAGCCGGAGACCAAGCAATTTTGGATGGCTGGAGCCGGAATAAAAAATTGTTTAGGTGGTGGAGCCGGAGCCTGAAATTTGGGTTCCGGTTCAAGCAAGTTGTACAAATAATGCCATGTTTTTTCTGTTTTTTGGACCAAATTGTTCTGGAGCCGGAGCCAAAGATGATGGAGCCGTAACCGGAGCAAAAAGTTAGATGCCCGGAAATGGAGCCGGAGCCTGAATTTTGAGTACCGGCTCCACAGCCCTGGTTATAAGAGTCTGTTTAGCTCATAATCGTCTATTGTGTCTTCACAATAGGTGGTGTAAAATGTTTTGCAATTATGTTTTTATGATTTTGTTGGGGAAGAATTGACATTGTTTGCATTTGTAAAAGGGGAGTATGAAAGACCTTTGAGAACCACTGGATTAGTTATTTATTATATAGCTATTCAGCGATAGCAATAAAACTCACAAATATTATAAAAACAGTTTTGTAAATTGCAGGAAGTTATACATGCCATCTAAACCAACTTGCATATATTTGACCCACTCAGTCTACGCAAAGTGTGAAAACGGTTGTGTATTTGCGAAAACGAAGCCGCACAATCAATTGTCATTACGGCTCTGCGCTTAAGTTATGAAATACTTGTCGCCGCAGTTTAACACAACGGTTGGTTAGTTGATGTAGCCCAGTGGTTCCCAAAGTATGGGTCGAAACTCAAACAAGGGTGGCAAAGGGTCAAAAATGGGTCACGCCGAGGTGAGCCGAAGCGGAGTTGTGTATTTTCAACGTTACCACTGCTTGTCTCTGTAGCGTACATACTTGAGGAAAGAGTAGATTGCTGACATTAAAAAATGACTTAACAACTTACTGCGAAAAATCGTCCATACAATCATCATTTTTTCATACGTTGTTTGAAGTTTGAGACTTAAATCGCGAGGTGTCACCAAACTCAGATTTGGGTCGGGCTCAAAAAAGTCTGGGAACCGCTGATCTGGCCATTCTAGCGTTAGAGGTTGAAGCCTTTACAGCAGGAGTCACCAACCTTTTTGAAATTGCGAGTTACTTCTTGTGTACCGATTAATGCGAAGGGCTAATAGTTTGATGCACACTTGTGAAGTAAAAAATTTGCTCAATTTACTTTTAATTATTTTATTATTGATATTCGTTGATGTGAAGACATTGATCATGCTGAAATTATTTTTAGAGCAGGCCCACGGGCGACCTACATGANCCTTGCGGGCAGGGCNGGCCTTAAGCCGATGCAACCGTTGCAGCTGCACTGGGCCCCGCGCCATGGTGTTTGGGAAGATTGTTAATTTTTTCCAGATAATCCTTGAGCTAGCGAATTCAGTAGAAACCGCTTATATATCTCATTGTTAGCAAACAATCTATCTCATTTGAACGAACGCTGAATTTTCTTTACCGAAAATTATCAAACGTGCTCAATTCTTGTCTTATGAATGATGTTATATATGCGCTCCACCATGTCGCACTCTATGAATGGAGCTTGGTTGTTGCTACGCCAATTAAGACTGCAGTAGACCTACAGTTATTGCAAACAAAATATGTAGTGATTCAACTTGAAATGAGCAGGTCAAGACGAGTGTCTGTGATATTAACTTTGACGGCAGTTCTGCCAACGTAACGTTGTTCAGTTCTCGAAAGATCTTTCTGTTTTGTAAAGTTCTTGATTGACTGCGGCAGAGTTGCAAGTCGGGCCGGGCTTTTTTGGTCGGGCCAGGTCCGGGATTAAGTTTGTCAAATGTTTCGGGCGGTAGCGGGCCTGCATACAAAATTTCTTTGCGACGACGACGGACACTTTTGTCGCCAGTTACTGTTGAAGCAATCGAAATGATTAAATCTCAATTGAAAATGATTAATTGTGAAATAGTCAGTGATGTTTACTGTGCTACGCTACCGATACTCCGCGGTTGCGCATATCTTGACTCACTCGGTAAATTTGGCTTTCGGGTCCAAACCGGCTTTGTGTTTAAATAACAAAATCCAGTCGACTGGGAAAAAATTCAATTTAGTTTCAGCAGGAACCGAGCCAGAGGTTTTGAAAAATGACAAACAATGTTTTTTTCATACCAACACCATCAAAAAAGGCCAAACAAATGCCAAACTATGACGTATATGCCAAACACCATTTTTTGTGTTCGTACAGAAATATCTCATTATCAGTCTTCCTTTATTTCTTTTTGAAAATAATGTTTCCCTATTAGTGTCTTCAATGCGTATGCGTACTGTTATCTAAAAACACTTCTGCAGAAAAATCTGCAGGAAATACTACGAACCGCTTAGAATGTATTTAACAAACTGATTAAAAACCCGCACAGCCAAGCTGTCAGAAAACAGTACTTTTTGTTATGCGAAGTTGTAGCATCCAAAATTTTGTGTTACATTCAGGCAACTGTCACATGCATAAATCAACCGCGTTTTGGTTGCGGCGTGGAGGCGAATAAAATTTTAGGGAGATCGTGGTGATGTAAGAAACCAATCATCTGACACTAAAGGCCAATCTACGCTGAGCACGTGCAAGGAGTTGCCAGGCGTAGTCCTTTGTTTGTTTTGTTGCGTCGGGTAATTCTGTGCTCGTGCACGGCTCGGCACGGCAACTCCTGGGCGCAATTAAACAAACAAAGAATCTTCCGCGGCTACTCCTGATAACTTCTCAGTGTAGATTAGCCTTCAGTATGGTTGTGTTAGGTATGAATGTAGATCAAAAAAAATTTTCTTTAACACCAACTCCCGCCAATAGCCACTTGCAAAAAATTGGCATCATGTAGGCAGCGTACTTTGTAGACTCTAAAGCAGTGTTTCCCAACCTTTGCAGGCTTACCTCACCCCACAGAAGGGAGCTATATATTTTCAGCACCCAGTGGCGAGCCCATAGCAATTTGCTTTAAGGTTTGATGACATCTTCAAAATGAATTTTCAATGGTATATTTAAAAACGCATCAGCTCTCAGCGAAGCTGAGTATCGCAAAATAGAACCCTAAGATGTCGCGGCACCCCCGGTTGGGAACAACTGCTCTGAAATTTTACACAGCACTGTGATAGATGACACACTGTATTAATCTTGTAGTAAGTTCTACCAGGTCCGTAACTAGCGTGGGACACCAGGGGGGGGGAGCGAAGAGTTTCGTGAGAGTGGCCCAAATTTTTTAAACTATGTCCAATACTTTTAAACAATGTCCAACGTATTTTTCCCGGGGGGGGGCGAAAATTTTTCTAGGGGGGTTTCAGCTCCCTGCGCCCCTCCCTGGTTACGGGCGTGAGTCTTACTTGCAGCGATTACATTTTTTATGCGTTTTATTCTGAGACAGCGGAAAAAGGGATCGCAGGAGGCGATTAATTGACTTGCTTGGCGGTTTTTCGTTGATAACTCGGGAACTACAGGAAGTACATTCGGAAATGAAATATTGCCAGAAAGATTTTCGCTGTATCGTTTAGATGAATCTAATAAAAGGGTATTTTTGTATTTGTAATTTTCGAGAAAATTGACCTAATTAGGTTTCTTTTGCCCATTTTGGACAAATTTTTGGTCATTTTAAAGAAAAATTCGTCACACCTACGTTTCAGCTTTTTCGAAACGTTTTTTGGCTTCGACTGCTTGTGAGGACTATTGTTTGATGGAAAAACAATGTCCGGCGAAAAAACGCATTTCTGGAAAATTTAAAATATAGCGATTTTTCGGGTTTTATGCCAGAACCGTTGCCGATACCAGATTTTGGAGTGCCAAAAAAGTCAAACTTTTTGAAATTGTTCGTTCAATTTTTTGTCAAATTCTTCTTTTCTTATTTTTTCTGCTTGAAAGACCCCCAAAAAGTACTCAATTTTTCTGTATTCTTCTTACAATATTTGGGTCTTGGCAGACATTTTTTATGTCGAATGAATATTTCTAAATTATTTGGACCTTTTTCTACACGTTTTAGAACACACGCGGCAAGAAAACCTTTCTTACAATGTCTTAAATGATGACGTGCCTTTAGTGGTTTGAGAGTGATCCCAAAAATCGTGCCGACAGGCTGATATATCGGCTTCTGCGGCAGGCCCGTCGCCAGGATATAGCAGCAGGGGGGGCACATTTAAAAAATACTGTATTAGATGTATGCAGCAACCATGGGGCCAAACGTGAAATGGGGGGCACAGATTTCAAATGGGGGGCCGGGAACCACTGCCCTCCCCCCGCTGGCGACGGCCCTGTTCTGCGGTACTTAAAAGAAGTGCAAAAATATGAGCGAAATAGACATGAAGTCGAGCCTGGTTGCTTGAAGTTTTTGCAGTGCGAATGATCTGCCCAAGATGAAGTTATCTCAGCCATTACTTAATGGAAAAGGTGCCATTATTAATCAGGTGTCATTGATGCAAAAAAAGTTCAATTCTTTGTGGGTAAACTAACTGTGTTTGTCAAAAAGATATTTGGAGATTTAGTAAAAAAGATTCTGACTCGAGTCATTCATTGTGTGTGGAGTCAAGTCATTCGGTAAAAACTGCGACTCCAATCAAGTGGAGTACTTTCTTAAAGTGACTCGGGTCGAGTCACTTAAAATCGTGAATCGAGTCATTGACTCAGCAGGTTTCTCAACCGGGGCCCTCGGCCGCCCTTGGGCGCCACGGAGCGGTTCTCCAGGGGTCACGAGCAGAGGCCTTTACTGAATAGCTCTGAAATTGCAGTTATTAGGAAAAATGTTAAAGTTCTGCAGTAAACCTGAAATAGTGTAGCACCTCTATCTTCTCATAAACTTGGAAAAAATCCTTCCGACGCCTACGGCTGCAACATGAAGGCGAATAGCCAGACATGGAACGAAAATATAAGAACAATGACACGATCCAAAAAACGAGTCCGAGCTAACAACTTAGTGAAGTGGGACCGTGGGTGGTGGCACAAATATACAAACCAAGCAAGCTCGCGTTCTCCAATATGAATCGTAATCGAAGACTCGGGATAAGCCCGAGGAGCCCGTGTGCCGGAGTCGCCACTGGGGTGTTAGAAACACCAAGAACACAGCTTAAAAACGGGCACAAATGACACAGCATTGATACCTGTCTTGAACACATTCAAAATCACAGCTTTTCCACACCTTGAACCAGGCCCGTAACCAGGGGGGGCGAATCCCCCTTAGAAAATTGTTTGCCCCCCCTGGAAAAATGTGTTGGTCATCGTTTGAAACTACTGGACATAGTTCAAAAAATTTGGGACCCTCTCAGAAAACTCTTCGCCCCTCCGGGTGTCCCAAGCTGGTTACGGGCCTGCCTTGAACACAGAAGTAACATGACTGAATACTCATTCATCAAATGCTCATTCTGCATTAGATATCGGTGTCAAGTGAAATATCTGACCTCTGCGAAATTTCTGACTTATTATTATTTGTCAGATATTTTGCTTGTTAGAGAAAAGGAACAAAGTTTGGCGATTACTTTTTGGATGTGTGCTGTATAAATTAAAATTTTTGTTTGGATGTCAGATACCCACAACCTACAGTACGGGAACAACTATAACCGCTCAAATATATTGGACTTGTTCTTAGACCTCAATTACTTTTTTTTTAATTGTTAATTTTGGTGACGGCAATTGGCGGCAGGCCGAAGCCTGAATCGTGCTTCTTGCCGGGGCGGTTGAGGTGAACGCTCTTGCCCAAGGAGCGCTACGACAATTCACTATTACTTTCCTTTCTCTAACATAAACCCTAACCCGGCACACTTAACTAAACACTAGACCCTGAGCCCTAATCATCAGTTTTCTCAGCGTATTTTATATGTAGAATATCACTCTGTGCATGTGCACATGGCGTGAAGTCAGAAATTTCGCTTGGCACTGGAATGCAAAGACAAGACAAAGCATATGCAGCAACTAGCAAGTTGTCTGCTGTAAGGATGCCAATTGGGTTGTCAATGGAAAAATTAATACAGCTGTTTAGTGTTGCCAATGCAAAAACACAGTTGAAATTGATCTGTCAGATATTTCATTCTGCGTATAAGATTCACCAAAATTGCACTTTTTAGAATGGTGTTGAAACGCTTGAAATTACACCAAGTCTTTGATGGTGTGGCACGACTTTCTGGCGAAGGTTCTGGTACACACAGTAGCGTGCAGAGGTCTAGTGATGCTCGGGGCGAGTGCTTGATTGGATGCCCCCCTACCAAATTCTAGTATTGAGCATAGACTTGGGCCTATGGTGGTCATTATTACTAGATATAACCTGTTTGTGACGTCACAATATGACGTCATCTTCACGTTTGCAACCAACATTTTGGAGAAGTTTGTTGACACAACATGCATATTCAGGGACGCCGGAGCAGCGGCAGGGAGAGCAGTAAAAATATTAAGGGAAATGGAAACTTCTTAAAAAAACAAAAAATTGTTACCAATTACGTTTGTTTCTGTTCATCAACAATGTTGACCGCAAAAATATTAACAGAAATTAGAGAAAAACATTCTGAATTTTCTGAGTGCCCGAATAGCTGCAATAAATTTATTTCAAGCCGATTTTGATAAGTCATGAAATTACCTATGACACTGTTATGAAAAAGCACCTCACCCCTCGTTGCATCCCTGTTGACAGAGCAGAGGGGACAATGACCCCGCCATGCCTCCATTCTCCAGCGTCCCTGTGCATATTATTCTACACGCACTCTTTTTATTCGTTGTAGGCTACAATGTGTCACTGTAATGAACATAAACTATCAGCGGTCTCCTGAGACAGAGCAGTTCATAACTCCAAAAGTATCCGGCAACGCGTTAAAAAAGGGGAGTGGGACACATTCAGTGCTATGTGGCTATTATATGTACAACTACTGGGGGGACAGAACAGATACGGGCTTGTGTGTGCCGTAATGATCAACCCGCCTGAATTGCCAATTAATGACGAAGCTCGAAACGAAGCACATATTGCAAGCACAGGTGTACGACAGTATTAGCACAAAAAACGAAACGGGAAACTAGTGATACATCATAAAATCAGCTAAATCAAGCACGTTGATATAGGACAGGTTTGAAATTTGACTCAGAAAATCAATTAAACATCCATGATTATCTTCAAGGTTAATGTACTTGCACCCAACCAAAAAAAACACCCGGGTGCTCATAAAAAAGCCCACTTAATACAAACCAACAAAATCCACCAAAAATCCCACTCTTTTCTTTGAAAAATGTACTATGAATGAAAAGTAAAATAAGCAGCATACTTGTGCAGTTAACTGTACATTTTTTTAATGAAACAAAACGAACAACAACGAAATTTGAAAGACTTGAAAAAAAGAGAATAATTCGAACAGTTTGAGTAAATTCTACTGGTTATCTTGTTCAGCTCTGCAAAGTCGGTATGTTTTAACCAATTTTTCTGCCTTCTCTGCATCCAAACTGTTTCTGATGTTGGACCATACCAAGCCATATGTTGAAAAAATCCACTATATAGATGCTGAACTAGCAGGGCATGTAAGCTATCTCTCCCTGCAGGATACCGATGAGTGTGATATGAAGACTGTGATGTGTTCGCATTTGGATCCTCTAATCTCGCGTTTTGAGAAAAAATTTTCTGAAGACATGGAGAAGCACAATTTGATAAGAAATCCTTTTGTTGATAATGCAAATGCCCCTCAGGGGTTTCCATCTCTGGAAGCTGAACAATTAATCGATCTTTCTTTTGACCCCACTTTGAAAAGCATATACAACCCTAATTCACTCATTTCATTCTGGGTTGAGGCTAGATCTGAATTTCCACTTGTAGGTTCGTGTTCTTGGGCCGTTTGCAACGTCATACTTGTGTGAAGCTGGTTTTTCTGCGGCAGCAGTAATCAAGTCCAACTACCGCAGCAAGATTGACACTGAATGCGACATGCGTGTTGCAATGTCAAACATTGCACCGCGGTTTGATGAAATGTGCACAGAACAACAAGCTCACTGCTCACATTAAACGTTTTTCAGTATTTTGCGAAAAAACGCTGAAATTTTTGCGCATCTTGAACAATGAACATGATTTAAATACATTTTTTTGGTAAAATTTCAAATTTGCAAATTTTGGTTTCATTCATTGCGGCGCCGCGAGTATTGATAAGTTTTCAAAGGGCGACGTCAACCAAAAAAATTTGGGGAACCGCTGAGTTATAGAATGAATACGTAATGATGTTTGAATGACATGTTCTGTGTTGGTTGGCGCCAGTGTTGCCAACTGGTAAATATATATATATATACCAAATTTGAAAATTTTGGTATATTTTCAAAGCACTTGGTATATAAATTTTTGATTTGGTATTTATGAAAAATTCGGCATATTTTTGTCGGCGGTTTTAGTTGAGATTTTGAACAAATTTATTTGGTTAATTACAAAGCGGAAACAGATAAACCGATAGTGGTGTTGAAGCTATATAAAAAAGTTTAGTGATTTTGCTTAACATGGGAGCATGCTCTTTGGGTGAGCGGAAAGCGAGATTGGAGGACAGGTGAGAAGTTCTGAAAAATCTGAACTTACTTCTAAGTATGGGCTTTTAGTTAGACAATGCCAATGCATCCAAATGTGGGAAAGCTGCGTACGTGTGTCAGAAGATTTATCAAAGAGTGACTGACAGAGATTGCATGGCTTGTAAAGCAGTGTTCTGCCGGTGCTATGTATCCCTTCTGCTAATTGTGCAAAAAAATTGCCAGCTATTGTAGAACATGATATAGTCGTGGACCACAAAGGAAACGGGAATGTAGTTGGAAGGTTGAATTTTCCAGTGGTTACTAATTCTGTCGCTGCTAAAGTTAAGAAAGTAGAAATTGAGCTTGTAGCATCTCTGTGATGGTACTGCTCAACAGCAACTGTTAATCATCCAAGTGAAACAATCAAAAGGCATTGAAAAAATATCAATAAATTGTTAATTTTTTGTTACAGATATGAATTTGGCATATTTTTAGATTAGATTTGGTATAATGGTCAATGGTTTATTGTTTCATATGACTCAGCCAACAAGCAGAAGCATCACAAAAGCCAACGCATGCAGTAAGCCAACCATTAGCGAACATTAGAGCAAATGAAAACACAATAGTT
>JGI24158J21664_10009421_pt1 | contig 13030 bp, 10 predicted proteins | sample Ectturendosymbi3_FD_21664 | JGI IMG/M metagenome (IMG submission 21664) | reverse complement strand
GATTTGATAACAACGACACTGAACCTAAATCGCAAGTTAGGCTACTTTTTCTTCTTTCCCTAAGTTAGGCTAATTTTCTTCCCAGAAGAAAAGTAAAATTTTTCAAAGACACACATTGTCAAAAACATTCTGTCAATTTCCCAATGTCGGAATGAGAACCAAGGTGTTTCGCGAAGAAGCGACTGCAGACCACAAAGTAGGAATATTAAAATAAGTTGTAAGGCTACTGGAGGAGTTCCAATCCAGATTTGACCATTTCCAAGAGTTGCTTTGCATTCCTTGTAAATCCATTCAAACCATGCTTTGCATTCCTTGAAAATCCATTTAATGTTAATGTATCAGTGATGGGTGTTCAGTTGGCTAACCGTTTGTTACAAAATTGTCTGCTGTAGAAATAAAACTGACCGAAATGCAAAATCTGGGTCAAAAAAAACTTTAGTCAATGCTACTCTACACTTAATTTTTGGCGACAAGTTCCTGAAAGTAAATACCGAGAATGTAAAATACCAATGTATAGCTCATTTATGTGTAGCCTGAAGCACAACATATTCCTGTGAAAATTTTTTCTCTGTAATGAAGTTCCTAAAATCAAACCATCGTGCAACCCTGGAAAATGAACACTTGAGCGAATTTATTCGCACAGCTTTAACAACATACTGTCCAGGATTTCGGGGACTAGAAAATCAAACAAAAACTTCATACTGACAATTACTGTACATCATTTAATGTAAAACTTGGATTCTTTACCGTATATGTATTGACACAACAAGCTAGTTTTGTGGCTCGCTGGTGTTTTTTATTTTCTGCAAATGACTCTTCCATTGAACAAGTTTGCCCACCCCAGGTTTATACTATGTGTAAAGAAACATGAGTGAAAAAGAAGCATTGCTGCCAACAAAGTGCATTTTCTGCAACAGTGCAACCAATGCTCCCTCTGAAGGTGCGCAAATGCGCAGAACCACCAGACCATTTGCGCAGTGAAATCACATCTCGCGCACTTGCAACATTTCAAATCACTGGAAAAGCACGAAAACAAGAAGCTATTTGACTTAAATGTGCAGTTTGTTCGCATTTTCATAAGATTTTACACTATTCTAAAAATTCACGAAGTTTGTAATTCATTTAGAACTCTGCCAACTCAGTCTTAAAATATCCATGCTCAGTAAAACAAACATTTGCTCAATGTAAAGTTTTCATACAAGGAAAACACTGTATGCAACTGTTGTTGTAACATTGGAGATTTTCTTTTTTGTATACGTCAATTTGCTTTGCATCGGCAACAACCAGAAAAAGATAAGCACAATGTCGACTTTGCCACTCCCTGAAAAAATTTCTGCGGACGCGCATGGCTTGCACCCCTTACTCCTGCACCAATGTACGGAACCAACGGAGTATAGGGCCTATAGTCCTACTATTACGTAATTCAAGATGATTGCTAAAGGGTACTTATATACAGGTAAACCTCTCCCCATCTCAAAGATCGTCTTCATCTCAGCTTGCTTCTAAAACACTGACCAAATCCGAGCTTTCGGCAAAACAGAGAAAAGAACCATTAAGCGACGCGGAACGTAACTTGCGTTCCATTTCGCTGAAGAAGATGACGTCTTTTGACGGCAGAAGCTCAAGCCCGTCTCTGATTAGCATGGAAAGCTTTCGCAATCGCACTCTCTCCAGTACATCCCAAGAAACTACAGAAAAATCTGTTTGTACTGGGAAGGAGAGTGGTCGACGAAGTAACAGACTGAGTCTTACCACAGCAGAATCAGTCGAACTTCAGCGGAAAATAAGTCTTACGGTGTAAGATACATCAGTCGGAGTATTCTCAAAGCAACTTGAACGTTTGCTGCCGCGCAAAAGATTTACCAACAGCAAAGCGAACGAAGCAGCTGCACCGGAAAAATTTTGTACGCATTTGCTGTACAGTCTTTTATTCGCGTTTTGCTTCAATGGCATGCAGAGTATAGCACCGAGAATAGATGCAGAGTCAAAGTTTCTTCTATGTCGAATCGTATTGCAAGCAGTCCCGACTGCCCCCAAGTTTTGTTGTGCCAAGAAAAATATGTTTTAAGCACATAACAAAAACAAGTCTTGCCCCCTAAAAATGTATTTTTCCTCCCAAACCTTACAACCTGGCAATGGGTCTGATTGTAACCAAAGCGTACGTTTCGTTGCTGGGAAAGTATCGGCTCCTCGCCTCGGTCCAGTGGGCAGCTTAACTGTCAGATATCCGCTGCATGTGTATTTTGGCTCCTCGGGCAGTTCAATCTTTTGGTGTTTCAGCGGTGGATTTAATCCAGAGCTGCTCAAGCCTCCCTGTTCTGATTTGAAACCTCTTTGGACACTTTTCAAAATTGATCTCGAGACGTGCCAGTGAAATGCTTCGTATACGTGTGATCTGCCTGACGTTGACTAATTTGTGCCTTGTTACATCTGCCGTTAGTGTACGCAGCAATCATTGTATTCATACGTAATTGATTAGTGACGTGACTGTACATACCTATTGCCCTGTGCTGTTCTTCATTCTACTGAGCGCTTTCTTGAAATAGCAAAAGCCATTAGGGCACAAAATTTTACGCGGTGAAGCGCAGTCTTGAAAAAAAACACTTTTTTGAGCCGTCCTGTCGTCCTATTCGCTTTTGCAAACGTGTCTGTGACGCTTTAATTTCTTGCAGTTTTTCTTATCTTGCGCGCTTGCTTGCAGCATCAACCTTGGGCGCTGGCCCAAGTTTGACGCCTCTGTGTGAAATAAAGCAGCAGGCCAACAACATCAAGTGCTATGTGGTGATCCTTTACTGACACCATGTTTAGGCATAATTGCAATACAAGTTGGTGTCTGAACGATTATAGAAAATATATTCAAAATGCTTCAAAACTTGGCACCTCGACAGTTAACGTAATTACTTTTTGCTTGGACGTGGCGAGACAGGTTGATGAGCCATTACCCCAAAAAGCCAACCAGTGCATTGCAAACGCAGCGATTCCCGATCTTCAGGTTATCAACGACAAAACTCTTACAAATGCCAACAACGCACAAGCAGGGGCGGATCTAGCCAAGAAGGTTGGGGGGGGGGGCGATGTCAGCAATATTTGATACGTGGTCAAGTCTCATAACGGCTTCGCTACTGAAAGAAATATGAAGTATATACTTCACAACACTTCTGTGAAAAAAGAATGGACGACAAAATGGCCTTGCAGTTTTCCGAATTGTACAAAATCATGGTGAATAAAGCTACGTTCTCAGGTTTTAGTTTTAGCTGGATCCGTCCCTGCGCACAAGGATAAAGACGCAGGAACTATAGTACTTGTCTCAAAAAATTGTTTCAACCGCGTAGGATGCTGTATGACAGTGGTTCTCAACGTTTTCGCTGAAGGGAGCCAAATCCAGACTGACATTCTTGTTACAGAGCTGCACTGTAAAAACTTTAACACAAGTAGATGGGCACGCTTTGTTTTATTGCAAACCGAAGTCTTGCGCAAAATATTAGAGAAGTTATTGAAAGACTACTGAGGGCCGCACAAAAGGTGCTTGGGGGCCGCGTGCGGCTCTCAGAAGCGATTGAGAACCACTGCTCTATAGTGAGTCGTTCCAATACTTGCTACTGATATGCACATGGTCAAAACAACTCTGCACGCCCATCTTCAACTGTTTCCACTGTGGCGTTCAAGCGGCCGCTTTAAAATATCAAATCAGTTTCACGTAAAAACATGCAGTAGCAATATATATGTATATCTATTTACTTGCAATACAGCGGTCCGATATCTGAAATAGAAGCCGGGCTTTACACCTACGCACAAACACAGCATATGTCAAATCATCTGGACTTTCAAATCCGAACACAAAAGGACGTGTTAGGCGAATGAAAGGCTTACTCAGCGCATTTCATTGGTTTGTCAGTCACGATTTGCAGATGTCCCTGATAACAGCCGGTACCGGTGAATGAACAAACGCATCTAAAACACGAGTCGTTTCTCGATAGCGATAAGGCATAAATTTGCATCTTGGTGGTGGGAGACAATAGTTTCGCAGGCCAACTAAAAATAGCTTGCAAACAACGACCATCAAACACTGTGCACTAAGCCATCATACACCATTCATCACAAGCATGGCTGCAGTAGACGATAACAATGGCTAGATAAAACATTTCCGAGGTTTCACTTAACGCCAAGGACGATAGTTTTTCAACTTAAAGAGAATGCAGCTTGTTGAATGACTAAGGCGCAAAACTAGGCACTTTACCATCAAAGTCAACCTAACGTAAATATTTCTGGTTGGCGAAATCTTTTAGTTCACTCATGGTCTCTTTCGAAGTTGGCGGCCATCAGAAAAGGTGAATAAATCGCTTTTTCATCCTCCCGATCATTCGCCAACAAAATTCTTTATCAAAAGAAGCGAATGCCATTATTTATTGGGAACTGTCAACAGAGCCAGAACTTAACCATTCGAACCGATCAGGTGTACTGTTCGCTACGTTCGGAACATGATTGAGGCTCCCTCACTTTTGTCCAGACGAGTCGTCATAGGGGGGAATTGGCAAAGGACGTCATCGCACACTTGAATCTAGACCTTCATGAAGAAACCTGGCTGTGTGCTTCGCCAGGCGATCCGTGGGACCATATCACGTCACAATTTGTCGAATGTCGTCTCAAAATTGCATCAAGAATCGAATGACAAAGAAATGTGGATTGGTGTAGGTTTTGTAACTTTTTTCGTGACAAACATGCCTTGAACAAGAAAAGGAAACAAACGCTTATTTTTTTCTCGCGTTTGGGCCAAAACTGAAAAGGTTTTTGAAGGTGCTACTGCAGAGGACCTTTGATTGATGCTTTATGTGGGATCTCGTCGAAATTTTAGAGCTATCGTTTCTTGGAAAATAGACCAAATGTTTAACAGGGCACAGACGTAGGTGATGGCCAGTTTTAGGCAGTCCCGGAAAAGCTTGTTTTCATGTGCATTTGGTTGGGAGATTCTTTCGCTCTTTTCTCGGCAAGTGCAATTTTGAGATCACGCATTCCAAGTGCAATGGACCGGAAACGAAAACGCTTTCAAAGCGCAAATTAAAGCTGTCAGCTTGCATGGGACGCTTTGCCGCAACAAAACAACAGGCTCGCAGCAAGAACATACGGAGCGGTCCCAGCAATAATTCAAAAACTTCAAACGTTTTTTTACATTTTTTTTCTAAGGCGGAAAGATTCTAAAACACCCCAACGCATCAGTATTAGCGCGATGATAAAACTGAACTATTTAACATCGTAAAATTTTTACGCAATTGACTTCACTTTTATGGAACGTGCAATTCGTAGATTACTATGTTTGGCCAGAATACACTGTGTGGTCAAAAAGGGGCCTCGGTACAATCGGACTGCAACGACAGCTATGGCCCTGGACAAACGACGAAAACAATCCTTGAAACTGACGCTGGGTGGGGGCGGACGGCATGCCATTCCAAAGTAAGGCCTGTGCGGGCTCAGGTCAACCTTGAATAACAGCTTCGCTGTGAATACCTCAAACGAAAAATACAAGACGTGACCTTCACGCAGTCCTTTTCGGCATCCAACAGCGCAGCACTGCCGCAATCAGTTCGTCAGCAAGCCGAAACACGGCCCAGGACTTTCGGCGCGCAGTTGAAATTCTCGTGCGTGTCGGCATTTGGGGCAATAAGCAAACGTTGAGATCAGCCATCAAGGCTTCCAGGACGGTCGCTCGGAATCTCTCGCTTCGCAACGGTGAGCAGAAGCAGAACGGATCCCACAACGTAAAGTTGCCGTCGTGGGCTTTCATGCACGTCGAGCAGTTGATGCGCAAAGCCTTGCACGAGTGCCACACAAACAGCTCGCGCGGGTTTTTAGCGTTCATGTAGAATGATGATAGATTGTGCTTTGTCTTAGTGTGCTGCCTGCAATGCGACAGCAAACACAAAAATCTTATCACGCGGACGGAAAGACATCCTCCAAATAAAGTGGCAACGCCGATCGACTGGCTCATCAACCAGAGCCTGGTATAATCGAGGCCATTGAAATGCGACGTTACTTGTTCAAAAAAAAACGAAAAGAGCAAAATACTGTCAACAATTTTCCGCTCAGCGTCGCGCACAGCTATGATCAACAGATTAAAGAAAAACGCTTCCAGCCGATGGATTCTTGAAAACGTCGTGGGAACCATAAATTGCTGGCTTCACGCGCTGCTCTCAAGCAAGGATAGCTCTACCGGGCTGACTGCGGGCGGCTTGATCGGTCGCTCCTTGCCGACAAGGGTATCTTTCTGCCGGTTGCAGATAAATCATCGTCCTGCCGAGATACGAAGTCACTGATGCGCGCCGATCGCACACGCGGCGATCGCGGAGAAGATCGCGGACCTGCGCCAAACGTACGTTGCGTAAACAAAGCTCATTGTTTGTTTTACCCACGACCTCCCAAAGATATTAGTATCTCGAGTAGGCCGTGGTTTACCGTTTGCAGAATACGCTGCTGCATTTATTTGGAAAATGCAAGGCTATCGTACTTATTGGCACAACAAAAAAGCGATAGTGTTATTAGGGCAGCAATTAAAACGATGTATCCGATTCTGAATAACTGTTTAGTCGAAATCAGTGAAGTTATGCAAAAACATTTGGATTAGTCAGTTCTGCTTAAACTTATCAACACGAATTCCTAGTCGCAGGACTTGCGGCCACACCTTTTTCCTTTTTAATTTTTTAACAAAAGCAATCCTGCAATTGTAGCTTCAAAACCAGATAGTTGAAAAGCAAATGCTTTTTTATTTATTGGAGCAAAAACGAAAGCACGTCTAACTACACTTACTTCATACTCACAGTTAAGCAGCCGCAAGCAGTATGCGGGCGGCCATACCCGCATGTCCTACACCATGAGCCAAGCGGATATTTTCAAAATGTCCCAGTGGTGCAAGCCACTGGCACGCACCGCAGATGAAACTTACCTAGCGCCCAGCTATTAACGCTGAACACGAAGCTGGAAGGAATCTAAGGACTTCATAACCTTACCCTTATTCAAGTAAGTGGTCAACAGAAAGGTCACAAACAAGTGAATCAATCGGCAATTTCTTTTACACAAAAATTTTTTTACATAAAAAATTCGGCAATTTTTTATATATAAAAAAAAAGAACAACTTTGTTGTTCGACGGATCCGATTTTGCGGAAACTCAGTCTGGAACAGTGGGAGCTAATGTCGCGTTTGACCAATCACAGCGAAACCCGATTAATTTTGTACTGCGCATGCATCTTTAGAAATTCGCATTCCCTCATTGTGCATTTTCTTCAGTGGACATTTCATGGACTTTGCCGCAATCCCCACTGACATCTCAAATTAACTAAAGAGGCAATTCGCAATACCACTTTGCGGCGATGAAGGTACGACACTGATTCGTCGCACGAACATATTGTCACTAGTAATTACTTGCTTGTCTCACGTCTAGAGCTTTCGCAAGTAATGCAAAAACTAACGTAAGTTGCTCCCAGAAATTGATGTTCCTAACCTGCACGTCACGTGATGCACGATTTGCTTATGACAAGGATATCATGTAGTTTGCATAGCAGCAGCCGATGCTATTCTAACCCGCACACAAATCTTACTGTTCGAGCAAGCACACCGAAATAAAGCGATAAAAGAAAATTAAGGAAGGTCACCAGAAGCAGAAGCTGGTCTTTTCCAAGGGGAATCATAAGCATGAGGCATCCTTGCTTCGCCAAGGGCTGCATCTCTAGTTGCCTGAGCAAGACGGAGGGCTCTGTCGATGATATCCTTAGTTTCTGGATCTTCTACAAACGAAAGGCATTGGGTGTCATGTAACGCTTACCGGGGTTTTCCGAAAGGCCGCCCAATCTTTAGTCCGCCCATGGGCGCTTATTTTAGGTAGGCGTTTACTGGTGCTAATATTTCAGTAGAATAATATTTGTACCTGTTCCTTTTCACGGTACGTCCAACGTTATACAGAATTTGAAAACTATTTAGATATTTGTGCCCACGCTCCAGACTGTATTGTGCGCCATTATGACATACAATGTAAAAAGCCATTATGACATACAAGGTGATTCACCATGCTTTAGTGAATAATGTTCAGACACAGGCAATATGCAATTGTCGTATAACAGCCCGGGCGGTTACTTGGTCCACGTCTTATTTTCCCAAAGTGTCTATTTTCCTATTAACGGCCCTGGGCGGCCTTCCGGAAAACCCCGGTATTGTAGGAGATAATTTAAGGGCAATTGTTGGGTTACAAGTTACAGGATGAAGCACCACTCACTCAAGGAAACAAACAAGGTAAAATGAAAATTAACCAACTAAATTTAACAAATCTTACCGTCAGAAAAGTTAAGCTGCTGCTTTGGAAAGTTCTTAGCTTTGTAATTTTTCTTGGGTGTTTGCAACGAAGACCCTGGCCTTTCTCTGATTACTGGCGTCGTTCGGTAGTTGAACCTCTCGGTGTTGGAGGTTGAACCTCTTGGTGTTGGAGGTATGTACGGATCATCGTATTCACCCTTGACAAAAAAGATAGCAATTTTTAAACCACGAGAGTGAAAATAGATTAGCAAAAACCAACGTTACCATCACGCAACTGATTCTTAACGTCAGAATGTAAGATACAAAGTAGCCCAAACGGAATCAAGTGTGCTGAAACTCTTATGGCCCACAAAATTGTTGTTTTAAATTAAGCCGATACTAAATTCCTGTCATCAGTTGGTTAGCACATTTGGAAGCACATATCGCAAAATTGACTGTGAACTGAAACTCTCGCAAATGAAGCACTGAACAGGTATTGGTGGAAACGTGCTACACGGTCTACCTGACAGTAAACGATGTTATTCCTGAACTTTGCACCCTTACAACCTGACATTAACGTTCAGTGCCCATGCTTGATTGATTATACCCTATGGGCCTAAAAACAACTAACACGAAGCTAGACATATTTGTTCCTGAAAGTGAAGATTCTTACACAATATTTTAAAACCAGATTCTGAGACATGGTGCCCCTAGTATGATATGCATGCTCAGAGTTACCACCAACTCACAAACTACATAATACAAGCACATCCACATCAAATTTACATTACCTGCAATTTTAGTCTCCATAACCCAAAAAAGTGAATATTCATCTATTTTCTAACACAATGAAAAATTTGACATCTCCTGAATTAATAATTTTCGTGCACACAAGGTTCAAGCTTTATTTGTCTATAGACACCCAGCAGCACTGCTTCAATTTGACATCAGCTACAAACCTTTTGTCATAAATTAAAATGTAAAAACAATAAATCAGTTAGCGTCGTACCTTGCAGCAGCGACTGTTATTGAAACAAAGCTGGCACTAGAAATGAATGAAAAGTTCAACACATAATTTCTTCCAAAAATGACATACAAATATCAATAAAATAAAACTAGTATGTGCTAACCCTGAGTAGGCCACAAGAAATAGGCCCACATGGCACAAGAGAAATGTCTTCAACAATACACTGATTGCAGCACTTGAGAGCTGGGAATGAAATTAGATTATCAATTCACAGACAAAAACTGTATTCTAAACCAACAATGAAGCAATGACATATCAGGCCATTGACAAGGGGATTGGCCAGTGGCGTGCAGAGGGGGGGCAAATGGGGTCCCGGCCTCAGGCATCCATGGCAGGGGGCATCCAAAGAGTGAGATGACAAAAATTTAAATGCTGTAACTAGATTATTTTTCCTATTGTAAGTATACATACAGGACAAATCATCTAGAATGGATTTAATTTTTTTTGCTGATTGGATTTAATGCTGAATGGATTTAATTTTTTGCAATCTTGTTTTGTTGTTAACCCTAATTTTTACATAGCCTATTCAAATGCCAGCAATTCTCAGCTTCTTCATTACCAGGGTCTTTTACTCTAGGTGTACGGTGCATGCTCAATCAAACTGATAGTGACGTGACTTGTTTAAGATCGTGCGATCAAGGGAAAATCACAAAGTAAGATAGTCATGGTTGAGAAAAATCTATTTTTAGAAATCCAACCCTCCTGCTTTTATATATGCGGGTTTTTTGGTATGGTTGAAAAAAACAAGTTTTTGTCCTTTAAAAAAAACACAAAACCCTGTTGGAATTGTTTTTATTGCATTATGCAACATCACCATTTGCAGAATCACACAATAATAACTTGTTATAGCTATTATGGTGTTGACGCCGCAACAATGGCATTATAATTAGAAGGTAAAGAAATGTGCCCCATCTTTGTTTTCGCAAAGTGTTGTTGGTCAATTCACTCCAAAGTGGTGAAGCTTGGCAGGAATGTGCACAGCAAACAGAGAATAGCCACTCCCACACAAACTCAGCAGTTCCACGTCACGTTTATGTACATGCCTTGCTAGTTCAGCATCTATATAGGCTAGTGTATTTTTTCAATAAGTGATTAGGTATGGTCCAACATCAGAAACTGCATGGATGCACAGAAATTGATTAAAATATACCGACTTTACAGAGCTGAAGAAGATAGCCAGTAGAATTTACTCAAACTGTTGGAATTATGGTATTAGGCCTATTTTGTTTTTTTCCAGCCTTCAAATTTCCTTGCTGTTCGTTTTGTTTCAGTAAACAAAATTTGCAGTTAATTGTACAAAAGTTAGAGTGGGATGTTGCTGGGTTTTATTGTTTTTTTTAAAGTGGGTTTTTCAAAACAGGTGATTTTTGGTTGGGTCTAATGACATCAACACTGAAGATAATTATGAACGTTTAATTGATTTTCTGGTCCACATTTCAAAACTATCCCATTTCAACATGCTTGATTTAGCTGATTTCATGATGCATCCCTGGTTTCCAGTTTCGTTTTTTGTGCTAATACACACCTGTGCTTGCAATATGTGCTTCATTTCGAGCTTCGTCATTAATTGGCAGTTCAGGCGGATTGATCATAATGGCTCACACAAGCCCGTATCTTTTCTTTCAATTTCATAATTGTACATATAACAGCCACATAATAAAAAACGTAAATTTTCTTGTGTGCTTTATGCACATTCTCAATTCTTGTATAATTTACAAGTTTCAAACTGTCAACCCTGGGTGTCTGCCATCCCAGCTGCATACCTGCTGATCGACTGCCATTCAACAAGACATTCGCGCAGCCTTGTATTTTTGCAGTTGCGAACTGTGCTGATATAGCTCTAAGTGTATTCTACTCCCCTGCTTTAACGCGTTGCCAGATATTTTTGCAGTTATGAACTGCTCTGTCTTAGGGTAACGCTGATAATTTATGTTCGCTACAGTGACAAATTGTAGCCTTCAACAACGAATAAAGAGAGTGCGTGTAGAAAAATTTGCACAGGGACGTCAGAAGATGGAGGCATGACTGGGGCATTTATCTATCTGTCCATTCAAAAGGGAGCGAGGGCAGAGGTGCTTTTTCGTCATAGTTTTAGGAGCAGGCAAAATTTTGGGGTTGCAGAGGATTTTTTCCCGAATTTCCCTGAACTTCCCCCAAAAGCTTTTTGTGCAACATTTGCCCACAAGTTCTCTCCCACAATGATCACCGTTTGTTTGTGTGACTTCCAAAAAGGTCTTCATGTGTTTTTACGCAAACTTTAGGCGGCATTTTATGAAGTCAAGCAACGTTGGGCGCTGTTTTCACCCAGATTTTCAGGGATGATGCCAGCCCAGATTTTCAGCAAATCAAAGCTTTTGGGAGTGTGCTTGCACCCCTTGCACCTCCACCTCCAACACCACTGCTTTTCATATAACAGTATCATAGGTAATTCCATAGTTTCAAGATCAACTTGAAACAATTGCAGATTTTCGAGCACCCAGAAAATTCAGAATGATTTTCTAAAATTTCTGTTACGATTTTTGAGGTCAACATTGTTGATGAACAAAAACAAACACAATAAGTAACGATTTTTTTGTTTTTTATAAGTTTCCATTGCCATCAACTGTTTTTAGTCTGGCCCTGAAAGGGCCACCCGACATTCCTAAATATGCATGTTGTGTTAACAAACTTTGCCAAAATGTTGGTTGCAAACCTGAATATGATGTCATGTTGTGACATCACAAACAGCGTATTTCCAGTAACGATGACCACCATACACCACTGCTCAATGCTAAACTTTGGTAGGGGGGCATCCAATCAAGCAGTCGCCCCGGGCATCACCAGACCTCTGCACGCCACTGGGATTGGGTGACTCATATTTTTGGTTTGCCAGTATCAAAAAGGGCAACTTTTAAATATATTAACAGCAGCACTCATATTTGCCATGCAATACTCACAAGCCTGGATCCTGGTCTATCCAAAGCAGTCACCAATGTCCTGGGTGTGATTGGACTTGACTGCTTTGCTTCTGGTGAGAAGAAATGCTTTCCAAGCAAGTTGCTTTCAGTGTTGCTGTTATTCCATGGTGCATCAAATGCAGGTTCCTCAAGTCTTGACCCAAACAGAGTTTCATCCACAAATGTTGGAGTGTGACTTTTTAATCTGATAAAGACCATTACAGCTTGTAATTTTTCAAGCAAAACAGACAGCTTGTTTGCACATGGACAGATGCATCTCATTATCATCAATCATGGGAGTTCATAAACAACTGCAAACTCTTAAAAAACTTTATTGATCAACCTGTATTTGTTCTTTGCTCTGGCTGACCTAGGTGTACGAGACTGCACACTGGATTTGGAGTCAGCTTCTGTTGATAAAACACCTGCAATAAAGCCATCATCATTAACAATAAATTTGCATTAATGCAAATGCTATACTTTGAGGGAGTAAGAGAATCAGTTACCTTTTTGAAATTATGATGATAGGTACTTTGTATATAAAACTTTTAATTAAAAATACAATTATTCTTTAATTCAAGGCTAATGAAACTATGTAGTATTTGAATTTTGGTTGCAGAGCTCTATACAACTTGCCCTGGAGAGCGAGTGCTAGTAGCCACCAAGTTCAATGTAACATTCCTACCTTTGCGGCTCTGCTACGTAAATACAAGTACCTGTTTCTCGAAAGATGCAGAAAATCTAACAACTTATGGTTACGTGCTTTGATGCAGTCAGATTGTTTGTACTCGT
>JGI24158J21664_10009420_pt1 | contig 13031 bp, 10 predicted proteins | sample Ectturendosymbi3_FD_21664 | JGI IMG/M metagenome (IMG submission 21664) | reverse complement strand
GATCCATACATTAGGCGCACCGGCTTATAAGGCGCACGATCAATTTATGAGGAAAAAAAGGATTTAAATTGCGCCTTATGGTCCGTAAAATACGGTACTTGTTCGCTTGTACTCAGCAGCTGGGAATGTCAATGACGTGTCCACGCGACTGTGACATCAGACACTGGTGACGTTCAAGTGTTGGTTGGCTGAAAGCCGATGTGAGACAATCGGTCGTTTTTTTGCGTAGCTCTTTACGCGAGTGCAAGTGTTGGCCTGTGGCCCTGGCCCTCGATAACATGCCCAGATGATTTTTTTGGTCATTTTCAGTCATAGACCAAAATGATTCTTAAATGATCGAAAAAAATTAGGTCGTTTTGGTCAGAATGCCTGAAAATATAGGCTAAAAAACGCTGTTATGTCGAGTTTTAATGCAGCTGTGAGACAACTGACCATGTTTAAGTGGCCAAAATGTCTCAGCAAAAAATGACCGAAATGTTTCAGTGATAAAAAAACAGCTAGAGAATTGTGAAGACACGTTTCGCTTACTCCTGAAGTTCCTAAGGAAACTGCAATTAGCGCGTTGCGTTGCATGGTAGTGATTGTTTGAAACTGGCCGGTTGCCGTTCGAGCGGTGTGCCTTGTGTCGCAGTGATGCATACCCTTCAAAAAATAACACTGTTCAGTTGAGCGTGATGCTACAGGATAAACAATAACCACCAACCCTTACTATCCGCTTGTGTTGAATTGCTGGGCGACTATCCGATATCGTGGCATTGGTGCGTTATGTTGTAGAGAATGGCAAAAGGAATAGGAAAGAACAAAATGTATAGTGAAAGAATTGCATAATGTTTCACTAGGGCAGGGGCGGGCAATATTGTTTGTTCTGGGGCCACTTCGAGAAGGTCGCGATTAGCGGAGGGCCGTACCTTCTGATGAGAGTAGAAGCAAGTCTCGGTTTATAGCCTCAACACTAATATTTACTATGAGAAGTTGGAGGTAATTTTAGTAGAGATCGACCGATATGGCTTTTTTGAGGCCGATGCCGATATTTCTAAAATTTTTAAATCTTGTTTTCTGCTTCATTGCCAAAACTAGGGTGTATTTTATGTCGTACCTTTTTTTCAAAAACTTAAAAATTAGGATTTATGAACTAAAATTTTTGAAATTACAGCAATTTCAATATTTGATTAACTTGTTAGCATAGTATACACTGTTTGCAATGAAAAAACAGTGCCATGAATAAAAAAAGAATGTTAAAATAACAAAACAATAGGAAAAGAGCAGTGAACGTAAGCGAACTGCCTATGGTGTTTAAACCAAAAAAGCATATAGAAGAAGTACAAAAGGAAGTATCAAGTTAAAGAGGTTAAAGTTAGTACAGCACTGTATTCAATTGCCCATTGCAAAAAATGAAAAGTTTTCCAAAACAGCAGTAACTTTTTTGGTTGATGATAGTATGTTTGTCAACAGTTTTTGATTATGTATGTATTTCACAAATCAACCTTCCAGACTCTTCTGCAACTCAAGTCGGTTTGCAACTCAGTGACTGTTGTCGTCACTAATGAGTAACGATTGCATTTGTAATCTTATTCATACCGCCATGAATGTTGCTTAACACAACGCAATTCATTTTTCATGCAAACTTTTAAAAAATTAATCTGCGCTAAACTGGGCATCGATTGGACTCCTGCACCTTAAGCTACGGTCAAACTTTTCGTGCTGCGAAAACTTCAGGAAGTACAACGGGAGTTTATTCGTACACAACACCTGCACCCGGTAGCTCCAAGCATTGCGAAACTTCCCGATGATGCTTTTGTTTCGGTTGTGACGGCCTACGCACGCTCCATGGTTAATTTTGTCTGTTTGTTTATGAAACCGCACCTGCTAGCGTTGCTGCAAGATAACTGTCTTGACTTGGTTCGTTGTGGTTTCTTGCGGAAGTTGTATGGATGTGTGAGGAACATAACAGCGTTTTGTCAACACCTACTGAGGCCGATAATATCGGCTGTTTTGGCTGACACCGATATATCGGTAAAATCCAAATATCGGCCGATATATCGCTCGATCTCTAAATTTTAGATTTGAAAATTTTCCCGAATGCTTCTGCGGGTCACTGAAAACGCTGTGCCGGGCCACATTTGGCCCGCGGGCCACTATTTGCCCACCCCTGCACTAGGGCCTCGATCAAGCCAGGATCGCGGCGGTATTTGCACAAAATACGAAGCAATGTCAAAAGCAGTGAATTTTCGGTTTATGACTTGATTTGCTGCATAGCAAAATTTTGCCAATTGCACGACTCTAGTTGGATGCAATATCGCTAGAAATGTCCCATTGCATTTTTCAATTACGAAACGATGATTACACAAGAGCAGAAATCTCAGTCGTGATTATATTTGCGATTACCGTGTTTTTCGCACCATTAGGCGCACCGGTTTATAAGGCGCGTTAAATGAAGCAAAGCTCAGAAAACGTACAAGTCAGTTGAATCGGACAGATTGAACTCACTCGGATCATCGTTCATACCTTGGAGTTTAACCTGTCGCACATGCCTAATCCGCTGGACACGAATAGAATAAAATAAAAGTTGCGCACGTATTTGATTCGGTGTGCGCCAATATACTCAGAAGACCCGGGGGAGTAATAGGATTTTTGTTACTCGCTTCCTACTCTGGGAACCACGTGCGCTGCTCATTGCAAATGTTGTTGGTTTATTGCGTAACACGATGGTATGTTTGCACAGAAAATCGTAACTAGCAATTAAATAAATACCACCGTTCTCCACATAAGATTAGTTCTGTATCAGAAAGCACAACCAGATGCATACATTAGGTGCACCGCGTTATAAGACGTCCGATTTTGGAGAGAAATAAAGGATTTTAAGTGCACCTCATGGTCCAAAAAATATACGGCAGATTAAAACGTGCTCTCTGTTAAAGTTGAGATATCTACAAAAGGACAATGGCCCCAACACTGTCACAGTCGTTCGCGAACTTGTTGTTCAAACGCGACATGAGGGAACTAATTTTGTGTTGTTCAGCTCAAACCGAAAGCTCCGCGACGCAAGTACCTGTTGCCGGTTTCGAGCTACATGTCGCAGCAGAGGAAAAAGAGAACCCTCCGTTGTGGGGCGTGCGCCGGTTGCATGGCGAGCAACTGTGGTCAGTGCGCGAACTGCAGGTGAGCGACGGCGTTTCGCGAATGAAGCACTGGCTGTGACCAAAAGCCACAAGGGTTTTTTTGAGTCCGTTTTCGCCCATATCGATGCGACTTTAATCCATTCTCGTCTTTAGGCGTGCGGTTTTGTGCGCTTTATTTAAAAAATGCAACTGTCTGCCACGTGCTAGTTGACAAGTCAAATGACTGATCCGCATGTGGTGTGTTGAATGGTTGCGTTTGTGTGGTGAATGAGTTTGTTCATGTGTTGAATGAATGTCTTCGTGTGTTGAATGAATGTGTTCGTGTGTTGAATATGTGTGATCATGTGTTGTATTAGTGTGTTTGTGCGTTGAATGAGTGTATCCGTGCGTTGAATGAGTGTATTCATGTGTTGAATGGGTGTGTTCGTGTGTTAAATGAGTGTGTGTGTGTTCGTGTGTTAAATCAGCGTGTGAGTTTCATTGTAGAATGCTGCCAAAAGACTTTCGCAAACGTTTTATCCTCAAGGGACATGAGAAGCTTCGGCGGGAAGGGCATCATGAAGCAATGCTGCGTGAAACGGCAATGCCTGTACAAGTCCTTCCACGAAAAGCGCAGCGACCTTTCGGACGACATGCCCACCATGGTTCCACGGCGTCGGCCACACGCGTTGGGCCTCGGTTCGTTCCCCCCGTACGTGCCGAATGCAATGCCTGATCATCGTGCAGCGCCCCGAGCGCGGGAGCAAATAATTGCTCTGCCTCCGGAGTTCATCCGAGACCACTGCAGGGTCCCGACAGCAGCAGCAACAACAACAACCATTGGAAATTCGCCCATTTTGGCCGCACCCGGCCATTCTATCCAAGCTCGCAGGTCGGATGCTTCCAGACTCAACGTCGACGTGTCTTCTTCCTTTGCTTCAAACCCCACAGCACAAGACTCAGGGGGCGGCACTGTGGGGGAGACCTCCACCTGCATCGCAACCAGCTCCTCCTCCAGCGACTCGTCTGTGCTGTTGTGTCCGACTACATCGACTTTCGCCGAATCTTTTCCTGTCCTTTCCAGTAATTATCTCACCTGGAACCCGCCTCAAATTATTCTCACACGCCCCCCTGGCCGTCCAAATCCCAGGGGCGAGTCGCACAGCGGACCTACCGTGACAAGAGATGCTGAGGTCTGTTCTGTTGCCAGGAAAGGGCACGGGGCCAGGCCCGTGGACCCTGTTCATAGTAAGGCGAACGACAGTCGTGTTCCTGTCGCTGCATCGTCCACAGAAACAAGACTGAGTTTCTCTTCGTCAGCGTCCGAAATCGAGTCGTCACCATGTTTGCGGCCTTCCAGCGTCCCCCTCAAACTTTTCGCCGCCAGGCGTGAGCGAAGAATGTCTTTGTCAGAGGCAAGCGGTTCTTTCATATGTTACCCACTGGCGGGTTCTGCTGTAGGTCCGTCACCAATTCCCAGCGCTCAGGGCCTGGGTGTGACTTCCTCCTCAACAGGCTCGGGGTCCGAGAGACCCCTCGTTGTTACTTCCCCCTCATCAACAGACACTGGGGACCACTCAGCTACTGCTACTCAGACGGCAAATTGTGCCGCGCCTATTTCCAACTCTACCCCGATTTCGAGTTCGAGGAGACCTTTCGTTAATCTTCGCTCAGGGTTGATATCCCCCTCAAAAAGCCCGCCTGTTGAGACTTGTGACGCCGCCCTGTCTGTAGTAAGTTCCTCTCCAAACGTTCCGGACCATTCTGGAGATTTTTCCACGATTCCCAGTCAATCTGGCCCGGTGACGCCCTTACAGGAGCCCAGAAGGCCCTTTGTGGACCCGAGCGTTCTAAACAAGGGCCCCGGCACGCTAGACGAGCTGTTGGGCCTCACCCAGGACACGGCGGTGGACGCGTGTCCGAACCCCTTGTCCCAGAACGTCAGCCGCCGGAAGCGGAAGTTGTCTCGGCCCGAGCACCTCGGCTCCGATGAAGGGGCCTTGGTCCAGCCGTGCGGGCAGGGCCCAATGATGGGCCGCGTGCAGCAGCACTCCGCGGCGGACACGCTGCCCCCCGCCTCAACAATGCAAGGGGTCATGTNGGGAGGAAGGGTGAGTTGGTGTTTGTCAGTGTTCCTATGCTGTCTGGAAAAGTGTGGAAAAAATTTNTGGTCACTTTCCAGCCTGNAAACAGTCTGGAGAATTTTGTTTCGGTCTGTTAGTATGGAAAAAGATAATTTTTCCAGGCTTGATCTTTTGACATGCATTCTGATAATATTTTTTGCTGATATGTTTTGATGCGATTGATATTACTTTCATCATGTGAACTATTCTAGTGCCCGGGTATGTCATTCGCAAAGGTTAAGTCCGGGGAGAGCCCGAAAAAGTCTGGAAATTTATGTTCAAAATTGCGTAGGAACCCAGGATTATGTTTTTGAGTAAAATTCGAACACAAAACGGCCGTCCTTTGCGTTGATTGCTTGGGACCTGCAAATCACCAGGAACTGTGCGGGATCGATCCATCAACTTCTTGCCTTGAACCTCATGCAAACCAAAAGCCACTGCGCAGAAAAGCTTAGTTGGTGTAGAGTAGATAATATGCAAACATAATAAAAACCGACTTCCGCATCAAATAAAACGTGTCTTTTTGTGAAATAGAACTGTTGTTCATTTCTTGTGTATTCAAGTATACTTTGAGCGTGCATTACATTTTGTGACTTGCAACAAACGACGCCAAATACTCCTTTGTTAAGGAACCATCGAGATAGCAGTTGTGTTTGATCTGCAGTGGAGCCTTTGGTGTACCCATCAACCGAACGCACTGTTAGAGGCTGGGTTGTGGAGTCGGAGGTTTTTGGTGGAGTTGGAGTTGGATTCCTAAGAATACTAGGGGTCTAAGTAGGATTCTTTTATCCGATTCCGAGCCTGGAAATCCAGTTGAATCATTTCTTTCATCGCATTTCTAAGTTAGTGTTAAACTGGTACAATTTCTTGTGAAACTTTTATTGAAACATATAATTCTCGCTGTGTACCACGATTTCCATCGATTGCTAGCTGCTACAAAATTGTTAACAGCCCCAAACTTAATTCACGTCATGTCAAGAAGGAGTCGGAAATTTTGGAAAGGTCGGAGTTGTACATTTTACCTCCGACTCCGAAACCCTGCTTAAAGGCCGTTGCGAAAAAACCCTTGGGCGTGCATTTTCAGCTCAGCATCACCGGTACTTGATGCATCGGCTCCTTAGTACAGGGGTCCGTAAATATTTTTGGAAAGGACCCTAAGAAGTAGTTCCAAATTCTCGCCACATAAACATTTCGTGAGCATTTAATTTTGTGAAAAATACTTGTAAATAAATATCGTTTTCAAGGCTACTATTGACAGTAGCCATTTTCTTGCACAAAAGATTTTATTAAACTTAGCACATAAAACAGTAAATGATTGCCTTTATACTCTTTAATGAAAATGGCGATTTGAAAATGTAAATATAAATTATTTCGCGACCCACTATTTGCGGACCCCTACCTCTGTAAACCTACGCGTCATTGTTTGATCCAAATCCCAGTAAAGACCCTGTCGTTGAAAACTTGTTAAAGAAACGAACCAGGAACAGAGCAGTGGTTGAAGAAGCAAAGAAGTAATTGAACCAGTTTTTTTTAAAGGCAAATGTTAGGTACCCAGTATGCACCTGTAGGAACCCGATTTCTCTGATTTTAGGGACCCGATGATCAATTTCTCTGATTCTAGGGACCCGATTTTCACTTCNAGGGACCCGAATCGGGTCCCTGAAACACTTGAAAACAAAACCTGATCATCACTCGGCNTGTCAAGTAACNCTGCTCTGCGCAAACTGCCTTTCTGATCTGTACCCACCGGGGGAATCCCCNCATCGGAGAACCTGTATCGTATTCGCTTTATTCGCAGGGATTCCATCATCGCACACCTATCTACGCGTCACGCCCGAGTTCTCAGCCTCGGCCGGCTCGGAACGGGCGCAACTACACAACGATCCCTTCCAAGACACTGCACTACACGCAAACCTCGCAACACCTTCGATGCTACGCGCGAAACTTCCCCCCACATGGACCTGGAATGCAAGCGGGCGTCTGCGGCAGCGCGCTGTCTGCCGGCGCGCTCCCTCTGCATCCGTCTAGCGGACTCTTTTCTCCGTATGTTCGCACGCCAGGCGGCGCGACTGTGCGCGTCGTTCACAGCGGCAGCGGCACCGTGAACACCTTCTGTGTGTCAGGAACGGTTGCGTCTCCCGGGGTCAGCGGCCCCCCTGTCCGGTTCTCGAACCCCCCGTTCCAGTTCGTGTCGAACACGAGCTTCCCATCGGGCCACGGACGCTTTCCAACCATTTCCAGGCCGGGACGCGGCGTTTACGGGCCCGGGCCTGCGGCCATGTCTCGCTTACCGTACAACGGGAATGCGTGAAAAACGACNGGGGGGTCAAAGTTCAAGAGCATTCGCCACGTGTCGTGATGACGTCGTTGATTNGATTTGCACTGCTGGACATGGCGGTGGTTTTCAAAGCAGCACAGCGTATCGTTTCCAATGGCGACCACATCGCTTGCTGATCACGTCACTTGATGACCACGTCACTTGCGACGCCTACGTCGCTTGTATCGACCACGTCACGTGCGGCGACCACTTAACGTCACGTTGTCCGGGCAACAGCAAGTGCAGTTGAGAAGAGGACAGAGTCGAACGCAGAGACGGCGCGTTTTGAAAAAAACAGCTTCTCAAGTGACGCACAGTCCGTTTGTTGTTGCGGTTGCGTAGCAACGCGAGACGAACGCGCCCCGCCGTAGTTTTTGTTATGCCGCGTTCTTTGAAACCGGACCGGCGAAAAAAAGCTGAAAATTTGTCTGGGACATTTTGAGGACTTCGTTCCCTCCCATCCCGGGATCCAACCCGGGGGGGGCACGGACTTGAAAGAAACATATCGTCCTGGTTCAATCGTTGCTATGGCAACTTTTCGCGCAAGAAAGTTCATTGCTGTTTATGTTTTTAAAAAATGTTTTGAGAAAGCTACGGTTGCGGTTGGACGTCCGGTTTGCAGAAGGATTCTTTTCTATCGAGTGCGTTGCAGCGGTTTCAGGAATACGGACTGGAGACTTGGTCTCTTTGTGCGGTGACTTGAAGTTTCCGAACCCGATCGTATGTTATCGCTGCCATTGTGCTTGGCTGCCCTCTTTCCTCTGTGTGCTTTTTTGTATGTGTGTCCATGCCAGGGATGCCGGAGAGTGGTGGATGACGGGGGAATTGCCCCCCTGCCCTTTCGAAAGGGGGGTGGAGGTGCCTTTCAATAACATTATCACATTTAACTTCGTGGTTTGTCAAGATCGACTGGAAACACATTTATTGCAGCTATTCGCACACCCAGAAAATTAAGAATTTTTATTTTACAATTTGTGTTATTATTTTTGAGGTCACCATTGTTGCCGAACGGAAACAAGCATATTGGTTCTGATTTTGTGTTTTTTTATGGCTTTCCACTACCCTCAAGTTTTTTCCTGCCCCCCCCCCTCTGCCATGCTACTACTCCGGCGTCCTTGCCAATTGCTGCCAACGCATGTACATGCCCCCCCATAAACTTGTTCCATCCTGATTTACTTGTTTTCCCTAAAAGTCGCAGGTGTCAGGGAAGAAGGTGAAAGAGTGTGTAATACGATCGCTTTTGACAGTACATTGCCCATGAGCTGGCCCCAAAGTGACAAAGTGTGGCCCGATTTGTGATACTTTTACCTCAGCCCCTCCTTGCGTGCCATCCTTGAACGATCTAGCCTTCTTTCATCTTCAGGAGAGGCGTTGTTCCGGTTGCGTGATGCTTGCCGCTATTGTGGCAGTGTGGCACTTGTCACCATTGTTGTGGCAGTGTCGCACTTGCCACTGTTTTTGTGGCTGATAGCGCTTGTCACTGTTATCGTGATGATGTGGCAGTTGTCAACATTGTTGTGGCAGTGTCGCACTTGTCACCGTTGTTGTGTCAGTGTACCACTTGTCACTGTTGATGTGGCAGCCACTGTATTTGTGGCTGATGGCACTTGTCACTGTTATTGTGACGGAGTGGCAGTTGTCACCATTGTTGTAACAGTGTCGCAGTTGTCACTGTTGTTGTGGAAGCGTGCCACATGTCAGTGCTGTTACGATCGTGTGGCACTTGCTATCTTTCTGTTTGAAACGAAGGCATCGGCTTTTTGCACTGGCTTTCTGCACTATCAAGCATTCAACGTGAGTCTCTTGATTGTGACGCCAAAACAATTATGCCTCAAGAACCTCTTGATTATGACGTGCTTCAAGTCGAGTAAGATCGGTCCATGCTCCTCTGCAGTTGCGGTGTCGTGTTTGGTTTCTTTTTTTTATAAATGCGACATTGTATTGTGACGTTCGATGCGCATTGTGACGTTCAGACGCATTTGAATGGCATTCGGAGAAGCCGAAAGTTTGCGCGCAGTGTTGCCAAGAAATTATTTTGGGGGCAGTGGATGCGTTCAGAATGTAAGAGAAGCTGCTCTCGATGAAAGACCCTCCTCCTAACGGTGCAAGCTCTGCCGAAAAAATTTCCACCCCGCCTCAGTGTTATAGAAAGTGTTGATTTTGCTTCAGCAAGCACCACACGCCTGGGAAGTTGCCTGATACCTTTTTTATGGTCTTGCTGACCTTTACTACGTGCATTCTTCAAGTCAGACCCTTTTTATAACGAGGTTTATCGTAAGCTTGAGATTTGGTTTGAATCGTTCTCTGCAAACGCGGTCAGGTGCAAACGTACTTTGTCATGTTGCCAGTCTGTGCGAGACGTGACCAGACCCGTAGCCAGTTACGAGGTTTTGGGGTAAAAATACATTTTTAGGGGTCAATATTCTTGTTTTTATTACATGTATGAAACACATTTTTCTGGGCGCAACAAAAATTGGGGGCACTAAAAAATTCTTCGGGGTAACTNCCCCCGAATACTCCCCGTGGCTACGGGTCTGGGTGTGTGTATTACCGCTGGCTCGCAGAACGTCTCTAGCCAGGTATGCAGTTGGTTGTACATTATTTTGCCATTGTTGCGTTATTTTGCCGTTGCTGCGAAGCGTCCTTTTACCGGGCAATATGCGTTGCGTCCCTCCCAGCAGTCCTTTGTTACGTTTGAAACGTGCTTTTATCGCGACACAACTCCTCTTTGTCCGGGTGCGAGCGGTCGTTCAAAGGCAAAGCTGCCAAGACCCACAAATCAAGGAACTCAACCCAAGCTGGCCCGTCGCCAGGACTTAGCAGCGGGGGGCAAAAAACCAGAAGGGGGGCACATTTTTAAAATACTGTATTAGATGTATGCAGCAGCCAGGGGACCAAATGTGAAATGGGGGGAACATATTTCAAAGGGGGGGGCAGGGCACCACTGGCACCCCGCTGGCGACGGCCCTGAACCCAAGTGACAGTACCCTTAATCCCTTGGTCTGACCTTCAAGCCTCTGAAAGTTCGATTGCGCAACATCGGGCTGTTTTGTTCGTAACCGGTGATGACATCATGGAGACCGCTAGTTGCCCCCCCCTTGTATATTGCAAACTGGATATTGCTGTTTCTTCGCGTGGTGCGACATGAGCGCAGAGATTGTTTTTTTTCTTCCGGGTTGTGAATACTGCGTAGTAGCGACGTAGTCTTTTCATTCGGAAATTCCCGTATAGCTGTTTTGTTTTTTCATTCGAAACGTGATATCTTAGAAACTTGTAAGTGCGCTTGTATTTGCTGCTCGTGCGATTTTACCTTCGAACGCTGCCCCAGACTCTTTCAGCGGCAACCTCCTCGTTTCCACATCGCGACGGTCGTGTGTTCTGGTCTTGAGATCGCGGGCCTGTGGACGACGGGAACCACGCCGCTTAGTGGTGCCTCCACCCGTGTCGGTTTTCATTGGTTCAGAACCGTCGCCAGAAAGTTTTCAACAGGGGGGGTGGGGGGCTCGACATTCTGAAATTTGATGAAAACTGCACCGATTTTTAGTGCTTCATAATTCAATTTGCAGGGCTTTGAGCGTTTTTTGGGGGTGTAAGACCCAAAAAGCCCCCCGTCACGACGGGACGGTTCACGAGACCCCCTGTGTCGCCACGCGACCAAGGTCGTAAGGAGTGTTGTTGGTTTTCATGGATTCAGGAGCAATTTGTCAAAGGCCCGCGCCCCCCCCACGTACGCTTGCCCGCACCACCGCCTTTCTCGTTCGACCGTATCGCTCCGTTGTTATGAGTCGCTTGTCTTTTTTATTTGTAATTTTTCTGCAGATCGCGCGAGTCTTTTCTTCACCTGTCGCTGCTGCCCGACACGTTTCCATTATTACGTCACAGCTATGTTTCGCCGTTCGAATGTCTGTCGCAAAGCGGATCGTGACGCAACTGTAAAAGAGGCTTACTGTACCAGCGCTCATGCGGAACGCTTTAGAACAGTGAAGAGGAGACTAGGAACCATTTTAAACTTAACCCCAGCTAAGCGCGCCGTTTTGATAAGATGCAGCTGTTCCGTTCAAATCGGTAGCTCCTCCTCGATGATTTTTGATTTTGTTTGTCAGGAGACTCAAAAGTCCATAGTATAAACACACACACACTGCAAAACACAGATCGATAAGAACAGACAAAACAGAACGTTTTGTTTTGCAAGGCATTGGAGGCGGCGGCATCACAGGTTGCAGACGGTTTTTGCAACTGCGTTGAAGGCAGAACCACAGGGTTACAGACACATTCTTAACATTGTTGTTGGTTGACACGTAACACTTGTTACAACGCTGCTGCAGAGCACGCGGAGTGGACTCCGGAAGGTGTCTACGATTTTTGCCGGAGCAGGATCTGGAGTCAGATTTTTGAATGAAAACCGGAGCAGGGGTGAGAAGTTCAGTTCTTACAGGAGTCGGATAATTGATTTTAAAATTTAAACTTTCTCTGAACGGCTAATTGTTAGATTCATATATTCTCCAGCTCCTGCTCCTGCTTTGGAGCTCAATGGAAATTTACACTCCGTCTCCTGTTTACACTTCGAAAGCAGAGTCTATTTTGCCACATGTGGTAAAATAACTGCTTGAACTTTTTTGCCTTTGGCCAATATGGATGAGCATTGTCATGCTTTTAGTGCTGGCAAGCAGGTAGGGGTTTCTTGTCTGTGTTGGTCAACTGCAGGTTTTCCCGAACTTAACTTAATTTGTGTATCATACGCAGGGCTGTGGAGTCGGAAGGATTTTGAACCTGAGGAGTCGGGGTGGCAGAAAATTTTAACGACTCCGGGCTGACCTTTTACTTCCCAATTGTGACTGTTAATGCCACAAACGTTCGCAAGCGTCACACTTGGTAATTTAAGCAGCTTGACGTTTCAACAAGAGATGATAATGGCTATTCAGGAAGGCTGCAGCGCACTAACTTGCATACCTACACTCAGGGGCCATTCCAGATCGGAGACGGAGAGTAAATTTCCATTGAGCTCCAGTGCAGGAGTAAAAAAAGTGTCTCCGATCACCTCTGCTGCAGAGTAGGACGCTAATTCCTAAACTGGTCGGGTCCAGGTTAAAAGCGAATGCGTTATGGCATGACACGCCATCCATCAAACAAATACTGCAATGTTCGAGCGCTCAGTCACAAAGTAAAATGCGTTTGTAGTGTTCAAAGAATAGGGACGAATACAAACAATCTGACTGCATCAAACCATGCCACTATATGTTGTTAGACTTTCTGCATCTTTCGGGAAACAGGTGGCCCACGTATTTTTTCGTAACAGGGCCTCAAAGGTAGGAAGGTTACATCGAAACTGATGACTGCTAACACTCGCTCTACAGGGCAGGTTCTGTCGAGCTCTGCATCCAGAAGTATAGGCCACACGCAATCTGCATGCATGACTTCCTGAAATTACACCATAATTGAGATGCATACATGGGCGTACAAAAGGAACGAAAAAGTACGTTTTTAACTGCACTT
>JGI24158J21664_10009417_pt1 | contig 13034 bp, 5 predicted proteins | sample Ectturendosymbi3_FD_21664 | JGI IMG/M metagenome (IMG submission 21664) | reverse complement strand
AAAATATATATGCGTGGTGCGAACAAGCAATAATAGAGTGATCTCGTCGGGTGATCTCTATTGTTGCTTGCTGCCACGGTGCGAAGCTTTGCGCACATGCCGCTCAGGATTTCCGATCGCAACAGTACAAAGGACTTTTCATTGGGGAGGGGAATTGGTTTTGGCTGTAGAGGAAAGTGTAGGGACTGGGAGACAATTGTCCCCAACGTAAGTTTGTTAAAAAAGCCCTGATTTCAAGACAAGCACTGGATACTTTAGCATACTGTATTTGACCCAGACTTTTGAGCAAATATTTAATCAATTTGGTCACTCCACAGCCACATTTCGTAGTTCTTTATCTAGCATACCAATCGAGGGCTTCTAAACACAAAGCCTGAAATAAGTTAAACCTTTCAAAATTGATGAAAAAGAGTTGGAGCTTTTGAACTACTTTCAAAGACTAATTTTTAATCAAAAAATGCCCCCCTCCCTTGAAGGTGCCGCCCGGGGCCCTGGTCCCCAAGGTCCACCCTTGCTACGCCACTGGCCCAGTGCAACGTTTTTCGTTTCGAACCAATTTTCCTCGAAGGTTATTCTTTTCTAAATGCTCTAAGTTCTATTTCTTGAAGATCTTTTCAGCCAAACATTATTCTTTCGTATTCCTGCCCCCGGCACTAGTAATTAATTCATTTTCACAACCACCTTTCCCTCTGGGGAGGGTCGTGGGATCAGCAGCCTTAGGAGGACTCGAAATACCTCACGGTTTTCAGAAACTTGCGACAGTTCCACTGACTCCACACAAAGACGGGACCAAGCAAGGTCGGAGATGTACTGACGCTACCTGGTCCATGGACGACATCTGGGCTGCTTTCTCGTGGGTGGTTTTCCACTTAGCATGACTTGTCTCACCAATCTTTCCTGAAGCATACTGGACACATGGCCAAACCAACGCAGCTGAGATCTCTCTATTCGGAGAAATGGATCTTCATTCAGGAATACGAATTACACAGCTGCTCACTTGTCGCGAAGTATCACACCGTGAACTCCGCAAAAATCTCATCTCTTCCGCTTGTACTTGAGATAGTATTCGTGCATACATTGTAGGTTACCCAAAGTGCAGGACCAAATGCATAAAAGAAAAACGAATCAATCTCTTCAGCAACGCTCATATGCGTCAATGTGAATGGATTTTGCAGTAAATTCGCCAAAACCGCTAGAGCACAATCGCACGTTTACTTTGGATGTTGCATAAAGATAGCATGTTGGTGTATTGTTATGTAATACAGTAATATCGCCTTTATGTTACTTCTTAAATAACATAAGCAGGGAATCGCCACTGGGTATGTCACGTTAACGATCTCTTACAGGTTTTTGAAATGTTTCGAGGATTTTGTCACTTGCTAGTTGACCTTAGCAGTCGGAGAGATCCGTGTCGATGATGAAAACAGAGCACTCATCGTGATACTTCTGTGGAACAAACATCATCATTGGCACAATGACAGTACCTGCAGGTTCAAGGGAAGTAATAGAAATGTGAGAGTAAAGTGTGTCATCAGCTGCGTAAAGAAAAGCCAACTGTCCTCTTGGCGACAGTCAAGCACCTGAAAGAGACAGTCGAACATCGCAACTTCACTTCACTTTCTCGATTAAGTATCTCCAATACCGGATGTCATCTCTCCCAACCCGGATGCTGTGCTCCAAACTTACATGCCTGCAGCATTGCAGTAGAACTCACAATTTTCTAGCACTTTCGATAGTATTACCCAACCGGATATTGCTGATCTACATAAAAACCTCAGCTGGCTCGGCTCGCTGCAGAAAGGCGCAACGCGCCATTGTAGTCAATTTGAGTTTGAAGCAAAGCTATAAGCAGAAGCGGAGCTGAGCGACTCTCGCGAATTTAGCTCTATGTCTTTAGGAGCCTTTTTGCTCTGTATTTTTGCCTTGGTTGCTGCCCCCCAAAGGTAAGTTCATCATAAGGTGAAGTTAAAAAAAATATTTGAAACCTATTTGTTTTAACGGTTGAAGACTTGACAATCAAAGTGCGTGTTTGTGGATTAAGTTTCAATCAAAGTGCGTGTTTGTGGATTAAAAGTGCTTGGGCAATGTCGCACCTTATGTAGACAATGTCACACTTCAATATCCGTAATGTTCCTCGGAAAGAGTTGAAGTCAGGTTAAGAAGAACAACTTATTGAAATTGGTTAAATACGATATTTCTATTTCGCATTTTAACGCCATAGTAACAACTCTGAATATGATTTTAATGTGTTGAAACTATGAAATAATATAAATAAGAAATTTTGCTTCATTTGCTGTTCAGACCTGAGCAGTAGAACACAACGTTTTCCACAGCATTTTATTGCCACCACTTCGCTAAAACCTCCAGTCTGCCAGTTCTTCTCGCAGTTTGAATAAACGTGTTAGCGTCACTTTTTGGATGAGTTTTTAACATAGCATATTGTTATTTTTGTACAAGTTAAGAAATACAATTTAGACTCATGTAAACTTTAAGTGTGAAATAAGTGTCAAACCAGGCTGAACTGGAATCAGTGGTTTTCTTTCCCTTATTTTACATTTACAACCGGTCAAACAGTTTTAAGTTAAAAATGGAGAAAAAATATTCTTTTAGTGAAAACTTTGACAATAATTTATAAAAGTGAAAACGCTTTGACCTATTATCAAAATTTTGTCGTACTTGAAATGTCGTCATTACTAACCAAAGTAAAGAAGTAAAAATGTAAAATTTTGTTAGACGACTTTGCACCTTGTGACCGCGGAAATATGAACAGCGGTATCTTTGTGCCATACAGAGTTACCTAATGCTAACACCATACAATTGAAGAGACAAACGTTCAAAAGTTATTTCATTAATAAACAATGAAGATACTTACAAACCACTGCAAAAAAACTTCGATTGTGTTTGAAAACGATTTGATAAAACTTCTGGCAAATTAAAAAAACAAACTTGAAACGACCTCACAAAAATGTCTTTTCCATAAACCATGTTTCAACCAAAGTGCATCTCGTTTTGCTTTACCGCGTCTGCTTTTCACTAATCATTTTTATTTCTTTCTTTTGCAGCACCAATGGCTACGTCCCACGTAAGTTCAACATATTACCAATTTAAAGATTTACTCTCATAGCTTAAAAGAACAAAAAGTTAAAAATAATTTGTATTTGCAGAAGCTTGCGATCTCGGACTTTGTCAGAACCTGATAGCACCAGCCTTCGGTGAAGTAGATTGCGAGGAAGTTAACGGCAAAATGTAAGAAATTGCAAATGCTCACTGAATTTTTTTTGAAAAGCTTAACACGTTAATTTACTTTGTTTACAAAAAATAACAGCGGAAAATCTACAAAAGCTTATTTCAATTAAAAACACTACTGAAATTCTAAAAAATCCTAAAACAGAGATTGAAAAAGTATTGTAAATGCAATGTATTTTTACAAAAGTTTGCTGTTTCAGGATTTGCACGGTTTCTTGCAATACTGGCTACAAGTTTGAAGGACGAAGCGCTGGTGAAAGAATCACTTCTCTCTGCGACGTTACGGAAGGTGATTGGTCAGTCACAGACTTTCCCGAATGCGTCGGTAAGTCGATCATTTTCATTGTTTTTGTTGCTTGCCAAATCGTACCCTTTCGACGTTTTTCAAGGATTTTGAAAATAATCTTAGGTTTTTTGAAAAAAATACAGTTGAAGTTGTTTCAAAAACTTTTTTCGTGTGTCCGCTACTCATAGCTGCAAACACTAATTTTCAATAAAATTGCAACGGGAGCATTAAATTATTTCATCCATCAACTCTAAACCTTCTTGTCCAGCGATGAGACCACAAAGGTAGGAAGGTCTAAAGATTGAGCATAAACTTCATAACATTTCAAATTGTAGTTTTATCTTTCAATGTGAACAAGCCTTAGCGATTCAGTGAAGTCTAAACAGCACAAAAACTGTTTTTTGCTTATTGCACAACGTGATCACGTGATCTAAATAATATTTTCGAACGCTTTGTCGGAACTGAATGCAACAATTTAGCCACGAATGCTGCTGACGAACGAAATACTTTATCATGAGTGAAACGGCAATATTTCTAATTGTTTTATTTGACGCTCAGTTCGAAGCAATAGCATGTATAAAGCAATGACAATGAAATACAGTATAAGCTATCACCAGTTTCGGAGTGTTAAAAAGGCCTTCCGCAAACTACACCAAATCAATGATGTTTGCTTCAGACATGTTTAGTATTTGTTTCTGATTGAAACTTCCGCACACTTAGTGCCAGGAAGCGATCTCCTAACGGTTTACGCCACTTTATGCAAGTGGATTTATGAAACGAGCCATAATTAATCATTTTATTTGAGTCCTTTATAATTCATGTTTTTTAGCGTTAACTTTTTTCCAGCCGCAAGCAATGCTTATTTACTGTATGTTGATGGTAATTTTGCTTAGAGGCAAAGTGTGAAGCGATGAAGCCTGCAAATGGCAATGATCCAGACTGTGAGGAGTTCGGTCTGCTGCGCATATGCGACATATCATGCATATCGGATGATTACCGTCTCAGCAGCACCCACTTGTTCTCATGTCAAATGGACACAGGTGTGTGGTCACCACCTTTGCCTGAACCCAATCGATTCCCAGCTTGCATTCAAGGACCAAAAAAGTAAGTCTGCAGAATATAGCAATGAGCAGTAACTTTTTCACCCATGTTTATATCAATCAGAGTATGGATTTCCGCAACGGCGCCCACTAGCGGTTGCCCAATTTCTTTTACTGTGACCACCAGGCGTCAAAGTGCAAAACATAAACTGCTCTGCATCTAAATCCACAAAAATCTAAAAGTGTATCATAACGTAGAAAGATGGTTCTTTGCATAATTTATTCGTTTCGCTGCGGTATTTCTCACAGACGTCCCTTGAGTAAAGTTTTGTTTGACAGCGTTCGCTTTTCGGGTTGATAAGCTCTGGCTGCCTTATGTTTGGTGCTCTCCTGGTTGTAATTTATATAAGTAAGAAGCTCTGCTAACAAGTGTCGAGCACTTTACAGCTACAACTTTCTCCGAACTATCTTTTTTTATCGTGGAAGCGTAAGTTCGTACATTCAAGCGTCTAGGGACGAAATTCAAGAGAGTTAAATATTTTCATCTTCACTTTCGTGAATCAGCTGCGTTCTTTTGTAATAATGACATATTTCGTACAACATACATAGTATCCGTCATCTTGTCAGCACAACCTGATGAACCAACATTTGAATCTTCTCTGAAGCTTTCTGCCAAGTGCGAAACAGTTTTTTAAAAAGTTTGTAAAGGGTTGTACATTTTTAACTAAAACATTTATGATCTCAAAACTTGATCACTTGATGTGGCTCAACGGGTCTCAGAAATCTAACGCATTTTGCGCTCCTTTTGAATGCAATTGCATCCGTACCAAAATGGATGACTTATTTTGGCTTTTCCAAATGAAAAAATTGGTAAGCTCTTTTTGGAGAGTAGTCATTAGTGAATTAAGCTAGGTGGCGTAATTTTTTGAAAACCCGTGGAAAGTGGGACAAAAAGGAATTAGAAACACTGCTTTAGACCCTTCCCAGGCAGCTCCTAGATACTATTTGAATGTTTGACGTAAGCTTTACAATCGTTTAAATTCCAAATAATTTTAGTTATTAAATGGTTGCTAATGTCTGCAGTTGATCTTCAGAGTCATTCTCAATATCTGCAGGCAGCAGCTACGTTACGAATCTCTCTGGAAACAAACTTTTGAAAGTTTATGAGTTGCCTTCGCGTGATTCTTTAACAATGACCAAAGTCTTCGGTTGTTTGTTATAGTCGCCCTTGTTGGTAGCTTTTGTAATAAACAACGTTCAACCTGTGAAATTTTTTTGTTCACAATGTTAGAAAACAACTTTCAACAAACCTATCACACTTGGAGCCCTTTTCCATGAAATGTTATGATGTACAAATATTTTGTGATGATTTACTGTTTGGCTTCGCACGTCATAGTCCTCATTGTATGACATATGTGCATCGCTTTGGTACTGCCCTATTCACCATAGTATTGGGAAGAGCTTCAATTTCAAAAAATCACTCACTGAAGCGGCTTTTGTTTTCAGTAACTTCAGTGGAACTTTTGGTCAGGATTAACTCTGCAAACAACCACCAAAACAACAAAATTTAATAAAATATGTTGGAAATTTTCAGAGAAAACCTAATGAGGTTTTGCAGTTGATGAAAGCAGTTGTTTCCAAAGCGTTCAACAGTATCTATTGAAAATGTTTTATTCTAGCGCTGTTGCATGTAACAAGAATTTGCAAAACCTTGTTTTTTTAGTCTCTTCCAAATTTTACTCGATACTTGGTTCAACTGAAGATAAAACTTGAGGCAGATAATTCCAAAGCTTTATGATTTTTCAGGGGCACTTGTTTTTGCCCCAACGATGAAAACCTGTTATTTAGCTAGGTATTAAAATAAACTGCATTCCTATACAATCTAACACGAAATTAGTGCAAGATCTTGCTCTACAAGGCCGTGTAAATCCAAAAGCAAATTTGCGTATATTTCAGTAGAACACGTTTGTAAGTTTGGGAGAAGTGTGGCATTGGCGCATCAAGTAACTGTAAAGCATGTTATCGCATTTTCGTAACCTCAGAACACGGCTATCTTTAGTCCAGTCCTCTTGGTCATTCCTCATACGACCCCAAATTATGAGCTTAATATGCAACATGCTGATGTCAAATTGCTTTTAAGAAACCTGTTGTAACAATTCAGATGCAAGTCTTTGCGTCCACCAGTAAGCGGCTTCGTTGCCTGCAACGTCACAGACAACGAGCAGCGGTGTTTCCCATCCTGCCCTACAGGTGAGTTGCTTGCTGTTAAGTCGAAATCAGAACAATTGACATTTTTTCTTGCCTCATTTTCAAGGGTTACGTTTTCCTGGTTGTGTAATCTCCACTTAGAAATATTTCTAATAAAAAAAGCCATGCGGCACAACAAGCATGCACTGTGTTGCAATTACAAATCCTTCAACGCGAATCGTTGGAAGGTTCTAGCGAACATGGTGCGACACGCAATATCCAGTATTGCTCGGCAGCAGCGCTTTCCTACCGCATGCAAAGTGACAGGGTTCTTGTAATTGCTATGCACGACTCTCCATGAAAAAGTCCCGCTACTTTAGTGAATATTTTACCACCCACTCCACATTACACCTTTTCAACAAGTTTTGCATTTGTTCACAAACGCAATTCAAAATGGTGCCATAAACCTAGCTACTTTCCCTACATTTTTATAATTATTGCGTTTTATGTAGGAGGTCCTATGGGTGAAAACAACGACCTGAACTGCATGACGGTAAAGTAAGCCAGTAATGGAGCTGCAGCTCAGTTCTGCAGCTTTGAGGAAACTGGAATGCCCTTTAGCCATCCTTATTCCAGGTCCACTCTGGCTCGGAGTGGTGACACCTGATACTAGGGCTCCAGCAGTGAATCAAATAGACTTATCAAGAGCAAAATGAGCCCTTCAGCTATGCAAGACAATCAGTCTACGTATGGAGGGGAGCCGATAGGCAGATGGGAAATAGTTTCCAACTCTGACAGGCCCTGCAAGCGAACTTAGCCCCAACATGTCAGCCATGTCTTTCCTTGGGGCTCTCTTTGGGATGTGCAGTGCGGTCTGCTGGTGACTGGACAACTCAGAGACCGTAATCCTTGCTTGACTGTTGTGTAATTCTTGTCCGGGCTCAATTTGAAATTCTTAAACCGATTATCCTCTCTCGTGGGGTTTTTGCCACACACAAGATTCAGTGATACACTGCACAAGCTAGCGTGTTTTGGTTGTCGTTGCTGCGTTTATACTTACTGCAAGTCAACTCCTTTTTGCCGACGTTAAGATTCAGTCCAAAGTGCGCAAGCGGAAAACCCAGCACACCACATTCTTTGATGATATGTGAGTGAAACTGTTACTTCATAAAAGCACGGGCTACGTATACTCGCATCAAGAATTCGTTATGGTGACGTAACAAACCAGCCGTGTGGGCATTTGCGTTTCAGTATCATCAGCTGTCTTGGGCAAACTGACTAACTGAGATGTGCAAATTAAGTCAGTAGACGACTGCAGTTGGTTAACTGCATGTCTGCGCCATGCAGGAACAATCTTTTCCATGTTTTATGACCAGAATACTGGAAGGTTAAATGTGAAAGGTGTATCAGTTGGATGAGACTCTGCGAGAAAGACGTTTCTGTAAAAATATGTATAGCTTTATTGTTATGAACATAGATATACTGGAAGGCCTTTCTAAGGTGTCTGTGACGGAAAGCGTTAGCCGTGAAAAGTTTGACTCGTCTCTTGTCATCTCCTTTGTGACGCTAGCTTTTTATGGGCAAGTGCAACGGTACCGTCTTCAATCTGGCGGAGTTTCAGAAATTGTCCCCAAAATAAAACCAAAACCAAAAAAACCACAATATTACCAAATGTACGTCATCGTTTTCCAAGTGTTTCACATCATTTATCATTTGCTGTGGCAACTCAGCCTAAATGGGTAGTTGTGCATCGTATCATTGATAGATGTCCACCAAAAACCACCACTGGCAACAAAAATTTGCAGTTGTGCAGTGCACATTGCAGGAGCTGTTACGTTTTTCCATCCTGACCTAAGCTAAGTTTGAGGGTGTGGGTTCATTACTGTATACTTTCTAATATCTCGTAGTCCTTTTACGGAAAACAGTGTGAAAATGTGACTGGTGAGTTTACCCAAAGGATATTTCCAGAATAAGAATTTTACGCTAAGCCATTAGTCCACCAAGGGCAGTAGCGTAGCCAGCCAAAAAATTTGGGGGGAAGAATGCTTGATTTTAGGCAAATAACACTATTTTATTTCGGATACCGCCTCTTAAAGCACAAAATGACTATATGTTCCAAACATTTTTGGGGGGCATGGCCTCCTAGGCCTCCCCTGGTTACACCTATGACCAAGGGTTTGATAACTGTTAACAGCGTCATAAAAGCAGGTACGCCGGAGCAGCGGTAGGGGGGGGAAGTAATAGAGTTGAGGGTAATGGAAACTTATAAAAAACGAAAAATCGTTACCAATTATGCTTGTTTCTGTTTAGCAACAATGTTGACTTAAAAAATAATAACAAAAAGTATAGAAAACTCTTCTGAATTTTGTTGGTGCGCGAATAGCTGCAATAAATGTGTTTCAAGTCGATCTTGATAAACCATAAAATTACCTATGATATTGTTATGAAAAGGCACCTCCGCCTACGTTGCCCTCTTTTGAAAGGGCAGGGGGCAATGCCCCCGCCATTCAATCGCTCTTTGGCGTTCCTGCGTAAAAGAGGAGACGCTGTTGGCAGTTATCAAATCAAAACCATGGTGGACTAGTGGTTTAGCGTAAAATTCTCGTGATTGCCAGACTTTTCTGTCCGTTTGAGCGAGGTGCCTCCCTTCTTACGGTTGGTGTACAGCAGGCTAAATACCAACTCTGAAAAACAGAGGTGCAAGTGGTTTTTACCCTAATGATCGATGGGGCTTCACGCATAAACGTTCGGACGGGGTTCTTGCTGTATGTACCTTGTTACTCATCGATGGTCCAAAATTGTTGACCAACGTTGAAGAGGTTTAGTTTACGTTCCATCATTAACACCTGTTACGCATTGCTGCAGGGTTTGAGTTCGCATTCAAGATTCCCGATTCCGGTTACTACCGGTGTGACGGCGCTACTGGAAAATGGTTGCCTGGCGATTCAATTCCTGAATGCGTTGAGAAGGCGGATGCGGTAAGAATGAGCTGGTGATTATAGTGATTCCAAGTCAACGCAAGAGATTGCTCTTCTGATACTTTTTAAATAGCGGCAAACCACCTTTCAGCATAAAAATGAACTTATTGTCAACTGAAATATTGTGAAGTTGACTCATTTTCAATTTTTTTATTTATGCTTACTTGATCAATGAAGTAATGGTCCAACAAGTGGTGTTAAATTTTTCTTAAGAGTTCCTGGGTCTCTCAAAGCAAAATGTGCCCAAGTCCAGTGGCCTAGCCAGCACAAAATTTTTGGGGCTAAAAATTTGGAGGGAGTCAAAATGTTTGATTTTAGGCAAGCAACAATATTTTGTTTGGGATACCGCCTCTCAAACCACTAAATGACCAGATATTCTAAAAATTGGGGGCGCATGGTCCCCTGGCTACGTCTATGTCCAAACCTTCATTGAGACGTTTTTTGGGGGGTTTATTGTAAAACTGGGTGCTCGTGGGTAGCCTTGTTTAAACTGTTCAAGTACGTGGCTAAGAAACTGTGGTGTTACTAAAGTAAACGATATTCATAAAATTCGTTTCGTTCTCTCACAGGTCAACCCTCTCGGCGTAGGCCACTTCACTGGGATTTATACGAATGTGAAGGCGCCGGCAGATCAAACGGGCACTTGCTTCACATGGGGTCAGCATCATTACCGCACCTTCGATGGTCTGATCTACCGTTTCAGAGGAGAATGTACATATGTCCTGGCGAAGGACATCGTGGACGACACCTTTGCAGTGCACGTTGTGAACGATCTTCAGTGTGATGGAACTGCTACCGGATGCAAAAGGTCAGCGTCTGTATAAATGCATGTTTGCTGCAAGGTCACATGGGCCTGATCGCTATGGGAGAGAAAGCTTGATAACGTGTTTTGAGAAAGGATGGGATTTTTGCTTTACGCGCTAATATTTTATCATATTTTAGCATTTTTCAATTCCCTGCTGGCTGGTCTGTATTATTTTACGGGATTTGCAGAGTGATATTTCACGTGAAGTTTATTTTTTGTGAAATAGACATCAATTCACGGGTTGTTTGCGAAAATGTAGGAATGGAAGTGGGTATACACTTGATGTGATCTAAATGGATTGCTCAGAACCACCACGTGGGGTGATGAACTGTTGTTAGCAAAAATTTGTAAAGTTCATTTCGAATGTCATGTTTTTGCATATAGTTTTTTCCTAGCGGGTGTGTTGAGAAACTGTACTAACACAAGCACTTGTGACATTCCACAGACGGTGACCAACTTGCGTGTAAATAAGGCCTTGCAGTTGGGCTCCGTCGTGAAACAGGCCAGGCGACGGAAAAAGTTGCCCTGAAAAGTTTAGGTTATTTTCATCGATGAAAACGTAAAACAACTAATATTTAACGTTGACCACAAACTCAGGAGCGTTGTGATCATTTACGGCGAGGACATGTTGCGCCTGGATCTCGATCCCGAAACCGATGAACCCAATGCCTACGCAGGAAGCAAAAAGCTGACTCTTCCCGAGTACGTTTACGGTCTATCAGTAGAGCGCATCGCGAGCTACATTGTTGTCAAGGTTGGTCGCTTTTATTCTCTTTTGTTTCAAGTTTCTTTGAAAAATGTTCGGAAATATCGTTAAAATGTTACTTTGACTTTTGTGCAAACAAAAGCATAGCAGGCTTGTGTACCGCAAGAGGCTATGTGGATCACGGATCAGTTTTCAATTTTTCTATCCAAGCGGGTTTGCGTGTACAGGTATTAATTAGTTTGAAGCAGTTTGTCTACGTTGTGCTTAAATCTCTTCCGAAGCAGCTTTCTAGAAAAGGGCCGGGAGCCTTGTTAAATGTGACTCGACCCTTTTCTGGCCATACCGCAAGCACAAAACAATCTTGTTGCGATGATCTGGTAAATATATTCTAATATGGTGCTTCAGAATAGCCTGGGTGTAAAATGTTGCATCATACTCATATCTTTTTAAATTATCAGGACAGCGCTAACAACCTGTATGTGAAATGGGATGGTGCCGAACAAATCTGGGTCCATGTTGATGAAGACTTGTTTGGAAAGACAGCCGGTCTTTGCGGAACGTTCAACAGGTACGTATTTTTGCTCAAGCCGAGTGGGTGGTGCGTCTGCTTCGGTGCGCACGAGGGATGCAAACCTCTGTAAAGATCGGCCGTTTCGTACACACACCAAGTGTGTAGGGCTGGGGCATTAGCAACCTCTGCATCGCCTCAAACAATACTCTGTCTTTGTGTGTGTGCGTGATCAGTGGCGATTCTAGAGGGAAAAAAGTGGGGAGGTCACTGCGGGCTAACGAAAAAAGTAGGGGGGCCAACATAAATGTCTGTCCTGCATGGTGACTTTCAGTTGTAATGAAGATTGATTTGCAATGATTAACCCTATCAAACCCAACATAGGCTTGTGAATATCGTCAGAGGAAGGTCTTCAATAGGCGGCTTTACGTTTGCGGAGGGTTGCTTGACATTCTAAAAATTGATAAAAACTGCACTGGTTTACAGTGTTTCATATTTCAATTTAGGGGTCTTGGAGCTTTGTTTTGGGGGGATAAGCCCATTACAGACCCCCCCGCGTGGCGACGGGACTGAATATCGTTAAATATGACCTAGCGTTATTATTCATTAGAGACACTTAAGCACCACTAGATGCAATCGCACACTTGCACTGCTATGTCGAATATTCTGTGCTGAACATGCAACTTCCGCAGCACTTCACTCTGACTCTACACATGCAAAACGAAACACCATTTCCCGCACACAGTTGTAACGAAAACAGCTGCACGAAAGTGAAAACAATTCACATGAAACCGAAATGGTTCCAACGACGAATGCTATCCTGACACAGAGACAAGTAGGCTGTTGATAGCCCAATAGTTTTGTCAAACTATTCTTACTACAAAGCAAATTTTTAAAAATAAACCATCTGCCAACAGATTAGTGACTACGACTAATCCGTTTTTGTGGTAGCATAAGAACACTTTGTGATGTAACAATATCAATGTCATGCAACTACTATCACAAGTGTAACACCATGTGCAGCGTGGGTAGGGTGAGGACCTTTCAATGCACTATGCAGTTAACAACAGCGAGGTTTCGGCACCAGTCGACCAGTGGCACCTAAACTAGCAAAGCCGCGCCGCTGATAGGTATGTGTGTATCGGCGTTTTGGGCGTGTACCTGATAGCAATATGTAACAGCAGGCATAAAACTTGCTCAGCAGATATTCCTAACAAAGTCGTTCATTTTAATATTCACACTAAATTTTTCTCTGACTGATCCTCAAAAGCTGACTTT
>JGI24158J21664_10009413_pt1 | contig 13035 bp, 9 predicted proteins | sample Ectturendosymbi3_FD_21664 | JGI IMG/M metagenome (IMG submission 21664) | reverse complement strand
TAGGAAAAAGTTACCAGCGAAACCAAATGCATTTACATTGAACAAAACCGAAAATACTTATAGGCTATTCAGTAGCGATTACTAAAACTGGCAGACACTCAAACTTGTAAAGAAATCAATTGCTGTTGGGGCCTCCTGATACTTAACGCAACATAGGAATATAATGGCAGAGTTGTATTCTTGTATCACTTCTGAATTACGAAAAAATTTCAAACGAGTATTTTAGTTGAAACAAATAAATTTAATCCCGGGGGTCTCCTTGCAGCGGGGAGCCCGGGGCAATTGCCCCCGTTGCCCCCCCCCCCCTTAATCAGGCCCTTCTCGCGCACATCCATGTCCCTCAGCATCAAGTCTTCCACACGGTCCTTTCCTATGCTTGATGTCCTGTTAAGTCATCCACTGACAAAAAGCACACATCAACGCAAGACCGCCAGCTACAGCAGAACGCCGATGAAAAGCAGTATTGCCATTCTTATACTGTGCAACAAACCCTATTATAGCGTCGCATTTCGACTGACAAAAATCTAGACATTTGCTTTTTCGCTCGTTTCAAAGTAAATTGTGAAGTTACGCATCTGCGCAATTTCGCAATTTTTGAGATAGTAATCAGCGGTCATCAGAGGTGACCGCAGTCACATTTTCAGACGCCGACTCGCGGGGCCCTAGGCCATGGCTTATTTGGGGGCCCTAGGCTATTACGCGGGGCCCTAGGCCATGGCGTTGCGTCGGGCCCCAGGCCATGTCCTATTTGGCCTATGCATAAATTCGTCTCTGCCACCAATTAGAGGTGAAAATTCTTAATTAAAATCCGAAAAAGTGTCTTAGAAGCAGGAACAACGTTATACTTAAGTTATCACAGACAACGGTAGTGGGATGGCGCCAGGAACATGTGCCGTTGACATGCTTCCATTTTGTGTGCGAAGCGAATGCAGGTTGTTTTAACACTGATTTCATTACAAAAGTCATACTGAACAAATTTTCGATATTAACCGCACCTGCTCTAGACCTTTTTCGACCAGAAGCTAAACCGACTTATAAACTCTCTGCCATTATACTGAATTAACACTCTCTTTAATGCTACAGTCTTAAAGTTGTCACTTTACAAATAAAAGCAGCTCATCAGCGGGAATCACATTCGTACAACGTTTGAAACATTTGTGGCAGTACTTTGCAGCACTAGCTACTGTTTCTATTATTTAATTCCAATAAACACATGCATATCACTGGCTCTCATAGCACACTACAGCCAGTAATGCCCTTAACTTCACTGACGCCAATGCTTCCGCAAAACGTGATCCTGCAATTGCTAATATCTCCAAACCCAAACATTTAAAGCGAAGCTGGTTCAAGCAAATCTGTCCTGCGAGAAGAAACATCGTGTGAAAGTCCTGCCCTGTGCTGAAGCATACACACAATCCAGTCGAGACTGCCAAACATACATGAGGGCGTCACGAAACAGCTTTCATCGAAAGTGGTTCTGCTCTGACCGGAAACAGAAATCACATTTACGAGAGTTTTGTTAAAAACGCGACTTTTGCCCTAGTTTCAACTAACAGTAAATTCCACGTTCGGTTTACAGTATAACAACATTTGAATTTCACATTTTGCCTATAGCAATCAATGTACGCGGTGATTCCGAGCAGAATTAATCTTGTACTTGAAACACTTCAAAGCAAATTTACGCGTTTTTCTGCAAAAACGTTTGTTTTCATGACTTTGCTGTCGAATACCATAGAGTAGAGACAGGGATATCTAGAAATCCTAGACAGGCCTGGCACGCAATTAGAAAGTTTATCACAATTTAGCAAAGTTTGACAAACCTTAATGCTAGCTATAGTGCTTTCACTCAACAATAGGTGCCAACTACATTATTAAATAAGGCACATGATGATGATATTTTTATTTTGAGTTAAATCAGAAATTACACAATCAAAATCAATTTAATAGAACATCTACTTGAATCTGAATGAGTAGTCTGTGTTGAAAAGTTAGCTTTAGAAGAGGGGTTCCCAACCTGGGGTACATGTAAACCTAGGGGTACATTTGCCTATCTGAAGGGGTACATTCAAGGTTAGGAATACAAGGGAAAAATGTATTTATGTATTGTTTATTTCCAAATATTCTGAATTATAAAAGTTCTATAAAAAATCAGTGGATTTTTGTTATTTTACTCAGCCTTTTTGCCATAAGAAATTTTAGGGGTACATAGGCCTACTCATCTGTCGAAATGCTGAAGGGGTACATGGTCAGAAAAAGGTTGGGAACATCTGCTTTAGAAGTTTCTTCATCATCATTTTGCATGTCATGCGTATTTGCAAATGATTTCATACGGTGATCGGTATTTGCATTGCGAATGTTAAATCGAGTAATCATTGGGATGAAATCCTCCAACTTTATCAACCTTCAGAAATGTAATACAACACCGTAGTCGATAGGATCTGCTGTTTCAAATGTTTCTTTCGTGCAACGCTCGAAGCGTATGATATTTGCATTTTGAATATGACACAGCTGCCTGTCAGCTGTCAGGGAAACACGAAGCTTATTGCAAAAAGCTTTTCAAGCATTTCGGACGCGACCAAACCTTTTTAGCGTGACCAACTTTCGTGGTCACTTATTCCTGCGCGAAAGGTTGCACGTTCATCTCGCGTGACGCCAGGCAAGTCGCAAAAGCCACGCTTTTCTTTCGCACTTTTCAAATCTCCCAGCTGCCAAACAACTTGCCTGACCAACTGCTTTTGATGTTGAAAAAACAATCCGGTTAAGTGTGTTTTGCTGTGAGAAGATATTGGTGCATTGCTTTGAGTATGTCTAGGAAATCTCCGGATATGCTACAACAGTAAACTAAAGGCGCAACCAAAAATATTTTTTCTGCAGTGACAGCAGCGAATATGGTAATTTATTATAGGCCGCTCAGAATTATTTCATTTTACGTAAAACATCTGCTGTTTTAAATGCGTTGTCTTATTCAATTTTTGCATCGAAATCGTATCAGATCAGGGTCGCCAAACTACGGCCCGCAGACCAAATCCGTCCCGCGAAGTCATTCCATCCGGCCGCAGCGAAATTTTCTCAATAACGAAAAAATAATGTAATTACGAAACATTTGTTGATTTGGTAAAATGTAACATATACCGAAAAAATCACATTACGTAAGATGCCCGGCCCTCGAACTGTTTTGTAGTAGATGATGTAGCCATCTGGCAAAAACGTTTGGAGACCCCTGAGAAATGCATTCCTCATTTATTCAGTCTTATTTACAAACACAACGTCCTGATTTACAAAGTTTGAAAACACGGTTTGTTAATATTAGCGTCAATTAACACTTGTGAAAGCCGTTCTAGTATTTTTGTGTGACGTTTAATCTCATAACAAACTTATTTTATTGTACTTGTAAGTTTAAACACAAGTTCTTTAAAATAAAACTTTGTACAACATGAAAGTACTCCCTTTAACATACAGTGTAACGAAAACAGGAGCCCCCAACCTTTTCAAGCATGTGGGGCAATTACAAAACCAATAGAGAGTGCGCGACACACCGACTGTACAACTTCTCCATTGCGACAACTGTTGCACATGCACAGAACAGAGACAAAAGCAACTAAACAAAGTTTCATAGCACAACGGTCAAAGCTAAAGCTAAGCATGTTTGTTGTTAGAAATCATGGAGATTCGAGGCTCAGTGTAGGATAATGCGCACATCAAGTCATCTTCCACATTAAGCATGCATTATGATTTCGTTTCCACGGCAACAAGAGCCACCTATATGTCTGAAAACACCTTCCGTAACTGCATGTCGTACGCAACGTGGTAGGCTATGTGGGAATTTCCAGGTCGCAATAACTTGCTATACATTATGACGAAAGAGAGCGCATTACCTACATTTTTCCTACAGAACCTACATTTTCGATTAAAGGTTAAACCTGCAAAACGTATACTCAATTTCAATAATTTAAGGCCGTGCCCTGTCAAATATTCTTCTGTTGCCCACATGGCCCACATGTTGCGAAACCCTAAACTAAAGCCTCTGGCGCTAAAGCTTGTCTGAAACCCGATCCACATAAACCTGCTGTTGTCACAGCTACAGTTGATAAACTTATAACTATCCCATGAATAACGATTGATGTTTTCTGGACTTTGTGATCAACAGTTTTCGCTTGTCTTACTTCGACTGCATGTGTTTTTGTAGTCGATTAGCTTTTTTCCGAATATTTTTTAATTTATGTTCCCTGCCAGTGATGCATTACCGATTATAATTAACGGGTTACTATACTTTCTTATTTGCATTATTCGCAGACTTTCCACTAAAAAAATTGAATCGATTTTTTCTTTATGATAAGCATCGGCAATGTTAGGTCTTGTGCAGGGTCCTGATTACTTCACTTAAACCACAAGGTTTTAATCAACTCGAAGGTAAAAGACACCCCGTGAACTGCTGTTTCAAATAAAACCTAAATTTTTTGTTATGTCAAGCGAACATATTCCAGAAACCAACTGCAAATGCTGACGAACGAACTTTCTGTTTTCGGGTTCGGCTGAAAATATACCTTTGAATTTCTTTTACGACTGCAATAAAATTTCTTACAGGACGAGACACAAATTAACACTTACACAAAAATACACAATGCGGCGCCATTCACATGCCATTCACTTCCTGCGCCATCCACAGGAAGAAGCGCCGCAGGCACTGGCAAAATTTTCATCCTCCGACTGTTTGTTNTGNCTCACGCAATGCTGACTGGCCGGTAAAAATACGCCATGCATGAAACCATCGATTCGAAGTCGAAACTCTCGGTAATGTATGTGGAGGGGTAAAGTCGTCGCTGCCCCCGACGTCGAGCCCCAACAGCTTAAACTGCAGTGAGGACGAATTATTGAATGGTGATGTTGCTTGTCATGACACATCAATACGAAAAAACAAGTGGCCTTGAAAGGACACTGCCATGAATACGCTTAACAGTCATCAATACCGAACAAGTCGTTTAAAGTCATGGCATTACGTCACGATTTTAACGCCTACCTCAGCCACGTGCGAGCGCTTGACAGGAAGAAATACCCAAAACAAACATGGAAAGACAAACGATTTTGCTGGATGTAAATATCAACACATCGAAACCGGTGTAAAAACACTCAATCAGAGATGAAATTAACTCTCAACAAGCGATTTTGTGCGCACTGTTATGCATGAAATGCGTACTAGCACCTTTGAATCGCGCGCAACCTACATGTCGCGTAAAGGGCACGAACCTGCTGCATGAAAATTGCTTCGGTTTGTCGTCGGTTTGACGCGCTAGATTCCGGAATGGGTTTTTGATAATGGAATGGCAGGTGGGGGCGTAACGAGGGGGCAGGGGGCGTAATGACAAGCAGGGGCGCAACGAACACATTTGCCTCTGAAAGACTTTATGTGCGAACATGGGGGCGCCAAAAACTTGTTTCTTGTCCCAGGCGCCACCTAGCCTCGGTACGCCCCTGAGACAGGTTACGTGTCAAGACACAGTGGACACCTAGCGGTGTTAACTGTATTATGCGACTTGGGCAAGGCTTGTGACTGCTGGCACCTGCATTAAACGAAACAGCTCGCAAGTCCAAAGGACACTGTATGTCGGGACAAACGGGACGATATGCAGAAAACTGAACACTGAAAACGTGCGTAAAGACGAAACATCCTATGATTGCATTTGCTCGCCTTGGGCTTGGTTTGTGGTAAGTTGTAACACGAGAAAATCACGAATGAACATAGAGTTCTAATGGTGGAGACAGTTGGCATGCCATTCTCACTCAATTTTCACTTTTGTATATCTGATTGTTTGAAAGGATTTTTTACATCTGACATGATTTGTATTACAGATCAGTTTGAGTTAGAAACAGGGGCGTACCAAGTTTAGATGACGCCCGGGACAAGGAACAAATTTAGTGTCCCCCATGTTCGAACCTATAAGGTATTTTGTGAGCAAATGTACTGTAATAAAAAAAGTACTTTCGGCATTGTTTGGATTTTTGGCGCATCCAGTGATTCGGCGCTCTGGGCATTGTGCCCCCCTTGTCCTCCTCGTTACGCCCCCGGGTAGCACCATATCTTCCCACCGTGCTTGTCCTTTTTACATATATGCCCTGATTCGAGATGAATGTAACGACTTCACGAACGGCGTTTTGCGTTTCATTTAACTATCGAATAAAATATCACGAATGAATAACCTAAGCTCAAGTGTCAAAGAATAAAAGAATCGAAGTAAGGTAAACCGAATAACGAGTCCAAAGCACACTCCTCTGATAGCGTTTCAGTTAATACGTCAGTACGTGCTGCTTTTGTATCAGACAGGTTACTTTATCTTAAGTTAGACGCTAATACAATGTAAATTGTACTGTATGAAAAGGTAACAGGAGCAACGCAGAGAAATACTAATTTCTGTTTTAAAGGTTGGGGACACACTAAAGGATNTTGTAATAATACACAAACGTTAAGCACAGAAAATATGACATAGGCTTACATATCAACCATTAAACATGGAAATCACGACGTGTTTCCTATTACCTGATTAGAACGAATGGTGTCAAAAAATTACTTGAAGAATTCAAAGTAAGATGATGTTCACATTACGGTGAACAGCATGGGTTGTCGTTCGTATAAAAGCCATTTCGAACACACTTAGCACAATAGAATGCTAAATCCGACAGATGTAGCTGAATCGCAACATATTTAATGAAAATGGAAAAGATTGAGTTAAATCGGAACAGATTAAATCGTAACAGATAAGTAGGAACGGTTTGGCTAAATGAGAGAGATTTGACTGAATCGGAATCTGTATACCACGACATCACCATATATACCACGACGGCAAATATCCTAGACAGTAGTGTAGCCAGCCCAAAAATTTTGGGGGGGGCCGAATACATAGATTTTGAGCGAGCAACAGTATATTGTTTGGGACACCGCCTCTCACAGCACAAATCGACAAGTTATGCTAGAAATTTGTGGGATACACCCCTTTCCCCCTGTCTATACGCCTATGCCCCTAGACATCCATGAAGTGATCTATCCTAGATTTTACAAACTTGGAAACCAGTTTCCATAATCATTTTGCCTTTTTTGAATATTGTGTAGAATCAAAGGCGTACGCAAAATGGGGAGGGTTGGAGTTAAAATCCTTCTGCCTTGAGTCTGGTATGTAACAAAAACTTTATTACCTGCGAAAAGTAGATTATTTATGTTTTCGTATATTGTTTTGCTTGTTTATTGTCAACTTAAAGCAAATACCACAGAAAGACTTTGCATGAAAATTTCAAGGAACGTTGTAAGTGGGACAAAGAGAAATAATTAGGTTTTGGTGGAAATATGGGTTTTGGTCTGTATCCAGGAATCATCTCACCATTTTTTGCAGGCCTGTCATCACCTATACGCATTTTATAATTGTGTTACGTGATCGTTCACTTTATCCGTAACAGTTGTCTTTATTTTGTCTGTATGGCTGATCAGCGCCCGCGCTGACCGTAGTGGCTACATTACCAATAGCGTACTGTACTGGTTAAACGAACACAAAGTCAGCATTTGGTAAAACATAAGAAGCATTTAGGCATTTGATGATGTCTCAGCAGGGAATAAGGAAAACTAAAAGTTTGCTGGACTTCCATTTTAAGAAATGTCAAGATGATTCTACCGAATATGTCGTGGTATGTTCTGACGTGCAGGCAGCCAGTTCTGTTAGTGCTGAAAGTGCGTGCAGAAGTAGCACTGACAAGCAGAAGCTACCAGACAGTTTTACAGAAAAATTTCAGGCGTCCAACCAGCCACTATCTAACTCTGCACTAAAAATGCCTGCAAATGACATTTCACTTTGTATAGGAAAAACGTACTCCAACGCAGAAAAGCTTCGAATATTGAAGAATGTCCGGACACCCGCCCCATCCTTTGATTTTCCATTTAACGTAATGGGCAAAAGAATGCTATGTTTTCAGTACCAATGGCTCAATCGGTTCAAATGTGACCGTAGGCTACCCTAAGGTGGAAGACGGGGCATTTTCCGGCGACAAAGTGTACCAGTGAACGATCTTTTCTTACCTTACGCAGACTAAAAACGGAGTAAAAACGAAGTACGACCAGTGATGCTAAATGTACGGGCTCTTGCAAGCAACCTAGTGTAGTTGCTGTGAGATGCCTCATTACTTTATTTCTATTCTCTTCATTAGCAACAAGTTACTGAGCTTACGCCGAGGTCATATCAAGTTTACCTTAAAATCTGTGTAAACTAACTGTTGCGATAGCCACTGAACTTTGATTGGACTGTCAAGAGCTAAATTGACAAAAGTAAAGCGTATGTGCGCTGATTAGTGGACGTTGCTCACAATGACGTACTCTTGGGTGTATAAGCAAGCATCCACTGTATGCCTTCATGATTTTTTGAGTTAACACTCATGAGATTTTAAAAAGAAACAATAGCGTTCACGGCCTTGCGAGAGCTTCTCTGTCACAATTAAACACTTCAGCGAAGATGCACTGTTCCAATCTTTCACTTCACTATTTGTCTCTCAAGTGCAGATTCAAAGAACGATGCCGAAACACATTTTCCAATGTCAGAAGCGAACTTGTGGTCGCGCTGAAGAGCTGGGGTTCACAATCTTTAGGCGAAACATGAAAAGCGTGTGATTCCTGAAGATTTAATCAGCGTAGCATTGAAACTTTCTACCCGAGCTGACAGCAACAAGTCTAAGAATTGATCGAGTTTATGAAATACGATTTCCGCTGTTGTGGCTGTTGTGCTGGCGTTGGGATAGTGGCCTCGGAGAACAAATATTAATTATGAAACCTTTTAGTAACCTTTCTTTACCAAGCGAACACATCAGGCACATAATGTTAAATTGCGCTTTGTGAACAATATTTCGTGGTACCTGTTATAGGAAAAGTTGCACTTATTTTTCCTTTTCGCTAGAAAAGAATTGACGTTGAAAGTAACGCAGGCAACACAATCACCGTTTTTTCATAAAAACTGCTGAGTTATTTAACCAAGTAAATCAAAGTACTGGTGATACATTCCCACGTTCTAGAGCAGGGCTACTCAATTAATTTAAGCAAAGGTCCAATTACAAAAGTCAAAAAATGTTGAGGTCCGGTCACTCCCATGAAATCATACAAATGTGACATGTCCTGGATTTATCTAGCAAAAAGCATGAAATGAGAATACAATACCATTATATATTTACATATATAAAGTAAATGGATATGGTTATTTCGAGAACATGTCAGCTTTATTTATTTTTCTGCTGCTGGGATTATTGATATTTTCTGCTTCTTGCCAGTTCCTTGAATTTTGTTTCCAAGGTGCTGATAGCGAGTTAAACGCAGTGGTGAAGGTTTTCATTTGTCATACAGATGAATAACTTGTTCTTTAAGAAGTTCATATTTGAAAACGCAGATTCACAGCAGTAGGTAGACCCAAACATAATGAACATTTGCACTGATAATTTGCAAAGAGTGGGAAAATTTTTTGAGATCGTTTTTTCACCAAAAGTTAATTCTCAGGTGCGCAATCACAAAAGACTTGTTTTACTACTACGTTCTCCTGGAAATCAGTTAGCTCCAGTGTTCTTTCTAAGAAAATTTGTAATGATCAAACATATTTGTTTTTAGTAAGCATGAATATTTTAGTTGGCAGAATTCTACATGGATTACAAACTTTTGAATTATTAGAAGGAGTATAAAATTTTATACAAATACGAACAAGGTAGTAAGGTACACTTTTAATTAAAAAGTTTCTCCTTGTTTTCACGCTTTTCCAATGTTTTGGGATGTTGCAAGTGCGCGATTATGAGATTTCACTGTGCAAATGGTCTGGTGGGTACAGCGCAGTTGCCCATCTTGTGTGGCTGTGTCAGCCAAAAATCCAACAGTTTCCAGCCACTCTATGAATTGCTAGAGAGCGCGCCATGTGTTAACAGTAATGCGCAAACGTTTCACTAAACCAGCGACTGCGTATTTCAGTGTTGCTATTAACCTGGCTTCATGGCCATTTCCATGCCTTTAGTTTTACTGTTTTAACCAGAATAGTCATTGTAAGTACCAGCGATTATTAAATAATTGTGACGAAACAATTATTGTGAGCCAGAATTACAAGGACATTGCATGTGTGCTCCGCAATATAGCTAAAGGTCTACACTCGACAGTTGTAGAGCTAATGAGAAGTTAATGCCTGAGAAGCACGGCTAAGAGCGCTAGATTTTGGGATAAAAACTTTTGTGAATAAAAGGCTCTTTTGAGAGCCTGATGAGGTCCGGCCTTCACCGGCCAAAGGTCCGGATTCGGACCGCGGTCCGCCATTTGAGTAGCCTTGTTCTAGAGTTTTGGTTATTTTAACAATAAACAGAAATTTCCACCTTCGTTGGCAGGCGGTTTTCTCGCCAGGATGAGTGTATGGTCCAGAGCGGTTCTGGACGGATTGTGTTTTTTTTCGCCACGTTTGTTTATTTAATAACAAAACATTGCGTAAATAAAGAGCAAGCAAAAAAGCATAAAAACAAAGACACAACCTTTTACAGTAGTAGGCCTTAGTATTGAGCCACTGGTGTCTCTTGGGTCTTCCTCAGTATAGAAAACGCGAGGTTAAATAAATCACCAACACAGCGACTTCACTTCTTGCTGTGGGAACACAACTGAAAAAAGTTTTAACTTCCACATTCTACAAGCAATCACACATGAATATTCAACGTTCTACTGTATGTTACAAGAAATCATATAGGCTATGAATTTCAATACTTTGCAAGAAATCATTCATGAAATGGTATATTGCCGGCGCAAAACCATCGGCAAAACCAAAACCTTACTGCAACAATTTGCTGGTCAAAGTAGTCTTGCCATTTTTTCCCTGCCTATGGTGTCGAAGTGTTTCTAACACCAGCAGCGCCACGTGCAACAACTCATAAGCCACTACTGCAGATGTAGACCACCGCTGTAGACAAGTTTCAAGACTTGCGGGTATCTACGTTGATTTGAAACATTATTATCTACTTCTGGCAGTCTACAGAAAAATTCCTCGCCAAATGGTCACGATGCACCTAAGGGATTAAAAGCTTTTGACGACAACAGTCTGGTTTAGGCAACACTGTAAAATAAATAACTCTTTATTTTATTCTTCAGTAATTCTAATAACTGGACCACACCCATACATTTGAAAACAAGGGGTAACTTGACGCTCTCGTTGGATTCGAGCGTTCTCGTTGTCCGCGTCCAGTCAGGACTTTAATTGTTTGAGGAAAATCTCAGGATTCGCGTAGCATCCATAAACACTGCACCATTGATTGTGACCGGACGTTTTTGCGACGTAAAACCTCAGCGTTCAATTTGAAACCATTGGAAGACAGGGTCGAGACGAAGACCGCAAAATCTTTTCTCAAACACTCTTAAAAACAGAGATTGGCGTCGACGCTCTGATTTACGTCTTAAAGAAAATCATTAGCAAGTCTTGAAAGTAAAATTTTAACACTCGCTGTTATGCAAGCAACATTTTTCCAATCGAAAAAAGTTAGATAGAAAACTGCCAACCAACTCGTGTTTACCATGGAGTTTGAATGACGCACGCAATACTCATTTGTTTGTCATAATTACCTCCACTACGTTATAAACACGCAATCACAGTAAACAAATGCAGCACATCCAAGCATTTCGGATAAAACCAAAATAACACAGTGGGGTCGTCTTGTCATATGAAAAAGTCAAACAAAGATTTAACTGGGAAGGCTAATGATCGGATAGCTGTTTTAGAATGAGCGGAATAGAAGAAAGACTACTTGGTCAGCATGCCTGCCAGCTCTGTTGCTGGGAAGAAAAAAAATACGCAGTCTTGCACCGCATTATCTCAGGAAATTGGCCTACTAAGAAAAGTATCCACATTCAACACAGCTCTGTGAGAATGCGTATATTTACGTGTAGACCAGGCCTGCACAACTCAGAAAGGTCGAAGGACCAAATAACAACATAAATTTGCAACCGGCCGCAAAAGTATTTCATTTCGATGTAGTATGGAAGAAATTATAGAACGACAATCACTTATTCGTGGTCGAGCTTTTGCTGCATTTTCTACAATTGAAAAGGCTCTCGTGGGCCGCAAGAAAAGCTTTAGCGGGCCGCATGCGGCTGTATGTTGTGCAGGCCTGGTGTAGGCAATTTCCTATGAAAACAATTTGCTGATTGATTCGACCACAGTATGTAACCTTTGCGAAGACTAGTTGCTGGGAGATAGATGTGTATGAGTCTGAATCACATGAAACCGGAGTAAAGCCGCTTGATTCCTCGAAAGTTTACAGCAAACCTATAGCTTTTCATTGTGATCACCTCGATATGATGATTTATCAAAAGATACCACGAATACCAAGTTCTTACTTGTTTTAGCGGCTGTCGTCGTAACAATTCCATCGTCAAATGAGCATAAAGACGGAAGAACCAAATATAACTAGGTATCAATAACAACACTGGTAAACAATAAAATGAACTCTTTTGATATTAATCAACATAAATGATATTACTCAAGCATCTTCATTTGATACTACAGTGTTTGCAGATGATATTAATTTACACATGTCTGTATCCAATGTTGGAACTTTGCAAAGAAAACTTAAAGATGAAATTCAAAATATTGACTACTGGATTAGGGCAAACAAACTGTCAATTAATTACAACAAAACCAGTTACAATTATATTAAACAGACCTAAAGGTGATACTGCCATATTTAATATCTCTATTAACAGTTATCAAATTTGTGAAAAAAAGGACATAAAATACCTAGGCATCATCCTTGATAACAAACCTAATTGGAAACCTCACATTGCTAAGTTAACCACACAAATCTCTAAATCATGTGGGAGATTATCAAAAAATTAAGACATTATACCACCCAGCCTGTATTAAAAGCTGTGTATAATGCACAGATACACCCTTATCTAAATTATGCTGTCTTGAACTGGGGCAGGGCATCAAAAACTACAATTCAACCTCTTGAGAATCTGCAAAACAAAGCTGTGAAATTTCTCAAAACATCCAACAAAGCCAC
>JGI24158J21664_10009412_pt1 | contig 13036 bp, 7 predicted proteins | sample Ectturendosymbi3_FD_21664 | JGI IMG/M metagenome (IMG submission 21664) | reverse complement strand
GACCATTGCGCATGCGCGACATTACATCTCAACGTGTGACATTAGCATAACATAAACCAATACACACAGCGGTCGGCGTTGCACACGATCAGTCCTCAACAACCTAATTGAAGTTTCTAGAACTCTGGCTTAGGTTTGCTCCTTGTTGTGCGTGCACTTGTGGTAAAAAGCCAAGGCATTTTATTGAGGACATGAACTTTGAGACCAGTCAACGCTGTGGAACCTGTCCACTATCAAAACAGAACAAAACGAGGATCACATTCAAGTTTTCTGCAAAGATTACTCACATCCCTGGAATACTAACCCCGGGGGATTTCAACCCAGACAGGAGTGGTGGCCACGTGGTCCCTAGGTGAAAATCACCCGACGTTATGGTTGGTTGTGAGTTCGGGTGAAAATCGCCCGTCATTATGGTTAGTGTGAGTTTGGGTGAAAATCACCCCACGTTACGGTTAGTGTGAGTTCAGGTGAAAATCACCCCACCTTATAGTTAGTGTGAGTTTGGGTGAAAATCACCCCACGTTGTGGTTAGTGTGAGTTCGGGGTGAAAATCACCCGACATTGTGGTTAGAGTGAGTTTTTGGTTTCCCTGTTAATGCCTTGACATTGTACAAATTGACAAACCTCCACTAATTTATAGTTTTCATATTTCAATTTTGGGGGCTTGGTGCATTGTTTGGGTGGGCTTAGCCCACCAAATACCCCCTGTGGCGGTGGGACTAGCCTTATGTGAGACATGAAAGTCAATAGCAGTGCCGCGAACAATCTGATTGCCCAACAATTGCCGTAAAGCATTTGCCCATTTTGGGCAAGTTTACCTTATGTGCCTGGGTTTCGTAAAAAATTTGCCCATTTTGGGCAAGATTGATTCATGTGGCTGAAAAATGCAATGAAAATAGAAAAATTTCATGTCTCAACCTAGCGTAGTTTCACTGCAGATAGAACCACAAGCTTGAAATGAGGTTCTGTTTGAACCTTAAACCGACCACCAATGACGTCTACTGGCGGAATTTTTGGATTTTTCTTTACTTTTTCGTTCACTTGTTAAGAGCTCTTCCCACATTTTTGTTTGGAAAATTCCTTTTGTTCTTCATCATATAAACATTTTTCCAAAATCAACAGGTTGTCTTTTTCTGATCGGATGAGCTTCAGAAGACTTACCAAGTTGTACAAAAACCTGCGCGCCTGTCTAAGCCTGTCAATTAGTCCAGTATAAGCGAATAAACAAAATCTGCCCATTTTTGGCAAGGACAACAACGGTGTTTGTGTTTAGAGGTTACCTGAGCAGGGTTAATTGAAATTGCTGATGATTACTAACGCTGCGATTCTTATATACGAACAATGATGTTCTTTTCTATGTCTTGAAGCACCACCTTTGATTTTGTATTATTCAAGCCTTCATTACTCTGTGGCCACTGAACGCAATTGAAAAACAACTTAAAACAAACGACATATAGCATTAACTACGAAGTTTAAATGAAACCTCAGATTCAAAAATATTGCAGAGCAAGTTGTTGCAATTGTATTGCAACAGAATGGCCTGCAAGTTAACGAAATTGCGAACGAGCAGCTTTATCAAGCACAATTTTGCAACAGTTTTGAGGCCGCAGTCCTTTGACAACTCATTGAAGCAAATTGATGACGAAAACACACAACCCTTTACTTTCTCTGGTCAATACAATCAAAACTTAAGCGTCACATGTTGTTTGCTTTAAATCCAGTCGCGACATCGCTCGCTTACCATCCGTCATAAGACCACAAACCGCTGTAGAACGCAAGCGCTATTGCCGAAAAGCTCTGCTTCGTGCCTGCGAAGGAATTTTCGAAGTTCTCCGTGTTGCCCTGTGCGAGCATTACAATGCCTCCGACCACGATCGCTGCTATGATTGCCAGCTTGGCAATGGTGAAAAACACTTGCACTCCGTTGCTGACTTTCACGCTAAAACAGTTCACCGTCGTAATCAGCACTGTAGAAAAAGAATAGAAAATGATAAAGGAGAAGTTTTTATAAATTCAATTAATCAAAAATGTGCCAGCGTTTACCCTGTGTCTTGTTTCTGTGAGTTTATATAAATAAGCCTGGTTCAGTTGGAAGAATACAATTAAAACTGGTTTTGCGACACATAAGTATCGGGAAAACAAATGTGAGAAATCACAGAGAAAGTTTGGTCGAAACCACTTTGCTGGAAAGTCAGTTATTTCGAAAAAAGTTTAGATTACACGATGCTCATTACAATAGAATCTTGTTTATGAAAAATTGTTAAATGCAGACTGTTCGCTTGATACCAGGCTCATTTGATACGAGTTGTTTCAACAGATGTCTATTCGATTGAGAACTCTCACTTCATTCATGGTATATAGGTCGGAAACATGCTAAATCAATTCATAGCTTTTTGCACGTTTCATTCCAGATGGGTTCATTTTATGTCTCGTCACGTAATTATCGTTTCATATGGTACTCCTTCACAAAAGATCATTTGCTAGAAATTCGACCCTCACTTTAAATCAGTGGTTCTCAACGTGGTCCAGTTGGACAACCGGTGGTCCAGTGGGACAACCGGTGGTCCATCTTGAATTGCTAGCAGGGTTGCGGAGTCAGAGGTAGAATGTCCGACTCCAAATCCGACCTTTCCAAAATTTCCCGACACCGACCCGACTCCGGCCTTTCAAAAATTTCCGACTCCGACACCTTAGCATAACATGAATGAAGTTTGGCTCGCAAGAGTTTTGTATCAACTAGCATCACTGGAAATCGTAGTACACAACAAGAATTCTCAGTTTTAATAAAAATTTCAAAAGAATTGTACCATTTCAACAGGCACGGCTTAGGATTCCTAACTTAAGAGTGCATTGTATAAAATGATTCAAATTGGGTTCCGCAGTCAGAGTCGGATACAAAATCCGACTCCGACTCGTAACGATTTTAGGAATCCGACTCCATCCAAAAACCTCCGACTCCTTGCGACTCCGACTCCGGCTCCAATTCCTGATTGCTAGTGGTCAACAAGGAGGTCCACAAATCCTTGATAAAACGTTCCTGAAAACAGCAACCTTGTGCAATACAGCTTTGACCAGTTGTTCATGAGGTGTCAGCATAGCAAAGTGATCCATCGGATATTTTATTAAAAAATGGTCCACGGGCCAAAAAAGATTGACAACCACTGGGATTTAAACAAATGACTTAATACAAATCGATTTGGTCCTGTGCTTTAAAGTCATTATTTGAATTCCAATCATTACGGTAGTTTACTAGGAAGCTGATTTTTAGTAAAGGTTTTGAAATAAAGGTCCCTCATCAGCAGTATCAAAATGCTTTGCATTTTGAATAACTTAATTTCGAAATGCAGTCTCAAGGTTTTGCAGAAAAACATTTGCACAAAGTTCATGGTTAATGCTCTTCGCATCAGAGAAGTACTATTAGGTTGTAAATTAAAAGTTGCCAGACGTCATAATTCAAGGGAAATGAAATTTTTACAAGTGCGTTTATGGCTTGTGATGTTTTCACAGTCAACACAGCCAAACCACATGATTGAGCACGCCACGATTTTTTGCAAGGGTGAGGCTCAACTTTTGATGCAGCGGCAGTATCTGGTTTGTGGGCGTTTCAAACTGCTTGAGCCATCCCGGCTGAAACTGACCACTTTTATGACTGAAACGGTTGCTGCTTCCTGTTCACACTGCTTACAAAATCAACCGTGAATGTTGCAAGTACGCCTGTATGGCAAGCAAACGTGTTTTAAAAATGGACTTGGCGTTTAAAAAAAGAAAATAAAGCATAGCCACTGCTGCTGCAGTGTTGCTATTTCAGCAACCGTCGCAGCCGCTGTCAGCTCATTTTAAATATTTTAAATCTTGTGCCAGCCTCTACCTTTGCTCAGTTGTATTCATCGTCATTTGGACGACTTGCATCTTCTACTGCTACGTTGTGTTTCCTAAGCATTGCGCTTCTGTTGCGAGTAAACTTGCTTTTACACGCGAACCACTAGAGGCATAGGCGAAAGAAACGTGGAGTACAGGAGGGTGGCTGCCACTCTAGCGCTACAAGATTTGTGAAAATCAGGGGAATTGGAGCAGTTTTAGTGAATATTCAAGTTAGCTTCCAGAGATCGAGAGAAAAGATCGATGCAAGGTGCAGCGTAAACGAAAAAGATCGTTGCTGACTTCTGTAAATGGTGCAGCGTTGACATTGTATTGCGTTTCTAAATTGCGTTTCGCAAAATTCCGATGACTTTTTTGCTCTTCACTTTACTTTTATGGAAAATTACCGAATTTCTGGTAGATACCAAACGGTAGAAGATTACTCTGAACAAAAAAGATCCGGGTTCATATATCAAGGAATGAAGACTTTTTAAGGACAAACGAATTACTTATCTCCTGATAAAACCCTTCCAAGCGTCTGGTTGAGATTGTTGATGACAGCATCCAAGCACAGCCTCACTGGCAGTGCTCATCAGACCACTGCGAAATCTTTTTTTTGGTCTTTGAGTGGTTGTAAAAATTCTGAAAAATTGTACCTCTTTTCTGTGTTTCTCGTCATCGTTGCAAAATCATAACGTACTTTGTGGGAGAAAACCAGATATTCGTGAAAATTTGACCTGAAACCCGACTTTTAAAATTGTTTTTGTAGCTAAACTGCTGCGGCAAAAGTAGTGACGGTTGTTTGCGCCAGTCTGGCACTTTCGCTTTGTTTCTTGTTCCAAAACGATCATCGATTTTTCCGTAAATGCAACCAGCAGCATCGCACGAACAGCAGGCAGCATCAAAACTCAGCAGCGCAAGAACTTACGTATGCAAAAAGCAGAGGCACATTTTTGTATTGTGGCGGGAGGTGTACATCCGGGATAAAACGGTGACGTCACGTACTCGGCGAAACCGACAGAGATGATCGCGAACGATGACGGTTTCGTCACAATGACTGAAGTCCACGCATACAAGTAGGCGATGATATCTCCGAAGGCAGCTCGTATGTAGTTGTACTCTCCGCCGGAGCGAGGGATCATCAGGCCAAGCTCCACGTAACTCAAAGCACCTGAAATTTTTTGACCGGTTAACGGAAAGATGCAAGTTTTTAGCTGCGGTTGCAACGGTTTTTCATGAAAAAATGCGGGCACTAAACCTGATTACATTGTCTGGTTAAAATAGTTCTTGGAAAAATTACTTAAAAAAGACATCGTAACTGGATTGGTCAGCGACAGTATACTTATAGAACCTGCAAACGTTCGCATCTTTAGGCACCATGTTGCTTCCACAAGGTTTCAGCTGTTTTTTACTATTAGACAAAGCAAATAGCTTTTCTTGACACATCACGCCACATGTCTGCCAATAAAGTGTGTCACACAATTGCTATGAATGCAGAATGATGGACAATAGACAACGCCGTTGTTAAATGAAACAATGCAAGTCTTGTAAGCCGAAGAAAACTTGACTTGCGTTCGCGCCTTGGCGGTAAAGGAATGAAAAACAAACTTGGGGTGGAACGATGCACAGAGGCTTTGCGCAAACAATACCAAATACTAACAACAGAAATTACGCAGAAAATAAAATACAACCTTCGTAGAAAGTTATTATCAGTCCGTGAAACATTATACCAGGGTTTCACAACTTTTCCTCCTAAACCCCTAAAATATTTTGTTCTGACCTCGTACCCCCTACAATTTACAACCAATAACCAGCTTTCAAACGTTTATAAAAGAATTACATTTTTTGATAAGTAAAGAAAATCAAACATATGTACAAGAAAGGATGACAGCGATTAACATTTGAATATCTTCTACAAAAACATTTGCTTGAAATATGTTCAAAATAATAAAATCAAAAAGCTGACTTTCAAAAGTTTGCGAATATATTTCAGTTCAATCAATTTTTTGTTACTATTTCTTACTTTTTGCTTTTCAAAACGTGTAATTTTGTTGCTGATAGCAACACGCATGACTACCTGTGCAATCAAACGATTTCTAGAATTCGAAAGAAAACAGAAAGCAGGAGAGTAATACACCTATCAATTTCCTTTCATTATGACGGACATTTCTCGCATCCCCAGGGGGTGCAAGCACCCCTGGTTGGGAACCACTGCATTATACAGATAATCGTAAAATGAAAATGGTGGTGTATACGTCTCTGTGAAAAAACAGCTGCAAACAAACAACTGATGTCATATTCGCTTTCCAAAAAACGCAAACACAGGGTGTCAGGTTTCCGTTTAACGTACCAAAGGTCGCCAGCAAACCGCATCCAGCCCAAATGCAAAGACTTGCGCCAAGCGATCCTGAGTTGATCAAAATTCCTGCAGGAGACAGAAAAATTCCAGATCCGATCATTGTTCCAACAACCAGGGAAATTCCACCGAAAATTCCCACCTTTGAAAGCAGCCCGTGTGTATCAGCTAAAAAATCGGTTGTGAATTTTCAAAATCTGACTTGCCATCTCACATCGTGTTAGATACTTTATAAAAAAAATGTAACATTTGAACGGTAATGTGTCAATATGACTGGCAGTCAATGCTCTGTGTTCAGTAAATGAACACGTTGCATGTCGCATGGACTGAAAAACGCCAATGACAAAAATAAGATATCAGTGGTATACAAATTGTACCAATGGTAAATAAAAAGCGAAAGTGTGGCAGAAAGTTCATCTCTTCTCATCTTGCCTTCACCCCTGTGGTTCAGATAATGCCAGTTTGCAACAATGCTTATGACAACATAAATAGTTTTTTAAAGCATGAATTGTTATCAATGATGGAAACGGACTTTTTTGCTTCTTTCTCAGTTCATCACACGGATAAGAGAGAATATAGATACCAAGAAGAAATATAACTGTTAAGAAAATTGATATGTGTGATTGTCCGAACGAGTTGAGCAATTGTTTTTATTTTACCTTTCTACCGATCTTAACCCAGAAGTTTATGAAGGGTGCAGGTGGTTTCGTTTGATATACAAAATAATGAAACAGAGTATTTCAATTATTTTGTATTTCGTGTTTGTATGCAAAAGCATTAACATAAACTGAAGACATTGACAAAACTGAAGCTTGCAACAACGACGCATAAGTTTCAAGAAACACCAAAACATTTTAACTTTGCGAATGATTTAAATTTTCATTTGCAAAACATTGAGCAGCATCCTCACGTTTCATTTGCTCAAACAAAAACATTGGCAAAGAGAATTTTGCAAGTTTGTGGCTTCAAAGTAACGATAGTAATCGCTTGTACAACAACAACTTCTCAAAATATTTTTCTTTAATTAAAGTCCAAAATTTTTGACATAGATTTTCATGCAATAAAGTTCAGTTTCGTTTCGTTGATACTCGTCCATGCGGCTGTTTTCACAGTGAATGCTGCACTGGGCGGTGAGTCAGTGACAGCACCGCGCGTGAACTGTTCCCTGCAATAAAGTTAATGTTTTGAATTGAAAAAATGTTACGTAACTTTTTTGATTGAAGCCATAGCGGTTTTTAATACCCATGCTTGTGTTGCAATCCGTTCAGGACTGTATTCATTTTTGTTAAGAACTCATTTAACACTCATCAAAGGTTAGGTTTCACAGACAAGACTTTTTGTCCAAGTTTTCTGTTCAAACGGTTTCAAAGCAAAAGAGCAAGCAGTAAAGGTTGGACACTTCCAGCTATATTCAGTAACGACAAGCAGGTTAAGCAAAATTTCTTCAATTTGCAATCACTTATGATCAGTGGTTGGCAGCTCGGGTGTTGAATAACATTAGGGGGTCATCGTTTGTTTAAATGGTGCGTCATTCCAAGGTCTTGTCAAACATTGACTCAGGCAAGCGCTCTGCCAGGTACGGATTGCCCTGAATGCAGTCGAAAGTTTAATGTGGGTCGGAAAGCTCGTGTACGCAACAGTGATAAATATGACGTGATCAAAAAATCAAGAATCTCTTTGGTAGCGAAAGCGTACTACACCAGATTGCCAAACACATATATGCATCCTTTGCTGCAACAGGTTTCAACACGAAAGCTTTTTAATGAAAAACGCTCAGGACAGGGGAAATAATACATATTTTTCTGTACTTTATACATTTTGATACTGGAAATCATGAATTTGTATCCATGATTAAAATATTTGTAAATCATTTTTTTCTTTTCATTACTCTAAACAAGGGCTGTGCAACCCGAAGCTGAACTTTGTGGCCAGCGGAAAGGTTCAGATTTTGAAACTGTGTTGCCAATCTTCCGTGGGTGGCCAACGAGTTGTCTAATGCGCAGAACTTGACACATAGAGCTGTGGCCCCTGGACCAATCTGGTAATGTGCATTTGGCCCTAAACTACACCAGCATAAATTTCGGACTGGCAAAAGGTTCGACAAGACGTTTCTTAAAGTTATCTGTAAAAAAGAAACATAAATTTCGCAATGTGTTTGTTGTTCATGCCAGCCCTAAGAAAGTACCTGCATTGCCACGTTTGGAGTGTCTCTTATAATAGTGAATGCAGTATTTACAGTAGTTTTGTATTTACCACACTTGTTTACTCGGGTTCCGACAACAAAGATCCGGTGAGCGTTTGAGATGCGCCGTTTTTAATGACCCTTCGAATGTTCAACAAACCCAACATAAGCTTTTTGCAAAAAAAGAATGCAATGTAATGAAAATCACGGCCAATGAAAACGATACAAATGACATATTGCAAACGTTTCGATAATTCCTGTTATCATCATCAGTGCATTGCAAATTTGCAATGCATTGATGTTTTGCAAACAATTGCAAATTTGCAATGCACTGATGATGATAACAGGAGTTATCGAAACGTTTGCAATATGTCGTTTGTATCGTTTTCATTGGCCGTGATTTTCATTATAAGGCTATTTAGCACTTCCGCTTTTCGTGTACCAAGAGTACCAAGAATGCAGTGGTTATCTGAAAATGACATGCTTCTATCAGAAAACCTACGCTAGTCTTTAAAACTGGATATAAGCTGCTGAGCTCATTTTGCATAGATGGCCAGCAGGTAGTAAACACTTTCTGGCTGCTGCCATAACAGGTTTTTACAAACCGACATTCGGTAACAAATGTCATTCACGTTCCAGCGCTGCCCTTACCAACTTTTAAAATCGAAAGGTAAAAGACAGTTTAATTTCATCATTTCCAGAATTCGTTGGATGCTTGAAATCGCAAACGATGTAGAAAGATCTCATTGAATGTTTTTGTATCTGCCTATTAACAAACATTTCTCTTGTTTTTTTATTAAATCACCCACTCTCATCGTTTTTTTCATTCCTTTGGCCGTTTAGCAGCTGATCGTAATCCCATACGTTACGTTAATGTGGACATCTTGAATTGACAACGACTTACGTCCATGGAATTGCACTTGAACGGACTTGTGTGCATTTTCATCAGATATGAAATGTAAATCAAGAAAGTCCCTGGTTGTTCATCAAATAACATTTGAAAACTCCTGTCCAATACTTTAGGCCAGTGGTTCTTAACCGGGGGGCGCGTCCCCAGGGGGGCGTCAATAAATTTGAAGGGGGGCGCGAGCGTTTACGCGCTCTGCAACATGGACAGTTTGATCAATAAATTTACCAATAGATGCGTTGTTTCAACAACTTATTTAATGTCAGGGGGGCTTGAAACAAACGGCAATTAATTAAGGGAAGCGTGGTAGAGAAAAGGTTAAGAAACACTGCTATAGGCGTTTCTGGGAAAGGTCTGTACGCTCTCACATCACAAATGAAATTTAATGTGTAAATTTCAGCAGAAAGTGACTATACATTTTGAACTGAATCATTTCTACTGATTTTGTATGCAAACACAAAATTTGAAGGAAGTTTAATACCATTACCACACTCAGTTGATCAGCAACAAGAAAGAAGATATCCAACTCCAAGTAACCCCTAAACTTGCAAAACTGCGTGCGTGTTTATTTGAAATTAAGCATGTTTCTGGATTCAGTTTTAAACTTGCTGTTGTTTTTACAGCTACGTATGCATCACGGAGATATTAACGCTGAATAAAACTGGATGCTAAACTCTTAGAAATAAAAAAGGTATTATCAGAATCAAATGTTACAGGGTATGTACGCGTGAAATTAGGCGGAAATCAAAACAGAGTAACAAGTTCTAACATTCAAAAAAACCGAGCAGAACTGCCACAAAGATATTATACACAGCAAAAAACAATTTCAAAACAGTAAAAATTGCTTTATAACAGAAATAAAAATTTAAGTTGGATTGTCAGTATTACTGAGTGGGATTTAATGTATTTTTTAACTACCACAGTATGTTTTGCATTGTTTTATTTCCAACAAAATTCAAATCATTATTTTGAAAGCCCCAGTTCGTTCCGACCTGCAACAAACTTTATCGCTTCTGTTAACTTCCTCTTAACGACGAATAATTGTTTGGCATTTTTGTGCTTTGAAAAATAACATTTTGTTGAGTCATTCAAAGTTGTGCTTGTACGTCATTCATTACCTAATTAAGCTTTATACCTTCGATACCAATGAAATTGCTCTTTTTTCGCCAATTTCTGAAGAAGCACCGTCAAATAACGAAAGCAAAAGTGAATCCGTAGGCTGGATTTGCGTCATGACGTTGCCATTTCAGCCTAATTTTAAGTATACATCACCCTGTGTTTATCGGCTGTCGACAAAGTCCAAGGGCCCAGCGAAACTCTGCACCTTATGTAGTGCTGAGCAATTCCTGTATCTTCAAACATGGTGGTGTGCGGTTAGGTAGAGCAAACAAAATAAATACCTTCAAAATCTTCTAAGAACTCAGGAGCTATAAGTAGTACTTTTTTTTGCATTTGTAAATTTTGGTAAATCATGGTTGCTTTCTCATTTTATCATCTCCAATAGTTTCGATTGTTGGAAGCACTATTTTCATCAGCATCTTAGTAGAATGGCATTGAGCATGTTGAAACGACTGGGAAGGCCTTTCAAGCTGCACAAGCTGGCAAAGTTTGCGTTGGGTGGAAAACTCTGTTTAAACACAAATGAAAAGATTGTTTTCATATTAAACAACTCTGCGGTTTTTGGACGTTAGGATTTGTTTTCGACCAGACAAGACCAACTCCGGTTCAATGCGTTACGGACCGGGCTAGTGGACTACGTTCATGTGTTAAACAACCGAGCAATGTTTTCGATGTAGTAGGCTTTCTGCTGTTGTGTGATTCCATTTACGTAATAGCTTTATCTTAACAGACTTTGTCAGCAAAAAATGCTGTCGAAGTCATTCGCTGTAACTGAGAACAGCTCACCTGCATTCGATTGCTCAGAAAAAATTTTAAACTGCAAGCAGTTTTAACAAGGCTTTGCAAAAACTATAATGCTTGATATAAAAGTGACAGAGCTTGGTTTATGATTGAAATATCACTTTTAACATGAATACCTCTTTATGCTAAAGATTAATTGGTATGTTTTATATCAGAACTGTGGCCCAAAAATTTTCCACTGAGAAGAGATCGTATAAAATGCAAGCTGTTTTTTCCGATGGGTTGGGATTCAAAACAACCACGCGTGTGGCGCAACTACAAAGCATTCAGTATTTTCTCATCGCCAGACACTTTGCTGAAAGGTGGTTAAATTACTTCAAGCATTTGACGATTTTGACACCTTACGACCTGGTTTACGGCTTATTGATTGATATGAACGAAAAAACCTTAGCAACGTTAGACGATAAATCACGAAAGCACAAGGAGTGATGGTGGAGGCCACCAACTCTATTTTCAACCCTGTCTTTGTGAGAAGAAATCAACTTGGGAGCGATGTGAAGGAGCGCATAATAAACACATACTTCCAAGCAGGTATATGGTCAATCATAAAGAGGAACGTCAAAGATCTTGGCAAAGATCTTGTTAGACAAAGTAAAGAAGCAAAACCTACCTCCTGTTTTAACTTCACCACATTGTCTTTCTCTAAACTTGTACTGCTACCTTCACTTTGGTACTTGCGTCTTCGCAACTCAGTAGACATGCTTGAACTTTCACAGTGTTTTTCAACTTTGAAAATATTTTGATTCCTTATGCAAAAGCAGCCACTCTTACGCTTTTCCAATAAACTGTTGAATCATGAAATACAATTCAATTGAAAGAATCAGTTTCAGCAAAAATAAAACGCGCAAAGAGGTGACAAAGACAATGCTCGTCCTGAGCCAAACTGGAGCAGCATGCCATGATAGTTGCCGGGCCACTCCTACTGAAATAACCATGACATGTATCGACTTTCTGGGTATGGCAACAAAATTCGAAAACACATTGATGGGCTTGCTCAATGGCCAAAGTGGAAACGTCAGGTCATTTTTACAGAAACGTAAACTAGTGCATTATTTGGTGCAAATGAATAAAGTGGCTAGAGCCACGCAGCTTGCCGTTCAAGAAAACGCTCATAGTGAACATTAAATGCTCTTTTTTTCGTGTATTTTCAGGATTTTATCCAGCTGCTGCAATGGCGCTGTATTGCACGATTGTACTGTATCTGTCATCAGTGTCCAGCTGCAAACCACCAGTTCGCTATAAAAATAACATTTGATTGATTGAACCCAAACCACTCCAAAAACGTTTTTGCTCTCCAACGCATGTATACCATGCTTGCAGCTGACTGAGTTATGCATGCTGATTCCTGTTCAAATGCTCCCAACGTTTCCAAAACGCAAATTAATTTATATCTGTATCTCTGTCAGTTGCTTTAGACCGAAACCTGAGGCGACAGCTTGATGCGTGACAGCACACTAATCTTGGTCTTTGCTCAAATGAGACTCTTCATCTGGTACTAGCGCTGTTTGCTGAACCAGCGCTTACTTAAGGAAAAATAAAATTTTCAACACGAGCTGAAGGCCAGTACCCCGCGGTTTCGTGTTTTTTCATTTGTCTATTCCTTTATTTATCCACCTTTTCTTTGTTTACCTATTTGTTTGTTCATCCATCTTTTCAACTTGTGCCTTCTAACCGCAAACATAAGGATCCTTTCGTGGAAAATAAAATTTATCAAGAGTTTTTTCCAAAATGTGATTGGGTGTTACTCATGCCGCATCGAACCATGTGCTTCTCTTTCACTGAAAGCATAGTTTCGCTTTCGCATCGACTCGAA
>JGI24158J21664_10009410_pt1 | contig 13037 bp, 13 predicted proteins | sample Ectturendosymbi3_FD_21664 | JGI IMG/M metagenome (IMG submission 21664) | reverse complement strand
CCATTTAAGCAGAATTTTGAGAAGTGGGCCACGGAATATTTTCAAAAGCCGCCGTGGGCCACGAAGTTAAAAAGGTTGAGAACCCCTGATCTATAGAGTGTATTTTTTCAATATATGATTTGATATGGTCAAAATCAGAAAAACTTTAGATGCAGAGAAGGCAGAAGAATCGGCTAAAATATACTGACTGTGTAGAGCTGAAGAAGATAACCATTAGAATTTGCTCAAACTGTTCGATTTTTTTCTCTTTTTTGCACGTTCTTTAAATTTCGTTGCCGTTCGTTTTATTTGATTAAAAAAATTGCAGTCAGCTGTACAAGTGTCCTGCTTATTTTATTTTTTACTTCTTAGTAGATTTTCAAAGGAAAAGTAAAGAGTGTTTTTTTGGTGGGTTTTATTGTTTTTTTAAGTGGGCTTTAAAAAAAAAACTGGGTGGGTCTTTTTGGGTCAACCCTGCTTGGAACCGACTTACAGACATTCCAGTCGCTTTAAACCGGCTACTCCACCACAGGACGACTGCACTGTTCTGTCCGCCCGGTCGGAGGTCGAAGCGCTCGACCACATGATCGACCAGCAGCAGCGCCAGTTCGCCGAACAGACTTTCGCCGCTGCCGACGTTTTGGACCCTGCCATTCCTGTTACGTTCACCAAGGTAAAGCGTCAGGCTCTTAGCTAAAATTGTGTCGGCTTAGTCGTTTTAGTGCACAGCAGACCCGAAGCTAAGGGAGGGCATTCGGGGGCAATGCCCTCCCCAACTTTTTTGTTCCTCCCAAATTTTGTTGTGGCCAGAAAAATTTGTTTTAAACATATAATAAAAACAAAAATGTTGTTCTCCTAAAATTGCCTTTTGCCCCTCCAAATCTTAAAACGTGGCTACGGGCCTGGTGCACAGTGGCAATCGTCAACGAGAGAGGAAAACTACCACCGTTGACAGTAAAGAATGATCGTAATTGGCTTTTTGTCTTTATGAAGTTTCCTACTGTTTGAAGAAGGGTCGTTAAATTACCATTTTGCTGTTGTCGAAACGAAGAAAAGTGTTTTTTGAATTTCGCAACAGACGTTTGGCGAAATAGTATCACCTATTTGACACTTCTACCAATCGGTCAAGTCGGCTATTTGGCACTTTTACCAAATCGAACGTTGAGGTTCCATTACAGATCCACTTAAATCAACCTAATTAAATGTTTTGCAACGTGATCGTATGTCGGAATTGAGAAAGATGCGCCAAACGCGCTTTAACTATATCCACTGCTACAAGTCCTGTCAGGTTGACATGTTCTTCAATGCTATCCCTCAAGTGCAGACTTGGACAAATAGACAATTCTAGTTGTCTAAATAGACAAATTAGAGCCAATTTGCCTGTAATTTTCCTTCTAATCCAATTTCTGAAAAGCTTCTGTGCTCTAATTTTCCTTAGCTAATTTCCCGTTTTACTGGAAATGCTGTTTTGTCCAGCAGTGTTTTTCAGCAAGTGATACAAGAATGCATCTCGCGCAAGGAAAGGGTAACGAAAAGATGATAGTGCTACGTCACAATCACATCACATAAACCAGCTATAAAGTCATAGTAGGCATTGTGGCGAACAGTAGCTCGTACATACTGCCAACCTATGACAGCAACATCGGCTCCGTTGGAACGAGTTTTCAGCAACCCAGGCGAATTGTACAGCGCGAAGCGTGCTAATCTTGGCGTAAGGATCTTTGTCATTCTCATAACTATGCGAATGAATTCCAATTTGTTATTAATTGAATTTGATTTAATGAAATGTAATACTAGTTCGGGGTTTACTGATATTTTTAGTCCTCGTGAATTCTGAAAATCTAATCAAATTTCGAAAAGCTGGAAAAATTCTAATTGTCCAAGTCTGTTCAAGCGAGGAGTTCAGTCAATAAATTGGCTGTGTATTGAAGTACTAGTTTTCTAGAATAGAGCATTGTCCATTCGACTTCAGAGTCTGACTAAGTTAGGCCGAACAGTGAAACATCTATTGGCTAACTGTATGGTAGAGTAAACTAGAAAAAATAAATTAAAGACGCCTTTCATCAATTTTTGCGGAAAGTTTGAAACATCTAAAACTTACGGAGTGATAACGCCATTAATTTTTTGTTGACTGCATGATAGTTTTGGTCGTAGCTGATACTAAGTCAGGGTATATAAAAAAAACATTTTTCTGTGGGCGGAAAGTCCAAAACAACGTCAATATTGAGAATAAGGCTTGTTAAATGGTGGAACTTAGTGAATGTCAGTCAAACTGATGTGTGTCTTTAGGTTGGTGTTGACTTTGTTTTAGGTTGGTGTTGGCTATCGCGATCCCTGTGTACTGTATTTTAGTACAGAGCTTAAACCTTTCACTTTATGCCATCGTTACAACTCCACACAAGACTATTTCCCGCATCAGCACCACTTTCTGATCCTTTGGTTTGGAGCACAGGACATATTCTAGGTCACCTTGGTTTAAGGTTGTGCATTCGTAAATGCTTGCCTGCCTGTGGTTTCTTGCGTACGTAACGGACGGATCTGTAGTCCGTCAACATTCCATTCTCAAAAAACAAAGTGTGACCTATCCATAAAGTTGCAGAGGGATGCTGGAATACCGCGCCTGACTCGTTGTTTTTTACAGCTGCTGCTCAACTATCAAACTTTTTTCTGACGTAGCAAGGGTAACGAACCATGTAATTTTGGGGAAATGAAATCTTATACTTTTGTTCTGTTTGTAAAAAAAATCGGACAAAATAAAAACCTGTTGTCGCAGAATTGCTTTGACATTGGTGAAACTTTTCATTAGTTTTTGAAGCTGATAGCTCTGGTGCTCTCATGGCTGATTTTGTGACGCAAACCATCGAGGCACGCACTGTTGCGGGGTAACTGTTCGTATGACGTGTTTTTTCCTGTAAAAGTTGCGTCATGTTAAGGTTACGCTGCATTCTACTTAGAAATTTTGGTTCAGCCGTGGCGTTTGTTAAGCGGAAACCACCGTTAACATAACACACAGCCCTCTATTGGTTGAACATTGTAATTTTCGTTGGTCGTTCACATCATGTTTATCTCTGTTTTTTTTAATGCGCCAATTTTTAAAATAGTAGAGTTGACTTGTTGACGATTTCGAAATATCTATTTCTTCTTATTATTTTTTCCTTCAGGACAATCGTATACACATCGGTCGCAAGTTGGAAATACGCGTCGTGACTCTGGGTCTGGACAGCGCCGGAAAGACGACCATCCTGTTTAAAATGAAGCAGGACGAGTTCATGCAACCTATTCCGACGATAGGTGAGCAGGTCGTCATCAAATAGCGGCGCGCGACCAAGTCATTCAGTTCACGCTGTAGTGTGGCTGACAGTGCCAAGCAGTGTTCCTCCAAGAAAGTTTTACGCTGAGCAAATGTTTGTTTTAGTGAGCATCAATCTTTTAAGGCTGAGTTAGCACAGTTCTAAACGAATTAAAAAGTTCGTGAATTGTTATAATAAGTATAAAATCTTATCAAAAAAACGAACAAAAACCAGATTTGATTCAAATAGCTTCCCCTTGCTTTCGTGCTTTTCCAATGTCTTGGAATGTTGCAAGTGCGCGAGAATGAGATTTCGTTGCGCAAATGGTCTGCTGCGTATTTGCGAACCTTAGGGGGAAGATTGATGCCAAGTTATACGTGACTGGGTGGAGCATGACGTCTTACAATTTTGGTAAACCACGCCGACGTTATATAAGACTATGTGATTGCGTTGGATGAAACCCTTCGCGCAAATACGAAGCAGGTGATTTTAGTTGTAACGCACAGTCGCTTCCTTTCAAGTGTGGCGATGCTGACATTTTCTCTCGACGATTCTTCAAAAACATTCTTTGAAACACTGACAGGTTTCAATGTGGAAACGGTCGACTTTCGCAATCTCCGCTACACAGTATGGGACGTGGGAGGAAAGCACAAGCTGAGACCGCTCTGGAAACACTACTATCTCAATACGCAAGGTAAACAAATATCGCTTCATTTCGGCGTCCGGTCGAAATTGGAAACGCGCTCGACAGTCCGGATCCAATCCAAAGCCACAAAAATTCGTTGTAGACCCGGATCCAGGTCCAGTCCATTGCTCATCTCTGGTCTGCGCTTGTTCTGTCGACCCTCAAAAATCACACGGTTGAGACCCTCAAGGAAAGTTGTGGGGGGTGTTGCAGGAGTACAGTGTTGACGGCCGCCTGTTGCTTGCCGTCAAGTCACTGCATTCCTGCTCAGAGGTTTGTGTCCGCGTGAGCTGAGGTAAATCACAATCGTGCACCGTAGGTGTCGTTCACCATGACCCAAGGGTGTGTGCTGTCACCATTTCTCTTCATAGGTAGTCTATATCAGCGCTCTTCAACCGGTGTGCACGGTGCATCCCTATGGTGCACCAAAATATGCGTGGGGTGGACCACTAAGAAAGGGTTCACAAAGGTGCATCACAAACTTGTCACACTAAACAGATAATTGTTACAAAAACTTTCTGTTAGCAAAAATAACCATTAACAAACCAATGACCCAGGATTTAACTGAGACTTGCACAATCTAAACTGTGGTGCATAAGCATCACACCATGTCAAGCTAATTGTAATTAGATGATTATTTGTGATTCATGAACAACAATGAGCCATTATCAATTGAATTATGTAGCTGAGTTACTGAATTAGGAGATTTGCTTATTTAGACTCGGGTACTTACAGGTATGGGCGCAACTGCGTGTGGGACACGGGGGAAGTGTCAGTAAATAGGGTGCATGAGTTGGCCAAAATATGTTTAAGGGTGCACCGTAACAAAAAAGGTTGAAGAGCACTGGTCTGTATCAATTGAATAGACGGTCACAGCCGAGTAGACGAGGGTGTCACTGTCAGAAGCTGTAGGATCAACCGTTTGATTTTTACGGACGATTTCGTACTGTTTCAATCGTCTGAACAGGGTCTTCAACGTGCGCTTGATCGGTTTTCTGCTGCGTGCGGCTAAGTTGGAGTGGCGGAAGGCAGAGCAGAAATGCCATGCACGAATTGGTAAAGCGAAAGCAGTGCTGCTGGTGCTCCGTGGCTACGAAACGGGAGGTTGCAAACGCGGAAAAGCTGTCAGTTTTCAAATCAGTCTTTGCTCCGATCCCCACGTTTGGTTATGAATCTTGGGTAGTGACTGAAAGGGCGCGATCTCAGGTACGAGCGATAGAGATGGGATTTTTGGGATGAGTTTTTGGCATTACTCTTCGCGATTAAGTGCGCAATTGTGAATTTCATGAAACCCTGAATGTCGAGCCACTTCTCCGAACAGAGAAATTCCAGCTTCAGTGGTTCGGCCACGTGACCAGAATGTCCCAGGGGAGCCCAGGGGCGTACCGAGGTTAGATGGCGCTCGGGGCAAGAAACAAGTTTGGCGCCCCCTGGGAGAAATGTATTGTACTGAATAAAGTACTTGCGTCATTGTTGGGGCGTTTCTGCGCAACCCATTGATTCGGCGCCCGGGACATTGTGCCCTCTTGCCCCCTCGGTACGCCCCTGGGTGAGCCTTGCTGGCTACACCCACGGAAAAATCGCCCTGCAGTCAACAAAGGACTAGGTGGTGTGACTGGTTCGACTTGACTTGGTCCCATCTGGGTTTCTGAAAACTGAGGTATTTCGAGACTGCCAGGGCTCTTGCCCGCGTGACCCTCCCCAGTGAAAAAGCGGGTGTTGAAATTGAGTGAGTACAGTTTAATGCGTTATGCTAAAAGTTGTGTCGTGGGCGGGAAGAGGAAAAAATTTGACTGTGGTTTTCAACCAAAGCAATGCTTGTATTACAAAAACGACATGGAAGAAGCCAAACAGTTGTTGACGCTGTCCCATTGTCTCGTGAGAAGCGAACTTTTTGAGTTAAGTTCTGCGTATCATGACGATGCACGACTCTCATTCGTTTGTGTCAACGAGGATTAAGTCTTCGTCGCTTTGTCGCCGCGCATGGTAGCGTCGTAATTGCTCATTCTTGTGACGCGGCATACTTACGTGTGGCTGCGAGAGTGCACAAGGTTTTCAGCTGCGTGTTTGACGAAACCCACTGAACTTGCTAAGCAGGTTGACCTTTAAAGAATTCTGATTCGTGTCAAGGTTGCATCAGCGCAATAATAAGTTTTGTTTTTTTCTGCCACACAGCGATCTTGTTCGTGGTGGACTCCTGCGACGAAGAGCGGTTCAACGAAGCTCACGCCGAACTGGCGAAGCTCATGTGCGAAAAGGATCTGCGAGACGCCGCCTTGCTTGTCCTTTTCAACAAACAGGTGCGTTTTGGCGAGGCGCCAACTTTCCTGAATCGGCTTGGGCAGGCTTGTTTCGTGCATACGTTAATTTTTGTTAGTAGCATATGAGGACCGAGTTTGCTAGAAAACTTTGGGGGCAGAAACTTTGTGTGATATGCATGTTATTGTGATATTGTCCATTTCTCTTATTTATTCCCCGACTTCATGCTGGGCGTTCTCAACCGAATGTAACCTAGAAATTTGTACAACTACATTATCTTTTATCACAAACTATTCGGGGGGAACAAACGATATAGTTCCCCCCCCTTGTCCAAAAGTTGGAAGGGACATGTCCTCCCCTGAAACTCGGTGCCTGAGTGTATTGGATTTATGCAGCTTATAGAGTTCAATAAAATTAAATTCATGGCATTCTTTCGGCTTGTAGCAATTCGACGAACTCTTCTGGAGTGGGGCGAACTTGTAGCTTGCTGATTTTTTAGTTGACTTTTGGAATCTTTTTTCAACTGCCGTTGTGGTAGGAGTCACGCACAAAATAATCTAAAAGCAACACATCAATTATCCCTGCCCGGGCTTTTGTTTTTTTTCTTCCTGACCCTGGCCAAGACAGCAACAGTCACCTGGGCAAAGGAAGATCACTTCGGTTTCGCACCAGTTGAAAATTTGCTTTTGTCGACATTCAAGTACCCGCTGTGCAACGTGCAGTTTTTTTATCACGACTCGGTGCATTGTCTTTGACTCGCCAGTTGTGTTAATGGTCAGTTTCATTTATTTATTTATTTTGTTTCCAATTCTGAGACTTAATGCCACAGAGTGCGAGATAGAAGTCGCTTTTTAGTATTTGGAACGCCGAAGTCGAGGTAACGTTTTCTCTCAGCAGACTGCCCGTGCAGGAAGAAAAGTTTAAGCCACCGTTTGTTTCTACCCATTTCCCAGACTGAACCATTGATCAACCCCATGCTGACTTCTGGAAATAACGGAAACGAAAATGAAAAAGCCAAAAAATCCGAGCTCACCCACGCGAACATTTTCAAGCACATAAGATTGCTACATGTTTTTAGACGCTTTTTCAGCGGGATCTGGTATTTGCCGCTGCAGCGCGTGTGAAGCACCAGGAATTTATCGGCTTGGTAGAAACAAAATAACCAGGAAGCTGGAGTTTGTCCTTCCAACCACCACTTCAGGACGCCTGTGAGATCCTTTTGCTTAAATCAGGAAGTACACCAGTGGTTCCCTAAGTACGGGTCGCGAATGGTCAAAAAATGGGTCGCGCCGGGGCGGTCCAAACCTGAGTTGTATATTATCATCGTTACCACTACTTGTCTGTGTTGGTCTGTAGTGTAGGCATTCAAAGAAAAGAGTAGACTGCGGACATTGAAAACGAACTCAACAACTTGCTGCCGAAAATCATCCGCACAATCAATATTTTTTTGATCTTTCGTTCGTACCAGGACCTGCCTGGCGCAGTTTCGTGCGAGGAGCTGACCTCCCGGATGAACCTGCACAAGCTGTGCTGCGGCCGCGCCTGGAAAGCGATGCCGTGCGACGCGTCCTCCGGCGCCGGCCTGGAAGAGGGCTTCCTCTGGCTCTCGCGGCAGCTGGTCGCCGCCGGCGTTCTCGAAGTCGTTTGAGATGGACGGCGTTTATGCCGCCAGCGACAAGTCCTTGCTTGCCTGGCTCCGAGCAGGCAGCTCGAGGCTTATTTGCAGTTGCTCCACCGGTTCGGTTACGCGTCTCGCTCTGAGGCGCGCGACACGCCCCACGCTGTCTAGACTTATTTCAGGCCGCTATTCCGTCTTTGTTTGCGGACTGTACGCAGTCGCGAGGTCTGCACATCTCGACGCACGGCGACTATGTTGCTGCTGGCGCCCTTGTTTGTATGCGCTATTTGGCGTGCGGCCAATTGCATAAGTTACCTGTCGCTTGAGAACGTCTTCATGTTGGCTGCTTCGCTTGTGCAGTGTTAAGAAAAGTTTTTTTATTTTAATTTGAAGTTTTGTCACTTGGTACCCTTAAATGTTTTTTGTTTTGGACAACAAGAAATTTGCGAAACAAAATATTTATTGTGCTTTTTGGACAGCGACCACCTTTGTAAAGTGGTATTTGCACTATATGAACCCTTTGCATAGGTGTAGCCAGGGGAGCCAAAGAGGCCATGCCCTCCCAAAAATTCTAGAATATCTTACCGCTTTGTGGTTCGAGAAGCGGTGTCCCAAACAAAATACCGCTGCCCGCCCCTTTAAGTACCGCGTGCGCCACTTCTGGCTGAACTATGCAACACCATAACTCGCCAGCCGATTGAGCTAGAGAGCTGTTCAAACCCTCTACGCCGGATTCGGGAAGTTTTTCGTTTAGATTTTAAAAAATCGAGATGTTTTTGATTTTTTGTGGGTGACGTCATATTTGGGTAGGTTTTGCGGTCATCGATCGACACAACGAGCCGATTTCCTGGCTCCAAGTTTTATTGGAAACTAGGCTATAATACAAGTCTTTGGAGCTCTTGATCGACTTTCTAGCGTTTCTGGAACCAAAGTTATAGACAAACAAACGCAAATTAATTAATTCCCTAGGAGATTAGTAAGTTGTTTTTATGCCATAACTTTTTAACCAGAAACGTTGAAAATCGATCGAGGGCTCTAAAGACAAGTATTATAGGCTAGTTTCCAATAAAGCTTTGAGTCACGAAATCGACACGTTGGGGCGGTGCCCAGGGCCGATGACGTCATCCAAAAAACCCTAAACCCATTCCAATTATGACGTCATCCACAAAAAACAAAAATCCGAAACTTTCCAATTTTTCAAATCTCAAACAAAAAGACTTTCCGAGTCTTTAGAGGGATTGAACAGCTCTCTAACTCAATGGGCTGGCGAGTTGTGGCGTTTGCCCATAATTGGCCAAGTATACCTCTTGTGGGATTTTATTGAAAAACCAAAAATTTGTTTTTTGAGCCATAATTTTGGCACCAGAAACGCTAGAAAGCCGATCAAACCCTCTAAAGACTCTTATTTTGTCTAGTTAAAGAGCCAAAAAATGGCTTGTTGGGTTGCCGCCCAAGGTCAGGTAACCTCGGCCAGAAATGCGAAAACCTACCCCACTTATGACGTCATCGACAAAAATCCCGAAATCCAAAACTTTCCAATTGTTTTTTGTCTAAACTAGAAGACTTGCTGAATCAGGCGTAGAGGGTTTGAACAGCTCTCTAGCTCAATCGTCTGGCGAGTGATGATGTTGCAAAGTTCAGCAAGAAAAGTGGCGCACGCGGTACTTTAAGGGAGTCAAAACATCTCGCCCCTCCCAAAATTTTGGTCTGGCTGCGCCACTGACCCATTGCACTGCTTACGCCGGGTGACGTCGTAAGAACCCACTCAAGGTTACCTGTGTATCTACGTGAAGAAATAAGTTCAAATGTGTGAGAAATTTTTCAGCTGGTTTAAGCAACTTTCGCTTCATGCCATAAACGCAGTGTCTCGTATGGTGTACGCTTTGAAACGTAAGACGCTTTCCAGGGCGTATTAGTAAAATGATGTCCACGAACTTGCTCTGAAATAGCCATTGCTTATATGTGATTTGCGTTGTTTGCATCTGATGGCATGCTAAACATCCGCATCGAATGCAATCTCCTCCACACTGTCATGTGTATTTTATCTCATGTTAGCGTGTTAAAAATATTTTCGTTGTAACTGTTTTTGTTTGTTCTCGCACAAATATAAATATAGTTATTCACCGTGAAGTTTCTGCTGTTGGTGAAAAACTGCGTTGTTTTTGAACCTCGAACCATGAAGTTGGGTAATATTACAACCTCGGAGTTTGACTCTTGTTGAAAGTGCTTTGTTACTTACGTGCGAACAAATTGAAAAGGCATTGTATTTATTAACAGCAAAAACGAAAGCGAGCAAGCTTCAAATAATACAGTTTCAAATCTATTTCATTAACGCAACAAACCCAGATTTGCTTTCAAGCTTGTAGTTGGTGATCCATCATGGAAAACAAAATAGATTCCCGTAACTAAACCTTTACCTGTTTTTCGTAAAAAGTCTTAAACTCATCTGTGGTAGCATTTCGCTGATTGCAAAACAAAACTTCTTCCGACAGTGGAAGGTCTTTCACGAAAGGCACAGAGGCTATTGTTTGGCGGCAGTTCGACAAGTCACTAAACGCGTAGATTCGAAAACTGCTGCGTTGCTTTTGACTGCTGTGACTACCAAACTATCGTTGCGGTTTGCTGTCTTATCCTTCCACAAAGAAACAATTCATCACTCCCATCTTGAAATAGTTTCAACCCTCGCATCCAAGAATCGCGGTTTGAGGTGAGGAACTAGCAAAACAAGATCATGCGAGGTTTCCTTCGTTCAATTTTTAGGTCGTCAACGCCAGAAGGTTAAGATTCCTTTCACCAAATCACAGTTTTGGTAATGTTCCAAGTGTTGCCCTATCAGACTGTGTCCATGTCTAATGTAAGTAGGGAGAGAGAGAGAGTTTATTGGCGCAAACATTAAACAATTTCGTGCATATTAAAGGTAAGGCGCTGGGACACCGAAAAAAAACTGTTAAACAGGTTGTCTCGTCGGGCACCCCTCGACAGTTTCATAAATTCCTATCGTGGTTTAAAGTTGATGTTGACAGCAAAGTTGATGGTTTAAAGTTGATGGCAAGTAGAAGATGGGTAATGAACATTGCGCTTGCATCGGCACTGACGCAATATGGGTAAAGCCAGGGTTTTTTTAAGGTTCTGTAAAGGCTTTACCCTGAGGGGTAAAGCCAGTTTTTTTAAGGATAATGTTAGGTACCCGGAATGGACCTATAGGGACCCGAAAAATTTCCGACTAAATTTCATAGATATATCACTTGATAATTTTATCTGATTCTGGGGACCCGATTTTCAATTCTAGGAACCCGACTCGGGTCCATAAAGCACCTTTAAAAAACCTGGTAAAGCTGTTGATAATAATAAAAATTGCTAGCGCGAGCTTTGCATCGATGAGCTTCCTATGCTACTGTCCCTTTCTGGAAAATCGCAATCCTGTTGAAAGTAATGAAATACATTTTTATGGACTTTCTGCTTTTGTGTCAAGTCTTTGCTCATTTTCAACGCAAGATCGTTCGTCGCGACAGTGTTATGTTTCCACACGTTTTTCTGTGTTGCTAGCTTCAACAGCTACAGCAGCATCACTCACTGGCGTTCAAACATCGAAATGCGCTGTCAACTTTCGCGTTCTAAATAATGAGTTGGTCTCCCTTGTCTTTTTCTTGCTTTTCATTATGTGTTGGCAAATGCATATTGACGTTCAAAATCTCTGGCCATATCGGTGTTCATTCCTATCTGCAGCTGCAATGCAAAATTTCATTAGGCTACTCATTAATTCATGTAAGTGAATGACCCGAATCGGGTCCTTCAAACACCTTAAAAAAACCTGCACAATACCAAATAGCAATTTAGAATTTGTAACAAGTCTCCATCAGTGGGATGCCTGTAGTCGAAGCTTCTCTGACACTATCGTTCCTTAGCAATACCAGTGGTAGTGGCAGCAAATAAGAGACTATCGTCCAGTGTTTCGTGTCGTCTGCCATTCAATTTCTGTTTTTACTGTAGATTTGACTTGCTTCATCGTAGAAAATGTACGTACTCTCACACATGTATGCGTTTCCAAACGTCGAGCTCATTTTTGGTGCGACATCTTTCAGTTTGGGAAATCTATCTGTGCTGACTAATTCCCAGAATCTCTTTACAGTCTCTAATACCGTTAGTATAGTAGCTCACATTTTTATTAAAAGATGTTACGCTTGTTTCACAGTAATTAAAATGACCCATTGCAGGGATTGGGCAATTAATTTGGCTCGATGGCCACTTTCAGAAGGTCGTGTTTAGCTTGTAGGTAGACAGATTTATTTGGTGGTATTTGAGTTCACTGCGCCAGATGTCCTGTTCAGACAACGAACGCCAGGACACCGAAAAAACACCGAGGTTATACAGTCAGATGCCCCAGCGGAGAGTTAGGGAAGGGCCGTACGTTCTAATTTGATCGTAAAATAAATAGAACAAAAACAGTAGTTTTACACAGACATTGTTCTTGGGCAAATTCACTTTACCCATAGGCGCAAGCAATTCAATGAAACAAATGTAACTTCACACGCTTTTCAACAAATTTTTAATTTGAAGATTTTTTTTCTGGATGCTTCCTCGAGCCACTGAAAACGCTGTGAGGGGCCACATGCAGCCCACAGGCTTGTATTTAGACCGTACTGGCTTACTCAAACTATGTTTATGCAGTCTTCTTTTTACACACTGCTTGGCTTGTTATGTATGCAGGCTTGTGGAAATATACATAAGGTTTATTTCTGACCTCTGACTGAGCAAGTGCAAAGCTGTATTTGCTCTGGCGAGTTTTCATAATTCATCTGCGCAATTTTTTAAGTATGCGTGGTGTTCTAACTTTAGTAAGTTGTCCGAGAGTCGTTGTTAACTTACAGGTCTACTTCTCATTGCTTGAAAGAGTTTTACTAGTGTCTTTCGTGTTTTTTCTTTCGTGAAAAAAACACTTGCGTGTTTTTTCGTCGCAACTGGTGTTTTGGCCGTTGATAATCAGCGGTCAACACAAAATTGCTTTCTGGGATGAAAACAGCCACCCTTTACTAATTTTGGGGCGAGGAATCCGAAAATTAGTCTTAAAACTGTCAGTTAGCTCTAGTTTTCAAGATATGGGCACCAGCAATATATGCTAGGGGGGACATGAGACCCCCCTGGAATTCTGAATTAAATACGTGTATATCTCTTTCAATCACAAATTTATCATATTTAAATAACAAGG
>JGI24158J21664_10009409_pt1 | contig 13040 bp, 7 predicted proteins | sample Ectturendosymbi3_FD_21664 | JGI IMG/M metagenome (IMG submission 21664) | reverse complement strand
CTAACATGTTTTTTTGTGATTTGCATTTTAAAAAACAATATTTAGCAAAAGCTTGTTTGGAGTTATCCAATCAATTATTGCAGTCAATTCACGCGTAACAGAGTTTTGTACATTTTTCACAAGTTATTGTCACTCTGAACAGAAACCGTGTCATCAGAAAAAGGCATAATTTTCACAAGAATTGGGTGAGTCATTTATAAGTAACAAAGAGTACAACGGGTCTAAAGTCTAGCCTTGGGGGACCCCGGGGGTAATTGTTTTTGTACATGTTTCAGATTTTCACCCGAAATGTTCTGCTTTCTATTGGAAAGATACGACCGTAGCACTTATAACGCGTTTCCTTTTACTCCGCAGTGGTTACGTCTTGTAAGAAATGTGGAGCGATTCACTGGGTCAAAGGCTTTTCTGAGATCTAAGTAAACTGCTCAAGATATAAGTCTCTTATCAAGGTTTTGGGGAAGGTTTTCATGAAAATCTATAACAGCCAGGAAGGTGGAACTGTTATTTGGAAACCTGATTGTTTCTGTCTCAACAGATTATTTTTAAAGAAATTAATCCGTCTCTCTTACATACAACATGTTTCCAAATACATTTGACAGGTATGTTACTACTGATTTTGTTTTGTAGTTAGTGGGAATTTCTCATTCTCCTTATATAAAAATGACACTAGTTTAGCAATTGTAGCGTTGTCCGCAAAGGCATCATAAATGCATTCGTTTATAAAATATGATATGAGAGGTTGTAGCAAGCATTTTGACAACTTCAAAGCATGCACCGGGATACCGTCATATCCACATAATTTTTTTGAAACCAAGCCATCAGTCAGTGAGAGTATTCCCTTGGGTGTGGTTGGTGAAAAAGCAAAGTATTCAATACGATGTGGTAAAACATATTTTTGATGCCTTCATCGGTGTTTTAAAGTGAGCCAACAGAGGTGAAATTAACCTGTTCGCACGTGACAAAGCTGTAATTTAATGTACCTACAATTACTTCTGTGGAGGAGCAAACACGTCCACCAACATTTGACTTTGCGGAAGTCTAGAAGATTTGTCTTTGCCAAAAATGTCATTAACTGAAGTCCAACTTCGTTTTGAGTTACTACTGTTTTTAGCAAATTGTTCTTCGTAGTGTTTGTGCTTAGATAATTACTGTCCTTAACATGCGTGAGATGATTCCGGAATTTTGTACACTTGAAAATCTGTTGGTAGTTTTGATTTTTGTAAATGCAAAACAAGTATTCTCTATGCTTGGCAGACGAAATATTTCCTTTTGTTTTCCTTGGTTTTTGTTTAATGGTTTTACTGGTCTACAAAGGATCAGATCAAAAAAGTAAAAGAAAACACAAGCATTTAGTTAAGCAACAGGTGTTGCAAAAATATTTTGATGTTTTTTTAACATTGCGTGCTTCAGATATTGTATTTTACCAACGTAAAGCGCCCTCTGCACGCTCAAAGTGAACCAGCATCTTCTTTACAGGATTCGGATTGTACGCAGAGTCTTCGGATTGTACGCACAGTCTTCGGATTGTATGCACAGTCTTCTTTACCGGATTCCGATTGTATACACACAATTATTGGGTGTTTCTTCTTCAGTCACGGGTCGGTTGTTTGGATCAAAAGACTTTATTTTCCTTTACATAATTAAGGGCTACAGTGCATCGGGATTTCCTGTAGTGCTTGTAATCCGTTAGAAAAATAACGTTATGTTGTGACCGCAGCGTTTGAAACATTCTTTCAGAGTTGTATAGCAACGACCAAATGCACCCATTCCGAATCAGTTACGTTCACTTAAGGTTAAGCCCAGAAACTTTCAGCAGTCTTGCTTCTTCGCAACGCTCTTGAGCGTATTTTTTGATAAAATGCCGCAGCATTTTAACAAAAATAAATTTGATATAGCATATACCTGAACATTATGAACGTTAAATAAAAGTCTTGCCTTTGAGTTATCTCCTTGTGCTATGTAGAATTTTTATAAAAGTTGGACAGATGATTGGCAAACGTTCAGAAAAAAATAAATTTACGATTAAAAATTTGAAGCTGAAGATACAACTAAAAATATATTTGTGTTCTAATATGAATGTACAACTGCAAAGCCACTCATATATCTTGAAATAAAATTGATGTGTCAATGCTATATGCATGTTAAAATCTCTGCCACTGATCTTTTTTCCTACATGCAAAAACTTGGACATTCAATTGAGCAGTGCAGCTTGGAAATTTTTTTATTGCAAGCAATGCTTGCGTTTCATGTATTCCACTTAATGTACAGTCATTGCTGAATATCCTTTGCAACAAAATAATTTGTTTGCTTAGTTTAATACCTTGTGAAATCGATAGAAGCTTTCTGTTTGCTTGCGAAATGTCGTTTCTATCGTTTACTTTGGCCGTGATGTTCATAATAAATTTTTTTGTTACTTCAGGATTTCCATGTAATTGTAATGATATGTTTTCACAGTCGTTGCTATATTTTACAACTAAATAAGTTGATTGCATAAAGTAAAGCTATCAGTTGTGTCCATGAAAATACCAAGGGTTTGAGTACTTTTACCTGTAGAGTAGAGTTTGTCACGAAAGCGTCAAATCCACATATTTTGCCGCGGGTAATTTAGGAGTGTAACTCACAGCCTTCATCACGAAAGCTCGAAAGACTTAGACTTTCCATATTTTTTAAATGTCATGCAGACATATCACATTTCTTTAGCAATACATGCGCGCCTGACTTTTCATGCGCTGTAAAGTCCCTTATTTTTCGGTGTACGTTCGTCGCTTGACCAAAACGAAGGCGATCTGTCTGGTGTTTGATTTAATTCGTGGTAAAGGCGAGATTTCGAGCGAACGATCCCATCCCGCCGGTATTGCCCGTTGCGGGACTTCATGGTCGACCTGTCATACGGAAAATCCACATGACAGGTCAAATACGATATAACGGCTGCCACAGAAAAACCTTAATTTTGTGACTGTCAGCTCTCTACTGTTAGGATTAAGTTTTCAGGTCAAAACATAAACAAAGTGTGCGACCAGCTGAATATTGCGGAGCTTATTAGAATTGCTTTGCACTTTGCAGATGTATATAAAAATCGCATGTTGAAACGAATAATTTCAACCGGTATGACTGTTTCAAAAAAAACGAGAATAAAGGAATAACAACGTATTTATGGTGCAATATTTTGACTAAAACAATTGAAAGAAAAATGTTTTTTTTGCCTCACTTGTATTATTCTGAAGTGATGGAGAGCAATATTGTTTGCTTTACATCGTTGAACATTATGAACAGCAGGCCAGCTATTACAAGAACAGCAGGCCAGCTATTACAAAAGTGTGCTCAGAAAATTTTACCAGTTAACAAATTGTTATCCCTCTCAACGGAGACATCATCATGGACCGAGTAACCCACCTAAAGCCTACGCAACAGGTTTAATATTTGCCTTTAGTTTACCTGTACCAAGCGGCGATCAATGTTTCACAAGAAACTCATTTGTTTTTCATAGAGGAGATATGCATGTGCGGAACTTTCTTGGCGCGATTTTCAATCAATATTTGGATTTACTTCATAACGTTCACAAATTGATTGAAACCTCCTTTTACCATCTCTGAAAGTTAACCTTTGATATTTCTCAAATCACGGGTCTTTCCATAAATTTCAAGACCATTTTGTCTAGTAAACCTGTTTTTGTCATAATACAACAGCAGTTCTGTATAAACTTAATTTGATAATGAGCAATAACGAAACAGTTTTTCGTAATTTTTCATTTATTGAAAAAAATATTGCGAAAATTGCTTTTTTGAATCAAATGGAATATTTAAATTTAATTCAAAAAAGCAACAGGTTATCCATTGATTTTGAATTGAATTGTAATATTTCATAAATAGATAAGCGAAGCAATTTATGGAATGTTTAAATTAAATTCAAAATCGGTGGATAACCTGTTGCTGCGCGATTGCCAATATGTAAGACAAGAGCCAATAAGCTTCATATCAAAGAGACGAAACGCTGCACTGACATCCATTCGATTTCTTTGTTTCCTACGAAGTATGAGGTAGAGCTGAAAAGCCCTTCTCGGACAAATAAGTAATCAAAAATATCATAAACGGTTTGATTGCTTTGCTACGGAAAGATGCGCATTCGCATTCACGTGATATCCAGAACTGCGGCAGTTATCAAGGGATTCAAGATAACCCTTCAAAACAGTGGTTCTTGACCATGTTGGAGGTATTAAATCTCATAAACAATTGGCGAATTTTCCCGTGGATTCACCGAACAACTCGAATTGGAAAAACAGCACGTGATTCCTCAAAATATGAAACCACACATTCATTAGCGCATAAAATGAATCATGCACCAGACGTCTGGCGAACCCTGAGATTAGATTGAACCCAAGTTAAGAACTATTGTTTTTAAACAAGCTTTGATTGAAAAAATGAGTAAAAGTGGTGTGTTTCATGCGAATAACATGATAGACTGATATTCATTTCATGGCAACATATTTTCCTTCATAGCCTTCTATTAAATTTTCTTTCGACCTTTTTAATAAACCAAGCTTACCAATGAACGGACCGAAAGCTATCAATATGTATTTTCAATCAAATGGTCTTTAAAGCAAGGAGCAGAAATGCTTGTGATGGTGTGCATGTCTGATCACACTTTACAGAGCGTGTTCGTAGATTTTCACTCATTATTGGCTAATTGTTTGGAAAAAGGAAGAACATGTCGGCCCACCTGAAAATTGCCTTCATAGCTGATACTACTGATGCTTCCAAACGCGAGTGAAAAATAGTTTTACCTACAAAACATTGGCTGGCATTGTTACAATTACTGCACAATCAGACAGAAACAACAATCGTCCAACGTGAAAACAAAGCAAGTTTCCGGCAACATCTTCCCAACCTTTTTCACTTTTGGTATTTTCTTTTTTCCCAACCAACATTGTTCAGGATAAGAAAAAAACGGTTGAAACCAGTTACATCGAAAAAAAGAAGAGTTGCACAAATCAGACATCGGCGCCGCAATAGATTTTGAACAAGCAGCCGACTCCGAAAAGTTTGTTGCAGACCTTGGGCAGAAATCGATGGACAAGCGATATGCAGAAAGAATTCTTGTGGCTTCAGCCTCACTGTTATTGTGCATTAAAGATGTGAACTGTTTGCCTTCATTCTTCTCTCACTTGCTTATCTCATTGCACATAAAGAAAACATTCTCAAAGAACTTCGGCATGATGTAAGCTTTGCATGTAATCTCATGACCTACCCTTTCTGTGAACTCTGGTTGGACCGGCAATTACAAGAAGTCAAGGATCAGCTCCACCAAGCACGAGCGGTGAAATATCTTCGTTTGAATATGAACCGTTTTCACATTTGCCGTGGTATAATTAGTAATTGAAGAGCATGCCGCAACCGTTAGCACAGGTCAACCTTTCCAAATTGGGTGACGTCACACTTAACCCATGTTGAAGTTCAATAAACAGCAAGGGAAGAAAGCATATTACTCCTGGAACATTCCTACGGATTACGCCCGTGCTATAAAAGCTCGCGTTTCCCGCATTTTGCGCCCTAATGGCCAACCATTCAACGGAGCAGATAATTTTTAGACAGCTAGTCTTGTAAAAACCAACGAACCATGGGAAAGTAATGAGATAACGGCAGTGTTTCAGTTAAGACAAAACTGTGAAAGACGTCGGCATGCTGTCATGAAATTTCTACTCTATTGCTTGCAAGTTAATCACATTTATTCGCAGTCAAAAACGCTTTCGCAGTGCTTGATAACTTTTAAATGAATATCCACTATTACCAGTCAAAATTCCTAACGAAAATTGTGTTAACGTGTTGCTTTCAGAAAGCAACCGTAACACTGGCACACTTTAGAAATGCAACAATTATTTCGGCGCAATTGCGAATGATTCTTTTGTTCTTCGTTTTGTTAACAGACTGGAGCGCAGTAATTAATCACGCTGTCAGTCTTTGCGATGTTTACTTTCAACAACTTATTCCGATGTTCGGAACAAAACTTAATTCTTTGAACTGTTCCTTTTACGCTATCAGTATAGCTTCGCCATCAGAAGGTCAGCAGCCCAAATGACCCCTGGTACTTCGAGGCCTCCTACTACCTCGTGCATTTTATAAATCGGTCTGCTTGGAAGTCATCGCAGAACTATGCAACGGTGCTAAACATTTTAAGAACTGTGATGGCGGCATTCATACGTATGTTATAATAGTACCACATATCTGCGCTTGTGTTTCATAAAGGTGTTAGCGCGAACAAGCGCATGCTTTTCTATTATCACCACATATCTCTCTTTTCAATTGATCCACGTGTACAGATGCAAAAAACAAAGCTCGAACATTACTATTAATTTTGTCGGAGAAGCAAGTTACAAATATCCTTCCACGGAACTTTTTATCCGCTAATGCTGCATGCCTGTTTTTTACCTCCAAAACTAAGGAAAGTCTGTTCAATATTTAATGTTTCAAACAGGTAGTTGCTGCATAAATTCGATTGGTTATATTTTGAAATTTTGATTGGGTGTTGCGCGTTTAGTCATGACAGATGCGTGTGGTGCTGCTATTTCGTACGATGTACATCAACTGTATTGGCAGTAGAATTTGCAGTATAAAATCGTGGGAAAAACTTAGGTAGCTTTAGATCAGTAACACTTACAAAGCAAAAAAAATGCAGAACAAAAGGATTAATATACTAAAGCGCATAAATAAATGAACCGATGAGCATGTTTCAAGACTAGGTGATTCCCAAACAAAAAAATGTGAATATTCGAAGGCAAACCTTTTTTCGAAGGTAAACCTTCGAATAAATCTTAGAATAAATTCAGATAATGATCTTCGCTCCGAACCTGGTTCATTTTCGTTGGTACTAATTAGTGTTCGATTACCGACCCGTGTGGTGGTGTGAAGCATGACTCTAAAATGACTCTAAAAAGCATTGGAGGCATGAGAAAAACTGAGGGCAGCGCTGCTTAAGCTGATTATATTTTTCCTTGATCACTTACATTGTGTGCGCACCTCCATTTCGTGTTCACGGTTTATATTTCGTTTTATACACATTTTTACAAAACGACTTATCCTCAACATTGCTCCTCAACATGCGCCAATTAAATCGTTGCACATACAAAGTGGCTTCAGCAATGGGCCGCAGTGACATGTAAACGAAATCTGACTTGAAAGCCGCTGTGGAAAATGGAAATTTTAATTTCGGTGTAAACCTGGTATTTCCGCAAATAATTTTTCGCACGAATTTAACAGTTTCTTAAAAATCTTCAAGGTCTGCCAAAGCCATTTATATGCTGCGGCTTAGTTTTCTGGTTTGTAGTTTCGATGCTTCATCTCATGTAACTGCGGTTAGCAGACCGGAAAATAACTGCGACGGTACAGAGCCCGATTAGAAGATAAAAGCGACTGCGAATCCACGTTTCTCTGTGCAATATAGAGCCTGCCATAAAAGTTTTCGTAAGACGAAGATCATCCTTCAGTTTGGCAACATTCCCACGTCCTGAATTGAGCATATTGGCTCAATGTGGTAAACTGGTTCAAAAGAAACTTATTTTGTTGTATTTTGTTGTTGGTTTTCAGAAACTTTTTTGTCACTTTTTCACCCCTCCTAGCTTTAGGCAAAATTAGATCAAATTTTTTCTTCCAAAATAATGTTCTTTTATTGGCGAACTGAAACGAATACACAGCAATAAACGGTGGCAGATACGCAAATATGATTATGCAATCATATTGCCTTCACATCATTCAATGGTTAAGAAAATGCAAAGTATATAGCGTTTATATACAATTGATCGTTTTTTCAATTGCCTCAACTGAAATGTAACGATTCAGTTGTGTGTTTTTCGGTTTAAACTTACTTTCCAATGTCATTTCGTGAGCCATAATCGTTTTGACTTTGACCTTGTGCACAAATGCCCAGGTGGAACAAGTGTAAAGGGAAAGTCTCCACTGATTTAGCAATAAGAAGCAAAATGCAGTCTGCTGTTAAAAGTTCGATTTCATTTAAAGTTCGATTTCATTTAAAGTTCGATTTCTGCTCTTATTTAAAGTTCGATTTCTGCTCATTTGAAGTTCGATTTCTGCTCTTCGATTTCTGCTCTTAAAAGTCAGTTTCATTTAAAGTTCGATTTCTGCTCTTAAAAGTCTGCTCTTAAAAGTTCGATTTCTGCTCTTGAAAGTCCGATTTCATTTACAGTACATCACAAAAACATGGAAGCAGAGCACTGGCAACGCCGAAGATAATATTTGCATGTCTGCTCCGCCTCCATCATACGACAACGTGTGCGTTTCAACATGAGTGACAGCTTTTCCGCATGACTGGTCACGTCGTGAAGGCACTCGTCGATCTGCGCAGAGCTAGAGGTGTATCTCACTCTTCGAGCGAAACCCTTTGTGACAAAAATTAGGCACTTGACAAGTCGTATTCCAATCTGTGCGGTCAAAGAGGGCGAAATCATAGAGTTGATTTGACCAACAGAATGCATTGCATCGTGATATAATTTATACGATGCATTTTATTGGTTAGGATTGACAAGGTTAAAAATCTGAATTTTTAGCAAAACAAGCTTAAAAATCTGAATTTTTTGTAACACCAAGAATGCACGTTGCAGATTGCCCTAGATTGTTGTTTTCTGAAACATTCCTACAGGAAAGCAAAGATCAAAGAATGTCAATGCATTTTCTGAGCCCTTGTTTTGTGTGTTTGTGTTATGAAAATTGGAGAAATTTAATAAAAGATTATAAATCATTTGCCATCGAAATCCAAATAACCATTCATCACTTTCCCAGATAATGAGGTTAAAACCACAAAAAATAATTATGACTGTAAATGAAAAAATTTGCAAAATGTACATCTCACTCTCAGAGTTTTTAACTAGCAGTAAAGAAAAGTTGAAGCAGATTGCTTTCGTAAAAAATCTTTGCCAGACTTTATACTTACGTAGTTGATGTTTTTCATGAATCTTTCGATTTCATTTTGAAGTCTTTCAACTTTAGGTGGAATTGCGTTGTTGATTTGCGTCACGTGATTGCGTGATTTTATTTCCTCCAAAATATTGTGTATCATTCTGAACAAAACAACAAATCGACAACAAACAAAATATTTTCAACAAACAAATTTAAACAACATAAACAACAAACAAATTATTTTCACAAAAGTCAGAAAGTGTTGTGTTGCTGCAGAAGCGGTGCGACACAAGGAAATCAAATGACTTTTAAGCCAAATTTGTTTGAAAAAATACTTTTTAAAGTCAAAGGTCACGCTCCTAGCAGTAATCTGTACATTCAAGTCATCAAAGCTAGGGTCAATCAAAAATAAATCAAGCTTGAGCAAAGTGTGTTTCGTTACCTGTACTGTTCAAAGACAACGGCAAGAAAAGGTGTCGAATGCGCTTTGTTCTTGTTAAAAGCGTATCCATAGTGGCGACGTCGGCGGCAAATCCTCCACCTGACACCAACCTGCCAGCAAATAATAAACATCGATTGGACGCTCAAAATTCAAGAGTTGATGAAAAGGTCTGGCAACTAAACATAACATTTTTAAATCGCTAAGCCCTGAGATGCATTTGGTTGCTTTTTCTCAGCTGTAAAAAAAGTAAAATGAACGCCACTTTTTTGCAAATACCTGTTCGTACACTTTACATAAAACGGCATTTAAGGTGGTCTCTCTCTGAAAGAAAGTAAATTGAATTTATCTCAGTAAATTGAGTATGTTTTCAAAATTCCTTGTCATCTTTACCTACCTTTTCCGAGGTGGTTGGTTATTCAATTAAAAATTTCTTCCATTGTATCAGCGCAGTCCTAATAATTGAAAGAACCAGCATACCTGGTTGGAAGGATTCGATGCTTGACGTAGGAATCGCGCATTTTTTCTTATTTTTTCCAACATGATTGTGTCGCTTGTCAATGGAAACTGAACGTAATTCACGCACATCGATTTTGAATTCTGCTCACTGCAAAGTGATATATCAGTCCAGAATGCAATCAGAAAAAGAATACACACAATCTTCATCTTAGTAAACTTCTGCAGACGGTTTTAAGAGCGACAGACCTTTATCTGGATGACACAAAATAAAAAAAGGTTTGTTGAAATAATCGAAGAAACTTTGTTGTCTAAAGTTTTCTTGCAAATAAACCGGGACACTTTACACACATGACACACATGGGTATTAATTATTCTCATCCTTTATTACCGTTTCATGCCTGTAAGTTTGCGTCCATTTGACATCATGTCATGGACGAATTAGCGAATGGCGAACGTGGTATGACTATTTGGCAAAAAAACGTCTCAATTTTCTGCAATCTCGTAGCGCGAAATGAAAATAAAAAATAAACTGAAGATAAATTATCAGAAATGAAATCGACGATAATTTTCACCACATGTTGCTCGAACATGCGGGGACGTTACCGAACAAAACAAAGCAAATCGTCTTCTGCAAGTCAACAGTGAACAACCCCCACTTTTATATTGTAAGAAGCGACCTTTAATTTTTTTGTCCCGCAGGTCAGGTCACAATTTTCCTGTTTGAAGGTGAATTTCATAGTGGACCGTTTCCTCCTTTGAAAGTTTTGCGAGAACCTGAAACTTCGGGCTGTGGCACGCGCGCCCGAAAATCGTCCGACATGCCTTTGAGGATGCGTGGGCAGCGAACGCATGCGCTGATCTGAACCTATCATGCTCAGGTGAGGGGAAGCACGAAATCGCAAGGTCGGGCAGGACTTTTCGCCGCGACGCTCGTGCACCGGACGTGTGACACATTGCATGTTTTGATGTTGCATCATGGACTGACCGCAACAAAACACGCTTTTACGAGTAACTGTGATTTTGTATAAAGTTTAGGTGTTTTATGAAGCTGGAAAGTTGGTGTTCGTGCTGTGGGCCAGTAACCACTCATGCGAGACGTGATACGTTTGCGGTCAGATGGTGTCGCATGATTGCAGACGGAAATGGATTCTGCACAGGGCCGTATTATCCATTGGGCAAACCGGGCAAATGCCCGAGCCTCGCGTTTTTGGGGGCCTCGCGCTTGAATATCAAAACACTCCTTTACTGGTTTTTATATTCTTAGGCTGTTTACTCCGCGTCAAAATTGTAGAGCTTTTTGATTAGGCCTACTGCGTTTGGTCAGGGAAACTGATAGCTTTGGCATTTATCGTTTTTGAGTGACTTAACACAATTGAACCAAACAGCACCGCGCTTTATGACTCAAGAATTAGATCGAAATCAGTGCATCCATGGACGTCCGCAGAAATTTTTCCAGGGTGGGGCAACGTCCAAGTTTTGCTTATCCTTTACAGGATGCTGACGATGCCATGCAAATGGACGTTCACAAAACGCTTTACTCTTTCTACCACGTTAGTCGGTGCTGGTTGAACCTCAATTCTCAATCGTTTGTCTGAAATGTTTTCTACACCTCGGATAGCAGAAATGCTTTTCTTTTCATAAACTACGCAATACCCATTTTTTCAAGCAAATAAGTCATAATTTCAGAATAATTAAGGTCCAGAACAACATGGATGGTGAAAAGACACTCTCACAAAACAGTTTCAAGCAATGCGAAGTAGAAATATATGTTGACAAGACTATCGGACAACTTACTAAAGTTAGAACGCCACGCAGGCTTAAAAAAACTGAGCAGCTGAATTACGAAAACTCGCGGTAGCAAATATAACTTTGCACTTAGTGCTCACTAAGAAGTCGGAACTAAACCTTAACGATAAAGACGTGTTCCCACAAGCAGTAATGAGCAGACTGTCATATTTTGCTATCTAGATCCAGTCCTAATTTTTTTTAAATTCAGTCCAAGTCCAATCGCAGTCCAAATGTTTACCAAGTCCAACAAATTTGAAAAATATGGCCTTTTCACAACAAAAATGCCGCATTTCTTTTCCATTAAACTCAGTCCAAATCCTGTCCGAATCCTAAATTGTGAAGAGATTTACAGTTCGGATCCAATCCAAATTCGACAAAATTTGCTATAGTCCGGATCCAGTCCAATCCAAGTCCAGTCCAATGCTCATGTTTGCCCACAAGTTTGCATAGACGTATTCTAACAGTAAGTTACGTATTTTTATGCTACGTGAAAAGAAACCTGGATAAGAGTCGTTTGATTAAGCTATTCACCCGGCCACGTAGATCGCAGTCTCACACTAACAATGGATTTTTTTAACTTGTGAAAATGTGGAAGCACTGCTACAGATTTACACATGCTTCTTTTTACACAGTATATAACCATACGTGGCTTACCGCTATCAGCAGTGTCACTGTCTCGCTGCATTGCCTGCTAATATGTCTGTGTTCAACAGTGACATGCAGGGCTCCTATTCAGTGATTTCAAACAAACTCAGATTGCACACGAAAATAAACCCGTATTCGTACAGTAAAAACAGGGCCGGCGCCATAGGGCCCAGTGGTGCCCTGACCCCCATTTAAAATATGCCTCCCCATTTCATGTTGGTCCCCCTGTTGCTGCATATATCCAATACTGCATTTAAAAATATTTCCCCACATGTAGTTTTTGGTGCACCCTGCTGCGAAATCCTGGCGACGGGTCTGAGTTAAAACAAAAAAATTATGTTACGAACAAAAAAATATGAGTGTGCTTATTTGATTTGAAACGATAATCGAATACTGATTTAATCATAGTTCCTCTTTGAAATTTTCTTCTGCAACGGAAACATAAACATTTGGAAAACCTTTTTTGTTGCTCAAGACGTTTTTATAACGTTGGTAACATACTTAGTTGATGATATCTCTCATCAATTGTAATAGTACGTTTGTTATTAGACTAGGATATTTTGTGCAATCTTGAACTGTAGGGGGATCTAAAATCCCACAAAATATTATCCTAATGTTTTCTTCCTCTGATTGAAATTTATTTTTTGGTTTGTCAGCATAAGGAAACATCTGAATTTAAACAATCAGTCCTAACCAGGGCTGTGGAGTCGGAGTCGGAGTCGAGGAATCGGAGTCGGAGTCGGAAGGATTTTCAACCTGAGGAGTCGGAGTCGTAGAAAATTTTAACGACTCCGACTCCGGGCAGA